>Ga0207714_1002707_pt1 | contig 10482 bp, 7 predicted proteins | sample PonA232FremontCA_2_FD_187270 | JGI IMG/M metagenome (GOLD analysis project Ga0207714, IMG submission 187270) | Marine sediment microbial community from Fremont, CA, USA - Pond A23 Sediment 2 (SPAdes) | ecosystem: Environmental > Aquatic > Marine > Unclassified | place: USA: Fremont, California... | reverse complement strand
CGACGAAGGGGGCGTCTTTGCTGGGCTGGCACAGGGCTTCCGTGCCGGCCGCTACCACTCACTCGTCGCCACCGAGGTTCCCGACTGCTTCGAGAGATCGGCGACGACGGCCCACGGCGACACGGATCTCGTCATGGGGATTCGCCACCGGGAGTACCCAATCGAGTGCGTCCAGTTCCACCCCGAGAGCGTGCTGACGGCCGTCGGCCACGACGTCATCGACAACTTCCTGCGCTCGGCGCGGACGCCGGACGCGGCGGCCTAAGCGAGAAAGAGCGACGCGAGGAGGAGGAGGCCGACGACCAGGGCCGCAATGGTCACCAGCCGCCACGCGATTTTCAGGACGATGCGGCCGACGACGACGACGAGGCCGATAGCGACGATGACGAGCAGTATCTGTCCGAGGGGCCCACTGAGGGCACCTCCCAACTGCAGGAGTACCTGCGGCGTGAGCGACATGGCCGCCTCGACTCCCAGCGGACGCATAAGTCTGTGGGCGGAGAGGCGTGATTGTGGCCGCACTACCGGTGTATCAGAACCTGGAGATGTAACGACCGAACGGGTCCGGCGGTGACGGACATCTTGTGTCCCACGGTGGCACGTGACCCCACTGGGCGGGTGATACCCTCCACAACTGACCCCCCTTTCGTTCCACTGGATCTCCGGCTGCTATCCGGCGATCCTACTCGCCAAATTTCACTTTCGCTCCGATCTACATAGTGTTATATGCGTCGGGCGGTGATGAGTGAGACGTGTAGCGGCGCCACGCCGCCTGCGACCGACCGAAGTAGACAGGAATCGGATAGATTGGCGACCGGAACCCAAGCCTTTACAGCGCCGATTCCACTTACAGGAACCGTCACCGACGAGCCGATTCGAGTCAGCCACCGGACCATGCCTGACCCTCTGGGTGGGGTGAGACGGACCGCGAACCGACCATCACGACGACCAACACATGAGTACGCACGACATCGAGGCCGACGAACTGGAACTGCCGATCAAGCGGACCGACGGGGAGACGCTGGAAGACCGACTCACCGCCAACGCCTACCACAATATCCTCCCGGCGCGGTACCTCCGAAAAGACGCGAACGGCGACCTGATCGAGGACCCGGAAGACCTCTTCCCGCGCGTCGCGAAGAACATCGCCCTCGCCGAGGCGGTGTTCGAGGCGCGCAAACGGGACGTCGAGATCACCGTCACGCCGGACCAGTTGAAACCCGACCACCCGCGACGCGACGAACTCGCCGCCGAGGTGTTCGGGAAAGGTACGACCGCCGACGACGACGCCGAGACGACGCTCTCCGTCTACAACGTCAACAAATTCGCCTACGAGACGGTCGTCCCGGACCTCCCCGAGGAGCTTCGGACCGTCGTCGAGGAGACCCGGGAGGAGTTCGAGACGCTGATGGGCGATCTCTCCTTTATGCCCAACTCGCCCACTCTAATGAACGCGGGCGACGAACTCCAGCAGCTGTCGGCGTGTTTCGTCGACTCCCCCGAGGACGACATCGACGACATCCACCAGACGGCCAAGGAGGCCGCACAGGTCTTCCAGTCCGGCGGCGGCATGGGATACGCCTTCTGGCGGCTCCGACCGTACGGCGACGCCGTGGGATCGACCGGCGGCATCGCGTCGGGACCGATCACCTTCATGCGCACGTTCGACCAGATGTGCGAGACCATCGCGCAGGGCGGCGCCCGCCGGGGCGCCCAGATGGGCGTCATGCGTATCTCCCATCCGGACGTGATCCAGTTCATCCACGCGAAGAACAAGGACGTCTCGCTGGCGCATACGCTCCGGCTCAACGACCCCGACGACTTCACGCACAACTCCTTCGCGGCGGCGCTGGAGGAGGCCCGCGAACTCATCGACGACGAGGGGAAGGTACCGAAACACCTCCGTAACGCCGTCGAGGGCCACCTCTCCAATTTCAACATCTCCGTCGGCATCACCGACGAGTTCATGGAGGCGCTGCAGGCGGGCGAGGAGTTCACGTTCACCAACCCCCGGACGGGCGAGGCCCACGTCGCCACGCCGGAGACGAAGGAACTGTACGAGATGTTCGGCCTCGGCGAGTACGTCGAGGTGGGGGAGGAACTCTCGATGCCCGCCGAGGTCATCTGGGAGGACATCGTCGAGGGCGCCCACGAGAACGGCGAACCCGGCGTGATCTATCTAGAGCGGGTGAACAAGCAACATTCGTTCGACGTAAAAGAAAATCCAAATCATAGAATCCTTGCAACAAATCCATGCGGGGAACAGCCGCTAGAGGAGTACGAGGCCTGCAACCTCGGGCACATCAACCTCTCGACGCTCGCGGCCCTCGACGCGCCGGACTGGCGGGTCTGGGCCGACGACCACGCCGACGAGTACGACTCGGAGGCGGCAGCGGTCGAGGCGTTCCTCGAGGACGCCATCGACTGGGAGGCGTTCGACCACCGCATCGACTACGGGACGCGATTTTTGGAAAACGTCGTCACGATGTCGGACTTCCCGGTCGACGAGATCGAGCGGAAGGTCCGCGAGATGCGCAAGATCGGGCTGGGTGTCATGGGGCTCGCACAACTCTACGTCCAGCTCGGCATCCGCTACGGCAGCGACACGGGCAACGAGGTGGCCCGGCAGCTGATGACCCACATCAACCACGAGTCGAAGTGGGCGTCCCACGAACTCGCCGAGGAACGGGGGGCCTTCGAGGACTGGGACGACTCGAAGTACGCCGACCCCACCCGCTACCGCGAGTGGTTCGAACACCACACCGGCGAGGACGCCGACGAGTGGGCGGACGGCTTCCCGATCCGCAACCACAATACGACGACCATCGCGCCGACGGGCACCACCTCGATGGTCGGCAACACCACCGGCGGCTGTGAGCCGATTTACAACGTCGCCTACTACAAGAACGTCTCCGACGACGTGCAGGGCGACGAGATGCTCGTCGAGTTCGACGACTACTTCCTCCGGACGCTGGAGGCGAACGACGTCGACGTTGACGCCGTCAAACGGGAGGCCCAGGAGCAGATGGCCGAGAACGCCTTCGACGGCGTCGAGGGACTCGACACCGTTCCCGACGCCATCGGCGAACTGTTCGTCGTCACCGGCGACCTCTCCGGGAAACAACACGCCGCGGTCCAGTGTGCGTGTCAGCAGGGCGTCGACTCCGCCATCTCGAAGACCTGCAACTTCCCCAACAGCGCCTCCATCGAGGACATGGACGAGGTGTACCGCTACATCTACGAACACGGTGGGAAAGGCGTCACCGTCTACCGCGACGGCACGCGCTCGAAGCAGGTGTTGACCACCCGCGCGCAGAACACGGAGTTCGCGGACGAGAGCGAGGCGGCCGAAACCATCGTCGAAGGGATCGAAGAGGTGTTCGGCGGCATCGAGGGCTTCCTCGACAACGAGGACGTGCGCGCCGCCCTCGACACGGAGCTCGAGAACCTGCTCGCGGCCGCCGACGGCGAGCGCGAACTCGGCACGAAGCGCCCGCGGCCGGACGTGCTCCACGGCGTCACCCAGCGCATCGACACGGGCTACGGCAAGCTCTACGTCAACATCAACGAGGACGAGGCGGGGCGGCCGTTCGAGCTCTTCGCCAACATCGGCAACTCCGGCGGCTTCACCGCCTCCTTCACCGAGGCGCTGGCGAAGACCATCTCGACGGCGCTGCGCTCGGGCGTCGACCCGCGCGAAATCGCGTCGGAACTGCAGGGCATCCGCTCGCCCAAGGTGGCGTGGGACAAGGGCGAACAGATCAACTCCATCCCGGATGCCGTCGGGACGGCCATGCGCCGCTATCTCGACGACGAGATCGACCGCCCCTACCCCAAACAGCAGAATCTGACGGAACTCGAGGAGGCCGAGGCGAAGGCGATGAACGACGGTCCCGAGGCCGACGGTGGCGAGACGGTGGCGGCGGATACCGACGACACTGCCGACCTGCTCGCGGCCGGCGAGAGTCCCGAATGCCCCGACTGCGGGTCGATGAGCCTCTACTACTCCGAGGGTTGCAAGACTTGCGAGTCGTGCGGTTGGTCGGAGTGCTGATCGGCTGACCGTCCCGCCGGCCGCTCGGTGTGCCGTTCGACGCTCGATTCAAAAATATCCGATCGCCAGCCCGAAACGTTCCGATCCGGTCATCGCTCGACCGACCGGCGGAACAGTCATGTCGATGTAGTATATATATAAAGGCATGTCTGCTCGGTGCCCCCGGTGCGAGACGGCGATGCACCGCCGTCACTGCAAGTACGTCTGTCCGAACCACGGGGTCGTCTTCGACTGCAGCGATACGTTCTGGTGACATGACCGATCACGATACAGTTCCGATCATCACGGGCCGGTCCCGACACACGTGGAAGCGGGAGGACACACGATGGTGAGCGACGACGGCGTCGCCCGGGGCAAGGAGATCCAGCGCCGAACCGGGAAGACGTTCCACCTCGCCACTCGGCTGTTGCCCGCCCGCGTCCGCGAGGCGACGTACGTCCTCTATGCCTTCTTCCGGGTGGCCGACGAAGTCGTCGACGACGCCGAGGGCGTCCCACCCGCCGAACAGCGTGCGGAACTCGAACGGCTCCGCGCGGCGGCGCTGGGGGAGGAACCGACCGACGACCCCGTGCTCGCCGCCTTCGCGGACCTCCGCGAGACGTACGACATCCCCGACGCGGACGTGAACACGTTCGTCGACGCGATGTTGACCGACGTGAGCAAGAGTCGCTACGAGACGTTCGCGGAACTGCGGGCGTACATGGACGGCTCGGCGGCAGCGGTCGGTCGGATGATGACTGCCGTGATGGAGCCCGAGGAGCCGCAGCGCGCGCTCCCGCACGCGACGGCGCTCGGCGAGGCGTTCCAGCTCTCTAACTTCCTGCGGGACGTGCGCGAGGACATCGTCGAGCGTGACCGCATCTACCTCCCACGGGAGACCCTCGACGAGTACGGGGTCAGCGAGGCGTCGCTTCGGAGCTTCGAGACGACCGACGCGTTCCGCGAGGCGATGGAGCGCGAACTCCGGCGGACGGAGGCGCTCTACCGCGAGGGCGTCGCCGGTATCGAGTATCTCCCGAAGGACTGCCAGTTCCCGGTGCTCGTGGCCGCCGTCCTCTACGCCGACCACCACCGACTGATCCGCGAGCGTGACTACGACGTACTCTCCGAGACGCCGTCGATAGCGACGACCCGAAAGCTCGCGCTCGTGGCGCGGACGCGCTGGCACTGGCTCTGGAACAGCGATCCGGAAACCGTCTTCCTGCGGGTGAGCTGTGTCCCGGAGGTGCCCGGCGACGTGGACCCCGAGCACGGCCGCGATCCGAGCCGCGGGGTCGGCCGCCGACTCCTCCGTGGGGCGGTCGAGGGCCTCCGGCGGCTGACTTAGATCCAGCGCGGCCGCGTCGGCACGTCGAAGCGGTTCGTCCGCACCAGCCCGAGCCCGAAGAGGCCGCCGACGGCCGCCGCCCCCCAGTTGCCGAAGTAGACGTTGACCGCGCTCCAGAGCAGGACGAAACTCACCAGATCGTCGAGCGCGAACTCACAGGCTGCCAGCCGGTCGAGCAGCGCCACCCGATCGAGGACGGCGTCGAGGACGAGCACCGTCACCGTCGCCGAGAGCACCCACCCCGCGAAGTTCGAGACCGGGACGCCGTAGACGGCCCCGCCACCGGAGTAGGCCCAGAACCCCAGCGCGACGGCGCCGGGGTCGAGCACGAGGTCCATGGCGACGACGGTGCCGATCACGGCCGGCAGACGCATCCATGTCGCCCGCGCCCACGGGCCGAGAAGGAGCAGACAGAGGAGGTAGGCGTTACAGACGAGCGGCAGGAAGAAGACGGGCAGACCGACGGGGACGCCCGCGACGGTCGGCCCGAGGTCGATGGCGTAGTGGAAGTGGCCGTAGGGCCATCCGGTCAGCAGGCCGACGAACTCGATGGCGTAGGCGTAGCCGGCGAGCCCGGCGACCCCGACGGCCGCCCTCCGGTCGATCAGCGGCGCGATGCCGACGAGCAGCGGCGAGCGCATGACGAGCGTTCCCAGCAGGATGAGGAGGGGGTCGAACGCGAGCGGCGGCGGGAGGAGTCCCTCGGCGCTCGCGACGAGGAGGACGGCGCCGACGACGGGGAAGACGACGGCGACGGTGAACCGGTTGTCGCGGACGAGCGTGTCGAGGCGGGCCTGCACGGCCGCGCGGTCGCCGCGGCTGGTAGCGGACAGGGCGGCGTTCGCATTCGCGCCGCCGTCGCCGTCGCCGCCGGGGTCAGCCATACAGCAGCCTCCAGAGCCCGCCCATCGTAATGAGTGTGCCGACGACGGTGTTGACCGCGGGGAACCACCAGTACGCCCGGTCCGCCTCGACTGTGGACCGGGAGACGAGGGCGACGCCGAGGGGATACAGCCCGATCAGCGCCCCCAGCCGAACGTCGAGCAAGCCGAAGGCGACGGCGGCGAGCGTCCAGCAGACGGCACAGTAGGCGTAGGTCGCCCCTTCGCCCAGTTTCGTCGCCGTCGTCTCGATGCCCGCGCGGCGGTCCGGCTCGATGTCGGGAATCGCGGAGAAGGTGTGCATCGCCATCGTCCACAGCCACCCGCCGACGACGGCCAGTAGTGGCGGGTGGCGGCCGGCGACCGCGGCGTATGCGGCGGCGCCGGGCAGGACGTACAGGCCGTTCGAGAGCGAGTCGAGCGGCGGTCGCGTCTTCAATCGGGTCGGGGGCGCGCTGTAGGCGACGCCGAGCGCGAGGAAGCCGGCGAGCCACAGCCACGCGAGCGGCGGCGTCAGGGCGACGGGCGCGAGGACGAGGCCACCACAGACGACGACGGCGACGGGGACGAGTCGGTCGCCGCCGTAGCGCACCTCACGGTCCTCCTTTTTCGGGTTCTCTTCGTCCACGTCGGCGTCGAACACGTCGTTGACGCCGTAGAGCAGGACGTTCGCGGGCAGGAGGAAGTACGCGAAGAGGGTGAGTGTCGTCGGAGTGAAGAGGTCGGCCGTCGAGGCGGCGGCGTAGACGACGCCGACCGCGACGGGGCCGGCGAGGTAGAGCCAGAACCGCGGGCGCGACAGCTTCAGGAGGTACCGCGCCGCGGCCGCCGTCATCGTCGTTCTTTCGCCATGCGCTCGGCCGTCAGGCGACCGCTGATGAGGCACATCGGGACGCCGATGCCGGGCGTGGTGTACGATCCCGTGAAGTAGAGGCCGTCCACCTCGGTCGAGGCGTGCGGTGGACGAAACAGCGAGGTCTGCCGGAGGGTGTGTGCGAGGCCGAGTGCCGTCCCCTGCATGCTGTTGTACCGGTCCGTGAACTCGGAGACCGAGAAGGACTCCTCGAAGACGATTCGGTCGCGGAGGGCGACGCCCGTGTGTTCGGCGATGTCGTCGAGCAACAGGTCGCGGAACTCTTCGCGGCGCTCCGGGCTGTCGTCGAGGCCGGGGGCGATGGGGACGAGAGCGAAGAGGTTGCTGTGGCCCTCGGGGGCGACGGTGTCGTCCGTCTCCGAGGGGACACAGAGGTAGTAGGCGGGCTCCTCGGGCCACGAGGGGTCGTCGCCGAAGATGGTGTCGAAGTGGTCGTCCCAGTCGGTGGGGAGGACGAGCGTGTGGTGGGCCAGCGGGTCAACGTCGCCCTCGACGCCGAGATAGAGGAGGAACGCGGAGGGGGCGTAGGTGCGGGAGTCCCAGTAGTCGGCGTCGTACTGGCGGTCCTCGGGGACGAGGAGTTCCTGTTCGGTGTGGGCGTAGTCGGCGTCGGAGACGACTTCGTCGGCGAAGAACTCGCGGCCGTCCGCGGTGCGGACGGCGAAGCCGCCCTCCTGTCCCCTGATCTCCGCGACCGGATGATCCGTGTGGAACTCGACGCCCAGTTCCTCGGCCATCGCCACCACGCCGTCGACGACGCCGCCCATCCCCTCTTCGGGGTAGTAGACGCCGAGGTTGAAATCGACGTGGCTCATCAGGTTGTAGAGCGCGGGCGTGTTGTTCGGCGCGCCGCCGAGGAAGACGAGGGAGTACTGGACGATCTGTTGGAGCTTCGGGTGGTCGAAGTAGTCCTCGACGTGGTCCTGCATCGTCCCCAGGAGGGAGAGACCGTGGGCGTGTCGCACCACGTCGGGGTCGACGAAGTCGCGCAGGCGGGCGCGGTCCTCGTAGACGAAATGTTCCATCCCCACATCGTAGGTGTAGGCGGCTTGCTCCAGATACTCGTCGAGCGCCTCGCCGGCACCGGGTTCGTAGGACTCGAACGTCTCGCGATTCTCCGCCAGATCGGGGACGAGGTCGACCCGGTCGCCGTCCTTGAAGAAGATGCGGTAGTGGGGGTCGAGGCGTTCGAGGCCGTAGTACTGCGAGGGTTTGCGCCCGAAGTCGCCGAAGAAGTCCTCGAACACGTCGGGCATGAGATACCAGGAGGGACCCATATCGAACCGGAAGCCGTCGGCGTAGAGTCGACTGGCCCGGCCGCCGAGCTGTTCGTTTTTCTCCAGTACGGTCACGTCCGCACCGGCGTCAGCCAGATAACAGGCCGTCGAGAGGCCGCCGAATCCGCTGCCGACGACGACGGCCGACCGTCCGTCGGCCGCCCCGGTCGGCGGGTTACCGTTCATGTCCTCCCGTAGGGACGTGAGCCGTATATACTGCCCGCCGGCGGCACGACGTACCGGCTCGTCCGCGACGCGGCCGTCATCCGGAGAGCTGCCCGTTCACCACCTTCGCGGCGACGAGGACGGGATCCCAGACGGGGCTAAATGGCGGCGCGTACGCGAGGTCGAGGCGCTCGAGTTCGGCGACTGTCAGGTCGGCCTCGATGGCCGTCGCGAGCGTGTCGATGCGGACGGCCGCGCGGTCCCGGCCGACGACGGCGCCGCCGAGTACCCGTCCAGTCGTCCGATCCGCGACGAGAGTGACGGTCGTCTCCTCGTTGCCGGGGTAGTAGCCAGACCGCGACCCCGCAGTGATCGTCTCGCTGACGGGGTCGAAGCCGGCCGCCACGGCTTCCTCGGTGTCGACGAGACCGACCCGCCCGCACTCGAGGTCGAAGGCCTTCACCACGGCCGTCCCGGCCACGTCGCCGACGGGCGTGGGATCGCCGGCGACGGTCGCACCGATCGCTCGCCCGGCGCGGTTCGCCGTCAGGCCGAGGGGAACCCACGTCTCCTCGCCGGTCACGGCGTGGCTGTCGGTCGACACGTCGCCCGCGGCGTAGACGGCAGGGAGGTTCGTCCGCCCGTAGCCGTCGACGCGGACCGCGCCGCTCGGCCCCCGGTCGACGCCCGTCCCGTCGAGGAGGGCCGTGTTGGGTCGGATGCCGACGCCGACTACCGCCATGTCGACCGGCCGGTCGTCGCCGTCGACGCGCAGGGCTGTGACGCGCCCGTCGCCGACGACTGCGTCGACTTCGGTGTCGGTGTGGACTGTGACGCCGTGGTCGCGGAGCCCCGACTCGACCCGCTCGCCGACCGCCGCGCCGAACGGGGTGAGGAGGTGGGTGGAGCGCTGGTAGAGGCGAACGTCGACCCCGCGGGCAGTCAGCGCCTCGGCCATCTCGACGCCGACGTAGCCGCCGCCGACGATAGCGGCTCTGTCCGGCGGTTCGAGCGCGGCGTTGTGGTCGACGCGGTCGCGGTCGACGGGGCCGTCGCCGAGTCGGTCCGGATCGTAGTCGTCGGGCGCGGCGAGGTAGGCGTCGATGGCCGCGGCGTCGTCGAGGCCGTGGAGGCTGAAGACGCCGTCGAGGGAGCGGTCGAACGGTCCGGCCGCCGCGCTGGCGCCCGTCGCGACGAGCAACTCCGCGTACGGCTGTTCGAACCGCTCGCCGTCGGTGCGGACGGTGACGGTCCGGTCGTCGGCGTCGACGGAGACGACTTCGTGGCTACGGCGCAAGTCGATGCCGCGCGCTTCGGCCGCGGCCGGCGAGAGCGAGAGGAGGTCCGTCAGCCGGTCGACCGACCCCTCCACGAAGTAGGGCGTCCCGCAGTGGGCGTAGGAGATCCACCGGCCCTTCTCGAAGACGATCACCTCGCGGCCGCTCTCGCGTCTGCACTTGCTCGCGGCGCTCAGCCCGGCGGCGTCGCCGCCGACCACGACGAACGGGTCCATACCGTCCTTTCACCGACCGACGATAAAAACGTGCGTCGCGTTCGCGTCGGGGGCGCAGATGCGCTACTCGCGGTACAGGAAGTACGCGAGCAGGCCGGCAAGGGCTGTCTCGGAAGCGAGTGCGAGCGTTTCGACGGGTCCGGCGACGACGTGGGCGCCCAGATACGCGAGCGTCAAGCCGTGGTGGTGAGTGCCGGTACCGACGACGAAGAGCGGCCGGTGGCCGCTCGCGTGCCACGCGAAGTAGCCGACGACGTAGACGACCATCAGGGCGACCCCACCGACGTAGAGCGGCCGGCGGTCCGCGCCGGCGACGGCGGCCAGTAACCCGCCGACGAGGGCGAGTCCAGAGACGACGAAGAGCGGCCACCGCAGGTCCGGCGGGAAGACG
>Ga0207714_1002706_pt1 | contig 10482 bp, 9 predicted proteins | sample PonA232FremontCA_2_FD_187270 | JGI IMG/M metagenome (GOLD analysis project Ga0207714, IMG submission 187270) | Marine sediment microbial community from Fremont, CA, USA - Pond A23 Sediment 2 (SPAdes) | ecosystem: Environmental > Aquatic > Marine > Unclassified | place: USA: Fremont, California... | reverse complement strand
CGACGGTCCACTCGGAGAGGAGGGCTCGGACGACGACGGACTCCTCGGTGAGGGGGACTCAGAGGACGCCGACGGCCTGCTGCGCGACGACGATGACGGGGCGGCCGGCGCGGACTCGGACGCCCCAGACGTGGAGGCAGACGGAGCAACCGACGCCGTCGACGAGGGCGACGAAAGCGGTGACTCAGCCGACAACGAGCTGGCTGTGGAAGACGAACCGGTCGGGCATGACGAGCCCGCCAGCGATGAGGAGCTGGACTTGGACGCGGAACTGGACTCGGACGAAGCGCCCACCCTGGAGGAGGAGCCGCCGGCGCCTCAACAGCCCGCCGAGCCGACGGGAGATGGCGGGGGCGCCGACAGCGGCGTCGCGGGTGAAGTCGCCTCGACCGCGGCCGGGACAGCCGACGCAGCGGAACAGGGAGAGCGCGAACCGGGGCCGGAGGGAGCGGACCCCGGGTCACCGACAGAGAGTCCGGAGGCAGACACGCCAGAGGCTCCGGAGGTAGATGCGGTTGAGAGCCCGGGGTCAGACACGCAGGAAACGGCCGAGGATGCGGAGCACGACGCCGAAAAAGACGACGAGGAAGACACCGGAGAAACCGACGCCGCGGAGACGTTCGCCTGTCCGGAGTGTGACGCCGAGGTGACCGCCGACGCCAGCTTCTGCCCCGAGTGTGGTGCCGACGTCTCCCAGCTTCCGCGGGACGACGAGGCCGCGGAGGAACAGCAGGCCTGTCCCAACTGCGGTGCGGAGGTCGCGGCCGATGACAACTTCTGTGCTTCCTGTGGCGCGGACCTGACCGACACGGGGTCCGAACCCGAGCCGCTGACCGAGTGCCCCGAGTGTGGCACCGAGGTCGATGAAGGAGCTGTCTACTGTGCCTCCTGTGGTGAACACCTCGAACCACACCGGTCAGGCGGTGGCGACGACGCGGCGGAGAGTGGCGGGGAGTCAGGAGCCGGGGACGCCGAGCCCGCGCCCGAGGTGCTGACGCTCGGCGCCCGCGGGCGCGAGGTCCGTGTCGCGGACGGCGACGCCGTGGGCCGCCAGGTCCGGCGGATCATCATCGACACCGACGGCGACGAGGACGAGGCCGTCCGCGTCCACCGCGAGCACGTCCGCTTCGTCCGCGAGAACGGCCAGTTCTACGTCGTCGACCTCGGCGACAACCCGACGGCCGTGAACGGCCAGCGCATGGAGAAAGGCGACCGCCGGCCCATCGGCCCAGGCGACGAACTCGGCCTCTCCGGCGTGGTCACGCTCCGTGTCGGACGCCCCTGATATGGCCGGACGACGCGAGGACCTGGTCTCCTCCTTCCGTCTCGCGGGCGCCGGTGAGGCCCGACTGTTCGGTGGCGGGTTGCTCGCGCTCGTCGTCTACGCGCTGTGGGTCGGCCTCTCGGGGGCCGCGCTCACCTTCGGCGCGGACGCACTGAACGTCTCACTGTCGCCCGAGTCCTGGACCGGCGCGAAGACGGGTCTGGTCGCCGTAGCGCTCCTGGCGTGGGTGCTGGTCCCGGCGGCCGTCGGGGCCCGGCTGCTGGTCGGCCAGCTGACGAACGAGAGCGGCAACATCGCACAGCAGTACCGCTACCGGCACCCGTCGGCGCTGCTGGCTCCGCCGGTCGTCCTCTTCGCGGTGGCCGCCGTGGCGACTGTCGCACTCGCCGGGCCGCCGTGGCCGGTCTTCGTCGTGCTCGTCCTCGGCGCCCTCTTCGTGCTCGTGCGGACCCTCGCGTACGGCTACCGGGTTTTTTCACTGTCCGCGCCGCGTGCGTTGGCGGCGGCCGCGGGGCTGAGCTTCCTGGCTCTCGCTGTCGCCCTGCTCACCGGGGGCGCGGTTCTGGCCGGGCGCCGGGACTACCTCGTGTCCGTCGTCAAGGGTGTCGCCGGAGCTGTCGGCGTCGACGGCGCAGTCTGGCCCGTCGACGGGAGCGTGACCGTCGCCGGCGCCACGCTCCCCGCGGCGGTCGCCGCCGCCGTCACCGTTCCCGTCGGACTGTCGCTTCTTTACCTGCTGGTCCAGACGCTCGCCGGCGTTGTCAACCGAGTCCGTGAACCCGACGTCCCGCGGTCGGAGCTCCGGACCGGCCAGCGGTACCCGGACTTCGCCCGCCCGACCACCGACCGGACGGGCGGCGCCGGTAGGTCGGCAACCGGCTCCGCCGCCACTTCCTCCCCGTCGAGCTCCTCGCCGGGGTCCGGGTCTCCGTCCGGGCCAGGACCCGGAACGGGGTCGACGTCCCCGTCACCCCCCTCTGGATCCCCCAGTTCCCCGCCGGATCCGTCCCCGGATACGGCAGACCCGGCGGAGGCGGACGGTGCCCGTGGTGCGGACGGGTTGGACTCGCCGACCGTCGACACCGGTCCCGGGAGCCCGGAGTTGACCGACGACGTGAGCAACACCCGGGTCTACACGCCTCCGGGTGACGGCGACGACGATGACGACGACCCGCTGTCGCTCGGCCCCGACTCGGGGGACGAACCGGCCGATGCCGGGACAGACAAGACGGCCGGCGGCGCCGCCGGGGCCGGCGACGCGGCCGGCGCCACCGCGGACGACGTCTGCCCGGAGTGTGGCGAGTCACACGACCCGGGGGCGGTCTTCTGTCCGGCCTGCGGGGCCGCCCTCGAGTGAGTCAGCTCGCCCGCTCGATCTCCTCGATGGCCTCGGGATTGTCGATGCTGGAGAGGTCACCGACATCCTCGCCTGTGTAGACCGACTGGATGACCCGGCGGACGATCTTCCCGCTCTGGGTCTCGGGGAACTCATCGACGAAGAGCACTTCCCGGGGCCGGAACGGCTTTCCCAGTTCCTCGCCGACCTGGTCGCGCAGCCGCCCGCGGAGCTCCTCGGAGGGTTCCTCGCCCTCGTTGAGGATGACGTAGGTGACGACTGCGGTCCCGGTCGTCTCGTCGGGTGCGCCGACAGCGACGGCGGCGTTGACCGCCTCGTGCTCGATGAGCGCGCCTTCCACCTCCGCGGGGCCGACCTTCCGGCCGGCGACGTTGAGAACGTCGTCGGCGCGTCCCTCGAGGAACCAGAAGCCATCGGCGTCTCTCCGGGCCCAGTCGCCGTGGTTCCACATGTCCTCGAAGGTGCTCCAGTACTCCTCGAGGTAGCGCTCGTCGCCGCTCCACAGCGACTTGGTCATCGAGGGCGCCGAGGACTTGCAGACCAGGTAGCCCCGCTCGCCCGCGTCGGCGACGGACTCGCCGGCCCTGTTCACGATGTCGACGTCCATCCCGAGCGCGGGCGCGGCAAGCGTGCCGGGCTTGAGCGCGTGCACGGGCGATGGCTGGAGGAAGCAGCCGAATATCTCCGTACCGCCGGAGATGTTCATGATCGGTGCGTCGCCGCCGCCGACGTGCTCGAGGAACCACTGCCAGGACTCGGGGTCCCAGGGCTCGCCGGTCGACCCCAGCAGGCGAAGCGAGGAGAGGTCGTGGCCTTCGACCCACTCGGTGCCGTGCTTCCGGAGCGCGCGGATCGCGGTCGGCGAGACGCCGAAGGCGCTGATCTTGTGGCGGTCGATCATCTCCCAGAACCGGTCGGGTTCAGGGTGGTCGGGTGCCCCTTCGTAGATGAATATCGTCCCCCCGAAGACGTGATTCCCGATCAGCGTCCAGGGTCCCATCATCCAGCCGATATCTGATACCCAGAAGAAGCGGTCACCGGGCTTGTGGTCGAAGGTGAAGTACAGCTCCTTGGCCGGCTGGACCAGCCCCCCGGCGTGGGTGTGGACGATCCCCTTGGGCTTCCCTGTGGTGCCAGACGAGTACAGCAGCATGCACTCCTGGTCCGATGGGAGCGGCTTCGTCTCGTAGCTGTCGTCCTGGGTCGCGACAGCCTCTTCCCACCACTCGTCGCGGTCGGCCCACGGGACGACCTCGGAGCCCGCCTCGTGGCCCAGCCGGGAGTAGACGACCGTGTGCTCGACGTGGCCGGCCTCGCCGATGGCGTCGTCCGCCTGCTGTTTGAGGTGGATCTCCGAACCCCGACGGAGGAAGCCATCGCCAGTGAAGAGGACCGAGGGTTCGGAATCGGCGATCCGCGTGGCGGTGGCGTCGACGCCAAAGCCCGAGAAGATGGGGACGGCGATAGCGCCGACCTTGAAACAGCCGTACATGATGGAGACGACCTCCGGGACCATCGGCATGTAGAGCCCGACGGTGTCGCCCGTCCCGACCCCGCGACTCTCCAGGTAGTTCGCGACCTGGTTGGCCTGGCGGTGGAGTTCGTGGTAGGTCATCTCCCGGACCTGGCCGTCCTCGCCCTCCCAGATGGTGGCGACGTGGTTGCGCGTGCCGCTGTCGACCCGGGCGTGGCGGTCGACGACGTTGTGGGCGATGTTGAGCTCCCCGCCGACGTACCAGTCGGTGAACTGCGGCCCGCCGCTCGCGTCGCGCACCCGGTTATAGTCCTCGTAGAACTCCAGCCCGAGGTGGTCGACGACGTCGTCCCAGAACCAGTCCAGTCCGGAATCCTCGACGCCCTCGACGTCCTCGACGCTCCGGCGGTGGAGTTCGTCGTAGCTTTCGATGCCGTGTGCCTGCATGAACTGGTAGATGTTGCTCGAGCGGACGAACGCCTCGTCCGGTTCGTAGGCCACTTCGAGCTCGTCTGACTGGGACATGTGTGTACACACGACGAGTCGGCTCAAAGTATTTGTGTGAGGTGACGCCGGAAACCCTTTGACCGCGGCCGTCGAATGCCGGAGTATGTACGTCCGGGACGCCCGCAACCGAGACGAGGCGTGGTTGCTCGACCACATCGAGGAGATGGGACTCGACGAGGTCGGCTTCCGCTCCCGGGACTACGTCATCGCGGTCGACGAGAAGGCGAACGAACGCGCCGGGTTCGGCCGCGTCCGCGTGGACAAGACCGACGACGGCGAGGTCTGCGAGCTGACCAGCCTGGGAGTCCTGGAGGAGTGGCGCGGCCAGGGTGTGGGCGCTCACGTCGTCGAGCGGCTGGTCCAGACCGCGAGCGACGAGGGGTTCGAGGTCGTCTACGCCTTCATCGACGAACCCGACTACCTCCGGCAGTTCGGCTTCGAGCGGGTCGACGTCGCCCAGCTCCCCGAGCACCTCCGCGAGCGCCTCATGAAAAAGCAGGACACCGTCACGCCGGGCGCGGTGCCGCTGCGGGTGGAGGTCGACCGTTTCCGGATGCCCCAGCGGCTGCGCCGGGCCTTCAAGGGCGCGACCCCAGAGGAGGAGGACGCCGAGCCCCAGGAGGGCCCGGAGGACTTCGGGATCGACCCCGACGAGGCGACCTACAAGTACGACACCGGTGACTGACTGGCTGGCCGCGTCGGTCCCGTCGCCCTCCGTAGTTCGACCGCGCCCCTTTCGGACGCGTGACCGGCCACCCCGACACGATTTAAGGGGCGGGGGCCGAATGGTGGGTCATGTTCGACCAGGACGACCTCCAGGCCATCCGCGATGGGAAGGAGGCCTGGGAGGAGGAGACGCTCTCGCCGGTGCTCGACCGGTTCGGCGAGCGCAAGGAGACCTTCGACACCGACACCGGTGGCCAGGAAGTCGCCCCGCTGTACACCCCGGCCGACGTCGCCGACTTCGATTACGAGGAGGACCTGGGCTTCCCTGGCGAGGAGCCGTACACCAGGGGTGTCTACCCGACGATGTACCGCGGTCGGCTGTGGACGATGCGCCAGTACGCCGGCATGGGCACCGCAAGCGAGACCAACGAACGGTTCAACTACCTGATCGACGAGGGCCAGACGGGGCTCTCGACGGCCTTCGACCTGCCGACCCAGATGGGCCACGACTCCGACGACCCGATGTCGGCGGGCGAGGTCGGCAAGACCGGCGTCGCCATCGACTCGCTTGACGACATGGAGACGGTCTTCGACGGGATCCCCCTCGACGAGGTCTCGACGTCGATGACCATCAACGCGCCCGCCTCGGTGTTGCTCGCGATGTACATCGCCGTCGGCGACAAACAGGGCGTCGACCGTTCGGAGCTGCGGGGCACGATCCAGAACGACGTGCTCAAGGAGTACATCGCCCGGAACACCTACATCTACCCGCCGGGGCCGTCGATGCGGATCATCACCGACATCTTCGAGTTCTGCGCGGCGGAGGTGCCGAATTTCAACACTATTTCCATCTCCGGCTACCACATCCGCGAGGCCGGTTCCACCGCGGCCCAGGAGATCGCCTTCACGCTGGGCAACGGGATCGCGTACGTCCAGGCCGCCATCGACGCCGGGCTGGACGTCGACGACTTCGCGCCGCAGCTGTCTTTCTTCTTTGCCTCCTACAACAACGTCCTCGAGGAGGTCGCGAAGTTCCGCGCCGCCCGGCGAATGTGGGCCCAGATCATGGAGGAACGGTTCGGCGCCGAGAACCCCAAATCCAAGCAGCTGAAGTTCCACACCCAGACGGCGGGCTCGACACTCACGGCCCAGCAGGTCGACAACAACATCGTCCGGGTCGCCTACCAGGCGCTCGCGGCGGTCCTCGGTGGCACCCAGAGTCTCCACACCAACGGCAAGGACGAGGCGCTGTCGATCCCGACCGAGGAGTCGGTCCGGACGGCCCTGCGCACCCAGCAGATCCTCGCCCACGAGTCCGGCGCCGCCGACACGATCGACCCGCTGGGAGGGAGTTACTACGTCGAGAACCTGACCGACGAACTGGAGGAGGAGGCCCTCGAGATCATCCGCGAGGTCGACGACCGCGGCGGGATGCGCAAGGCCATCGAGGACCAGTGGGTGCAACGGCAGATCCAGGATGTCGCCTTCGAGCGCCAGCGCGAGCAGGAGGAGGAGGAGCGGGTCATCGTCGGCGTCAACAAGTACCAGGTCGACGAGGAGCAGGAGGTCGACATCGAGGAGGTCTCCGCGGAGGAGGAGCGCCGACAGAAGGAGAACGTCGCCGCCGTCCGGGAGGAACGGGACGACGCCGACGTGGAGCAGCGCCTGGACGCGCTCCGGGAGGCCGCCCGCGGCGACGAGAACCTCATGCCCTACATCATCGACGCCGTCAAGGCGTACGCGACGACCGGCGAGGTCTGTGACGCGATGCGTGACGTCTTCGGCGAGCACCAGCCCGGGATGTGACCGCCGGCGGCCGCGCCGGTCCCCCCGCGCCGGGGCTTTTTATCGGCCGCGACCGCAGCCCCGTGCATGGACTTCGACCACGCCGGCGTCGCGACCGAGGACGCCGACGGCCTGGCCGACCTGTACACCGACCTGCTTGACTGTGACCGCGTTCACGACGAGTGCTTCGACGGGATGGAGGTCGTCTTCCTCGACGTGGGCGGGGGCTATCTCGAACTGCTGGAACCCCTCGAGGACGGCCCGATCGCCTCGTATCTCGAGGACAACGGCCCCGGGATCCACCACGTCGCCCTGGAGACCGACGACATCGAGGCGGCCCTCGACCGGGCCCGCGCACACGGCGTCGGGCTCGTCGACGAGGAGCCCAGGCCCGGCGCGTGGGGCCACGACGTCGCCTTCCTCCACCCCGCGGACACCGGCGGGATCCTCGTCGAGTTCGTCCAGCACTGACCCGGCGGGCTTTTGGGTGCCGCGGTGCAACCGCTTCCGATGAGCGAGGACTCCCTGCAAGACCGGATGCCCTACGCGAACCTCCTCGACATCGAGCTCGTCGAGGCGGCGGACGGCCACGCGGTCGGCCGGATGCCGATGACGCCCGACCACTCCTCGAACACCGAGACGCTGATCGCCCACGGCGGGGCGACCTACTCGCTCGCGGACACGGTCGGCGGCGCGGCGGTCATCTCGATGACCGACCAGGCGACGCCGACCGTCGACATGCGCATCGACTACCTCGCCCCCGTCACCTCCGACCTGCGCGCCGAGGCCGACGTCGTTCGCTTCGGGGGGAGTATCGCGCTCTCGCGGGTCGAGGTCTACGACGAGGAGGGGACACACGTCGCGACCGCCCACGGAACCTACAAGACCGGCGGCAGCAACGAGGGGACGCCCTGGGACAGCGAAGCCGGCCAGGCCGAGTGAGGCGCCGGTTGGACGGGCCGAGTCTGCCCTGTCTGGCTCGCCCGGGCTCAGACCTCCCGTTCGAACAACAGCCCGATGGTCGTTCCGTCCTCCTCGAGGGTCTCGTGGAGCCGCCACCCTTCGCGGGCGTACTCGTTGACGACCGACTCGAGGTCGCCGACCGTCCCGCTCTGTGCTGTCGTCCCGTGTGAAGTGTACACGTATCTCTGGTCTGACATACGGACACGAGGGTCTCCAGGGGCAAAAGTTACCGCTCTTACGCGGCCGTCCAGTCGTTGTAGCGGTAGTAGACGGCGACGAGCACGAGCAAGATGCCGAGCGCGACGGCCGCTTCCAGGTTCTCCTGGCCGGTCTCCAGGGAGTCGATGAGACGGTGGAACCAGAAGAGGTCCGCGAACGCGGTCCGGTGAAACGCCTGGAGGGGGTCCGCCAGCGCGTCGACCCCGAACTCCCGGAACATCCAGTGGACGTCCGGCCCAATCCCCCAGAAGCCGCTGAGAAAGGTCAGCAGAAATTCCCGCCGGGGCGGCAGGTCGACGAACAGGAACACCGCCATCGCCATGACCACCCCGACGGTGAAGTGCACGAGCGCCTGCATCGCAGCAGGGTTCGCCACCGCCGGTGTTCAATGTTCGCGTCGGGCCCTCGGCGTCCAGCGGTCATTCCGGGCTGAACTGAAGCCATGCCGGCCGGGAGCGCGTGGTCGCGGGAGCGACCCGCGCGAGGACGCCGAAAGGCTCGCTACGCTCCCCTTTCGAGCCCTCACTCACTTCGCTCGCGAGGACGGGGAAGGGCAGGCCTGCACCGAGCATCCGCCGAGTGCCGGAGGCACGAGGCGGTTCGCTTCACGCGAGGCGTTGCGAGACGCGACCGGAGCGAGCGTCTCGGTGAGGCGAGCGGCGAAGCCGCGAGCCGGAGGCCGAGCGTGACGGCCTTTTTCGCCCACGCTTTTCAAGGAGTGGTCGCGGCGGAGCCGCGACCCGACGCCCAAAAAGGTGGTTAGCCGAAGTTCTCGACTTTCGCGGCCTCGGCGTCGCCGCCGGCGGCCTCGATGGCCGACGTGGCGTCGTCGAGGAAGTCCGCGAAGCCGTAGACGAAGACCTGCGTATCGTCGGTCAGGGCGCCTGCGACAGCGTCGGTCAGCGAGTCGGCGGGGCCGAGGATGGCGATGTCGGCGCCCTCACTCGCCAGGGCGGCCAGCCGCTGTTCGTGGACAGGCGCCTCGTCGCGGTAGACCACGGCCGCCCCGTTCCCCTCCGCGAGCGCTCGTTCGGCGATACCGACCGCCGGGCCGACGCCCGGGCCGCCGGCGAGAACGAGCACGTGGCTCTCCTCCTCGTAGTAGGCGTTGCCGAACGGGCCGGAGACGGTCACCTGGTCCCCCGGGGCAAGCGACCGCAGGCGCGGGCTCACCTCCCCCTCGGGGTCGATCCCGACGGTCACTTCGAAGGTCTCGGCGACGTCGGGCGAGGAGATGGTGTAGAAGCGGGGCTCGGTCTCGCCGTTGACATCCATGATGAGCTTCACGAACTGGCCGGGGCGGGCCTGGAAGTCCGGCGGCGACTCGAACTCGACGGCGATGGTGTCGGGGCCGACCTCCTCGACGGCCGCGACGGGGAGCGGAGTCTCGTCCATGCCCGTCTTCGGGCCAGGCCGGGCAAGGGGTTTTCGTTCCGCTGTCCCGGTTACCGCCCCAGGTGTCCACACGTCGGCTCGTGACGCGTCTCGTGGGCGCTGGCGGCGACGGATGCGGTTTACAGAAGGCTTTTCCTCCCGCCCTGGGTACGGGTGGCTAGTATGCCCGACGACCTGAACTGGGCCATCGGCGGCGAAGCCGGCGATGGGATCGACTCTACAGGAAAGATCTTCGCTCAGGCACTCTCACGGGCAGGGCGACACGTCTTCACCTCCAAGGACTTCGCATCCCGGATCCGAGGAGGCTACACAGCGTACAAGGTACGCACCTCTGTCGACCGCGTCGAGAGTGTCGTTGACCGTCTCGACATCCTGATCGCGCTCACCGAGCGGACTATCGACGAGAACCTCGAGGAGCTCCACGAGGGGAGTGTCATCATCTACGACGGCGAGCGAACGACGATGCAGGATATCGAGATCCCGGAGGGGATGGTCGGTCTCGACGTCCCGCTGAAGAGCCTGGCCGAGGACGCTGGCGGTGCCATCATGCGCAACGTCGTCGCGCTGGGGGCAGCCTGCGAGGTAGCCAGTTTCCCGATCGAGAACCTCGACGAATCCCTGAACAAGCGGTTCAAGGACAAGGGTCAGGCGCTGGTCGAGAACAACCAGCAGGCAGCCCGCCTGGGCCAGGAGTACGTCGCCGAGGAGTACGACCACGACTTCGACTACGAGCTGGAGACGACCGACGCCGACTACGTCCTGCTCAACGGCGACGAGGCCATCGGGATGGGCGCCATCGCGGCCGGTTGCCGGTTCTACGCGGGGTATCCC
>Ga0207714_1002705_pt1 | contig 10489 bp, 10 predicted proteins | sample PonA232FremontCA_2_FD_187270 | JGI IMG/M metagenome (GOLD analysis project Ga0207714, IMG submission 187270) | Marine sediment microbial community from Fremont, CA, USA - Pond A23 Sediment 2 (SPAdes) | ecosystem: Environmental > Aquatic > Marine > Unclassified | place: USA: Fremont, California... | reverse complement strand
CTGACTTGTAACTCAGCTTGTCGTTGACCAAGTCTAGAACGTTTTTGATCGCGTTAGAAGGATAGGTAGAGTTGAAAAACCTCCGGGCATCACTCTCCAGCCTTTCCTCTTCTTCCACGCGATACGCGTGGATCACCCCTTCTAAATCCTTTTCTAGGACTTCGGATTTCGGTTGGAGTAGGTCATTGATGACGGTCATTTACAAACCTCCTATTTTTTAAATCACTAAGAAATATTTAAGCCTTCCAGTTTCTGAGTGAGGGCTTAAGGTTTTATCAGTCCTTATTAACCCACTCATTTCCACTTTTTTATTAAGTCCTCAAACTAGATTGTTAAACAACTCGTTGGCTTCGATGTTTGTTTGTACTCAGTATTATTGTTCCCTAATAACATGCGAAACTGCGACGCTTTAATCAAACAAACCGGAGTCGCCGCCTCGATCAGGTCCTAGGAGTCCCAATAAAAATTCCTCTTCACCCCATCCATCAGATGAATCTTTAATTGATCCTTTTCGCCCCACTTTTGAGGGGTCGGATATGTATTTTGTCGTAAGGGAGAAGTAATCCGCGATGAAGTCTCTGGCGTATTCTAACTTCTGCCTGCTTTCCTTTTTTGGTATTTTACCGATAACTCCTTCCCCTATTCGGAGTCGCTCGTCATTACCTACTGTTAGGCCCAGCTCTTCGAGATTAAACCACTGGGTCTCGATTAAAGTATCTATCGCTTGCGGCCTATTAGAAAACCACGCGTTGGTAACCTCTCCCCTAGCTGCGGCTTCAATATCAACCCTTTCAAAATCCGTAAATGAATTGTATTTTTCGGCCAGCGACTTTAAGTCGTTGCTCATGTGTTATCGTCCACCTTGTTTTTCCTATCCGCCTCAACTCAAAGTTTTCAACCATTCTATTCTATCCGACACATCAAGTAGTGACAAAATGTTTATTAGGTAAAATGAGATTCACTTTGCCTCAAATGAAAAACTTGCATTTCGCAATGAAAGGTCTAAAGGTCATACATGGTACTTAGACCTTGCTGCGCAATAAAAACCTCTTAGAACGCGAATGAGAGGTTCACATAATTAAATTCATGGACGGCTACCCCACTCCCACTTCCTCCCTTCATTGATCAAAAAACTTGCTCCGAGGTGGCCTTCACAGTTTGTTTAGCATGGACTTCAATACTTGAAGTAAACAAACGAGAACGCAACCAGCCAAACCGTGCCGGGGTTTGGACTGGTGGTACTCCGGGGTGGGTTTTTTGAACTTTTCCCTCTTTTTTTGGGGAGAAGGGGTGGTCTTTACTTTCCAGTAAGGACTATCCCCTTCGGGGCTAAAGCGGGCGAAGGTCTTTTATAGGGGCTAGGTTGGCAGGCTAAATTCCTGATTCCGTACCATAAATTGTGTCTCAATAGAAAAAGGGGTATCCTCCCATAAAAGTTAATCACTCTAAAAAAGAGGAGGACACCCCATGACTGATAAAAGTGTACCATCTGAGAAAGAGTTTTGGCAAAAAATGGAGGGTATGGTTAAAAATCTAGTTAAGGAGAAAATGGAGAACGTGATGGAGCTGGAACGACAGGCTTTCCTGGAAGAACAAGGAGATGATGATAACAAGGGCAACGGCTTCTACCAGAGGGACCTGGAGACCCAGTTTGGCAAGGTAAACGGATTGGAAGTCCCAAGAGACAGGGAAGGTAACTTTTCCCCTGCTTTGTTTAACCCCTACCAGAGGAGGACGGGCCAACTGGAGTCGATGGTCATTAAGATGTATTCACACGGCATGTCGACAAGAAAGATTGCTGACCTACTGGAAGATATGTATGGTGACCATTAATCATCATCTACAGTAAGCAGAATTACCGACCTGGCAATAGAAGAGGTAGATAAATGGAAGGATAGACCACTTAAGAGGCGCCATTCCGTGCTCTTTTTGGACGCAATGACAATTGATTTGCGGAGAGACACTGTGGCAAACGAAGTGGCCTACTTCGCCGCCGGAATTAACGAAGACGGTTACCGGGAGGTACTGTCCTTCCAGATCGGAGGTAATCAGCCCGCCACCGTCTGGGGAGAGATTTTAGAGGACATAAAGGACAGAGGGGCAAGAGAAGTACTTCTGGTAGTAACTGACGGATCTTTCCGGAATCAAGGATGCAGTGACAGAAACCTACCCCAAAGCAGACTACCAGCAGTGCGTGGTTCACAAGACGAGAAATACCAGATCCAAGATAAGAGAACACCATAAAGACGATCTGTTGCGTGACCTAAAGAGAGTCTACAACGCACCGAAGAAATCCCAGGCTAAAGAATGCTTTACTGATTTTAAAGAAGAATGGAACGATTTATACCCCAAGGTAGTCCAAAGCTGGGAAGAAGATTTGCCTGACCTTCTCACTTTCCTGGATTACCCGGATGAAATCAGATCAACCATTTATACTACCAACTGGCTGGAACGAGCCATAAAGGAAATGAGGAGACGGCCCAAGACCCAGGATAATTTTCCTTCACCTAAAGCAGCAGAGAAGGTCCTTTACCTTAGAACCAAAGAACGAAACGACAACTGGGGTAGCAGACGGATGAAAGGTTTTAAGAAGGCAAAGTCTAAACTACAGGAAAAATTCACGGACCGTTATGGTCCAAAGAAAGAAGAACAACCCAAAGAACAGAAAGAGTCCAAGGAGGATATTCCTTCAGCTTCCCCTGGGTAGGGAAGCGGACACAATTTATGTTGCACTACCTTTAAGTGGTTTGGTATGAATTATCTATTCAAGTTAGGACCCATAATATTCCCCGTTCTTGTTACCACCGTCTTATGCCTAGTTCAGTTACGTAACAACTACGGAAAGTTGTTAACCCCGACTTAACAGCAACGATTGAGGTTTAAATCTGCGCTATAACGATTTTTAAAATTCGTGAAGATTTTTGTGAGATCTATTCCCCGCAACACTTTAGGGGAGAATGTTGCAAGGATCTAAAACAACAAAGCCAATTTTGTTATTCTGGGGCGTGGGGTGCCAAAATTGTAAGATTTCCGGGCCGGCCCGATCCCTGGAGTTCACTTAAGTAAGCTAAGTAATTATACTCATAAAAATTTGCCATTAAATAAGGCATTTAGAGTTTTTAGCTAGGTATTCCCCAAACTTCATCCTCTAAATCTATCTCATAAACTTTTTCTTGTTTTGAAATAGCGTTTATTCGATCTAAGTCAGAAACCTCTAACTTAAAGTCTAATATTTCAAAATTGTCTTTTATATGCTTTTTTGAACATGATCTAGGAATGGTTGCCACACCTTGTTTGATTTGCCACCTCAAGATAATTTGAGCTGGGGTTTTATCATACTTCCTTGCAAGTTCCTTAATTAGCGGGGCTTTCAAAACTTTCCCCCTGGCCAAGGGGGCCGAAGCTGTCAAAGTTATATCATGTTTATGACAATAGTTTAAGAGTTTCTCTTCTCGATGCCATGGATGGAATTCCACCTGATTAACGGAAATAGGAACATTTGTAACCTTACGCGCAATTCTTAGTTGGTATTTATTGAAATTACTCACACCGATACTCTTGACTCTACCAGTCTTTAATAACTTGGCAAAGGCAAGCAAAGTTTCGCGCAGTGAGATGGCAGGATTAGGCCAGTGAATGAGATATAGGTCCAAATAGTCAGTACCTAGTTTATCAAGTGATTGGTCTACGGATTGGAGGACGTCATCGTAATGTAGATTGGTCGGCACTACTTTGGAAGTTAAAAATAATCGGTCACGATTATAACCCTGTAGCACCCTCCCTATAACTGCTTCGTTCTTGTAACCTTCGGAAGTGTCAATATGAGTGTAGCCCTTATCAAGCGCTGTCTGGAGAGACTCCTCAAGTGTTTGGTCCTTTAAGTTCCAGGTACCGAAACCGATCAGAGGCATATCTCCTCCAGTTTTTAAGGTACCTGTAGGTATATTAGGCAAGGTTACTCACCCCGTTTGACAAATTTTCGCTGAAATTGTTAGTATCCACTAAAATTTTGTATAAAGAGGTAGGATATTTATCCTAGCTCTTGGATTTTTTAGCCTCCACTCTCAATAATTAGACTGGGAGGAATATAACCCACCTATTCTTGTATGCGTGAGTAAAAAGCTCTAATCAAAGGATATGTCGTAATAATCAAAGCTAAGATAAGTAGTGTCAGAGCTACCGGGGAAGAGACAAATATAGCTGGGTCCCCTCCCGATATGGAAAGGGATCTGCGTAAGTTCGTTTCAATCCAAGGTCCGAGGATGATCCCTAAAACGATCGGCATTAATGGATAATTATTTCTCCTCAATATAAAACCCAAAACCCCAAATATCAACATAACAACCATGTCAAATATTGAATTCCTCAGGGCAAATGACCCCACAACACAAAATACGAATATGACAGGCCATAACATATTTAGAGGAGCTGTAACTAATTTTGCCCAGAACTTTGCAGCTATAAGCCCCAGCACAAGTATGAGCAGATGGACTAAAAAGAAACCAACAAATATGCCATACGCCAACTCGGGCTCCGTTTGAAAAAAAAGCGGACCCGGCCTGAGCCCATGAACCATGAGAGCCCCAATCAGTATTGCTGTCACGGAGTCCCCTGGTATACCTAATGTCAGTGCAGGGATGAGTGCTCCAGCAGTACTGGAGTTGTTACCAGTATCGGCAGCTGCTACGCCTTTTATATTACCCTCGCCAAAAGGTATTTCTACTCTTCCCGAAAAAAAACGCTTAACGGTATCATAAGTTATAAAAGCAGCAATATCGCCACCAGAACCAGGAAGCGCTCCGATAAAAGTACCAATAGGAGAGAAGAAGGAGTAAATAGGGAGTACCTCTTTTAGATCTTCCCAGCTAGGCATAACATTTGTTATTTTTTGTTTTATCCGCCTTTTTTCAGCAATTTCCTCTATCATCATTAACCCTTGAGAAAGCCCGAACAAACCTATCATAGTAGGTATAAACTCGATCCCACTAAGCAACGAAGTAGAGCCAAAGGTGAATCTAGGAAAGCCGAGCTGAGGGTCCTGCCCAATAGTAGAAATAAAAAGCCCCAAAGTAGCAGCAATAAGCCCCCTAATCATTTCGCCTTCGGAAGAGGAAATCTGTACTACCATCGTTAGGCCGAAGAGAGCTAAAGCAAAAGTTTCAGGTGAACCAAAGCCAATGGCAAACGAAGCAACCACGGGTGAAAGAAAAAGAGCAATTAAAACCCCTATAGCTCCCCCTACAGCCGAGGACAACGCCGCCATCCCCAGTGCTCTTCCCGCCTCACCTTTTTCAGACATCGGATAACCATCAAAAACCGCAGCGATGGCGGAAGGGGTGCCAGGTGTTCTAATAAGTATGGCGGGTACCGAGTCGGCATATAGAGCCCCTCCATAAACGCCTAACAACAACATCAAACCCGGCAACGGCTCCATTCCAAAAGTAAAGGATACTAGCACGGCAACGGTCATAGTAGCAGTCATACCGGGTAGGGCTCCCATTATAGAGCCAACTACAGTGCCAGCAAACAACATTACTAGACTTATTGGCTGCACCACCAAGAAAAAGGCATCTATTAAGTGAGTAAGCATTAGGTCACCACCCTGGCAACGAGAATATAGTTGGCAACGGTACAACCATAAAAACTATGAAAACGTAGTATATCAAAATAGCTACAAAAGATGAAAGCACCATGGCTTTAAAGATATTTGTATCAAACAAGAGCATAAGGAGCGAGCAAAACAGGAACGTAGAAATAAGAAAGCCAATATGAATCATCGCGTAAATATATAACGCTACAGCGGAAGGAATAATTATACGATTACGAACGATCGGGTCCTTGAGATCATAGCTAAAGGTTATTTCCTCACGTTCATTCCTCCTTATTCCCTTTATAAATAGTGCAAAAGCAAGAATTACCAAGCTCAGAATTAGGATTTTCGGAAAAAAACTAGGCCCGGTTACCTCGCTAGGTGGGGGCTGAGGGAGGTTAATAGATAGGTAGTAAAGGAAACCAGTTACAGTAAAAAATAAGACACTTTCTATATATTCTTTTTTAACTTTCATTTTATAAGAAAGAAATTAAAAAGGGGCCACCCCAAGTCTAAAGGCCGCCCCTTTGTCAGTTCTTATTCTGGTACTTATTCTTCCGCTCCAATTCCAAGCTGGTCTATAACATCACCATAGACCTCATGTTGATCAACTAAAAACTTTTGAAATTCTTCGGGCCCTCGCCACTTCATTCCAAAGCCTTGTTTGTCCATAAATTTTTGGAACTCTTCGGAGTTATAAACTTTTCTGAACGCCTCACTTAGTATCTTGACTCTCTCTTCTGGTGTACCTTCAGGGACTACTAGGCCTCTCCAAGTACCAGCAGTGTAGTCAATGCCCTCCTCTTTAAGTGTGGGAACGTTCGGCAGTATACCTTCTAACCTTTCATCAGCCATTACCGCTAACACCTTCATCTTACCCGCTTCGACTTGCGGATAGACTTCCACAGCGCTAGAAGGGGTTAAATCAGCCTCTCCGCCTAAGACTGCCTTAATTGCAGGAGCTGCTCCATCATAAGATAAGTAGTTTACATCATCCGCAATTCCTACTTTCCTTGCAAATCCAGCAAAAGCAAGATGCCAAGCTGCCCCGGTACCGGAGTGAGAAACCTGAAGCTTCTCTTCACTTTCTTTAGCCAGATCGATGAATTCCTGGACGTTATCCGCAGGAAAGTCTTCTCTTACGCTAATCGCTGCAGGATCAGCATTGTACTGTGCAACTGCTGTAACGTCTTTATAAGTTACTCTCGAAAATCCAAGGTGTTTTAGTGTGGCTAGCTCCATGGTCGCAAGCCCTACTGTGTAACCATCAGGGTAAGCATAGGCAGCAGCCGCATGGCCTACTGCTCCCGAGCCTCCAGTTCTATTGACTACATACACAGAAACACCAAGGTATTCTTCGGCAAGTTCAGCGACTTTACGAGCCGTTCGATCAGTTCCTCCACCAGCAGACCACGGACAAATTATTTTTATTTCTTGATTCGGGAAATCAGACTCCTGAGCCAATACAGTACCTGGGAGAACCAATCCTACAACGGCCAATGAAAGTACCAATATGGTTACTAGCTTTTTAGTATGCACTTTTATACCTCCCTGTGATTTATCACTAAAATGCAATTGACTGATTCTGGGCCTTTATTACACCAACCTACCTCTATACCTAGTTTATCACCTCCCAATTTATTCCAACTTAGACTTATCAATTACCGTTCATACTGGCTTAATAAATTGCAAAAATTATCTCTCAATCCTTACTCTCCCCCCACCTTCTGCCAGCGATTGAACCTCTTCTAGTGTCGCCCAATTAATATCGCTTGGATTCGTTTGTTTGACAGCCGAACTCGCATTTCCAAATTGAACTGCTTTTTCGATATCACCTGTAAGATAACCATAAAGAAACCCAGCAGTAAAGGCGTCCCCTCCTCCCACTCTATCTACTAGCTCTAACTCATAGGTCATGTCGTCGTATAAGTTGCCATCCTTGTAGGCTATAGCAGTCCAATTGTTCCGCCACATGGATACATTCTCGCGTAAGGTAATAGCAACAGCTTCGAAGTCAAACTGCTCAGCGAGCTTCTCCGCCACCTCCTCGTAATTTTCTCCGGTAATATCAAAAACCCTTTCAGTGTCTTCTTCGGTGGTTATTAAGACATCCGTATAATCCATTAAGGGGGTCATTGCCTCTTTTGCTTCTTCTTGGGTCCAAAGCTTGGAGCGATAGTTTAAATCAACGCTGACTAACGTATCATTAGCTTTTGCAGCTTCCATTGCTTCTGCGGTAACCTCTTCTGCTGGCTTGCTCAATGCCGGGGTTATTCCGCTAGTATGAAATAACCTAGCTCCCTCGAAAGACTTCTCCCAATTTACCATACCTCGTTTGATATTGCTGATAGCTGAATTTGCTCTATCATAAATTACCGAGCTAGGTCGGGGGTTAGCTCCAAATTCCAAGAAGTACTTACCGACCCTACCTTCCTCGGTCCATACTATATTGGAAGTGCCCACCCCGTGCTCCCTAACTTTGTTCTCAACCATTCTGCCAAGAGGGTTGTTGGGCAATCTAGTAACGAAGGCTGTATCAACTCCTAACCTTTGAATAGTTATGGCAACGTTTGACTCGCTCCCACCGATATTGAGGTCGAAGCTCTGAGTCTGCTCCAACCTTTTGTAGTCCGGAGCTGAAAACCTCAACATAGTTTCACCAAAAGTCACTACCTCGTTTTTATTCATGATATAGCACCTCTAATCTTTTTTTCTTCATCTTTCTGAACGTCCTCTCCGAACTTTCTCCACTAGCTTCTCGGCGTTTTCTTTTATCTTATCATAATTACTTTCTTCAAGTGCTTGTTTCTCGACAAGTGCAGAACCCGCACAAAGTACATCCGCTCCGGACTTGATAAATTCGGCCGCATTATCATGGTTAACCCCGCCAGTGGGCATGAGCGAAACTTGCGGAAGGGGAGCCTTCACGGCACCAATAAACTTCGGACCCAAGCGAGACGCAGGGAAAACCTTTACGATATCAGCACCTGCTTCCCAAGCTTTCAATATCTCGGTTGGAGTGAAAGCTCCCGGAGCCACCACCTTGTCATATCTTTTTGCCATTTCGATCATTTCTATATCAATGGTAGGTGAAACTAAATACTCGGCTCCCGCAAGTATGGCGGATCGGGCCGTTTCAGCATCGAGAACTGTCCCGGCTCCTACCAACACCTCGTTTAATTTATCCGATACCTCTTCAATAGCGGAAAGAGCGTTAGGGGTTGTCATTGCTACTTCTATACAATTAACTCCTCCTTCTTTCAAAGCCCGCGCTACCTTGATTAATTTCTCAGAACTCTCCGCTCTCATCACTCCAACAATACCACTTTCCGTGATTAATTCTTTTTGTTTATCCATATCTACCTCCTCAAAGGCTACGAGTATCGTGTCTCAGCTTTTTCGAGATCCGACGTGCCGTTTCTTTAGTTTCCGGTACATACTCTTTCAATTCCTCGAGGTCTACCCTAAAAGAAGGAACGGTAACGCTAATTGCGGCTCTTGCTTTATCGCCATGATCTTTTATTGGGACCCCAATACACCTGACCTCCTCCTCATGTTCTTTGTTATCAACCGCATATCCCGACTTCCTGATATCCTCCAGTTCTCCCGAGAGCTTGGAAGATGAAGTGATAGTTTGAGGGGTAAATCTCTGTAGTTCTTGCTCTTCAATAAGTCGTTCCCTCCTGCTCTTGGACAAAAAAGCCAAAATGGCCTTTCCGAGTCCAGTACAATGGATAGGAGCACTTTTACCTATGGATGAATATAGTTGAAATGGTCTTTTGGGAGGGTTAAATTTATCAAGGTAAACGACTTCTTTTCCCTCTATAATACCTAAATGTACGACTTCGTTTACCTTATCGGATAGCCTGCTAAGTTCTTGGTGTGCTTCTTTTCTTATATCAATGCCTTCAAGTACTCGCTCCCCTAACTCTACAATCCTTAATCCTGGCTTATATTTTTTACTTTCTTCGTCTTGGCGGGCAAAACCGTGGGACTTGAGTGTGTCTAGGATTCTGTGAGTTGTTGACTTATTAAATCCCAACTCTCTGCTCAAATTTTTCAAGGAGTGCCCCTTTGAATCACCATTGCACAAAGAATCAAGCACATAGAAAGCTTTATCTATCGAGGTTAAATTCTCTTTTTCGGTCATAGATTTCATAATATAAAATACTATTTTTTATCTTAGAACTAAATTTAAAATAACAGACATCCAGATTTTTGTCAAGCAAACAAAAGCAATATTTTTTAGCACTGTAGATCATTATAGTATTTCCGATTACGAAAGGATCTTTAGAGTTGAATCTTTGTTAAAACTGCGTTAATTTATATCACCCAATGCTAATTAGATAAGCTTTTGCAGGGGCCAGAGACTGGAATAGTTAGATTTCCAATCTTCTAGATAATTGGGCTCGACCAGACCTGCTTATCGATCCTCATAGAATTCATATATTCGCAAGTTAAAGAATTATAATTGCCATAATTGAAAGCGGTCTAAGAGTTGATATTGTCAGCGTAGCTAGAACTTTCAAAGAGGATATTTAACAAACCGCGACCTATGTTAAAAATATAGTGATTTCCCTTAAATCTTTTAGCTAAAAGAACTACCCTCAACTGATTCTACCACACCCTAGCCGGTCCGGTAAAAACCGCTCAGAAGGTAAATAAGAGGCTTCCTTGATCGTCTCCGAGGAGAGCCGGCAAAACTATGAGATGAGACTCCTCGAATTGGGTTAACTCCACCTATTTGCCTGCTTTTAATCAAAAACCTCCTCCAAAGTGGACTTCGAGGATTGAAGTAAACAACGAGAACCCAACCGCCAAACCGCGCCGGGGTTTGGGTCGGTGGCACCGCGGAGTTGGTTTTTTGATTCTTCTCTGACAATCGGGGAAGAAGCCAAA
>Ga0207714_1002704_pt1 | contig 10490 bp, 10 predicted proteins | sample PonA232FremontCA_2_FD_187270 | JGI IMG/M metagenome (GOLD analysis project Ga0207714, IMG submission 187270) | Marine sediment microbial community from Fremont, CA, USA - Pond A23 Sediment 2 (SPAdes) | ecosystem: Environmental > Aquatic > Marine > Unclassified | place: USA: Fremont, California... | reverse complement strand
CCGTCCACGGCCTCCACCCCGACAAGCGCGAACACGCCCGCGCCCTGCTCGTCGCCGTCGCCGGGGCGTGACCCCCGCCCACGCGCCCGGCGCGTCCAGCGCGCTTGCATCTCCCGCCGCGCCTGTGGTGAGTGCACGCGATTGTGTTCACCAGTCCGGAGAGCCGGCATGGTCGCGCGCGTGGCCACCGTCGCCTTTCGCGGCATCGAGGCCGTGGACGTCGAGGTCCAGGTTCATGTCTCGCAGGGCCTGCCCGCCTTCCAGATCGTCGGGCTGCCCAACAAGGCCGTGGACGAAAGCAAGGAGCGCGTGCGCGCGGCCCTGGGCGCGCTGGGGCTCTCGCTGCCGCCCAAGCGCATCACGGTGAACCTCGCCCCCGCCGATCTGGCGAAGGAGGGCAGCCACTTCGACCTGCCCATCGCGCTGGCGCTGCTGGTGGCGATGGAGGCCGTGCCGGCGGAGGACGCCGCCAGCTACCTCGCGCTGGGCGAGGTCGGGCTGGACGGCCGGCTGGCCGACGTTGCCGGGGCGCTGCCCGCCGCCATCCACGCCAACGCGCGCGGCCTGGGCCTGATCTGCCCCGCCAACCAGGGCCCGGAAGCCGCCTGGGCCGGGGAGGACGTGGAGGTGCTGGCGCCCGACAGCCTCATCGCGCTGGTCAACCACTTCAAGGGCGCGCAGGTGCTCTCGCCGCCGGACGCGCGCATCGCCGCCGCGGACGCGCCCGGCCTCGACCTCGCCGACATCAAGGGCCAGGAAACCGCCAAGCGCGCGCTGGAGATCGCGGCGGCGGGGGCGCACAACATGCTGATGATCGGCCCGCCGGGCGCGGGCAAGTCCATGCTGGCCGCGCGCATGCCGGGGCTCATGCCGCCGCTGGACGCCCAGGAGGCCCTGGAGGTCTCGATGGTGCATTCCGTGGCCGGCGGGCTGCCGGAGGGCAAGCTCATCAGTCAGCGCCCCTACCGCGATCCGCACCACTCCGCCTCGCTGCCGTCGCTCTCGGGCGGGGGCCTGAAGGCGCGGCCGGGCGAGGTCTCGCTGGCCCACCTGGGCGTGCTCTTCCTGGACGAGCTGCCCGAGTTCAACCGCCAGGCGCTGGAGGCGCTGCGCCAGCCGCTGGAAACCGGCGAGGTCTCGATCGCGCGCGCCAACGCCCACGTGACCTATCCGGCGCGCTTCCAGCTCGTCGCCGCGATGAACCCGTGCAAGTGCGGCCACCTGGACGACGAGGAGCTGGCCTGCGCCCGCGCGCCCAAGTGCGCCGCCGACTATCAGGCCAAGATCTCCGGGCCCATGTACGACCGCATCGACCTCACCGTGGAGGTGCCGGCGGTGACCGCCGCCGAGCTGACGCTGCCGCCGCCGCGCGAGGGCTCGCGCGAGGTGGCCGAGCGCGTCCGCGCCGCGCGCGAGGTCCAGGCGGCGCGCTACGCGGCGGTGGACGGCGAGGCCGCCCCGCGCACCAACGCCGAGGCCGACGGCACGCTGCTGGAACGCTCGGCCGCGCCGGACGAGGCCGGGCGCAGGCTGCTGGCCGACGCCGCCGAGCGCCTGCGCCTGTCCGCGCGCGGCTACCACCGTGTGCTGCGGGTTGCCCGCACCATTGCCGATCTTGCGGGGGCCGAAACGGTCTCGCGCGTGCACCTCGCGGAGGCGCTCAACTACCGGCGCGTGGGTCCGGGGAAGGGGTAAGCGGGCGTTCAGCCGTCGCGCAACGCCTCGCGCGCGGCCTCGCAGTCGCGCGCGATCTGCTGCTTGAGCGCGTCCAGGCCGTCGAAGGCCCAGTCGCCGCGGATGAAGCCGTGGACCTGGACGCGCAGGTGCTCGCCGTAGAGGTCCGGCTCGGCGTCCAGCAGGTGGGTCTCGAAGAGCACGCCGGGCTGGCCGCTTTCCACGGTGGGCCGGCGGCCGACGTAGGCGGCGCCGTCGCGCCACCGCGTCTCGGGGCCGGCGTCCACCCCGGCGCGCACGGCGTAGATGCCGTGGGCGGGCTCCAGCATCTCGCCCAGCGCGATGTTGGCCGTGGGAAAGCCGATCGCGCGTCCGCGCTTGTCGCCGTGCTGCACGCGGCCCTCGATTTCCCAGGGGCGGCCGAGCAGCGCCGTGGCTTCATCGACCTCGCCCGCGCGCAGCGCGTCGCGGATGCGGCTGGAGGAGATGACCTGGCCGTCGTCGTCCAGCACCGGCGCCATGGCGGAGACGCCGAAGCCGTGGCGGTCGCCCAGCGCGCGCAGCAGCTCGACGTCGCCCGCGCGCTTGCGGCCGAAGCGGAAGTCTTCCCCGACGACGAGATGCTTGGCGTTCAGCCCGTCCACCAGGATGTCCGAAACGAACGCCTCCGGGCTGTAGCCCGCCAGCTCCCAGTCGAACGGCAGAACGAAGAGGTGCGCCAGCTCGCACGCTTCCAGCAGGCGGACCTTGGTGCGCAGCGTCGCCAGGCGGAAGGGCGGCGCGTCCGGCTTGAAGAGCTGGAAGGGGTGCGGCTCGAAGGTGAGCACGCTGGCGTGCGTTCCCAGCTCGCGCGCGCGCGCCTGCGCTTCGTCCAGCACGGCGCGGTGGCCGCGGTGCACGCCGTCGAAATTCCCGATCGCCACGACGCCGCCGCGCGCCTCGGCCGGGAGATCGTGGGTGTGGCGGAACAGGGCCATGGACGCTCGCGTGCTCTGGGGCGTAGCCGGCCCGGCCGGGTGGTTCGACCGGCCCGCGTTCGTGTGCGGGGGCGGGGCGGGGCTGTCAACCGGCGGTTCGGCCGCTGCCGGAGCTCACCCGTCCGATCTGGGCCGGGCCCGGCGCGGCGGAAACACAGCGCGGGGGCGAGTGCGGAGCGACTGGATTCGCGTGCAGGCCAGTCGCACAGCGCGCGCGCTTTCCACCCTGGCCGGCCGTCGGCGCCAGCGGGCCGGAATCACGTTTATGTGAGTCGCCGGCCTGTGCGGGCGCCGGGCCGTGCGTCGTGCCGCCAAAGTGAACATCCCGGTGTGCCGCCGGCTCGCGCCCGGTGTGTACCGCATGGCGCGAGCGCGCGGCGGCGCTCAACCCACGGCCGCGTGCATGGCGCGTCCGGGCTTGTCGTGTCGCGCGGCGGCAAAAGGCAAGGGCATTAGCCATGCCGCTTTTTTCTAACAGCCTCTCGCTGTTTGCAAAGCGCGTATCTTTGCCGATACAGTCCGGCCGCTTCGGGGCACTCGGGGGGTTCAGTCTGGCGGATATCGCTTGCGCGCGCCGGCGCCGTGCGTCGATCAGCGTGTTGGGCAACCGCCCCCGTGTGCTTCGCCGGTTTCGTGGTCGGCCGCCCCGACGGGGCGACCGTGCCGTGGGATCGGCAGGACGCACACGATGACCGGCCGAATTCGACACGGATCGGAGCCGGTCGGAGCGCGTGCAACCGTCGTGTCCCGAACCCTGCGGCGGCGGCCGTTTCCGGCCGCCGTCAGCCGCGATTGCACAGGGAGGAGAACAAATGCGGGCATTGCAGCGGCGAACAATGGGGGTTTGTTGCGCTGCCGCCATGGCGCTTGCCGGATCGTCCGCCGCCGCCCACCCGGATGTGCTCAACATCGTCAGTTGGGGTGGCGTCTACACGGCGAGCCAGATGGAGGCATACGTTAATCCCTATCGAAAGCGGACCGACCAGCCGATCCAGGTCGACCGTTACAGTGGCGGCCTGGAGAACATCCGCAATCAGGTCACCGCGAACAACGTGAAGTGGGATGTGGTCGACATGGGCCTCTCCAACGCCGTGCGCGGCTGCGAGGAAGGTCTTCTGGAAAAGATCGACCACAGCAAGCTTCCGTCGGGCCGGGACAACAGCTCCCCGCAGGAGGATTTCCTGGAGGGCATGCTGCCGGACTGCGCGGTTGGCCAGAACGTTTTCTCCAACGTCGTCGCCTACGACACGCGGGATTTCCAGGACAATCCGCCGGACAGCGCGGCGGACTTCTTCGATACCCGCACCTATTCGGGCAACCGTGGGATGCGGAACAATCCCCGCGGCAACCTGGAGTTGGCGCTGCTGGCGAGCGGCGTCGAACCGGATCGCGTCTACGAGGTCCTGTCCACCGAAAAGGGTCTCGATCGCGCGTTCGACAAGCTGCGCTCGATCGCGCCGTCGATCACATGGTGGGACGGCGCGGAAGATCCGCAGCTGCTGCTGGAGCGTGACCAGGTCAGCATGACAACGGGCTTCAACGCCCGCATTCAGGCCGCGATCGACCAGCGGGACCAGCCCTTCGAGATCATCTGGGACGGGCAGACCTACAACTACGAACTGTGGACGATCGTGAAGGGCTCGCCGCACAAGGAAGCCGCCATGGACTTCATCGAGTACGCCTCGAAGCCAGCGCGGCAGGCGGCCCAGGCGAACGCGATCGCCTACGGTCCTGCCCGCAACTCGGCCATGAGCCTCGTGGACGAGTCCATGCGCAGCAAGCTGCCCACGGCCGAAGAAAACCTGCAGAACGCGCTTCGTATCGATCACGAGTGGTGGGCCGACAACCAGGACCGCCTGAATGACCGCTTCAGCGCCTTCGTGCAGGAAGCCAAGGAAATGGGCGGCAGTGACACCTTCGGCGTTGGCACCCCGCGGTAAGCGCGACGCAAGGGGAGCAGAGACATGAGCGACAATCAGTCGGAATGGGGCGTTTACCGAACGAAACACCCCCAGTTCCAGGTCAACCCGCCGACCTTCTTCATCGCGGCCGCCTGCATCCTGGCCTTCATCATCTGGGGTCTGGTCGCGGCCAAGGGCGCCCAAGAGGTCTTCGGCGCCATCCAGTCCTTCATCTCCACCTATGCCGGGTGGTTCTACATCCTGACCGCGAACATCGTGCTCATCTTCTCCATCTACATGGGCTTCTCCCGCTACGGGAAGGTGCGTCTGGGCGGTCAGGACCAGGAGCCCGAGTTCGGGCTGTTTTCCTGGTTCTCCATGCTGTTCTCCGCCGGCATGGGCATCGGGCTGCTGTTCTACTCGGTCGCCGAGCCGCTGTGGCACTTCTCCAGCCCGCCGATGGACCCCTGGGGCGGCGCGAGCCAGGCGAACAACGCCGAGCAGGCCATGGGCATCACCTTCCTGCACTGGGGGCTGCACCCCTGGGCGATCTACGCGGTGATCGCCCTCGGCCTCGCCTACTTCGGCTATAACCGGAACATGCCGCTGTCGATCCGCTCGGCCTTCTATCCGCTGATCGGCAACCGGATCTACGGCGCCCAGGGCCACGCCATCGACATCCTGGCCACCATTGCCACGCTGTTCGGCGTGTCGACCTCGCTGGGCCTGGGTGTCAGCCAGGTCGGCGCGGGGTTGAACTTCGTGTTCGGCATTCCGGACAACACCACGGTCCAGGTCATCCTGATCGCGATCATCACCTTCTTCGCCACACTCTCCGTCGTGGCGGGCCTGGACGGCGGCATTAAGCGGCTGTCCACGATGAACATGGTGATCGCGGCGGTGCTGCTGGTCTTCGTCCTCTTCCTGGGGCCGACGATCTTCATCCTGGAGGCCGTGCTGGAGAACACCGGCTTCTACCTGCAGCACTTCCCCTCGCTGGCGCTGTGGAACGAGACCTACACGCGCGGTGAGTGGCAGAACTCCTGGACGGTGTTCTACTACGGCTGGTGGATCTCCTGGTCGCCCTTCGTCGGGATGTTCATCGCCCGCGTCTCCAAGGGCCGCACCATCAGCGAGTTCATCTCCGGCGTGCTGCTGGTGCCGACGGCGGTGACCTTCCTGTGGCTGACCATCTTCGGCGACGCCGCGCTGTACGTGCAGATGTTCGGCCAGGGCGGCATCCTGGAGGCGGTGAACGAGATGGGCGTCTCCCGCGCGATGTTCGCGTTCCTGGAGACCTTCCCGCTGTCCATGATCACCTCGCTGCTGGCGACGATCGTGGTCATCACCTTCTTCGTCACCTCCTCGGACTCCGGCTCGCTGGTCATCGACATCATCACGGCCGGCGGTCTCGAAGAACCGCCGACCGGCCAGCGCATCTTCTGGGCGGTGACCGAGGGTGTCGTGGCCGCGACGCTGCTGCTTGGCGGCGGTCTATCGGCCCTGCAGACGGCGGCCATCACCACCGGTCTGCCGTTCTCCATCATCCTGCTCATCCTGTGCTACGGCCTGAAGAAGGGTCTTTCGACGGACCCCGTGGCCGGCGAACAGGCTGGGACCGCCATGCAGGCCGCCGAGTAAACCTCGGCACCAGCCTGCACGGATGTTCGGGGCCGGCCCCCTCGGGGCCGGCCCCGTTTCCGTGCGCCCCCGTTCACGGGATCGCGCGCGGACCCTTGGGTGCGCCGGTCCGGCGTGCTACATCGCGTGATGTCGGTCGCGGGAGTGGCGGAAGCGGTAGACGCGCGCGGCTCAAAACCGCGTGGCCACACGGCCTTGTGGGTTCGAGTCCCACCTCCCGCACCACCTTCTGCACCAGCCGCGACGGCGTGACCGCGAGCGTGGCCGAGGATGATTCACCGCCTGTACGCGCGCACGCTCGCGCTCGCGGGGCATCGCCACGCCACCGCCGGGCTGGCCGGCGTGGCCTTCCTGGAAAGCTCCGTCTTCCCCATCCCGCCGGACGTCTTGCTCGTGCCGATGGTGCTGGCGGATCGGGCGCGCGCGTGGACGCTGGCCCTGGTGTGCACCGTGGCCTCGGTCGCCGGCGGGCTGGCCGGCTACGCGATCGGCTTCTTCCTCTTCGAGACGGTGGGCAAACCCGTGCTCGCCTTCTACGGCTCGCTCGAAGCCTTCGAGGAGGTGCGAACACTCTACGCGGCCTGGGGCTTCTGGATCGTCTTCGCCGCCGGGCTTACGCCCATCCCCTACAAGGTGTTCACGATCGCCAGCGGGGTGTTCACCCTGAACCCGGCCGTCTTCGTGCTCGGATCGGCCGTCTCGCGCGCGGCGCGCTTCTTCGCCATCAGCGCGCTGTTGTGGTATTTGGGTCCACCGGTGCGGCGGTTCGTTGAAGCCCATCTGAGCCTCGTGGCGACGGCGCTCGTGGTGTTGCTCGTCGCCGGGTTCGTGGCGGTGCGCTATGGCGTTTGACACCCGCTCCGCGCTCGCCGCGCTCGCGGCGCTCAGCGCGGCGGCGCTCGCGCTGGCCTTCATCGGTCAGCACGCCTTCGGCCTGGAGCCCTGCACGCTCTGCGTGTGGCAGCGCTATCCCCACGCCGCCGCCATCGCCGTGGCGGCCGTGGGCGCGCTGTGGGCACCCGCCGGGCGAGCGGCGCTCGGCCTCTGCGCATTGATCTTTCTGGCCGGGGCGGGGCTGGCCGCATTCCACGTGGGCGTGGAACAGGGCTGGTGGCCGGGCCTGCCCGGGTGCTCGGCGCCGCCCATCGATCCGGACGCGACGGTCGCGGAGCTGCGGGCCATTCTGGAAGCGCGCGCCCAGGTCGTGCCCTGCGACGAGCCGGCGTTCACCCTCTTCGGCGTCTCCATGGCCGGCTACAATGGCCTGTTTTCGGCCGCGCTGGCGATTGCGGCCGCGTGGTTCGCGGTGCGGGGCGGGAGGTGCCCGTCGGGGCGTTGAAAAAAGAAAGGCCGCGCCCGCCCGAAGCGGCGCGGAAAACAAAGGGCGACGGCGCGGCGGCCGTGTTATTCCTGCAATTCGCTGTCCCAGTAGAGGAAGTCGTGCCAGCTTTCGTGCAGGTAGTTGGGGGGGAATTTGCGCGCCTGGCGCTGAAGTTCGGAAAGGGTCGGTTGCCGTGGGCGCCGGCGCAGCCGCATCCGGGCTTCCTCCGGGGTGCGGTTGCCTTTCAACAAATTCATCTCGGCGCTGGCGGTGACGACGTTTTCCCAGCTGGTCCGGCCGCCCTGGGCGCGCGGTTGAACGTGATCGAAGGTCAGCTGTTCAGCGGGTAAGCGGATGCCGGAGTACTGGCAGCGGAAGCCGTCGCGGAGAAAGACGTTGAAGCGGGTGAAGGCCGGTTTTCGGTTCAGCGGCACGTATTCCTTGAGCGAGATGACGCTCGGCAGCCGCATTTCGAAGGTGGGTGATCGCACGATCTGCTCGTATTCGCAAACGATCGACACCCGGTCCAGAAACACCGCCTTGACGACCTCGTGCCACGGCCAAATGGACAAGGGAAAATAGCTCAGCGGCCGGAAGTCGGCGTTCAAGACGAGCGCTGGATAGGCATTCGCTGGAACGGACACGGCGCCGCTCCCCGTTCTGATCCCGCTATGGCGGTGCATCGCACCATACTGAACCAAGTACGCCAACAGGCACCGAACGGCAACCCCCGACGAGCCGGCTCGCCGGGGGTTTCACGCGATCTTCACGCGGTGGATGCGCCGGGGAGCGAGCCGCGCAGCACCTCCACGGCGAGCTGGATGCCGCGCTCATCGATGCCGTGGCCCATGCCGGGGCGGCGCTCGCTGGTCACCGGCACGCCGCTCGCGCTCAGCGCGGCCTCGGCGGCGCCCAGGGCCTGGACGGGGATGATCTCGTCGGCCTCGCCGTGAACCAGAAGCACGGGCGGCCGGCTTTTGATCTCGTCCGCCAGCCGCTCGCCGCCGGGCAGGGCGGCGGAGAAGGCGCAGATGCAGGCGGGCGCCGCGCTCCGGCGCAGGCCCACGTGCAGGGCCATCATGCCGCCCTGAGAAAACCCCAGCAGCGCCAGCCGGTCCGCCGAGAGCCCGTGCGCCGTCAATTCCGCGTCCAGGAAGGCGTCGAGCACGGGCGCGGTGCGGCGGGTGCCCGCCTCCAGCGCGGCGGGGCTCTGGTCCTGAAGCGAGAACCACTGCCGGCCGAAGGGCGCCATGTCGCACGCCTCCGGCGCGTGCGGGGAGACGAAGGCGGCGTCGGGCAGCGCCTGCCCGAGGTAGGGCGTGAGCTGGATGAGGTCGTCGCCGTCGGCGCCCAGGCCGTGCAGCAGGACCACGAGGTGCCGCGCCGGGCCGCCGCTCCGCGGCTGGGCGCGCGGGCCGTCGAGCTGGGTCATCTCGCCTCCACGATCAAACCGGTGCCTCGGGGTGGCGGTAGAGGTGCCAGAGGAAGCGCGCGGCGGCGCTGCGGTGCGGGCGCCATGCCTCGGCGATGCCCCGCAACGCCGGTGCGTCCGGCCGGTCGGCAAGGCCCTTCAGCCGCTGCCCGGCGGCCTGCAGCGCGAGGTCCTGGGCGGGAAAGACGTCCGGGCGCTCCAGCGCGAACAGCAGGAAGATCTCGGCCGTCCACCGCCCCACGCCCTTGAGCGCCGTGAGCTGATGCAGCACGGCATCGTCGTCCGCCTCGGCGAGCCGGTCGAAATCCAGCTCCCCGGTGTGGACGGCCTCGGCAATGCCGCGGATGTAGCGCAGCTTGGGCCGGCTGAGGCCGAAGCGCCGCGCGTCGTGGTCCGCCAGCTCGCGCGCGCCCTCCGGCGTCAGCGGCGTTTCCGCGTCCTGCAGGCGCGCGACGATGGCGGCCGCGGCTTTGTTGGAAAGCTGCTGCGCGGCGATGATGCGCACCAGCCCGCCGAAGGACGGGTCCTGGAGGCGGTGGGCCGGCAGGCCGCAGGCCGCGTAGGCGCGGGCCAGATCGGGGTCGCGCGCGGCCAGGGTGTCCAGGGCCGGGCGCAGGCGTTCGTCGGGGTGGTGGCTTTCGTGCATCGCGGCGGACTGTAGCGGAGGTGGCGCGCGGATGCAGCCGTGATGGACGTCACTGGCCCGCGGCACGGCGGCGGGGTACGGTGCCGCGCGCACGGCGGGGAACGACGGAATGCGCTGTACGATCGTGGGAAGCGGCGACGCCTTCGGCAGCGGCGGCCGGCACACCACCTGCTTTCACCTCACCAGCGGCGGCGGCACGCTGCTTGTGGACTGCGGTGCCTCCGCCATGGTGGCGCTGGGCCGGGCGGGTGTGTCCGCGAGCGAGGTGGACGGCGTGGTGATCACGCACCTGCACGGCGACCACTTCGGCGGGCTGCCGTTCTTCCTGCTCCACCAACACGCCGAGGCCGCGCGCGACAAGCCGCTCACGCTGGCGGGACCGCCGGGCGTGTACCAGCGCGTGATGGACGCCATGCGGGTGCTGTTCAGCGGTTGCCCGAGCGACTGGCGCTTTCCGCTCACGGTGCTGGAAATGACGGCGGAAACGCCCGTCGAGGTGGCGGGCTTCCGCGTCGCGCCCTTCGCCGTGGTCCACAGCATCACGCCCACGCATGCCGTGCGGGTCAGCGACGGCGCGGCGACCTTCGCCTACGCCGCGGACACGAGCTGGACGGACACGCTCCACCGGGTCGCCGCGGACGCGGACCTCTTCGTCATGGAGTGCTTCGGGTACGACAAGGAACAGGCCGGGCACACGGATTGGCTGACGCTGCGCGAGAAGCTGCCGGGGCTGACCGCGAAACGCGTCATGCTCACCCACATGAGCGCGCCCATGCTCGACCGCCTGGACGCGGTTCGCGGCGTGGAGATCGCCCGCGACGGGCTGACGGTCGAGCTTTAACGCTCGTTCACGCGCACGCTGCAGCTCAGGGTAGCCTCGCCGACTGCCGAGCGGTTC
>Ga0207714_1002703_pt1 | contig 10490 bp, 7 predicted proteins | sample PonA232FremontCA_2_FD_187270 | JGI IMG/M metagenome (GOLD analysis project Ga0207714, IMG submission 187270) | Marine sediment microbial community from Fremont, CA, USA - Pond A23 Sediment 2 (SPAdes) | ecosystem: Environmental > Aquatic > Marine > Unclassified | place: USA: Fremont, California... | reverse complement strand
CCCGCCGGTCCGTGCCGGATGACCAGCCCCAGTCCGCGCTCGGCAAGGGCGTCTCCCAGGGCCTGCAGGCTGTGATGGCGCCACCAGTTGCTGGCCGCGCCTGGGGCCCAGTCGCCTTCGGCCGCGGGGTCATGGATGTAGACCGGTAGGCAGGGATAGCCCGACTCAGCGGCCGCCTGCAGGGCCGGGTTATCCGTGAGCCGGAAGTCGCGGCGGAACCAGACGATTACGCAAGCCATGCGGATTAGCCTCGTAGTCCCTGCTGAACGCGGCGTAGCGCCTCATCGGTATCGCTGGGCAGGGGGCTTGTCCCCTGCGCCTCGACTCGCGCTGCCTCGCTCTCGGCGATCCCGCCGCCGACGAATACAGGACGCTCCGCCTCGTCGACGACGCGCGCCAAGGCGCCGTCGAGGGCGTTCGTGTCGGCGTCGCGCTCGCCGAACAGCGCGATGGCGCGTGCGTGGCACTGCCTAGCCGCAGCAGGTAGCGATGCCAGCGCCGTGTCCGGGCCGAGCGATACGACGCGATAGCCTTGTGCTAGCGCTGTCACCACGAAAACGAGGAGTTCGGTCTCGATGACCTCGCCGGGCAGGCAGCCGGCGAGTAGCTTGGGACCGCGCGCCAGGTCGGATTGATGGTGGATCTGCGCGCCGAGCTTGTTACGCATGAAGGCGCTAAATAGCCGCCGTGCGGCGCGCGCCAGCGGGTCACCGGTGTCCTGCGCGGCGAGTTGGCGGCTCAGCGGGATAACCAATTGGCGATGGACGCGCATCACCGAGTGACTCGCCAGGGCATCGTCGTAGGCGTTGACGAGGGCCGCCTCATCGAGTCGCGAGGTGGCATCGCGCAGGCGCCGCTCCAGCGGCGACCAGGCATCGCTATCGCGGCTCTCGGCTAGCGGGGCCTCGTGGCTCGGCGCGCTCGTTTCGATCAGCCGGCGGGTTTGACCGATCGAGATCCCCTGGTCGAGCAGTTCCAGGATGCGATGGATGCGCTCGATGTCGTTTTCGGTGTATAGGCGATGCCCCTTCGGCGTTCGCTGGGGCCTAATAAGGCCGTAGCGCCGTTCCCAGGCTCGCAGCGTGACGGGATTGACCCCCGTCAGCGCCGAGATGGTGCGTATGGGATACAGCCCGTCCTGCTCGGTCGGCTCCGAGGCATTGTCGTCGCGCATGAGCCCGTCCTGAGAGTCGCTTAGCGCCCGTAGTAGAGCGATCGCCTGTGGCTCGCCGTAGGTTATACACTATATTGTACAAGTTTCGCGACGATAGGTGTTACCAACTATGGCGATCAACTCTACGTCCAACGATCAGCAGCGCCGGGCCTTTATTGCGGGCGCCAGCGCTGGCATCGGCCGCGCTCTCGCCCTGCGGCTGGCGCGTCTGGGCTGGCAGGTCGTTATCAGCTCGCGCCGCCAGGCCGCCCTCGACGAAATAGTCGCAGAAGACGCCTCGCTAACGCCCTACCTGTTGGCGCGCGCCGCCGACGTCACCGACGTCGATGCCCTACGCACGGCCTTCGACAACGCCGAGGCCGAGATCGGCGCCATCGATACCCTGGTGCTTAATGCCGGCGATTACGACCCCATGCGCCTCGATGAGTTCGACCCGGCGCTGTTTGACCGTCTCATGCGGGTGAACTTCCTGGGTGCGGTTAACGGCATCGCAGCGGCCATGCCGCGTATGCGCGAACGCGGTGCGGGTCAGATTCTGGTAACCGCCAGCGTCGCCGGCTACCGCGGGCTGCCGCAGGCCGCCGCTTACGGCGCCAGCAAGGCGGCCGTGCTCAATATGGCGGAGGCCCTCAAGCCCGAGGTGGACGCCACCGGCGTGCGGCTCCGCGTTATCAATCCCGGATTCGTGCGCACCCAGCTTACCGCCAAGAACGATTTCACGATGCCTCAGCTGATCACCCCTGAGCAGGCCGCCGACTACATCACCCGCGAGATCGACGGCAGCCATTTCGAGATCGTCTTCCCGAAGCGTTTCGGCTGGACCCTGAAGCTGTTGCGGATGCTGCCGTATCGGCTGTACTTCGCGATTACGCGACGGATGCTGGGATGAGCGGCGTCGTCGATGCCTACATCGGCTTCTGGCAGCAGCTGTCGCCCGATCGCCTGGCCGAGCTGCCCGCCTACTACACCCCCGATGTCCATTTCCAGGATCCGTTTAATAACCTGCATGGCATCGACGACTTGGCGGCTATGCTGCGCCACATGTATCGACAGTGCGACGCCGTCTCGATCGCTGTGGACGAGGTTGTCGGGCGAGCGCCCGTGGTGTATCTACGCTGGCGCTTCGATTTCCGGCTCGCCGGCGAGCGTCGCCACCGGCAGCCGATCCGGGGTGTCTCGCGGGTGGTCTTCGCCCCGGACGGCCGCGTTAGCGAGCACATCGATTACTGGGATGCCGCGGGCCAGCTCTACAGCCAGTTGCCGATTGTTGGCGGCCTCATGCGCTGGCTGCGGCGTCGCTTAGCCGCACCGCCGGCCGCTGCTCGCGCGAACGGCTAGAGATAGTCGTTGGCGTAGTCCGCCAATCGCGATCGCTCGCCCTGCGTTAGCGTGATATGCCCGCTGTGGGCCCAGTCACGGAAACGGTCCACGACGTAGGTCAGCCCCGAAGTGGTCTCCGTTAGATAGGGCGTGTCGATCTGGGCGATGTTGCCCAGGCAGATGAGCTTGGTGCCCGGGCCGGCGCGGGTGATTAGCGTCTTCATCTGCTTGGGGGTGAGGTTCTGGGCCTCGTCGAGAATGACGAAACGATCCAGGAAGGTACGCCCGCGCATGAAGTTCAGCGAGCGTATCTTGATGCGGCTTTGGAGCAGCTCACGGGTCGCCGCCTGCCCCCAGCGGCCGCCATTGTCGGGCTCGCCCAGGACCTCCAGGTTGTCCATGAGCGCGCCCATCCACGGGGTCATCTTCTCCTCCTCGGTGCCCGGCAGATAGCCGATGTCGTCGCCGATGGCGACGGTCGCCCGGGTCATGATGATCTCGCGGTAGCGCGCCTCATCGAAGCACTGCGCCAGACCGGCGGCCAGCGCCAGCAGCGTCTTACCGGTTCCGGCCGGCCCCAGCAGACTAATGAAGTCGACGTCGGGATCCATGAGCATATTGAGGGCTGCGTTCTGCTCCCGGTTGCGCGCCTGCACGCCCCAGACGCCGTGCTCGTTGGCACGGTGATCGGTGAGTCGGGCCAATCGGCTGCCGCCGGCGTCGGTCGTGGTTACGCGACCGGCGAAACTGTCATCGCTGGCGAATACCGCCTCGTTGGGGCTCAGCGGGCCGCTGACCGCCGTTGCGAGCTCGGCTGTTTCGCCGTCCGCGCCGATGGTGAGGTCGGTGGGATCGACGGTCGTCAGCCCGGCGTAGAGCAGGTCCACGTCGTCGAGGACCTGATCGCTGTGATAGTCCTCCGCGGCGAGGCCGGCGACACTGGCGCGAATCCGCAGGTTGATGTCCTTGGTGACGAGTACCGTCGAGCCCTGCGGGCGGTACTCGGCGACGGCCAGCGCCGCGGCGAGGATGCCGTCATCGCCGCGGCTGTCATCATTGGGATCGATGAAGAACAGCCGGCCGCGAGCGGGGGCATAGCTCGTCTCGACCGTGGCTAGGGCCAAGCCGGCGGCGAGCTCGTCCGGGTTGGCATCACCGACGAGCTGGTCGAGGAAGCGACTGGCCTGGCGGGCGTTTCGGGCCTCCTCGCTAACGCCGCGCTTGCAGGCATCGAGCTCGCGCAGCACGGGCGTGGCGACGGCGACATCGTGCTCGTCGAAACGGAACAATGCCGCCGGATCGTGCAGCAGCACGGCGGTGTCTAAGACATACAGGCGGTGCCCTTCGGCGCTCATGATAGCTCGCTTGTTCGATGGTGGGCCGCTTACGACTTTAGCGGCTCCAGGTTGGCATCAAGGTTGAGGTGGTCGCAGAACTCCATGAACTCCTCGCGCAAGCGCGCGATGGACGTATCGGCCGGGATGTCGAGCGTCAGCTGCACGCAGAACAGCGGCGTGCCTGTATAGGCGGCTTTGGACCGCGTGGTGGCCATCTCGCGGACATTGATCTCGCGACCGGCGACGAAGTCGGTGAGCTCCTGGACGATGCCCGGCTCGTCCATGCCGACGACCTCGACGGAATAGGGCAGCAGGCGCGTCTGCAGCTCGCTGCCGCCGTTGGTCCGCCGCGTCGTTATCGTTAGCCCGAGCTTGCGTTCCAGGTGCGGCAGCGATGCCTCGAGCTTGGCCAGCTCATTCCAACGCCCCTCGGCGAGCATGATGATGGCGAAGTCGCCGCCCAGCACCGTCATCCGCGAGTCCGCTATATGGCAGCCGGCGTCCGCCGTTGTCTGGGCCAGTTCACTGATGATCCCCACCTGGTCTTCGCCGATAGCCGAGATCACGAGATAGTCGTTGTTCATAGGCCTGCCTGATGGTTGTGGTTTGGTTATGGGAGACACAGTACGACTTATTCGCCGCTGGTTGATACAGCATCTCGCGCCAGACGCCAAGCCCCAGCGAGACGCTGCAGCCATTCTAATTATGTGATCCTCAGGAGGGTGCGTGGTCGCGTTACTTACCCCCTGCCGAGGAACGCCATAAACCGTCCCTGGAGGCTCGACCGCGGCCGTCCCTGGCCGCAGACGCCCTCGGCAGGGGTGAACGCGACCACCTCGAAGGCCAAAGTGAGGATTGCTGGAGACGCGGCGCGCTTGCTTGTCTCAATGTGGATCGCGAGCTAGCATGCCTGCTTTAATCTTCCGGCGAAGTGAGACGGTAATGTTCAGTGGCAGCATGGTCGCCTTGGTGACGCCGATGCACGACGACGGCACGGTCGACGAGGCGTCGCTGCAGGGGCTGATCGATTTCCACGTCGCCAACGGTACCGATGCCATTGTGGCGGTCGGTACGACGGGCGAATCGTCGACGCTCGATTACGATGAGCACTGCCATGTCATGCGCCGGGTCGTGGCGATGAGCGCCGGGCGCGTGCCGGTGATCGGTGGCACCGGGTCGAACTCGACCCACGAGGCCGTTCTCCTTACCGAGGGCGCGCGAGAGGCCGGCTGCGATGCGGCGCTGTTGGTGACGCCCTACTACAACAAGCCGACCCAGGAAGGGCTCTATCAGCACTTCCGCCGTGTTGCCGAGTCCGTGGCGATACCGCAGATCCTGTACAACGTGCCCGGGCGAACGGCCTGCGACATGCTGCCCGATACGGTCGAGCGGCTCGCCGAGCAGGAGAATATCGTCGGCCTCAAGGAGGCCTCGGGAAGCGTCGAGCGCGTCGAGTCGATCCTCGAGGCGTGCGGCGACAAGATCGATATCTACTGCGGCGAAGATCCGCGAAACCTCGCGCTGATGCTTGCGGGGGCAAAGGGCTGCATTTCCGTGACCGCCAACGTGGCGCCCAACCAGATGCATGCCATGTGCCACGCTGCTTTGAACGGCGAGCGCGAACAGGCGGAGCACATCGACGCGTACCTCGCCGCGCTGCATAAGGGGCTGTTCGTCGAGACCAGCCCCATCCCGGTCAAGTGGGCGGTCCACAAGATGGGGCTCATCGGGCCGGCCATCCGGTTGCCGCTAACACCGCTCTCCGAACACCACCACGAGACCGTGCTCCAGGCGCTCAAGCTAGCCGGCTCGATCTAGGACGCGATAACGGATTACCCATGGCACATCGGCGCTTTTTATGGCTCGCGGCTGGCCTGTTGACCTTGAGCGGCTGCGGTTTCTTCGGTGGCAACGAGGCGCCGCGCGCCGGCTCGCCGGAAGCGCTCAAGCTGCCGCCCGAGCTTGAGTTGGATCGCGGCGAGGTCGCGCTCAGTATACCGGGGCGCGAGGATACGACGGCGACGGCCTCGGGCAGCAGCGGGTTGCTGCCGGAGCCTCAGCGGGTCCGCGTCAAGCGAGCGGGCTCTGATCGCTGGCTGCTCGTCGGCGCCGAGCCGGCGCAGGTGTGGAGCTGGCTGCCCGACTTCCTGGAGACCCGGGGTGTCACGATCGAGCGTAAGCGCCCTGAGGCCGGGATCATCGAGACCGAGTGGATCTACACCAAGAAACCGCTGACGCGGGGGCCGTTCGCGCCTACCGTCGACAGCCGCGAGGCCGCGACCGCGGCGGATCGCTATCTCCTGCGCGTCGAGCCGGGACCGCAGTCGGGGACCGCCGAGGTGTTCGTGGCCCACCGCCGCGCCGCGCGCCAGGGCTCGGAGAGCTGGCGCCTACTGGCCCGCGATCCCTTCCTGGAGAGCGAGGTCCTGCGGAGTCTGGCCGTCTTTATGGGCGTCGAGGTCGAGGACAGCTTCCAGCGCGTTGCCGGTGCTGAGGCCGCGGGCGGTAAGGCCGAGCTGCGTCGCACGGATGAGGGTGATTTGCGGGTCCTGGTCCCGAATGGCTTCGCCGACGCCTGGCGGCGCGTGGGGCTGGCACTGGATCGGGCCGCGTTCACGGTGGTCAACCGCGACCGCTCCGAGCGCTACGTGGATGTGCGCTTCGATACGCGTGAGGCGCGTGGTGACGAGGATGAGGAGAGCTTCTTCGGGTCGCTGGCCTTCTGGCGTAGCGAGACCGTCCCGGAGACCGTGCGCCGGCTGCGGCTTTCCTTCCGCGAGCGTGGCGACGGCCGAGCCACCCAGATCCGCCTAACGAGCCCGGATGGCGAAGCGGTTACTGCGGAGCGTCGCGAGGAGATCCTCGGCGTGCTGGCCGAGCAGATTCGCTAACAGCGCCCGGCGGCCAGCCCCGCGGGGCTGGTGCCGGGTCCCGAGGCGGGACGCGGCTGCTCGGCTACCGGCGGGCCGCGGTGCGCATCCAACGAGTGTCATGCCATGTTGCGCTTAAACGGACCGGCCGCCCTTTCCGACTTCCGCCTTGAAGGGCTGAGTGCCCGGCTGCGCGAGCGCTGCCCCCAACTGGCCGCCGTCGAGGCCCGCTTCGTCCACTTCGTCGCGCTCGCCGATGCCCTTTCCGAGACCGATCATGAGGTCTTGGCGCGCCTGCTCGATTACGGCGAACCCTTGGCGGCTGAGCCCCAAGGGCGCCTGGTGCTGGTGGTGCCGCGAATCGGCACCATCTCGCCATGGGCCAGCAAGGCCACGGATATCGCGCACAACTGCGGGCTGACGGGAATACGCCGTCTCGAGCGTGGCGTTGCCTACTACCTGCGTGACGGTGACGGTCAACCCATCCCCCAGGCGGATGCGCGGTCTCTGGCGGACCTTCTTCATGACCGCATGACCGAGTCTGTCCTTGAGGATGCCGAGCAGGCATCGGCGCTCTTTGACGCCCACGAGCCAGCGCCGCTGGCGACCGTGGATATCCTCGGCGGCGGGCGGGAGGCGTTGCGCGCCGCGGATGCGGCCATGGGCCTCGCCCTGGCGGACGATGAGATCGATTACCTCATCGCCAACTACCGCGAGCTCGAGCGCAACCCCACGGATGTCGAGCTCATGATGTTCGCCCAGGCGAACTCGGAGCACTGCCGCCACAAGGTCTTTAACGCCGATTGGGTTATCGATGGCGTGGCGCAGGACCGATCCCTGTTCGCCATGATCCAGCAGAGCTACAAGGCGCGTCCCGAGGGGGTGTTGTCCGCCTACAGCGATAATGCCGCTGTGGCCGAGGGCTTCGCCGCTCAGCGCTGGTTCCCGGCGCCCGATACGGGGATCTATAGGAGCCATGATGAGCCGGCGCACTTGGTGATGAAGGTGGAGACCCATAACCATCCTACTGCCATCGCGCCGCATGCGGGTGCTGGCACCGGTGTCGGCGGTGAGATCCGCGATGAGGGGGCGACCGGGCGTGGCGCGCACCCCAAGGCCGGTCTCGCCGGCTTCTCCGTGTCCCATCTTCATATCCCTGGGGCCGAGCGGCCGTGGGAGAGGGATGACGGGCGCTCACCGCGGATGGCGTCGGCCCTGGCCATCATGCGGGACGCCCCCATCGGCGCCGCGGCGTACGCCAACGAGTTCGGTCGCCCTCAGCTTGTGGGGTATTTCCGCAGCTTCCAGCACGCGGTTGGTAACAGCGTGCGAGGCTTCCACAAGCCCATTATGCTCGCCGGCGGCATGGGCAACATACGCCAGGAGCACATCGATAAGGGGCAGATCCCCGAAGGTGCCCCGGCGGTCGTGCTTGGCGGACCGGCGATGCTGATCGGTCTGGGCGGCGGCGCGGCGTCGTCGGTCAATAGTGGTGACAGCGATGAGGCGTTGGATTTCGCCTCCGTTCAGCGCAGTAATCCCGAGATGCAGCGCCGCTGCCAGGAGGTCATCGACGCCTGTTGGCAGCTCGACGATGCCAATCCCGTGGTGGCCATCCACGATGTCGGTGCCGGGGGGCTGGCTAACGCCCTGCCCGAGCTGTTCCACGACAGCGACCGGGGCGCGCGGCTGGAGCTGCGTCGTGTACCCAGCGACGAGCCCGGCATGTCGCCCATGGGCATCTGGGCGAACGAGGCCCAGGAGCGCTACGTCCTGGCCCTCGACCCGGATCGTCGTGAGGCCTTCGAGGCCATCTGCCGGCGTGAGCGCGCGCCCTTCGCCATTGTTGGCGAGGCCACGCCGGAGCAGCAGCTGGTGGTCACGGACAGCCATTTCGGCAATAGCCCGGTCGATATGCCTATGGAGCTGCTGCTGGGCAAGCCGCCGCGCATGCAGCGGGACGTCGAGCGCCTGCCGGCTCCGGCTGGCGAGGCGCTTGCCAACGACATCGACCTCAACGAGGCCGCCTGCCGCGTGCTCGCGCTGCCGAGCGTCGCGGCCAAGCACTTCCTGATCACTATCGGGGACCGCACCGTCTCCGGCCTGGTGGCCCGCGATCAGATGGTGGGTCCGTGGCAGGTCCCCGTCGCCGACGCCGGTATGACGCTGCTGGATTATACCGGCTTCGCGGGTGAGGCCATGGCCATCGGGGAGCGCTCGCCCGCCGCCGTGCTCGACGCGCCGGCATCGGGCCGCCTGGCCGTGGGCGAGGCGTTGACGAACATGGCGTCCACACCCGTGGGGGCGTTGGAGAAGGTCAATCTCTCGGCGAACTGGATGGCCGCGGGCGGGGAGCCCGGCGAGGATGCCGCTCTCTACGACACCGTGGCGGCCGTGGCCGCTGAGCTGTGCCCGCGCCTTGGCGTCGCCATCCCGGTCGGCAAGGATAGCCTGTCGATGCGCTCGGTCTGGCAGCAGGATGGTCAGGAACGCGCCGTCACCTCACCGCTGTCGCTGATCGTCTCCGCCTTCGCGCCCGTCGGCGACGTCCGTTACGGCGTCACGCCCCAACTGCGGCGTGATGGTGGTGATAGCGAGCTCTGGCTGCTCGATCTCGGCGCTGGGGCGAACCGCCTCGGGATGTCGGCGCTCGCCCAGGTCTACAGCCGCCTCGGTGAGCGCCCCGCCGACCTGGACGATCCCGAGGCGCTGGCACGCCTGTTTACCTTGATCCAGGATCTGCTGGCGGCCGGGTCGTTGCTCGCCTATCACGATCGCTCCGATGGCGGCCTGTTCGCCACGCTCGCGGAGATGGCGTTCGCGGGGCGGGTCGGTATCGATATCGATATCGAGGGCCTCGGTGATCCACTGGCCGCGCTGTTCAACGAGGAACTGGGCGTCGTTATTCAGATCCCCGTCAGTGAGCGGGATGATCTCATCGCGCGGCTGCGGGCGGCAGCACTGCTCGATTGCAGTCATGCCATCGGCAGCCTGCGCGATGACGACCAGCTCGTGTTCCGTCACGGCGATGGCGTCATCCTGGATGGCCCGCTGGCCGACTGGCAGGCGCGCTGGCAGGAGACCACCTGGCGCATGCAGCGCCTGCGGGATAACCCCGACTGTGCCGATGAGGAATACGAGGCGGTTTGCGATACCCACGATCCGGGACTGAGCCCGCAGCTGACCTTCGAGCCCCACCGCGACATCGCGGCCCCCTATGTGACCGAGGGCCACCGTCCGCGCGTCGCTGTGCTGCGCGAGCAGGGCGTTAACAGCCAACTCGAGATGGCCGCCGCGTTCGACCGGGCTGGCTTCGATGCGGTGGATGTCCATATGACGGACATCCTCGCCGGTCGTCGAGACCTGGCCGACTTTCAGGTTCTTGCGGCGGGCGGCGGCTTCTCCTACGGCGACGTCCTCGGCGCCGGCGGCGGCTGGGCCAAGACCATCCTGTTCAATCCGCGAGCGCGGGACGCGTTCGAGGCCTTCTTCCAGCGGGGCGACACCCTGGCGCTGGGGGTGTGCAACGGCTGCCAAATGCTCGCCGAGCTCGCCGAGCTCATCCCCGGCACTGAGCTATGGCCGCGCTTTCGGCGTAACCGCAGCGAGCAGTATGAGTCGCGCCTGAGCTTGGTCGAGGTCCTGCCCTCGCCGTCACCGTGGTGGCAGGGCATGGAGGGCTCGCGGTTGCCCATCGCGGTGGCGCACGGCGAGGGTCGGGTGGCCTTCGCGGGCGATGGCGGCCCGCGCAAGGCCGAGAGTGCCGGGGCGGCGGTGCTGCGCTACGTC
>Ga0207714_1002702_pt1 | contig 10491 bp, 12 predicted proteins | sample PonA232FremontCA_2_FD_187270 | JGI IMG/M metagenome (GOLD analysis project Ga0207714, IMG submission 187270) | Marine sediment microbial community from Fremont, CA, USA - Pond A23 Sediment 2 (SPAdes) | ecosystem: Environmental > Aquatic > Marine > Unclassified | place: USA: Fremont, California... | reverse complement strand
AAATTGATGTAGTACCCACCTTTCAAAGTTAATCATACCTTATAATATATATACCTCATGGGGGTGAGGAACATGTTTAAGGCAATACTAAATAATTTGTTAGCTAGAATAGGTCTAGCTAATTTAGGGCTAAGAATAGGAGAGACTATTCTTAGGAACTATTCTTTTTCAGAAGTAATCCCATATCAGGGATGGACTAACAATATAATTGATCAGTTGAAGAAAATTAGTGACGATGGTAAATTTACCAATAGCGAAGCAGCAGAATTTATTGCGTATATAAGAACACTAATACCACAAAATATATATGCAGACCTAGCACTAAGGGTCTCTGAGACTATCCTACGAAATGTACAATACTCATTTGCTATTCCTTATCCAGGATGGACAAATGATATTGTAAACGAATTCCAGAAGGTAGCAGAAGACGGAGAAGTAACTAATGTTGAACTTGCAGATTTTGTAAGATTCATTAGGGAAAATAGATAATCTTAGAGCACCCCCGAAGAGAACTTACATCATCTACACTAGCGGATAGCACAATAAGGAGGAATAATGCATTTGTCTGAACTCTACCAAGAATTCGGAAATATTATTGATACAGCAGCACTTCTCTTTGGGGGAGGAGCGGTCGTTAGAGTATACTACTGGATTAAGGGCAGTGGCAAGAGAGAGGCAAGCGTTGATAGCCACATAGAGTCATTGCGGAAGACTGCCAATGACCTGCGTAAGTCTATTAACAAACAGCAAGATAAGCTGGGCGAACTAAGAGAGTTAGCACAAGAAAATGCTATTCAGCAAGGAAAACTTAGGTCGGAGATAAATAACTTGCAAAGATTTGCTGAGGATACAAAAGAAAATACTAAGGCTGTCCAAGAGTTAAGTACGCAAATATCTAGACTTATAGATCAGGTGGAAAAAGACCCAGAAAACTAGGTTGATTTTTTACCGTAGATACGTTATAATATAGTATCTCTTTAAGGGGGAGGTTTTATCTTTTGAAAAACGTATTTCATTTAAGTCCTAAAAAAATTGAAAAAGATTTGAATGATACTGACCTTCGGTTTATTGGTAACTATTCTGCTGAGTTTTTAAATATTCCACCAATGTTGGAAGAATTTTGGGACATGATGCATCAAAGGGCAGTTAGCATTTGGGAAGATAACAACGACTTAAGGGTAGTCCCAAAACAAGATGAGTTTTTACAGCAATACATGAGCAGGCATTGGGATCAGTTTGGCGAATATTCAGATAATAAGCAGGAAGGAATTAGAGCACGAATACTAAAAACTTATCCATCACTGGTTAGGGAGTCCCATTTTATCTCTCAAATGCAAGAAATCTCCATTCAGGACGGTTTCCCGTCCACGTTATTAATTTCAAATAGCGGCCTGGACATGACCAAGGGCGTGGACCTAGCCCTACAGTTAAACGGTGTCTCATTCTCTATAAAGATAACTAAGACCGATAGTAAGACAGACTGGCAAGAGATTAAGAAGCAGAGAAAAGACGATATAGATACTCCAAATCCTATAGTTGTTATAGCAAATGAAAATAACACTTTTCGAGTAGGAGATGGAGAGGAAATTTTTCTATTTAAGAGGGAGACAGTAAGAAAGGTTTTGGAAGGGTGTATGAAAAATACTTAGGGGGAGTTATGCCATTTCGGAAGTATCGTTGTCAAAATTGTGGTGAAGAGTTTAAAGAGTTAGTAAGAGGCAAGGAAGAAGTTACTTGTATCAATTGTGGTAGTCCTAAATTAGAGACTTTACCGCCAAGTATATCTTTGCAGTTCAAAGGGTCGGGATTCTACCGCACTGACTACGGGGAGGAGAAATAATGCCAGAACCGTTCGATGAAACAGTAGAGAGCATACGGAGTGAGTATGAAGATACTGATATAATGAACCTTGGAGCCGAGGGTAGCGTAGAAGCTGAGACTATATCTACAGGGTCTATGGGGTTAGATAAAGCTATACAAGCTGGAGGAGTACCGAAAGGACGTATCACGGAGGTATTCGGAAAAGCGGGTGTCGGTAAGTGCCTTGACAAGGAGACTTACGTAAAAACAGATTCTGGACTTGAAACAATTGAGGAGCTTTTTCAAAGAGCCGATGTCGTACCATCTTGTACTACTAAAGTCTCAGGGGGCAAATTTCAAGTAGAGAATAAACATGGAGACCTGGAGGATATAGGAGAATTCGTTAATAATAACAGACGTAAGGTCTATGAAGTAAAAACCGAAAGTGGGGTAAAAATAAAGGCAACTGCCAATCATCCTTTTCAGGTAATAAACAAGCATGGATTTTTAGTATGGAAAGAACTTCATAACCTAACTAAAAATGATTATGTTACACAAAGACGTGATGGAAACTTTGGGAAAAAATCTCTTAATAATGACGTCGCTTACTTCATTGGCACCCTGATTGCAGATGGTCATTATACTGAAACAAGAGTAGAAGTTACAAATGACGATTCATATGTAAAGGATAAAATTAGAAACATTGGTAATCAGGTATTTAATACAGAGCCAAAAGAGTATAATCAGAATAATAAAGGAAGTATAAAATTTCATTTTAACAACAAGCAAGCAGTACAAAGGTTCTACCGCAACTATAATTACTCAAGTGGTGTAGCAAAAGATAAAAAAATCAGTAAAGAGTTACGAAAGCTAGATAGGGAGAGCACAAAACACCTTATCAGAGGATACATGGACTCAGAGGCTCATTTTGGTGACAAGGGTATAACAGTTGTATCAGCTAGCCATGAATTACTCTATCAGCTTAAATTATTATTACAAAATTTTGGTATAATCGCAACATTAAAAGAGAAAGATGTAAATGATTATCCAGATAATCAGTATTATAGAATATTTATCACAGGTAATGATTTTATACGATATAAATCATTCATTGGGTCTGAAAACCCTAAAATTAAAAAAAGGCTAAAAAGATACAGCCCAAAAGGGGACCAGTACGACTCTATTCCAAACCTTCAGAGTTTAATTAGGATACTATTTGAGTCTTCAGAAACAAGTAGGGAAGAAGGAAAGGAATATGGTAGCTACAAAAGAGATGACCGAAATATATCCTACCAAAAGCTAGAGCAATTAGTTGATGATGATTGGGAGAGTTCAAAAGCACTAGAGAGATTAGAACAGATTGTTGAAAGGGAATTATACTTTGATAAAATAGAGTCAATAGAGCCAGCTGGTAATATACCAACCTTTGACTTGCATTTACCAGAGACACATTCTTTTAATACCAATGGTATAATTACTCATAATACAAGTTTAGCATTACATATTTTAGCTAACGCTCAAAAAAACAGTGATAGCCCTTCCGTGTTTGTGGATGCCGAACATGCTCTGGATATGTCTTATGCAGAGGCACTAGGAGTTGATACTGATAGGACTTATATTAGCCAGCCTAACTCAGGCGAAAAGGCTTTAGGAATAGTTCAGATGATATGTGATGGTGGTGGGGCTGATGTAGTAGTTATAGATTCTGTAGCCGCATTAACACCAGAGGCTGAGCTTAAAGGTGATGTAGGGGAATCTCAGGTTGGGCTACAAGCACGTCTAATGAGTCAAGCAATGAGAAAGTTACGGGGGGTGGTTCGACAAAGAGATACTGCCTTAATATTTATTAATCAACTGCGAGCTAATATCAACACTAACAATCCATTTGGCCCTCAAAGCACAACAACTGGTGGAAGAGCACTGAAGTATTATACTGCCGTAAGAATTAAACTATGGTATGCTGGAAAGATAGAAAAGAACAATGAAAAGATTGGCAATAGAATAGGTGCCGAGGTGGTAAAGAACAAATTAGGACCGCCTCACCGAAAAACTAAGTTTGATCTTATGTATGGAAAGGGGATAGTTAAAGAAAGAGAACTTATTGACAGAGGTAAAGATAAAGGTATTATAAAAGTTGCTGGATCATGGTACAAATACCAACCAGAGAACGGCGATAAAGAAACATTAGGTCAGGGGAAAGAAGACGCTGCTAAAACTCTGATAGAGAATGAAGAACTGGCTAAAGAAATTGAAGATAGAATAATGGAGGAATAATATGACGAAAGAGGAAGCTATATCTGAAACCAAAAGTTTCCTAAGGATAGAAGCTAGAAGTGTTGGTATGGATGAACAAGAGTTGTTAGACGAAGTAGAGCAAAAATTAGAGGAGGATGACAATTAATGCCAGGTAAAACTATGGCACTTGACGACATCAAAGATGTAGAGGTGGATGTTGAAGTAACAGACAGCAATGAATGTTCAGAATGTGGAGGAAAGATTATAAGGACTCAAGGATGTAAGCAATGCTCAGTGTGTGGTACAAGGTTCTGCTAAACAGTCGGGGCGGGTTTAAAAGCTCGCCCCAAAACCATACGGTTATGTATACACGCACACTGTGAAGCTAAAAATGTAAAATCGGTATATATATCCTATATATAAAAGGTGAGAGGGGAAGGCAAAACCACAGATCGGTGGAAAAATCCTTCCCCTTTATTGAAAGTCCCCCTCACGCAATATATATTCACTGCCTTCTCTAGTTAGCTTGGTTCCTATCTTTGGGTCATGGAGGTCAATTTTATACCCCCTTACCTTCAATATATCTATAACTACAGCCTCTTTCGATATTCCTGGCCCTCGACTCATTTCAAATGCCAAGAAACCATCTAGACCCGTTCTCTTGACTATATTTTCTTGACGCTCTAATTGTCCTGGTTTATCATCCCTTGGTGGATCAAATAGAGTATCGAGAGTTTTTGTTTTAGCCCCTTTTACATTTCTATTCTTACACTCTATAAAGAATGGATCTTTTTCCTTGATAACAACAAGATCCCAATCCTGGTTACTCATCCTGCTTTGCTTGAATCTGTGAATATACCCTTTTGGGTATAGTTCTTGCAATCTATGCTTCAGGTTATTCTCAAAGCTATAGCCTTTACCCATATCTAATCTGGATCAAAGCACCCTTGTTGTTCATCATACTTTTGTGCAGTATTCTTAGCCTCAGAAGTGTCCATTGTCGCTATAAGCTTTTCACACACATCACACCAATCATCACGTGAGCCAATTCTAATCTTTTCCCCGCTATCGGTTTCAAATTCTTTCGTCGGAGGTGGACCAGGGTTAAGGCAATGGTTACACGTTACTAGCCTATTAGACGTGTCTGAATCACCTGTGAGGGCACGCTTCTCCTTTCGGAACTCTTGCTGGTCTTCTTTAGCCAGCTCAAGCAACCTTACCTTTTCTTCCTTCGTCAGGTTATCATTGTTAATTACGGCAGCCAAATCTGAATAGTTTCCAGTAAGGACATCTGACAACTCGCTTTGAACTTTTTGTGATTGTGCTTCTGTCCCATTAGCAAATTCCATAGTCTCACCCTCGCTAAAGTCTTGCCAGTCATCCTGTAGCTGTACTACCTTCGCTACATCGTAATTAGGTCTATCGTATACTTCATCTACTATACCACTATTTCCTGACTCCTGACCAGACACCTCCTCCCCAAGTACGGACTCATCTATAGAACCCTTTTCAAACGCTACGTAGGTGCCCACAACTTCATTTGCTGAAGGCTTTAGAGCTTTCATTGCACTGATAAAGTTGTGAGCTGTCTTAGGAGAGTTCCACCTTATTTTGGGCATTACCTCTCTTTGTAGATAAGTATCAAAGTCTTGATATGTTTCCTCTACATCTGGTTTCTCCATATGCTTATACAGAAACCTTCCATCTACTTCCCTGTTTTTAAGTTCTTCTAGGGTGCGGGCTAGACTGTATGTGGCACGATTGGCTATCTTGATTTGTTGCATAGCCTGCTTGTGAAGATTGTGAGCTATTTCTATACCCTTTTGGCTGGGACGATTATAGAAATATAGTTGATCTTTAGGAATGGCGTTGTGCATTTCTCCATCTATCTCTTTCGCTGATGGCCATACAATGTGCAGTCCATCCTCCTTGTCATCGGGTTTCCATTTCCTTATGTCGAAGTCTCCGCCATCAAAAGCGTCATGGCAATCACGACACAAAGTGATAATGTTACCTTTATAGTTTTTTTCTGGATCACCAGCTATACCACGATGCTCTATATGGGCTGGTGTTAACCTGCTCCCTGCCCCACACTTTTGGCATCGAAAATTATCTCTCTCAAATACCTCGTAAACAAATTGCTTATCAAAATTACGAATTTCTATATCTGTATCAACTTCTTCGAGCTTAGTTGTCATATTCCTCCTCCGTATATAATAAAAAGGGGTGGACCAGCCTCTCAGCCAGCCCACCCAATATTAATTATTAGCCCTTAATCTCTTGAATGACTGCTTCTGGGTTTTCTGCGTTATCGATGAAGTCGAATATCTTATCAGTCCACCCAGAGATGTTAAACACCTTATCGTATCCCTCTGGAGTTTGTAGGCTTCCGTAAGACTCTAGATTGATCATATATAGCGCAGTCTCTGGGAACTCTTCTCGATACTTGTCTAGCTCTCCCTTGGTGCTCCTGTCTTGCCCAAAATGACTATCCCAAATCTCCATGTCCGTAAACATGATAATCCTATCAAACTGATTCCCCCTGTTCTCTTTTATAACCTTCCAAGCATTTGTGCTTGTGCCAACACGAGTCCTTATAATGTCTTCCTGAATATTTACAACTGGATTTGTGGGGTCAATTGGTGCTCGCTTAACATCAGTAGCGAACCCCCAAACCTCTCCTCCCTTCTTAGCAGTTATAGCACCGAATAGAGCAGCTATTTCCTTGTAAGTCATGTTGCTACCAGAAGATAGATTCCATTCCATAGAGTTAGACAGGTCTACACCTATAAGAGAGTTCTCAAGAAAATCAGGTACGTTCATAGTAGATATATCTATAGCGTCCTGTAAGAAGTCTGAGCTATACTGATCAAGTAACTGTCTCTCCTTGATAGCCTTATAACTTTGGTAATATCTAAATGGAAACAGAGGAGCGTTTCTTATCCAGTCAGCATCTACCTCTCCGAATATCTCTTTTCCACTAAGGCCTGCCTCCCTCATGCTTCGTGCATTTCTAATCAAGGCAAAGAGGCCCATTCTATCCTTAACATTTCTCCAAGCCTCTTTTGTATTGCCTTCCCTGCTTATTACAACCTCCCAAGTCTTAGGAGGGTCAAGTGGCTCTACTTCTGGATAATCGTCAAGACCTCCCCTGATGATCTTCTCGAAGATTTCCTGATAGTTTGTATCGCTTTTTTGTGCCCTCTCGGAAGTCTCTGGGTTTGGCCTTACAACATTAAGAACGTCTCTAAAGTCCCAATCCTTTCCAGTGCGGAAATATTTTGCGTATTGATATCTATCAAAGTTGTACAATGACCTCTCTACTCCATTTAGCAGGGCAGATGGCATGGGCTTTCCAAACAGTTCTGCTTGAATTGCTAATACATCACACAATTCGTCTGCTCTACTTATGATACGAGGAGCGTATTTTTCAACAAACTGTACTGTATTCTTGTTATTAGCTGACAGAACTAATAGAACCTTAGATATACTCCTTAGATAAAGCTCGTTCCTTGCGTGTTCAGCCAGCTTTAATACAAACTCAGGGTCTTTCTCTGCTACTTTCTCAAACCTATCTTTTACCTTCTCCAAACTCTCTTCCCCTGACTCATAATAGGAGTTCTCTAGCATATTATTAACTACAACTTCATATAGACCCCTTTCTGGACTTTGCGGTTCATACGCTTTTCCACACTCAAAGTTTCTTGTTTCTCCCCGTGTCTTCATGTTTCTCTTGTTCTTGTTAAATTCGATCATTGTTAAAACCCCCTTATAAAAAATATTGGGCAGGAGGTGGGCGTATTCTCAATATACGAAGTAACTCCTGCCCTCGCTAAGTGGCGCAATTGGCAAACGCACTAAAAATAAAATTGGAGGAGAGGATTTAATTAATGCGCCCGAAGGCACACTAGGAATCGAACCTAGATAACCGAAGTATCTCTCCTCCTCGCTAATAAAATGGGCTCGCCTTAACTTGCCCCTACACCCATCTTCCAGGGTTCAGCACAAACGGCTCAAAGGTCCTCCAGTTATCACTCCGTCAGACCCGCCCGATCAAAATAATATTGGGGTGGAGAGGAAAGGGCCTAACCTTTCTCCAATGAAAGAAGGCGAAGTAACTCCACCCCTCGCTATCACATTAAAAAATTGTGCTCGGTAATAATCCTGCCAACTCATCACCATGAAGGTGTATCATGTAATCTATCATATCATCTCTGGTAAAGTATTCTGCTACTTTTTCTGATCCATGAATTCGATCTCTATATTCCCAAAGCTCTCTGTCGTTCTTTATAAAATATCCACCTTGCCCGCCTAATGAGGAGAGATGATAGTTCTCAACATCATATAATTCTTCCCCTTTGCCTTCTTGAATATTGATAACATAATCGTATAACTTACGCATTTTTCTCTCAATCTCATCTTTAGATTTTAGATCATCCATGACTCCACCCCTTAAACATTTAGGAATATTGGGCAGGGCAAAATGGTGACAAGGAATTTGCCGAAGTAGGCCCTGCCCTCGCATTTCTATTCTGGTTTTTCAAATACAAATTTCCAGACAGTCCACTTCCCTCCCTCACTTATCTCGGTATAGTCACAACCAAAGTGCATGAGTTCATCTATTCCTAGTTCTACCTCATCTATCACATCACTTTTGAGTGTTGAAACAGGTATATCTACCTCTAGCGCCTCAAGCCTATCATCCACTATTTCAACTCTCATGAAATCAATGTTTACTTCATTTATCTTATCAGATACAGAGTCCTCAATCATTTCCTTAATATCTTCAGCATCTGAATAAACTTCTGACCACATATTGTTACCTCCTTTAGAGGAAAATCGGGGGAGAGGGGTTTAGCGCTCTACCACTTGAGCTACACCAGCAAGCACGGAACTTTTCTAGAATTTTCCGCTGTAACTGGTGGCAGGATTCGAACCCGCAGCCTCTCGATTACAAGTCGAAGTATCTCTCCCCCTCGCACCTAGTTTAACTGGATACACCTATATTATAACAGATCAAAGGTTATTTGTCAACCCCTATAATTTAGCTTTTAGCTTTTCTATTATCGCTGACTCGTTTATCGATAATATAAATCTTTCGTATTCCTCTTGTGTGAGTAGTCTAGCAATACGCTTTGACCCCTCAAATCTATCAATAAATTTGTATATTACTGGTTCTTCGTTGCCCTCCTCTACACCTTGATTTTCTACAGTAAAATAGCCATCTCTACGCCTGACTCCGTTTTCTAAATAACCCTCAATTGTCAGTATTCTATCTGTTTTAACCAATATTGCAACATATTTATATGGATCGTGATATTCTTTCAGTATATCCTTAAACGATTTAGTTTCAAAATCTTTAATACTCCTATAGTCTCTTTTTATCATGTTGATTATTTCATCTAAAGCCTTATTATACCCCAGATCGTATGCTGTTCCGTTATCTTGCGGAACCTCTTGTTCTACATTCTCGATTTTCTTTTTATTTATTTTGTCTATAATATTTTTCATAATACCTCCTCTATACCCCTTATTGTAACAGATCTACCAAAAGATTTCAAGTGGAGAGGATGACGGGATTCGAACCCGCATCATCAGGTTGGAAGCCTGAGGCCCTGCCATTGGACGACATCCTCATGTTTTTGGTGCGAGTCAGAGGCTACAAGTAATGTCAAGAACTCACCTCGGATTATTCACCAATTCGTTCGATATGTCAGAGCTTAAGATGATATATCTCCTATATGGCTATTCCCTTGGGTTATTCCCGCACCTTACGGACTACTACGCCCGTGCTTCCGTCTACACCTTGGAACATAGGGTTGCTAAACCCCTTTTCGTGAATTTAAGCCCTTACGGGTTGCTCCGACACGATACTCCTGATAGACGTAGACTTTAAGCTGGATCACGGGGTGGGACTCGAACCCACAGCCATCTGGACCAAAACCAGATATCTTACCATTCGACCACCCGTGAATGCTACTGGTAGGCCCTGAGGGATTTGAACCCCCGCCACCTGCGATGTAAGCGCAGTGCTCGTCCCAAGCTGAGCTAAGGGCCTATAGTTGGTGGCCGAGGCAGGACTCGAACCTGCAACACGACGGGCTTCAGCCGTCTGCTGACTACCAAATTAGAGCTACTCGGCCATATTAGTCAAAATAAGGCTCTTTAGGCTTCGAAAAGTGCCCTTTACCATCGCAAGCTGGACACTTCTTCCAACTAGCATGGAATTCAAAGTCTAAATTTTCCTCGTCGTATCCAGTATAGCTTTCATCTGAGTCTACTACCATACCATTGCCCTCACATAAAGGACAAATAAACATCCACTCTACTTCCCTTACCAATATATCGTTATCATTTGTCACCGAAGTTCTCAAACAAAGCCTCCTCTACTTCACTAGCTAATTCTACATTATCCAGAGCCTCAGCTAGCTTTGCCAACTCATTCTCATTTTCTTG
>Ga0207714_1002701_pt1 | contig 10494 bp, 20 predicted proteins | sample PonA232FremontCA_2_FD_187270 | JGI IMG/M metagenome (GOLD analysis project Ga0207714, IMG submission 187270) | Marine sediment microbial community from Fremont, CA, USA - Pond A23 Sediment 2 (SPAdes) | ecosystem: Environmental > Aquatic > Marine > Unclassified | place: USA: Fremont, California... | reverse complement strand
CTGGTTGTCATAAGTCTTTTGTATTTTTTTGGTTAACTATACAAAGTTATGACTTCCAGTTTATTTATACATATTACCTACGCATTAACCGGATGAACCGTCTTTTTCTCAAAGATAATCAATTCATACAAATTACCGTAATTAACCCTTCTTAGCATTACCTATAACGTATAGCGGTATGCGCCGTGCGGGGTTTTCGGAGACGCGTTCTCATCCCCCGTTACAAAACCCAGCTAAAGCCGACAACCTTAGATGCTGGAAGCCTGCCCGCATGGTGCATACAGCATGTTGTGGTTTGTTTATTCTTCGGTCTTTTGAGTACGATTATCCCTTATTCTTTTCAGGGTATCATTATTGCGATGGGATTCTTCTTCAAGGTCATAGTCATCCTGAAGACCAAGCCAGAATTTTGGGGTATTCCCAAAGAAAGCACTTAACCTTAATGCTGTATCAGCGGTGATACGACGTTTACCTTTAATTATCTGAGAAATTCTTGTTTGGGGTATTCCTATTTCCTTGGACAATCTATAGGCACTAATATCCATCGGCTTAAGGAATTCCTCCAGTAAAATTTCTCCTGGGTGGATATTGGGTAATTTACTCATCTTTGATCAATTTCATTTATGATAATCAGTAATCTCGACTTCATGGGCATGATTGTTTTCCCATTTAAAAACTATTCGCCATTGGTTATTCATCCGTATACTATAGAAATATTTTTCTTTTCCCTTGAGTCTTTCTAGTCTATTTGATGGTGGAATTCTCAAATCAGACAGGTTTTGGGAATTATTCAACATTCTTAGTTTTCGTCTGCCAACCCTTTGAATTTCCAATGGAATCTTCTTAACTCTTTCTCCTTGCCAGATTTTTTCTGTATCCTTTGAGCCAAATGAAACAATCATGCTTTTATATCACGTTACTAACGCCAAAGGTAAGTAATTTATTTTACTTTGCAAAATTCTCTTTGGACTCTCTTTTAAATGAACCATAACGGAAAGCGGTATGAACAGTTGGGGATGGACTACCTGGGTCCTATTGCACGGGTAGAAATGTTGCTATATTATCTTGACTGGATTAAACCACTCTGCCCCAATTGTTTAAGCAGCATGTTGTGGCTCTGTGGCGTGGCTTTATTTATCGACTTTTCCTTTATATAAATCCCAAATTGGAAAAAGCATATCATAATCATTCCAATTCAAATTACCGTCGATTATTTTAAAATTTGAGAAAAGCCGTTCGTCTAGATATTTTCTTATGGAAGGATGCACCGACCTGGTTAGGAAAGGTTTGAAGTCGACTAATTTTTCAGTTCCATCATTAAACTTAATTCTAATAGCAAAATCACCAATGTAATTTGCCTTTTCAATTTTAAGGCTCTTGGTTTCTTCTTTTTTATAGTCAACTGATATTTTCATTTTAACCTTTTTGTTATTTTCTTAAATTCTACATCCTTATGGTATACGAAATAATTAACCCACTTTTCTACAATTTTTCTGCATACACTTCTAAAAACGTTTCAAAGTCTTTAAGATTTTGTCCTTTGAGTGGTTTTGATCCTTTTACAGAGGAAACCTTTATTTCTTGAATAATGCCGTTTATTATATAAAATTCAGCTTTGCTTTCAAATTCTCCTTTCTTAGCATGAACATGGATGGGTTCATGTTCATTTGAGTAAAAAAATATAAGAATTCCTAAATATTCAAATATCTTGGGCATGGATCCTTTTTTTTACAAAGGTAAAAATTTTAAATAACCTTTCACTTTTTGTCTATTAGCCATGAGCCACAACGGAAAGCGGTATGAACAGTTGGGGATGGACTACCTTGATTCTCTCTTCCGGGTAGAAATATTGCTATTTTGCCATACTTCGATCAAGCTATTTAGCCCCAAATTTGTTTATACAGCATGTTAGCGGTTGGTTGCCTTTTTTATTTGGTCCAGTTTTCTATGTTTAGTTCCTGTATCCTTTGGAATTCCTTTTCATTATTTGTCACCAAAGTAAGGTTAAGGCTTTTCGCATGGGCAGCAATTAGGGTATCAAGTGGACTAATAGGTGTTCCTTTCTTCTCAAGTTCAGCACGGATTTTACCATATTCTAAAGTGGCAAAATAATCAAAATCAACAATTTCCAAGGGAGTTAGAAATTTATCAAGAGCTTCTTGATTCTTTTCTGGATTTGAACTTTTCATTATGCCATGATGAAGCTCTGCAAGGGTTATTGAAGATACACCGACAGAACCGAGGGATAAACCTTCAAACTTTTGGAGTACTTTATCAGGGCGTTTTTGATAATATAGATGCAGATGTTGGTATCGAGCAGGTAGTCCATTAATCGAGAGATTCTCTTGGTTGATCTTCTGGCTTAGTTCTTTCATCCATGAAGTCAGACGTAAATGACTCGAGGCTGTCGAATAGATTTTGCCAAGGCTTATGATAAGGTATAATGTAGAGAGCATTACCTACTTTTTTAAGGTAAACCTTGTCATCATCTATCTCCATTTGTTTGGGGATTCGTATGGCCTGAAATCCCTTTTTATTCTTTATGTTAATTGTCTTGAATCCCATGATCCCTTTCTTATTTCTAACAAATATAACGAATTTCTAAAACTTTTGTTGGACTCTTTTAGCAATAACCGCTAACGTATAGCTGTATGCGCCGTGCGGAGATTTTCGGAGACGCGTTCTCATCCGCCGTTACGAAATTTTGCTAAAGCCGACCTCCTTAGAAACTGGAAGCCCGCCCGCATGGTGTATACAGCATGTTGTAGGTAGTTGAATTTTTTCTTAGATTTCTATGTGGGAATTAGAATCAAATTCAATGGTCATTTTAACTTTAGCTTTTAAGGCTTCAAATACTTTCATTACAGTAGATAACCTTACATCTTTAGCATTATTTTCAATCTTTGATATTTGGGCTTTTTGTACACCTACTAGGTAACCAAGTTGCTCTTGTGTCAAATTCTGCTCTTTTCGAGCTTTTTTAATCATATTGCCCAAAATATCAAGCTTAAGATCAAATTCAAATTTATTTCGGGTTGCGGTTCCCTTTTTTCCAACATATTGATCAGTCAGCTCTTCTAAGGAGTATGTTTTCATTTTCTTCTTATTCATCTCTGCTGTTTTTTTGTTCATAATAACTTTTCCGTAGCTCTATTGCTCGATCAATTTGCTTTCTAGGAACTTTATGAGACTTCTTCTGAAATCCATGTGTTGCTATAACAAGCGTTTCTGTATACTTAATTTTATCCCAAAAGGCAAGAAGCCTAATTTGTTTACCTTTATATCGGGTTCTAAACTCCCAAATTTCAGCAGTAATCTTTTTAAATAATCCTGGATCATTTGTTTTCCTTGATTTCCAAATATTGAAAAGTACCTTTTCTCTGGTTTTGTAATCTAAATGATCTAAGAAGTCCTTGGCAGGTTCCATAAATTGAACCTCATACTTTTTCATCCTTTGCCTACAAATTTAATAAAAAATTTCCTTATCGGGAAACATTCGGCTTCTTTATTCAATTACCTACAACGGAAAGCTGTATGAACAGTTGGGGAAGGACTAGGTGGATCTTATCCCCCGGTTAGAAATATTGCTATTTTGACCTACTTCGATCAAAACGTTCAGCCTCAATTGTTTACACAGCATGTTACCACACGTTAATTATTAAATAAATCTTCTAATTCTAAAATTTTTTCAGATTTAATAACAATTCCTAAATTATTTGGAATCTGGGAAATTGCCGTTGGTTGCTGAAGCTGAGGAATATTTACTATTTCTATGTCACCAGTGATGGTATGTTGTGGACCAGCATATAGAATGCCCATAAGAATTAGGCGTGTGGTTCCCATAAATGTATTCCCTTGTCTATCTGTATATTCACTTGGATTATAAATCATAACAGGCGATCCACTGGAGCCAGGAAAACAAGCAATGTCAATCATAAATTCTGCGTTTCCATTATAATCCAAATTGGGATGTGTTGCTGTAATTCCTTTTCTAAAAATCGGTTGATTATTTACAGAATCCCAGATACCATTTGGATAACCAATCATTAATATATCCTCAAGGGTATGAAATTCGTTTTTTTGTTGGTCTGTTGGTAGTAGAGATCTTTCAAATACTCTATAAAATAATCTTGATTCCTTTCATTTGCAGCATTAAGAACTGGTGCTATAGGCATAGCACATAAATCAATATTATCATCTGGATGAAATCTCCAAAACTGCTCAAAATTATTTAAAGTAACAGTAAAAAAATCTCTTTGAATTGGATTTCCTTCATCGTTCGCTTTTGTCATCACAAATCGGCCTGTAGTTGCATTATTAACGACATGTTTATTTGTAATTATCACAGGAACATGTTGGTCCCCATCTTCTAAAAATTTGAAGAAGAAACCAGTACCAGTAGATAATCCATTTGGTGTATCGCATTCCAACCGTACCGTTGAATATGCTAATTGTTCAGTGATTGAAAGTGGCATATATATAATCTTTTTAATGTGTGGTAACGGATAGCAATATGCGTAGGCCGGCATTTCGAAGCTCTAACCTATCAAACCGTTACAAATTTAAGTAAATGAACAAAAGTTTAAATTACCCACATCGCCCGGCTTACGTATATTACGTGTTAGGTTTAGTATTTGTTTTTTGTCTATTTAGTCTTCTTGTATTTCATATTTTACTTTATGAAACCCATGTTACAAATCGATGAGTAATTTTCCATCCATTATCCCCTTTTTCAAGGATAACAATATATCCTTCTCCAGTCATTGGCCCTGCCATCCATCCATATTCTATTATTGCTTTATTTTTTTTTGAATTAAAGCCGGGTCTTTGAAATGTATACAAACCGCTAGATTGTGGATATTTCTCATAATAATTGTCCCAGGATGGGGAAGATGATTTTTCAAATATGCATTTATTTTCTTCTTCTGTAATAATATGAACATTTGATTGATCAAATCTATCCCCTAATAAATATTCCTGATCGTTTTGGCTTTTATAGTTCTGCAATAGGATTGTATCAAGTTTAATATTATGACGATCTAATCTTGATTTAAGCGATTCAAGGTTAACGGTTGAATATGTTTGCTGCTCTATGTGAATATACTTAAAATCAGCATAAATGCTGTCTAAAATAGTATTTATTATTTTATAGTCTAAACTATCCGTTAAGGTTGCCTCTTCCAATTGAAAACCCAAACAAATTTCATCATTCTTTTTTTGTTCGCAACTTAACAAAGCAATAAAAAGTAATAAATAAATTATTTTTCTAGTCATAGATTGAGAATTATATAAAAGGATGTCATTAGGGTTAATAACGACATCCCTTTCGTTTGTTTATTTGTTAATTATAAGTTTGTATGTTTTATGTGCAGATTTTGTATCTAAGGTAATAAAATATATTCCATTTTCATAGCGCGATACTTTAATCTCTTTCGTATTTATACCCTTATTTGCGTTTTCAACGTATTTGTCAATTGTTTTACCCTCAATGCTTGTTATGGATATGATAACTTTTTCACTATTCTCCATACGATGTTGAAAACGTGCTTTAGTATTTGCAGGATTTGGATAAATACCTTCAGCAGGATTTATTCCCGCAAAGATGAGGGCACTTTTATTTTTTCCAAACTGGTGAAAACCGATTGCGAAAAATTGGTGGTTCAAAGTTACTGTTTACAACGTTCTCTAGTCCGCCCGATACAAACTTGGCTAAAGCCGACACCCTAAGATACCACAAGCTATCCCGCATGGTGTATATAGCATGTTACCGCCTGTGCGATAATAATAAGTATCTAAAAGTAAAAAATACTAAGGTATAGAAAACTTACTATAAAATAGTTATCAAAAATTATTTAAAGCTTCAGAAATTAGCATGTTATTTTGTAAAAACTTGACCTAAAGATGGGAAGTTAAACAATATGGATGTATTTTAATTATTGTTTATTGAATCACAAGAAGGAATATTTATGTCATCTTGACAGCAGTTTTCCTTTTTGCACCTCTCCTTCTTGAAATCTTTAATACGTTGAGGATTATTAATCAGAGCAAATCTAAATAACGCTTTCGTATTCATATTATAGATTTCGGAGTTTCCAGTATGTTTTTCAATTCTTAATTTTAGCTCTGAAATAAATTCTTCTTTGTCCTCACTCCATTTAGTATTATCATACATATATTTATATAATAAATAGGGATGTTCAAAGCCAAATTCTTGACCCAGCTCTTTTGCCTCTTTTTTATCTAACCATAGATAATATCCAGCACGTAACCAGGTAAATCCTATTCGTTGAACAGCAATATTAGCTTGTGCCCAATTATCAAATTCCCCATACATAACCACTGCTAATGAATCCTTATAATTTTCAATTGCATTGGGTATAAATCTGTGTTCTTTTATTAAAGCTCGAAACTTATTGCTAGGTATTTTTATTTTATAATCTTTATTCAAGTATTTATAAGAATGTGAAAAATAATCATAATTTCTGTATTCTTCAGTATATTGAGCTTGGCCATTGATGCTTAGCATAAAAAAAAGTATTGTTAATATAGCTATACAAATTTTCATAAGATTAGATTTTAATATTAATACAATTTTTCTTCCTGATGAGTAAGTAATCCCACGTCACTTCTGGGATAAGCGACACAACTTAATACAAATCCCTTTGCTATCTGTTCTTCAGTAAGGAAGGATTGGTCAGATTGATCTACGTATCCTCCTACAAGCTTCATCGTGCATGTAGAACAAGCACCAGCACGACATGAATATGGCAATTCTAAACCAACATCTAAACCTGCATCTAATATATACATATCTCTTGGGACATTATATATATGCCAAACTTCATCCCAAGGTGTACCTAATTGCACATAATAAATCATAGTTTCCCCATTCAAGTCTGAGGTTATAGTATTATCAGATATTAAATTAGGCTTCATTACTGGAAGTATATCCCATTTTAAATTACGCTCTAATTTTGACATTTGGTTATTTCTTGTCAGTAAATAACTTTTATATGTTTCTATATTATTAAACTTTTCTAGGATTAACTTTTTGGATAAGTCAGTTAATGATCTATTAAAATTGAATTCATTTTCAATTTCATTAAATGTAGAGATAGTCTTACTATCCTGTTCGGAACAAGACAAAAAAGCAATGACAATAAACTAAATAAATTCTTTTTCTCATAGTTGTAGATTTTTATTTTCCTTACTCTTTAAGATTTTCAGGTTCCTCTTTTGCAATTATTAAATATCCTATCATTAGGACAAGTTTTTACAAAATATAACTTAAAAATTACATCATCTTGTTTACTCTCTTTCCTTAGCATTGGCGGTAACGGAAAGCGGTATGTGCCGTGCGGGAGGGACGCGCTGGGGCGGGGCGTCCTGCGGATCCCTGGCTTGTAACTGACACTAAAAGTCTCCTGTATCGCCCGCATGGCATATGACCGCATGTTATGCGCAGTCATTTTTTACTATTCGTTCACTAAATCATTCTTCTTTAGCTTCAATTTCGGTTTATTTAATCTGGCGATCGTCTCTTCTATTCTATCTCGGGTGTCGGATTGGAGGTAAGTCGGAATTAAGGTTTTTAAACTGATCCCAAAAATTCTATGAATAATCACTAAATCTCTCATTGAAAACTGGGATACTCCATTCATTAATTCTGATATGTAGGATTTTGAGTGACCCAATAAATCACCCAAATCCTGCTGTGTCATATCATATTCTTTCAGTTTTTTTCGTATCGCGTCTCTTCTTTTCTTTATGAATGTTCTTTCAGCCTCAACAATATTTTCAGCCTTATTGCTATCTTCAAGTTGTTTATCAGTTACCTGCTCCGGGTCCGACCAAACACGCTCCTCATATTCAGTCATTAGTCTCCGGAGCTTTTTGCGAAGAGGTCTCAATTCAGGTTGTTCTTTGACCATTAATCGCAATTTTTTATCCAGGAGTAATGCTTTTTGAAAGTCATATTCATTCTCAAGCTTCTCTACCTGTTCAATATCCCTTATGTTTTCTAATTCTTTCATAATCTATCTATTTAAATCCATTCGTTATCGCGCAGCCATTTTTTAATCACGTTTCGATTATTTTTGAAAGTTTTTTCATAATCATCATGGCTTCCTGCCCAAACAACTGTCATCTCGCCATCTTCCTCGAACTCAATCATTATCAGTGTTCTATATACGTTTATATTAAAAAAATAAAATTCACCACTATACACACAATCAGCGTCTGGTCGTTTTTTTGTTAATTCATGTGGATTATTCCACTCAGTTCCCTCCAAATCGAATATTAATTTATCAATCGCTTTGACAAGCTTCTTATTGCCTTTGTTTTTCTTCTTTATCTGATAAAGTTTGTGTTTGTTAACTAATTTCAAATCACCAATCTATTTTTTTACAAATATATAAAATGTTCGGAAATAATTCGAACTTTTGTTGATTTTTTTTTGATTGCGCATAACGAATAGCTATATGCACCGTGCGGGTTTTACAAAGACGTTTCTTAGTCCGCCCGATACAAATTTAGCTAAAAACGACAACCTAAGATGCCACAAGCCTCCCCGCATGGCGTATTACAGCCTGTTGTGGCCAGTAATTATTTATCTCAATATTAAACTAATCGGAATCACAGTATATGATTTTACTGGTTTTCCTTTAATTTCTGCTGGTTTCCAGTTTGGCATTAATCCGACAAGTCTTAATGCTTCTTCATTAAATTCTCTGCAACCATCAAGTCCACGCAAGATTACAAAGTCCGACAAGTCTCCATTTTCATTTATTTTCACTCTAACATATACTTTTCCAATACAATCGTCTTGACTTGGCCAAATACCATTCTCACTGATAAATTTCTCTATACTTTCCTTTGTTTCTTTTTCTCCTTTGTATTGAAATTTTTCGTACTTATCAACTTTTCAATAAGTCGTTGTCGGATTGTCAATCGTTTTGCATTTATAATCCAAATAAGGAATCTTAATCGGCAGAGTGTATTTTACTCGAATTGGTTTATCTCTTTGTAATCCTGGCTCCCAGTCAGGTAAAAGCTTTATTACTCTTTTAATCTCAATTTCAATCAAGCTATCATTTACCAACCATTCCAGTCGTTGCGTATAGTCAGGATTTGTCTGAATATTAATCACTTTTCCTGTTGTATCAATTTCGAAGAAAACTAAAACTTTTCCTTGCGAATTACTGTAATTCAGAATCTTAAAATCAAGATTGTTTTCGATAAAACACCATAAAGAATCTTCTCCTCCGTGAAATTTTGGCGGGGTCTCAATATAGGTTATCATTTCTTCGTCAACAGCAAGAGAATCAACGCTAATTTCATTTTCAGTCTGAGAAAAACCAGTCAATCCCAAAGTCAACATGATTAATATTGTTAAGATTCTCTGCATGTTCGGTCTGTTTTTATTGGCCACAACGGAAAGCTGTATGAACAGTTGGGGACAGACTACCTGGGTCCTATGTACTGGTTAGAAATCTTACTAAATTGACCTACTTGAGTTAACCCACTACGCCCCAATTGTTTATACAGCATGTTGTAGCGTCGTTATTTTTGCTTTATCATTATTTTATATTCTGAATTTACTATTTCACCATTCTTCGTGCCTGGAATAAATGGCTCAAATTTTTTTATCTCCTTAATTGCTTTTTTGTAATCTTCATTTTCTAGTGAATCAGAAATCATGTAACCATTCTTGTCAATTTTGATGTTTAATTCAAACTTTTCCTTATTTAAACCGTCGATGTTTAAATGGTCAATAATCAGAGAATAACCTCTCAACGAAAGTGATGTCAAGTTTGAATTGTCCAATTCGTTTGAGTTATAAAATCTTGAATTGTCGGTAACAACTAAGTTTTTATGGTAATTCAAAAAGTCTAATTCTGATTTTGTTGCTTCATTTAGTCTTTTGGCTGGAGAACAATAATGTATACCATATCTGCCCTCATTATTCTTGTCTGCATATATTAACCATTCCTCGCCAACACGAAGATAAATGTCACAGTCCGACATATAAATAAGCGTATCTCCATTTTCAATTACTTCAAAATTTTCAGGTATACTATAAACCAGAAATTCAGAGATACTATCACCTTTGAAAATGTTTTGTATCTCAACTTTGACTTTATATGAATCTTTTGTCTGGTCAAGGACCGATATAATTTTAGCCGAAAGAACCACATCACAATGATAGAATTCGGTATCGTATGAATATTCTCCATCGCAGTCACATGAAAATCCTTTTACAGGATATATCAGAATTATAAATATCAGTGCTATCAATCTTTGCATGACGTTCTTTTTAATGCGCTACAACGTACAGCTGTATGGGCCGTGCGGGGGTAAAGGGCGGGATCTGTTGAACCGGCAAGAGGGTTGAAAGAAGGATATCATTAAAATCACTTGTATATACCGGTTGAAAACCATACCAAATTTCAATTGAAAAGTATACCACTTATCGATGCGTATCTTTGAAGAGAA
>Ga0207714_1002700_pt1 | contig 10496 bp, 9 predicted proteins | sample PonA232FremontCA_2_FD_187270 | JGI IMG/M metagenome (GOLD analysis project Ga0207714, IMG submission 187270) | Marine sediment microbial community from Fremont, CA, USA - Pond A23 Sediment 2 (SPAdes) | ecosystem: Environmental > Aquatic > Marine > Unclassified | place: USA: Fremont, California... | reverse complement strand
AGTGTGGCACACCCGGCGAGCCCAGCCATCACTGCGGCGGCAGTCGCCCCGACAAATGACCGTCTGTCTAGCTGACAGTCCAGTTTCATGCTGACTAAATTGGCGGGACACGACTTCTATCCTAACTGCGTGTTTCAGGACGTGAAACGTAATAAACGGATCTCGTAGCCGCTATCAGAACTGCGAGGGCGCTACTTTTGTATACCCAACTCCCGTATTGTAAGAAACCGGATATTAGTTTGCGCTACGTGTTTCGTACGGCGCTCCGTGTTCCAATTTAATCCGAGATCGAAACGCACGGTCCGCAGGCACGTTGTATCGGTTGGTCCGCGCTTCAAACAGGGAAGATAACTCATACTGACGGCTGTAAGTCAATCAAGATATTCGCCACCCCGAGGTGGCGAATATCTTGAAACAGTTACAGTCGACAGTATCAGTCGCCGTGCTGACTCCATCCTCTGTATCTCGCACGCCGGTGCTATCAGTTTCGGGGGGTTTCGACGGAGCGGGAGTATCGGCAGTCCGCAGAGAGTCCCGCCGGGGCGTCGGCGAGCATCGACGGCTCGTCACCGCCTCAGAACTCCGAATCGAACTCCGGGGCAATGCCGTCGTCGGTGTCGAACGCCCAGTCCTCGCGGAGTTCGCGGATCCGGTCCCGAATGTCCGCCGCGAGTTCGAACTCCAGGTTGTCGGCGGCGGCTTCCATCCGCTCTTCGAGTGCCTCGATGCGGGCACGGGCCTCGTCCTCATTCTCGGGGGCGTCGCCGGTCACCCCCGAGGTGTCCGTCTCGCTCCCCGGCAGGTTCGTCTCACCCACCGCCTTCTCGATGGTCGTCGGTTCGTGGCCGTGTTCCGCGTTGAACGCCCGTTGGATCCGGCGACGGCGCTGGGTCTCATCGATAGCCGATCGCATCGAGTCGGTCACCTCGTCGGCGTAGAGCACCACCTCGCCGTTGACGTTGCGCGCCGCCCGCCCCATCGTCTGGACGAGCGTCGTCTCGGAGCGGAGAAAGCCCTCCTGATCGGCGTCGAGGATGGCGACCAGCGACACCTCGGGGATGTCCAGTCCCTCTCGGAGGAGGTTGATGCCGACCAGCACGTCGAAATCGCCGAGGCGCAGACCGCGGATCAACTCGTGGCGCTCCAGCGTGTCCGTCTCGTCGTGCATGTACTCGACGGCGACGCCGGCCTCCGAGAGGTACTCCGTCAGGTCCTCGGCCATGCGCTTGGTGAGCGTCGTGACGAGGACACGCTCGTCCCGGTCGATGCGCTCGTCGATGCGGGCCATGAGGTCCTCGACCTGCCCCGTCGCGTCCGCGACTTCGACCGCCGGATCGACCAGATACGTGGGTCGAACGATCTGTTCGACCACCTGATCCGACCCCTCGCGTTCGTAGTCGCCGGGCGTCGCCGAGACGTAGAGGGTCCGGCTCGTCTTCGTCTCGAACTCCTCGAAGGTGAGCGGGCGGTTGTCGTAGGCGGTCGGGAGCCGGAAGCCGTTCTCGACCAGCGAGTCCTTGCGGGATTTGTCGCCCTCGTACTGCCCCTTGATCTGGGGGAGCGTCTGGTGGGACTCGTCGACGACCGTGAGGAAGTCGTCGGGGAAGTAATCCAACAGGGTGTAGGGCGCCTCGCCGGAGTCCCGGTCCGAGAGGTGGACGGAGTAGTTCTCGATACCCGAGCAGTAGCCCGTCTCGCGAAGCATCTCGATGTCGAAGGTGGTACGCTCCTCGATGCGCTGGGCGGCTACCAGATTCCCCTGTCGCTCGAAGTAGGCTACCCGATCCGCCATCAGCGCCTCTATCTCCTCGATGGCGTTCTCCAAGCGGTCCTCCGGAATCGAGTAGTGTTCGGCCGGGTGGATCAGGGCCGCCGGCTCCTGGCTCTTCACCTCGCCTTCCAGCGGGTCGAGTTTGGTCAGGCGGTCGATCTCGTCGCCCCAGAACTCCACACGGACGGCGTAGCGGCCGTACATCGGGAACACCTCGACGGTGTCGCCGCGCACCCGGAAGGTGCCCTGCGTGAAGTCAACGTCGTTGCGGTCGTAGTTCAGGTCGACCAAGCGGGCCAGCAAGTCGTCGCGGCCGATCTCCTGGCCCGTCTCCAGGCGCATGGCCATGTCGACGTAGTTCGCGGGGTCGCCCAGCCCGTAGATGGCCGAGACGGAGGCGACGACGATGACGTCGTTCCGGGTGAGTAGCGAGCGGGTCGCGGAGTGGCGCAGTCGGTCGATCTCGTCGTTGATCGAGGCGTCCTTGTCGATGAACGTGTCCGTCTGCTCGACGTACGCCTCGGGCTGGTAGTAGTCGTAGTAGGATACAAAATATTCTACTGCATTATCCTGGAATAGATTTCTGAACTCCTCGTACAGCTGAGCGGCCAACGTCTTGTTGTGGGCGACGACCAGCGTCGGCTGCTGGAGCTCCTCGATCACCCACGAGACGGTGTTGGTCTTGCCCGACCCCGTCACGCCGAGGAGCGTCTGTGCGTCCATACCGGCCTCGTAGCCGGCGACGAGTTCCTCGATGGCGTCAGGCTGGTCGCCCGCGGGGTCGAAGGGTGCGTCGACCCGGAAGGGTCGGTCGGCGTCGGGTCGGTCCGGCTGGAGCGGCCCGGAGTTCGTGTCGCTCACGGTGTAACGTGGTCGCTCGACGGACTTGACGGATTCGCTTGGGCCGACCTCGGCGTACTACTTTAGTTCCGCACGACGATGTATCGGCCATGTCCACGGACGACTTCGACCTCAGCCAACCCGAACTGACGACGGACGACCTCCTCGTCCTCGACGACCCACGCTTCGGCCCGGAGACGGTCGCCATCGTGACGGGCGGGGCGTCGGGCATCGGCCGCGCGACGACCATCGCCCTCGCGGCCAACGGCCTCACGGTCGTCGCCGCCGACGTCGACGAGAACGGACTGGACGGCACCGTCGAGAAAGCCGACACCCTCGACGTTCCGGGGACGATCCACGCGGTACCGACCGACCTCACCGACGACGACGACGTGGCGACGATGGTCGACGCCGCGGCCGAGGCGGGCGACCTCCGCTACGTCGCCAACGTCGCGGGAATGCAACACATCGCCGCCATCCCCGACTTCCCGATGGAGAAGTACGATCTCTTGCTCGACATCATGCTCCGGGCACCCTTCCTCGTCGCCAACCTCGCCATGCCGTACATCCGTGAGGTCGACGGTCGCGGCGCCATCGGCAACATGTCCTCCGTCCACGGCCACTACGCCACACAGGACAAGGCGGCGTACATCACCGCCAAACACGGGCTGCACGGGTTGACGAAATCCATCGCCGCCGAGGGCGAGGGGACGCTGCGGGGCTTCTCCGTCAGCGTCGGCTACGTGCTGACGCCGCTGATGGTGAATCAGATCGAGGACACCGCCGAAGAGCGGGGCATCTCCGAGCGGGAGGTGGTCGCGGACGTGATGCTCGGACAGGCGCGGACGAAAGAGATGATGACGCCCGCGGAGGTGGCCAACCTGTTCGTCTTCGGCTTTTCCCGGCACGGCAAACACCTCAACGGCGGCGACATGCTCCACGACGGCGGGTACAGCACGACGTATGAGTGAGAGTGGCAGGGGGACGCCCGACGACGACGGCGACGACGATCCGACCCCGGTCGCCATCGCCTGTCAGGGCGGTGGGAGTCACACTGCCTTCACCGCGGGCGTGTTGAAGAAGCTGTTCCGCGAGTGGGACGACGACTACCGCCTCGTCGGCATCAGCGGCACCTCCGGCGGTGCGTTCAACGCGCTTGCGGCGTGGTACGGCCTCGTCACCGCGGACGCCGAGCGGTCGATCGAACTCTTGGACGCGCTCTGGGCGGATCTGGCGGCGGATACGCCGACCGACCGGTTCACGAACGACTGGCTGGTCGGGCTGAACCGCATCGAGAGCAGCGGCGTGCCGTGGCCGCGGTTCAGTCCCTACCAGAATCCGGGGTCACGCCTCGGCAAGCGACGCATCGAGCGGATCCTCGACCGTCACATCGACTTCGACGCGGTGCCCGACCTCTGTACCCACGAGGCACCCGAACTCGTCGTAGGAACCGTCGATATCAACGGCGGCGTCTTCGAGACGTTCACGAACGAGGACGTGACACCGGAGGCGGTGCTGGCCTCGGCGGCCGTCCCCGACCTGTTCGAGGCGGTGGAGATCGACGGCCACTACCACTGGGATGGCCTCTTCTCGCAGAACCCGCCCATCGACGACCTGCTGACCGTCGACGCCCACCACAAGCCAGCGGAACTGTGGGTGATCCAGATCAACACACAGGAACGCGCGGGCGAACCCACGTCGCTGGAGGAGATCACCGACCGCCGAAACGAGCTCTCCGGCAACATCTCGCTGAACCAGGAACTGCGGTTCGTCGAACGCGTCAACGCGTGGATCGACGAGGGGCACCTCCCCGAGAGCGACTTCACGCGAACCGAGATTCGTCGCATCGAACTGGGTCGGACGTACCACTGCTCAACGAAGGTGGACCGGAGTCCGGACTTTCTCGACGAGTTGATGGAGTTGGGTGAGGAGCGAGCCGCGGCGTTTCTCGCGGAGCGCTAGCCCCGGCCGCCGGCCAACTTCGCCGCGTCGGGGAGGCGCCGGAGCCACTGCATCGAGAGCGTCCCGAGGAGCGGCCCGAGGGCGAGCGGGGCAAAGGCCCACCGCCACCCGACGGCGGCGACGACGACGGGGATCAACTGGATCGAAACCGTCGTGAGGAGGAAGCCGATGGCGGTCTGGAGGGTAAGCGCCGTCCCGACGTAGGAGGCTCGGCCAGCTCCGAGACGGCGGCGGAGAACCGCGCGGAGTCGGCGACGATGGCGGCTCCCCAGATCAGGACGAAGGGGACGAGCAGGAGGGTTGCGCGGCCGAAGACGACGCCGGCCGCGAGACAGGCGAGGCCGCTGACGGCCATGCTCGCGCTGGTGACGCGGGTACGCCCGAGTCGGTCGGCGGCGGACCCGGCGACGACGCCGCCGAGGGCGCGGATGAGGTGCGGAAGCGCGGAGCCGACGGTGAGCGATCCGACGAGGACGCCGATGGCGAAGCCCCGACCCTCGCGGAACCAACCGGCGAAGAGCTTCGTGCCCGGCGGGTAGACGCCCGCGAGGGCGACGCCGGTCAGGAAGCGGAGGCCGATGGCCGGGAGTGCCGAGGAGACGGCGGCGGCGATGGTCGCGGTGCAGGCCGCGCCGGCGACGGCCGAGCCGGCGACGAGATACCGGGGATCACGTCGGAGAGCGTGAGCGCCGAGGAGAGGAGGCCGACGACGACGGAGCCGAGCTGAACGGCCGTCGTCAGCCACGCGGTTTCGGCGCCGGTGAGTCCCCACTCGGCGGCGAGTTCGGGTGCGGCGGCCGTCGCGCTGAACCACAGCGACATCGCCAACAGTTCGGCGACGGCGACGACCAACAGGACGCGACGCTTCCGTGACGGCATCGGCGTCCCCGACTCACCGTGGGGACAAGAGTCCGTGGCGGAAGCGCGTCGGCCGTAGCCTACTGAACTCCCCAAAAGGCGGCGAGGCCGAGCGTCGTCACGACGGTCACGAGGAGTTGGAGCGGGGCGCCGACCCGGACGTAGTCGGTGAAGCGGTAGCCGCCGGGGCCGTACACCATCAGGTTCGTCTGGTAGCCGATGGGCGTCATGAACGCCGTCGAGGCGGCGAACATCACGCCGAGCAGGAAGGTGAGCCGGTTCGCGCCGATCCGGGCAGCGGTGTCGACGGCGATGGGGATCATCAGGACGATGGTGGCGACGGGCGTGATGACGTTCGCTAGGAGAGAAGAGAGGAGAGACACCAGCGCGAGCACACCAAGCAGGGGGAGGACGGCGGCGCTTCCGGCGAGCAGTGACGAGAGGAGCGCGTCACCGCCGGTGCGCTGCATCGCGAGGCCGAGCGGGAGGACGCCGGCGAGCAGGAAGACGACGTTCCAGCTCACGGCGTCGTAGGCGTCGGCCGGCTTCAGACACCCGGTGACGATCATCGCCACCACGCCCCCAAGGGCGGCGATGACGATGGGCAACAGGCCGAGGGCCGCGACGACGATGACGGCGACGAGGATGCCCGCGGCGACCGGGGTGTGGGGGTCGAGCGGGGGAGGCTCGGACTCGGCACGGGCGGCTGCGTCGAGGTCGTCCGGGTCCTCGGCCTCGTGGGTGACGAACACCTCGTCGCGGTCCGCGAGATAGGCGATGGCGCCGGCGGTGGTCTGGAGGAGGAGCGTATCGCCCGCGCGGAGTTCCACGTCGTCGAGGTCGCGGTTCGTGACCGTGTCGCCGCGGCGCACGGCGAGGACCGTCGTATCGAAGCGCTCGTCGAGCACCGAGTCGCCGACCCGCTTGCCGACGAACCGCGATTCGCTGGGGATCACCACCTCGACGAGCGTGCCCTCGTGGGGCGTCTCGGACAGGTCGTCTTCGGTCACCTCGTCGCGGTGGCGGTGCCGGAGGCCGTAGTCGGTCGCGACGTGGTTGGCGACCTGCAGGGTCGTCCGGACGGTGAGCAGGTCGCCCGCCTCCAGTTGCCGGTCGGTGGATGTGGCGAGGTACGACTCGCCGTCGCGTTCGACCTGCAACACGTCGAGGTCCGCGGCGTCGGCGCCCATCTCCGCGACGGCCTCGTCGACGGTCAGACCGACGAGCGGGGAGGACTCCCGAACGACGAGGCGGACGAGGTGGTTCTCCAGCGCGAACGACCGCGTGAGGTCGGCGTCGGGGTCGATGCGGGCCGGAGTGAGCCACCGTCCGACGGTGAGCAGGTACGCGGCGCCGGCGATGAAGACGACGACGCCGAGTTTCGTGAACTCGAACATCGAGAGCGGCTGTCCCAAAAGCTGTCGGGAGAGGTCGCTCGCGAGGATGTTCGTCGCCGTCCCGACGAGGGTCAACGTCCCCCCGAGCATGGCGGCGTATGAGAGCGGGAGGAGGAGCTTCGAGGGCGAGAGTCCGTTCCGTCCCGCGAGGTCGGTGATCATCGGGATGAAGACGGCGACGATTGGCGTGTTGTTCACCACGCCGGCGGCGAGGCCCGTCGTCCCGATCGTCGCGCCGAGGAGGCGGCGTTCGCTCCCCTGCGTGACGCGGCCCAGGAGGTCGCCCAAGCGGTCGACGAGCCCCGTCCGCTGGATCCCCTCGCTCAACATGTACATCGCGACGATGGTGAGCGTCGCGGGGCTGGCAAAGCCCGAGATGGCCTCGGTCGCGGAGACCCGAGTCCACGGCTCGAAGACGACGAGGGCGACGAGGACGGCGAGGGCGGTGGTGTCGCTAGGAATCCGCTCGGTGACGAACAGGAAGAGGGCACCGGCGATGAGCGCGAACACGAGCACCATGCCGGGCGGAGCGGGCAACGCCATCGGTCGTCGTAGGACAGGCGCGGGGATATAGGTGGAGGGCGACGGAGGAACAGACCCTTGACCCCCACGGGCGTAGCGCGGGGCATGGCACACGAGGAACTCACGCGAGCGAGCGAGGAACTCCAGGTCGCGGCCGAGGCGGCCGACGGCGAGGAACGCGAGCGGCTGGAAGATCAGGCCGAGGCGTTCGCGAAACTGGCGGAACACGGGGCCGATCACGGCCGCCTCGCCCGACACGAGAACGCGCTGCGGGAGATCAAGGCGGCGACGGGCGAGACGGTTGGCGAACACGTCGACGCGGCGATGGCGTCGATCACCACCTACCGCGAGACGCTGGAGGGCGTGTAGCGGCGGCGTGTGAGCGCGTCTCGAACCCCTTCGCTTCGGGTGGAAATAGCCCGCTCAGCAGACGTTTTTCGGTTTGATTCCCATCGACTCCAGGGTCTCGACGTAGTCGTCGTAGGTCGCCTCGACGACAGTCGTCGCGGCGTCGGCCGCGCGGTCCCAGTCCTCGTCGGCCGAACACGCCACGTCGAGGGCGTCGACGACGCGGCTTCGATCGGTATCGACGCCGTCCCGGAGGTCACGGAACTCGTTGGCCGTCGAGGGGTCGGCGTCGCCGACGAAGAAGCCGACCATCTGTCCGACCGTCCGGTCGAGGACGAGGAGGTATCCGAGGGCGCCGCCGAGGCGGGAGACGGTCCCGTCGAGGCCGGCGAGGGCGTCGTAGAGTCCACGGGCCGCGGCGTCGGCCTCGGGGTCGACGGCGTCGCGTCGGTCGGCCGCCGAGGCGGCGAGGGCCTCGAACGTCTCGCCGTCGCCGTCCGCGTCGTCGGTCCACGCCCCGAACGTCTCGGCGGCCGCGGCGGCGTCGGTGGCGGCCGCGGTACGGACCGCCTCGCCGGTCATGTCGCCGTCGGTCAGGGCGTACAGCCACTTCGAGGACCCGAGTCGGGAGAGTTGGGTTTCCAAGTCGTCGGTCACCGTGTCGACGAGCGTCGTACCGTCCATACGCGCGATACGACGCCCCCTCGTTTGTATGCATCGCCAGCGGCTGGACGGGTCGATTTCGACTCGAAAGAACGGTGTGTCGGGAGAGCGTCAGGTCGCGGGCGAGCGGGCGTCGTCAGTTACCCTTCTCGATGGGGGCGCCGACGAGGTTACCCCACTCCGTCCAGGAGCCGTCGTAGTTGATCGTGTCCTCGTAGCCGAGGAGTTCGTGGAGCGCGAACCACGCGACCGACGAGCGCTCGCCGATCCGGCAGTAGGCGACGGTGGTGCCCTCGCCGTCGATACCCTCGTCGGCGTAGAGATCCGCGATCGCCTCGCGGGTCTTGAACGTGCCGTCGTCGTTGGTCACCGCGGCCCACGAGATGTTCTTCGCGCCGGGGATGTGGCCGCCGCGCTGGGCGGTCTCCTGCAGTCCTGGGGGGGCGAGAATCTCACCGGAGAACTCCTCGGGGCTTCGGACGTCGACCAGCGGCAGGCCGCGTTCGACGGCGTTCTCCACGTCCTCGCGGTACGCGCGGATGCTCTCGCGGGGGCCGGACGCCTCGTAGTCGACAGCCGAGAACTCGGGGATCTCCTCCGTGAGCGGATAGTCGTTCTCCAGCCAGTAGTCGCGGCCGCCGTCCATCAGGCGGACGTCGTCGTGACCGTAGTATTTGAACTGCCAGTAGGTGTAGGCCGCGAACCAGTTGGAGTTGTCACCGTAGAGAACGACGGTGGAGTCCTCGGAGATCCCGTGGCTGCCGAGCAGGTCCTCGAAGTCCGTCTTCGAGAGGATGTCACGGGTCGTCTGGTCCTGCAGTTGGGTCTCCCAGTTGAAGCCGATGGCGCCGGGGGCGTGGCCCTCGTCGTACGCCTCCGTGTCCACGTCGACTTCGACGAGTCGGTGCGCCGGATCGTCGCTCTGGAAGTCCTCGAGGTGGTTCTCGACCCAATCGGCCGAGACGAGAACGTCCTTCGCGTACGCTGAGTCTGACATAGCACCCGTCCGTAGGTCACCCTCCCCTATAATCCTCACACAACGGGCAGACACGGCCATTCCTCGGGTTAACCAGATAATATTGCCACTGTTTGAGCGGTCGAACGGGTGTGGACGACGGTTGCCGCGGGTGGAGCGGCAGGATTCGGAAAACAACCAGCAAAAGTTGCCACTGAATGCGACGAGAGCCGGAAACGCCGCGACTAAAGCGTCCGAGGCTGTACGCCCGGCCATGACCGAGGACATCGTCGTGTCGGTCGACTGGCTCGCGGACCACCTAGACGAGGTGTGCGTCGTCGACGTGCGCGACGCGTGGGAGTTCGACGGCATCGGGCACGTCCCCGGCGCGGTGAACGTGCCGTTCGACCGATTCCGGAGCAGCGAGGGCGACGAGGGGATGTTGCCCGGCGCGGAGCGGTGGACGGCGCTGATGGAGGAGGCGGGGATCGGCCCGGACGACCGGATCGTCGCGTACGACGACGAACACGGCGTCTTCGCCGCGCGCTTTCTCGTCACCGCCCTCCTGTACGGCCACGGGAATCTCCACCTCCTGAACGGCGACTTCAGCGCGTGGAGCCGGGAACACGAGACGACGACCGAGGCGCCGGACGTCGAGCCGTCGACCTACCCGCTCCGGGAGCCGGCGGCGTCGCCGCTGGTCGACTTCGAGACGGTGCGGGCGGCCCTCGACTCCGACGCCGTGATCGTCGACACCCGCGAGGAGTGGGAGTACGAGGACGGGCATCTGCCCGGTGCCGTCCAACTCGACTGGCGCGAACTCGTCGACGCCGAGACGCGTGGGCTGAAACCCGACGCCGAACTCGAATCGATCCTCGCCGAGCGGGGGATCACGCCCGACCGTCGGATCGTCCTCTACTGCAACACCGCCCGGCGGATCAGCCACACCTACGTCGCGCTCACGCATCTGGGCTACGGGACCGTCGACTTCTACGAGGGGAGCCTCACGGAGTGGACGGAACGGGGTGGAGCGCTGGTCGAGGGCGAGGCGGAGTGAACGCGGTGAACGAGGCCTCGAAGCGACGCGGGGAGCGGTAGCGACCCGCGGAGCAGGGCGAAGGCGGGGACCAGGTCGAGGCGGAGTGAGCGGAGCGAACGACGGCTCGCGGTCGTGCGGGGA
>Ga0207714_1002699_pt1 | contig 10498 bp, 6 predicted proteins | sample PonA232FremontCA_2_FD_187270 | JGI IMG/M metagenome (GOLD analysis project Ga0207714, IMG submission 187270) | Marine sediment microbial community from Fremont, CA, USA - Pond A23 Sediment 2 (SPAdes) | ecosystem: Environmental > Aquatic > Marine > Unclassified | place: USA: Fremont, California... | reverse complement strand
TGGATCATTGTTCCCATAGCCCCGTCAAGGACAAGAATACGCTCTTTTAACAATTCTTGAATCATAATTCCCCCTGTATTTTAATTAAAAATTCAGCTGGCGGCAAAAATACGTTGATAAGTATAAATAAAAAAATTATTTACGTGACTTTTCAGTTATTATCTTAATCTCTCTCTACAAAGACAATTTACCGGTAAACGCAAGAAAAACATCCGAATTTTCTGTAGTAATTTGTGCTTCCATGAGCTTTTTCAGCATAATTCTTCCTATAACATAATTAAAATGCCTGCTTGTATATTTTTCTGAAATCGTTTCAAAGTCAAATTTCGCTAAATCTTTAACATCTTTATACCTTAAATAAATTTCAACTTCGCAATCTTTTGAATATTCAACAGATTTAAAATAATTACGCTTTTTGTATTCGTATTTGTAGTTATAATTTCTTGCTGTAATATCTGAAAGAATTGAGGCTGCTGTTGGAAAAGCTCCTGCACCTTTACCAAACATAAATTGCTTTTCGTAGCACTCTCCTTCTATAACAACACCATTATGTTCATTCTCTACATTATACACATATTCTTCTCTGTGAACCAATTTTGGCATAACAAACATGGTGAATTTTTCCTGATTCAGCTTGGCTACATAAGCGATAAGTTTAATTTTCAGTCCTCTTTCTTTTGCATAATGAATATCATATCTAGAAACAGAAGAAATACCAAAAGTAAACACATCATCAGGAGCCACGTAGGTACCAAAACCATGCATTCCAATAATTACCAGTTTGTATAATGCATCGAATCCTTCTACGTCACTTGCAGGATTGCTTTCGGCAAAACCTAATTCCTGAGCTCTGCTCAGGGCCTCGGAATAGGTCTGGTCTTTATTAAATATTTCAGAAAGGATGTAATTTGAAGAACCATTGAATATACCAGAAATAGACATCAATAAATCATTGTCATAATACTCCTCAAGGTTCCTGATGACAGGAATACTTCCACAGGCAGATGCATCATACAAAAGGGAAGAACCAGTTTGATTTTGCAGGTCAATGAATTCATCCAGATGATGGGCAATCATTTTTTTATTGCCTGACACTACACTTTTACCATTAAGAAGGCTTCTTTTTACTATATCGTATGCTTCTTCATAGCTATTTGTCAATTCTACAATAAGGTTAATTGAATCATCAAAAATAAGTTCATCACTATCAATATATATATATTCTTTATCAACAGAACGTTCTTTAGTGCTGTCATTCACACATATCTTTTTAATTTGAGTTTTGGTGATTTTATTTCTATGCAAAAGTTCAAATAATCCTTCACCAACAACACCAAACCCAAATAATCCAATTATAGTTTCCGTTTTCATACGAATAAAGTTTAGCTTTTATCTTATATTATGCTTCAAAATGCGCGTTATCTTTTCCGTTTCAAGAAGAAATCCATCATGTCCGTATTTAGAATCAAGTTCAAAAAAGTCGGCCTCAGGCACATGATCAGCAATAAATTTTTGCTCATTCACCGGAAATAGATTATCTGTGGTAATACCGATAACAATAGCATAAGCCTTAATCTGCGCTAAAGCTTCTTTTACGCCATTTCTTTTCCGGCCTACATTATGGTTATCAAGTGCTTTAGTAAGCACGTAATAGGAAAAAGCATTAAATCTTCGCGCCAGCTTTTCGCCCTGATATCTCTGGTAAGAACAAGCCTTATAATCGCCCAGTTTTTCATTATCTGGATCTTCCTGGGTCAAAAGGTAAGTTTGATAATTCCTGTAACTTATCAAAGCAATGCTTCGGGCTACCTTCATCCCCTCAAGCCCTGCATTTTCATCATTTTTACTGAAAGAAGCATCTGCTTCAATAGCCATACGTTGAGATTCATTTAGAGCAATAGCCCACGGAGATGTTCGGGCGCTGGTTACTAGAAGAACCAGGTTATCAAATAAGTCAGGCTTCATAATTGCCCACTCCAGAGCCTGAAACCCGCCGATAGAACCACCGATAGCCACCCGGATCTTCTTTATAGATAAATGCTGACAAAGCAGGTCATGTGCTCTGACAATGTCCCGCATTGTAATTGTAGGAAAATCATGATAATAATAACTATTTGTTTCGGGATTTATAGAAAGCGGAGAGGTAGTTCCATAACAAGACCCCAATATATTAGCGCAAACTATAAAGTGATCATTTGGATCAAAATATTTGCCCTTGCCGACCATTTCACTCCACCATTCTTCAACATCAGAATTGGCAGTAAAGGCGTGACAAACCCAAATCACGTTGTCTCTTTCCGGATTAAGCTTTCCTGATGTATGGTATGCGATCCTAAGGGAAGAAAAATACTCTCCACTCTCCAAATAAAAAGGCTCATCCACAATAAATTCTTTCTTTTCCATTTTAATCCAATTTTTTAAATGCTTGTTTAAAGTCTGCTATAATATCATCAATATGCTCAATTCCTACTGACACCCTGAGTAAAGTCGGCGTAACTCCTGCCATAACCTGCTCCTCTTCTGTAAGTTGTTGATGAGTAGAAGCAGCGGGCTGAATAATCAAAGTTCTTACATCGCCAACATTAGCCACATGACTTGTCAATTGAAGACTTTCAACAAACCTTTCAGCGTCTTTTTTGGTTCCATCCATTTCAAAAGATAAAACACCACCGAACCCATTAGACAGATATTTACAGGCATTATTATAATATGGGTTTTCTGGCAAACCCGGATAAAAAACTTTTTTTACACGGGAATTTGTGTCCAGCCATCTGGCAAGTTCCAGTGTATTATCGACATGTCTTTGAACTCTCAGAGAAAGGGTTTCCAATCCCTGAAGTAATAAGAAAGCATTAAAAGGACTAAGAGCAGGGCCGAAATCACGCAATCCTTCTACCCGCGCTCTGGTAATATAAGCTAGTTCTCCGAAAGACTCGGAAAAACGCACACCATGGTATCCTTCTGACTCTTCAGTAAACTGAGGAAATTTGCCATTACTCCAATCGTAATTTCCACTATCGACGATAATTCCTCCCATACTATTTCCGTGCCCTCCAATCCACTTCGTGGCTGAAGAGACAACCACACTGACTCCAAAATCAATTGGCCGACACAAATAACCTGCTGCAGCAAAAGTATTATCTATAATCAACGGAATATTATACTTCTGTGCAAGTTTGGAGAAATTTTCAAAATCAGGCACTGCAAAACTCGGATTTCCGATAGTCTCAAGATAGATTAACTTCGTTTTCTCATCTATCAATTGCTCAAATTTATCTGGCTCCAGATCTTCAGCAAAGTTTACATCAACCCCTAATCGTTTAAAAGAAACCTTAAATTGATTGAAAGATCCTCCATAAAGAAAAGGCGAAGAGACAAAATTATCACCAACCTCCAAAAGATTATTTAATGCAATAAACTGAGCCGAATGCCCTGAAGCTGTTGCCAAACCGGCAATTCCTCCTTCCAGTGCAGCGACCCGCTTTTCCAGCACCTCAGTCGTTGGATTATTAATCCGTGTATAGATATTTCCAAATTCCTCCAGGGCAAAAAGATCTGCTGCATGCTTAGAATCCTTAAACTGATAAGAAGTTGTTTGATAAATTGGAACAGCCCTTGATAAAGTATCTCCGTCAGGTTGTTGACCTGCATGAATTTGCAGTGTTTCGAATTTATACTGTTTTGGTTGCATTTTATTAAAATTTAATTATACATTCAATTTCTTTAATTTTTGTTTTCCTCAAATCTCAAATCATATGACCTTAACATAAGGTATAAGATTAAAATCACTAAATTTAAAATTCATTTGATGTCTTTTTGGTCTAAAAGTTTCATATCTAATGATTCGGTTCTGGTTCAAAATGTTTCTTTGGAGTAAAAAAGTAATTATGAATAGCTTTGACGGCTTCCAGTCTTTTTGAATTCTCAACTACAAAATAAAGGGCCACAGGACTTGCTCCAAAACATATTAATCGGACATTAATTCCTTTTTCTGCAACAGCAGTAAAAATTTCAGAAGCGATGCCTTCATAATGAACCATACCCTCTCCCACAGCAGCAACAACAGATATATCATCAGTAACAGAAATAGATTCCACAGCTTTAATATCCTCGTTTTTTAATAAAGTCATTGCCGCTTCAATATCATCCTTTTCCAGAAGCATATTAATCGCAATTTGAGAGGTCAATACGGACTTAATATTTATGCGGTTTTGATCGAACAATCGTGTAACATGTGCCAAAACACCCGGCTTAACACCTACTCCTGCTCCTGCTAATCGAATAATGGCAAAACTATTACTATGTGAAATACTTTTTATCACCTGACTTGAAACACTCCCTTCCTGACTTATAAAGGTGTGAGGTGATGGCCAGTTTGAAAAATCCCTGATATTATAAACCTTAATGGGAATATTTTTACAGCGTAAAGGTTCTGCTGTCCGTGGATGTAATATTTCTGAACCAAAATAAGCTATCTCACTAGCTTCATCATAAGAAAGAACTTCTAACTCCCATGGTTTATCAATATACTCAGGATCGGCACTCATAAAGCCGTTTACATCTTTCCATACATCCAGAGATTTCGCATTGACACAATTGGCAATACACGCAGCTAGATAGTCACTCCCTCCTCTTCCCAAAAGTGTAGTCTTTCCTTTCTCCGAAACTCCATAAAAGCCAGGTATTATATAAGAACTGCCATTCAGTTTGTCCTGTATAGCTGAAGCATTGAATTCGCAATCAACAGAAGCTTTACCAAATACTCCGTCTGTAATAAACGGAATATCTTCAGGCAAAAGCTCCTTGCAGTTGAAATCTTTCGATCTCAGAAAACCGGAAAAGATCAAAGAAGATAACCTTTCCCCATAACTTAATATTTCATCTTCCAAAAAATCAGGCAGATCTCCTATACAATGTACAGCAAATATACTTTTATCCAATGATTCCAGTCTATTACCCAGCTCTTGTTTTAGATCATCTTTTAATCGATAGTTTTGAATTAATTCATCGATAATACCCGTTTTATATGCCCACAAATAATTAATCAATTGTTTTCCTTTATCGTAAACATTTCCTGAAGATTTAATCACGTTTTCCAATTGATCTGTTACCCCATAAAAAGCAGACATAACAGCTATAACAGGCTGTTCATAGTAATTTAATACATTATATATCTCCTCAATATCCGAAGAAGACCTTAAATTAGACCCACCAAACTTGATAATACGATAATTGTACATACAAATAATTTTAAAATGAATTAGACATAATTTAGATTGAAAATTTCAGATAGCACGTACCATCTTGCCTTTATAACAACTTATTACAAAAGCATGGACATAGGCATCATCGGCATAATAAAACCTTTACGAAAAAAGGCACAAATGATGTACGTGAAAAAACAAGAATGTAAAAAACGGTAAGTAGTCTGTGTTTTCATGATTAAACGTTTTGATTTATAATTCCCTTATTGGGTTAGGTTGTAGCACCTGACCTTTCCGGCTGGTTGCTAGAGGTTCATCAAGCCTAATCTCTCCCCTCTTCTGTATAAATCAAACAACTTTATAAAAAGAAAAGTAGTTTGAAGTTGTCTGCAAATAAAATTAAAAAAATTATAAAAACAAAATTCAGGTTACATATTTTAAGTAATTAACTAAAATATACACTTAAGCCAATTCAATAATTTTTCATTTATTTTATTTTCAGTTTATTACATAAGTAAACACAACTAAATAAACGCACCTACCTTACAATATCTTACATTTTAAAACTCAACCTAAACAACTATTATACAATAAATTATAAAATATAATAAAAAAATATAACTTTTATTTATTTCAAATTGTAATAAATAATAATATCTAAGTAAATTAAAATTCAATCATTAAACATAAATATCTATAGCAAAGTATTAATATTTAAATTTATTTCATTATTTTAGAGTCAAATGTAACCCTAAAAACTACAAATCATGCATCGAACAACCTTTTTAACCGTTATTTTATTCTTTTTTAGCATTCAGCTTTTTGCTGTTCCCTTTAGTCTAATAAAAAATGCCGGTGATGCGGCAGATTATCCTGAAGCAGACTATTTGGTTATTTTCGACAGCACAGATGTTAATGTTAAAGAAAACGGGATGAGTTCCAGAGACATCCATAAACTCTATAAAGTTCTCACACCCGAAGGAGCAAAAAAGCTCAACCATTTTAAATTTCGTTACGATCCATTATCAGCGTACACCAAAATCAAAAAGGTAAAAATTTACCGTAAAGATGGCACTGTTGAAGAGCTGGATATGGACAAAGAAAAAGACTATCCGGCACCCGCCCGAATGATATACTGGGGAGCCAGGCATAAAATGATAAACGTAGGCAGACTGGAGCCCGGAGATGCAGTAGAGTTAGTCATGTTCAGAAAAGGCTTCACCTATGCACTACTGCAAGAAGATGTGCCTAGTGATTCTCGATACGTACCTCCTATGGAGGGGCACTTCTACGACATAGTTGAATTCTGGAATAATCAACCAATAAAGAAAAAAGTATATAAGGTAAAAATCCCTAATTCAAAAACTCTTTACCATCAATTCTATAACGGAAGAGTTTATAAATCAAAATATAACCTTGGTGAGAAAACTCAATATACTTTCATCAAAAATAACGTTGGAGACATTTCAAAAGAACCCCACATGGTTGCAACTTCGGATGTAGCTCCAAAACTAATTATAACTACCACAAAAGAGTGGGAGCAAAAATCTTTATGGTTCTATAATGTAAATAAAGATTATGGAAGTTTTGAATATAACGACACCATAAAAAAGAAAGTAGATGAAATACTGCAGGGAGCAGAAACTGAAATAGACAGCATTTCTAAATTAACACATTGGGTTGCTGACAATATCCGCTATTCAGGATTATCGATGGGTGAAGGAGAAGGCTACACATTACACAAAGGAACAGTAGTATTCAGAGACCGATGTGGTGTATGTAAAGACAAAGCAGGTATGCTTGTCACTATGCTCCGTGCAGCAGGATTTGAATCTTATGCAGCTATGACAATGGCAGGATCAGAAATTGAAGATATCCCGGCAGATCAGTTCAACCATAGCATTACGGTTGTAAAACTTTCAAATGGAGAATATAAGCTACTGGATCCTACATGGGTTCCATTTACCAGAGAATTATGGTCAAGTCTTGAGCAGCAACAGGGTTATCTTTTAGGGGTTCCTGAAGGAGCTGATCTGAAAGAAACTCCGGTTTCGCCGCCAGAAAACCATTATTTTAAAATGAATGGTGAATCCACACTACAAGCTAACGGAACATTAGAGGGACAATTCACCATTGATGCTGAAGGACAATCTGACGGAGCACTGAGAAGCATGTTCACCAGTAATTTCAAATCAAACTGGGACAATGCTCTTGAAAGAAAAATCAGAGAAACATTTCCGCGTATAGAAATATTAAAAATGGAATACAGTGCTCCATATAATTACCAGGAAGAAAACATGCATATTTCCATCAAGTACAGAATTCCCAATTATGCAATCAGCACAGAGGAAGAAATTATTTTTACACCAGTACTTGCGAAAGAGCTATTTAAAAACGTTAATTATCATTTGAACTTTAATCCTGAACTAAAAAACAGAAAATATCCATTCACAGACAGATGCAGCAGACTCGTCGAAATTGAGGAAACAATAAATCTTCCGGACTATAAGACAAAAGCTTACATCCCAAGCGTTGAAGACATCGACGGTTCTTCAGCCACATATAAAGGAGGGTACAAACTAAATGAAAATTCAATCACTTTAACTCAGGAAATTAAATTCAATAAGCGTAAATATCAGCCTGAGGAATGGATAAACTTCAAGAATGTAGTAAAAGCTCATAAAACATTAGCTAAAGAAAGTATAATCCTGAAAAAATAAGTTTATAAAAAATATTAAAATACAAGAAAAATGAATAAACAAATTATAATATTACTTTTTATCGCATTAATAATAGGATCAATATCCTGTAAAGAAAGTACCAAGAAAGAATACGAAAATGCTGATGCTATATTTCAGGACATTACAAAGGTATACACCCTAAATAAAGACGGTTCTATAGATTACCATTATCAACACGAACTGGACTTACGAAGTTATTACGCATTTAATCGACTATATGGCGAAAGCTTTATCGTATATAATCCGAATTATCAAGAACTAAAAATCAACAAATCTGTTACAGAAACTTCGGAAGGCAAAAAGGTTCCATCTCCTGATAATGCCTATAATGAAGTTTTGCCTCGTTTTGCTGAAGGAGCTCCGCCATATAGTCACTTAAGAGAAATGGTTGTAACGCATACGGGGCTGGAAAAAAATTCTACTATTAATTTTGATTATGCATTAACAAGCAACAAGGATTTCAAACCATTTCTAATGGAAAACGAAATCCTTGCAAAAAAATCTCCAATCAGAAATCTCACCGTAAAAGTGCGATTTCCGAAAGAGAAAGAGCTAAACTACAAACTGCTCAATGCAGAAGAAAAGTTAAATATCTCAAAGCAGGGAGACTTTAAAGAATATAAGTGGGAATTTAAAAACATATCAGCTATTTCTCATGATAATAACCAGCCGGAATACAAGCAACATTTACCCCGTTTGATTTTTAGCACCAAAAATTTCAAAGAGGGTTATTCGCATTTCGCTGAACAACTATCCTCTGGTATTCCTAACGATATTAATAAAAAGTTAGACCGTATCCTAGAGGATAAATCATCAAAGCTTGATAGTATTCTGGCTATCCAAAATATGGTTGTAAACCACATCAATCATTTTAAAATTCCACAAGAATATAAAGGTTATCGAACAAAGGAAAATAAACACGTAATTAAAAACAATGGAGGAAATGCTATTGAAAAAACCAATGTTCTATCAAGTTTATTAAAGAAAGTAGGAATTGATGCAGAAATAGTTGGGATAATTCCTTCAAATTTTTATGAAGAAAATATAGGTAATCTAAAATTATTTGAGCAATTTTACGTGAAAGTTCATCCGGAAGATGAAATTCTTTTCCTTTCAGCAATTAACAACAATGCATACAATTCAAAATATGAGCATTCTGATGAAGTTAACTTAATCCTGAACAAATCAAATAAAAAACCCAAATTCGTTGAAGTTGAAAAGAATGAAAACAGGATAAATGTTAAAGGAGAATTAACATTAGAAAAAGACAACTCGCTCACTGGAACGATTACATATGAACGAAGCAATTGTGAAAACCCTTATTTTAATATTGTTAAGAATAAAGATAATGTCAAATCATTATTACAGCCTGGAATTCCAAGAAGTGGGATAAGCAATTTTGAAATTCAAAATTTAAATAATGAAACTTTAAAAGTAACCAATACTATAAATCATAAAATCTCTACAAACAAAAAAGGAAAGTATCAAATGATAGATATTCCACTTGTAAACTCGTCCCTTAATGAGCAGCAATTAAAAACTTTAGTGTCTGAAAGAAAGACTCCTTTAGAAATTAAGTGGCCACTTAAGGTAAATTATGATTATACCATATCTGTGCCAGAAACGCTAGAGTTAAAAAATAAGGATACAGCAATAAAGAAAAAGAACGATAACGAAATGGTTAACATTCAAATCAACGAAAAAGAGGGAGAAATACATATTCAAAGAAATTTGGAAATAAATAACTCTACCATACCGTCAGATGCGTTTGATTCTTTCAAGGAAGTTATTAATATTTGGCAAAATCCAAATTACAAAACTTTAGTACTAAAGGCTCAAGAAAAATAGTTTTTAACCTAAGTTGAGCGGTTTGAACAAAGTGAAAAAGCGCTTTACTTATTCGGCAGCTGCCGAACCGACTTAGAAATTGTCGGTTTTCACCGAATAGGTGAGGTGAAAACTATACAATTTCTTTGTCGTGAGCGAAAATCGCTCAATTTGGGTTTAAATAAGAATTAAATAGTTAAATAAAAAGAAGACAGGGGGCGTTTTATAGCCTGTCTTCTTTTTTTGATTATAGACATTTTATGTATAGGTAATTTCAGAAATACCGGCTAAATGTCTATAAGAATTCTTTCCAGCTTTGTATGCCTATAGATAGAGAAGTCGGGCAGAATATACAATGCAGGATATGATATAGCTACTATGAAATATAAGAAATGTATCTGATATCTTTTTAAAATTTGACTCGGCTTTATCATCTATTATATGGAATTTATCGTTGACCCTCCTGTTTATTTAAAAAAATAATGTATATAATTTGAAAAGATTGAGTGGTTATGAATGGCAACAATATGACTTGTTGTAAGAGGCCAGGCACTAAAGGAACACAAATATGAGAAACCTATCGATCAACAAAATACCAAAGAGAAAAATTATCAGCTATTTTCAGACAAAAAAAATCCCGAACCAAAAAATTGATTCGGGATTAAAAGTCGGCGACGACCTACTCTTCCACTTAACGTAGTACCATCGGCGCTGATGGGCTTAACT
>Ga0207714_1002698_pt1 | contig 10499 bp, 15 predicted proteins | sample PonA232FremontCA_2_FD_187270 | JGI IMG/M metagenome (GOLD analysis project Ga0207714, IMG submission 187270) | Marine sediment microbial community from Fremont, CA, USA - Pond A23 Sediment 2 (SPAdes) | ecosystem: Environmental > Aquatic > Marine > Unclassified | place: USA: Fremont, California... | reverse complement strand
TCCTCAATCATCTGCTTGATCCGGTTCGTGCACGCCCGCAGAGCGGTAGCGTGCCGCCTCGCCACGCTTGAGCGCGAGCCGAGGCGGGATCACGCGGGCGCACCGCCCTGAAGGACTTGCGCACGTATCTCGGATACCGAATAGGCCCGCTGCGCGGGGACCTGGATCAGCGGGAGGGAGATCGCCTCGCACAGGTCCACAAGGAACGAGTCACGCTCGCGGCGCTTGCTACGCTTGTGGGACTTATCGTCGAGCTCGACTACGGCGACGACGGAGAGGTCATCTGCAGCGCATAGGACGAAGTCGAAGTGCTTGGCGCTGATCTTGTTGAAGGCACGCTGCCAAGCGCTCCGATCTCTCATGGACTGGACGCCCACGACATCAGCGACACGGACCTTGGCGAAGACCCGGTATCGGCTGCCCACCGCCTGATCGAGAACGCCCAGGAAGGACCGCTCTGCCGGCGAGAGCAGGGCCGGGCTCTTCGTGTACGGAAGCTCAGCGGCTGTCGCGCCCCGCGACTTCAGCCACGCAGCCACTGCCGCGATGAGCGCAAGCAGCACCGCAAAGAGGAGTACCCAGTCCATCTCACTCCCTCGAGAAATATCGCGCTAGATTGCTGAGGCCAGCATCTCCCGTTGGCCTTAGCCCCTGCTAGGCGTCCACTCTACCTTGCTTGCCAACGAGCGGCGAGCGGGGCCACCGCAGCTGCCCCAGTGGGGCACCGCCCCCGCCGAGGGCCCAGCCAACGGTTACGGCGAGCCCGCCCCGGTCAGCCGCGGATCGACGGCAACACGCTCTCGGCAGACCTCAGAGAGGCGCGTCATGCCGGGGTGGCCCGGATTGAGGACGATATTCTGCTCCTCGGCCAAAGGCAGGACGACCGACGGGACGGCCAGCGCCACTGTCCTGCCTGCCTCGAGCCAGTCGGCGCCCATGCGGCGCAGCCCCTCCGAGACGGGGTATGTCCGCCAACCCGCCGGTAGACAGGCGCTTCCGTCAGCTCCAGACGCCCCACTCGATACGGCCGAGGACGTTGCGGACCTCCTCGTAGCCGGCCTCGGTACGGATCATGTCCAGCGGACGAGCGCCGCCGAGCGCTCGGTTCTCCCGGTGCAGCCAGCTCGATGCCTTGGCGCGGGAGCCCAGGATAGCGGTGGCCTCCGCCAGGATCACCGCGGCCCGCCACAGGCGGTCCGTCTCCCCCGACGGCAGCCGTGCCTCTTGCTCACGGCGCTGCAGGGTGCGTTTCTTGATGCCGAGCAGCCGCGTCAGGTCCTCTTGGGTGAGGTCATAGTAGGCCGCGAGTCGGCGAATCGCTGAGCCCTCAATGCCCTCGGAGAGGAGGCGATGGACATCCAGGGCCGACTGGAACGCCGCACTACCCTTACCCGACCAGCCAAGGCTCTCGAGGGCCCCTTCATACTGGGATGGCGTAGACGCGCCCATAGATGCCCCCTTTCGTGCCGCTTTGGCAGCCTAGCACGCCACGTTGGCGGGCAGCATGGCACCCTACCCTCACCAGGGCCGCGGGCAGCCTGCTGGAGATGGCACAATCCGAGAGGAGTGCCGGCACCACGACCCGATAGCGGAGGAGGCCCATGACGGAGCACGAGCCTGTCGCCCTTGTCACCGGCGCCGCGCGCGGCATCGGGCAGGGCATCGCCCGGCGCCTGGCGCGGGACGGCTGGCGGGTGGTCCTCGCCGACCGCGACGAGGCCGCTGCGGGCGCGGCCGCCGCCGAGCTGGGCGCGCCTGCCCGCGCCGTGCGCATGGACGTCGCCGCGGAGGGTGAGGTCGAGGCGGCGGTGGCCGGCATCCGGCAGGCGGAGGGGCGGCTCGACGGGCTGGTCAACAACGCCGGGGTCAGCGACCCGTTCTGCGGCCCGCTGGAGTCGCTCGAGCTGACGGACTGGAACCACTGGCTGGCGACCAACCTCACCGGCGCCTTCCTCGCCACCAAGCACGCCCTGCCCCTGCTGCGCGCCGCCGGCGGGGCCATCGTCAACATCGGCTCGACGCGGGCGCTGCAGTCGGAGCCCGGCTCCGAGGCCTACGCGGCCAGCAAGGGCGGCCTGGCCGCCTTCACCCACGCCGTGTCGGTCAGCGCCGGCCCCGAGGTGCGCGCCAACTGCATCCACCCGGGCTGGATCGACACCCGCCCCGCCGCGGAGCAGCGCGCCGACCCCCTTGGCGCGGAGGACCACGAGCAGCACCCGGCGGGGCGGGTGGGCACGCCAGCGGACGTCGCTGCCCTCACCGCCTTCCTCCTCGGCCCGGAGGCCGGCTTCATCACCGGGCAGGCCTTCCCCGTCGACGGCGGCATGACCCGGCGCATGATCTACGCCGACTGATCACACGCCAGGATGCCGTAGGGGGCGGCCGGCGGCCGGTCAGGTCAACATGCGGGAATAGACGATCAACGCGTGCCCACACAGCAGGAGCACGAAACCCAGGCGGATCGCCAGCTCATAGCCACCTGCATCGCCGTCGATGTCATAGAACATCTCGCGGATGACAGAGGGGCCCTCATGCGCGCTGAGGAGAGAGGCGCTTGGGCCGGGATGGTCGTCCCCGGCGTCTTTCCTAAAGGGGGCTGCCCCCAGGGCCCCGCCGACGATGATGCAAATCGCGGCAAAGCCATTGAAGCCTATGATGAGCGCATCGTACATCTCCCGCTGGGTCCCCGCGTTCTCCCACCATGCCCAGGCGCTCAGATTGGTAGCGGCAAGGACTACCGCGGCCACGCCCAGTGCGATGAGAGCTAGGACTTTCGCTTTTGCGTCCAACATTGCCGCGACCTCCCTAGTTGACTCGGCTATGCGTCATCATGACGCACCTCCATGGCTACTCCTGGCGGGCGCGGCAAACAACCTCTTTGCGCTGAGTTTTTCTAATTGATCTCCTTGCGGCTTTCCTGTAAGAGGATCCTGAGAGGCCCCGCGCTAGCGCGGGGCGCGGGCTCTATCCTGACAGAGCCGACCGGGGCCGGTTCCTCAGGGACTGGATTGCAGGCGAGCCGAGCGACCAGGGACGCATGCCGATGATCTCCATGGCCCAGGCGCAACCGCTCGAGGCGCACAAGTACCGCCTTGCCTTCGAGCAGGCGCGGGACGCGATGATGCTCCTCGACACCCACGGGTACCACGACTGCAACCTGGCCACGCTGGCGCTGTTCCAGGTGCCCGATGTCGCCACCTTCCGGACGACCCATCCCGGCATCTAGCTCTCCCCGCCCTATCAGCCCTCTGGCCGCCCGAGCCCCGAGGCGGCGCAGGCGCGTATCGAGGAGGCCCTACGCCACGGCCACGCCTTCTTCGAGTGGCGCCACTGCACCTGGCACGGGGTCGAGTTCACCAGCGAGGTCTCGCTCAACCGGATCGACTGGGAAGAGCAGCCGGTCCTGCTGGTCATCGTGCGGGACATCAGCGACCGCAAGCGCCTCGAGGACGACCTGGCGGCGACGATCCAGCGCAGCCAACAGTACGAGGTGGCCTATAGGCAATCCCGGGATGCCATCATGATGCTCGACGAGCGGGGCTTCCGGGACTGCAATCCAGCGACCTTGTCCCTGTTCCGGGTCCCCGATTCTGGCTCCTTCACGCACATCCACCCCAGCGACCTCTCCCCGCCGCGGCAGCCCGATGGCCGGCCGAGCTGCGAGGCCTCCGCCGCCCACGTCGAGGAGGCGTACCGGAACGGCCAGGCCTTCTTCCACTGGCGCCACCGCACCTGGGACGGCCAGGCCGACTTCCCCGCCGAGGTCCTGCTCAGCCGGGTCGATCTCCCGGAAGGAGCCGTCCTGCAGGCAGTGGTACGCGATATCAGCGAGCGGGTGGCGATGGAGACGGATCTCGCCCGCAAGGAGGCGCACTACCGCCTCGCGCAGTCCTCGGCGCGCTTCGGGATCTGGGAGTGGGACCTGGCGCAGGGGCGGATCCACTGGGATCCGGACTGCTGGGCGATGCTCGGCTACCCGGCCGACACCGCGGAGACGCTGACCGTCGATCAGTGGCGGTCGATGATCCCGGAGGAGGACCTGGCCCGCGTCGAGCCCGAGATCGCCGAGAAGCAGGCTCAGGGTGAGCGCTTCTCCATCGAGCACCGCTGTTGGCACGCCCGTGGGGGCTGGCTATGGCTGCAGTGCCGGGGCCAGACCGCCGAGTTCAGCGAGGACGGCTCCCCGCGGCGCCTCATCGGGACGTACGCCGACATCGACCGCCTCATGCGCTCGGAGCTGGCGCTCCGCGAGCGGGTCAAGGAGATGGAGACCCTCATCGAGGCCATCCGGCTCTCCATCGACGACTCGCGCTCCGTGGCGGAGATGCTGCAAGCCCTAGCGCGCCTCATCCCGCAGGGCTGGCAATGCCCCGAGCGTATCTGGCGCGCATCCGTGCGCAGGGCTGGGAGGCCACCTCGGAGGGCTTCCGCGAGTCCGGTGCACGGCAAGTCGCGACCGTCGAGCACAGCGACACGCCGGTCCAGATCGAGGTCTTCTCCCTGCACGATACGGCTGCCACGACGGCCGATCCCTTCCTGCCCCAGGAGCAGAGGCTCCTCGACGCCATCGCCGAGGAGATCCACCAGGCCTTGCGCCACCGCCGCGCGCTCGAGGCCCTGCAGGAGCAGGCGACAAGGGACTGCCTGACCGGGATCTTCAACCGCCAACACCTCGAGATCGAGCTGGAGCGCGCCCTGGCGCGGACCCAGCGCTATGTCGACGCCGCGGCGCTGGTGATGCTCGACATCGACCACTTCAAGGCCATCAACGACACCTACGGCCACAACACCGGCGATGAGATCCTGCAGCAGCTTACTAGCCGCGTGCGCGCCACGCTGCGGTGTGAGGACATCCTCGGCCGCTGGGGCGGTGAGGAGTTCCTGGCCCTGCTGCCCGGTAATGACGCTGGCTCGGCCCTGCGCACCGCCGAGCGGCTGCGCACCTGCATCGAGGCCGAGACCTTCCCGGAGGTCGGCCGGGTGACCATCAGCCTCGGCGCCACGATCCTGCGGCCTGAGGACGATACCACCACCCTCCTCGCCCGGGTGGACCAGGCGCTCTACGAGGCCAAGACCAGCGGCGGCCGCAATGCCGTCGCCGCGCGCTAACGCCCCCGCCCCGGGCGTCCGCCGCTATCCTGGCCTGTGGCCGCGGCTCAAGGTGCGGGCCAGCCGCCCCGCACCCCGGGCAGGATGTGACAAGGCCCCCGTCAACGCGGAAGATGGTGCCCTAGAGACGTCCGTGAGCCGTGAGCCAATCAAGGCACCCGACCATGCAGATCGAGCAGACGACCCAGACCTTCACCACCCGCGGCCGCGGGACCTACGAGATCACCGGCACGGTGGCCGAGGCGCTCCGGCAGCACGGCGTGGCTGTCGGCCTGGCCCACCTCTTCTGCCACCACACCAGCGCCTCGCTGATCATCACCGAGAACGCGGATCCCACCGTCCGCAGCGACCTGGAGGGCTTCATGGCGCGCACGGTGCCGGACGGCGATCCGCGCTATGACCACGATATGGAAGGCCCCGATGACATGCCGGCGCACATCCGCAGCACCCTCACCGGCAGCGGCCTCACCGTGCCGATTACCGGCGGCCGCCTGGGGCTGGGCACCTGGCAGGGCCTCTACCTCTGGGAGCATCGCAGCGGTAGCCACAGCCGCAAGGTCACGATCACCCTGTTCGGCCAAGCCTAGGGAGCGCTGCGGCTAGAGGCGGGGCGGCGGGTGCGCGGGGCGGGCGAAGTAGAAGCCCTGGACCAGGTCTACCCCGGCCTCGCAGAGCCAGCGGTACTCATCGGCCTCCTCGATCCCCTCCGCCACCGTCGTGATGCCGAGCTTGCGGGCCATGCCGAGCATGGCCTCGACGATGGACTGCTGGGCGGTGCTGGCTTGGACGCCCCGGATGAGGTCCCGGTCGAGCTTCACGAAGTCCGGCTCGAGGTCCTTGAGCAGGTTCAGGGAGCCGTACCCCGCCCCCAGGTCGTCCAGGGCGATGCGGAAGCCCCCCTGCCGGTACTCATCGACGATGTAGCGCAGGTGGCGGTGATCGGTGATGGCCTCGCTCTCCACCACCTCGAAGACCACCTTGCCCGGGTCCAGGCCGAGCCTGTCCACGGCGCCGACCGTAGTGCGCAGGCAGAACGCCGGGTCGTAGATGGCGGTGGGGCGGAAGTTGATGAACAGGTTCGCCTCGATGCCCAGGGCGTGGCTATCCCGGATGGCGGCCACCCGGGCCATCCGGTCCAGGTAGAACTCCAGGTTGGCGAGCTCCGCGGCCTGGAACATCTGCCCGGGCGAGATGATGCCGCCCGAGCTGTCGAGGCCCCGGAGCAGGCACTCGTAGGCGTAGAGCTCGGGCTCCCCATCCGGATGGGCCCGCAGGATGGGCTGGTAGTGGATCTGCACCTGCTCGTCGCGGATCAGCTCCACGAGCCACTCGTGATCGGCGCGGGCGGTCCAGGTGGACAGTGACCGGGCCTGGGTGAGCGAGGCGGCGTCGAGCCCCCGACCGGCCTCCAGGAACAGCGCCGTGCCGGCCGCCGTCTCGGGCTCGCTCATCAGCGCCCCTAGCGTGCGCAGCAGCTGGCGGAGCTGCCCGGCCGGCACCTCCACGGCCATGACGCCGTGGGCCGGGAAGGTGGCGCCCCAGTCCCGGTCTTGGAGGCCTGCATAGAGTCGGTCCCGGGTGTGCTGGAGCGGCGGGGCCAGGTAGAACGTGCCCGGGGCCTCGCTGAGCTCCGGCAGCTCGGGGCTGCCCGGGCAGATGGTCGGGGCTTCGCTGCTCATGGGCGGCTCCCATCTCGCTGGCGTGGCCGCCCCTCGCCGGCAGGGACGGCTGCCGCACCGACGGCGGCCCTCAAGGGAGCCACTCTAAGGCATCCCTGGCCCGCAGGCCTAGCCTCACGCCACCGAGGGCCTGCCCCCACCTGGCGGCGGAGGCCGCAGGGCGGCGCCTGCCGCGGCGCGCTCACCCCCCTTGGACAGCGCCGGCCATGCGCTCGATGCCCAGCAGAGTCAGGCCGAGGAGCAGGAGGCCGAGCCCCACCACGAGGGCACCCGCCAGGAGCCGGTCCCGCCGGGTGCGGCCCTCCAGGATCTCTCGCAAGCGGTGCATGTCGTTCCCTCAATACGCCCTGTCCTCACCGGCAGTCTGGCCGGGCGCCGGCGCCCGGTATACGGCGCTGCGGCATCCAGCCTCGGCGCCAGTTTGTCGCGGCCCGGCTCAGCCGTCGCTGGCGTCGGTGTGGCACAGCTGCGCCAGCTTGCAGGCCCCGCAGCCGTGGTCGCAACCGCCGCCCTCCTCCTTGGCCGGGCCCAGCTCCGGGTGGCGCCTGGCGAGGCGGCGGGCGAGCCCCTGGGCCGCGACCCAGCCGGCGAGCAGGGCGAAGATCAGGGCGCTGGCTACCAGGTAGTCGAGCACGGCTACCCTACCCTCCGAGTCCGGCGAAGCCCATGAACGCCAGCGACAGGATGCCGGCGAGCATCAGACTCATGGCGGCGCCGCGGGCCACGGAGGGCACGTCGGCGAGATCGACCTGCTCGCGCAGCCCCGCCATGAGCACGATGGCGAGGATGAACCCGGCCCCGGCGCCCAGGCTGTAGGCGACGGACTGCAGGAAGTTGTAGCCGTTGCTGGTCTGGAATAGCGCCACGCCGAGGATGGCGCAGTTGCTCGTGATCAGCGGCAGGAAGATCCCCAGCGCCCGGTAGAGCGCCGGGCTGTACCGCTTCACCGCCATCTCCACCAGCTGCACCGTGGAGGCGATCACGGCGATGTAGGCGATCAGGCTGAGGAACGCCAGGTCCAGGTAGCCGAGCACGATGTTGATCCCGTAGGCGGCCACCGAGGCGATGAACATCACGAAGGCGGTGGCCACGCCCATGGGGAAGGCCGTGCCCAGCTGCCCCGAGACGCCCAGGATCGGGCAGATGCCGAGGAACATCGCCAGCACGAAGTTGTTGATGACCGCCGCGTCGAGGAAGATGAGACCGAGGGAGTCAGCGCCCATCGGCAGTCGCCTCCTTAGCTGTCTTGGCCCGGTGGTCCCGGCGCTCCTTGATCCAGGCGAACAGCAGCAGCCAGCCGGCCAGGACGAAGAATCCGCCCGGCGGCAGCAGCATGACCACCCACGGCTGGAAGGCCTCGCCGAGCACCGGCACCCCCAGCAGCTCGCCGGCGCCGAGGAGCTCGCGCACGGAGCCGAGGCACAGTAGCGCCAGCGTGAAGCCGAGGCCCACCCCGAGGGAGTTGACCAGGGTCTTGAGCAGCGGCTGCCGGGAGGCGAAGGCCTCGGCGCGGCCGAGGATCATGCAGTTGACCACGATCAGCTGGATGAAGGCGCCGAGGGCGCTGTAGAGCTCGAGGCTGATCGCCTGGATGGCGTAGTCGACGATGGTGACGAAGGTGGCGATGATCACGATGAACGAGGCGATCCGCACCTCCTTGGGGATGAGATCGCGCAGCACGGAGATCAGCGCCATGGAGCACACCAGCACGAAGGTGGTCGCCAGCCCCATGGCCAGGGCGTTCGCCGTGGTGTTGGTCACCGCGAGCACCGGGCACATCCCCAGCAGCATCACGAAGACTGGGTTCTCCCGCCAGATGCCCCGGAGGAAGGTGTCCATGCTGATCGGTTCGCGCTCGCCGGCCATTACTCGCTCCTCTCCAGGCTGGACCAGTGGGGGGCCAGGCGCGGCAGCAGGTCGTCCGCGCTGTCGTGGAGCGCGTCAACCACGGCCTCGGAGGAGACCGTGGCCCCGGTGATGGCGTCGATCTCGCCCGGCGCGTCGCTCTCGCCCGGCTCCACGGCGCGGATCGGGTGGGCGAGCCCGGTGCCCTGCTCGTTCAGGCTGGCGTCGAGCCCCTCGAAGCTGGCCTGGAAGTCGGGGTCGGTCTCGATCCGGTCCCCGAGCCCCGGCGTCTCCTGGCTCTGGAGCACCGAGATGCCGAGGATGCACTGGCACTCGGGGTCGTAGCCGTAGAGGAACCGGATCACGTCGGCGTAGCCCCGCCCCGAGGCCTCCAGAGCGGCGCCCGTGAAGCGGCCCTGGGCGTCGTAGCCGGCGTGGACCAACGGCCCGTCCGCCTGGGCCTGCTCCGCGGGGACCAGGCCCGTATCGGTGAGCACGAACGCCCGGCTCTCGACGGCGTCCGGGACCACCGCCAGGACGGCCTCCTGCAGGGCCTGCGCCCGGTTGGCCTCGATCATCGGCCGGGTCCACTCGACGACGCTGACCACCAGCACCCCGGCGACGAGGGCGATACCCCCGAGCGTGGCGATCAGGCGCGCGCTCGGGGTCGGCGCCGGCGGCTGCGGCGGCTGGCCCGTGGGCTGCTCGGCGCTCATAGCCCCCTCCCCTTGCGCAGGCCGTACATGCGCGGCTGGGCGATGCGCTCGATGAGCGGCACCGCGGCGTTCGCCAGCAGGACGGCGTACATGACCCCCTCCGGCAGGCCGCCGAAGAAGCGGATGATCACGGTCAGGAAGCCGATCAGGGCCCCGTAGAGCCACATCCCGCCCGGCGTCACCGGGGAGGAGGACATATCGGTGGCCATGAAGAAGGCGCCGAGCATCAGCCCGCCGGACAGGACCACGAACGTCGGCGCCGGATAGGCCTCGGGGGCGAGGCCGTAGAAGGCCGCCGAGGTGGCCGCGGCGCCGCCGAGCACCGCGATGGGCACCCGCCAGTTGGCGGCGCCGCGCAGGACCACGAAGAGGCCGCAGGCGAGGATCAGCAGCGCCGAGGTCTCGCCGGTGGAGCCGGGGACGGCGCCGGTGAGCAGTGCCCAGGCCTCGGTCTCGATGCCGCCCTGGAACTTCCACTCCGCCAGCGGCGTGGCGGTGGTGTAGGCGTCCACCGAGGCCGGCGTGGTGAACGGTGCGGCCAGCGTCGAGGGGAGGAGCTCGCTGAACCGGCCGGGTAGCCCGGCCTGCGTCCAGGTCGAGGCGGCCTGGGGGAAGGCGGCGGCGGCGAAGGTCCGGGCGAGCAGCGCCGGGTTGAAGGGGTTGTACCCCAGCCCGCCGAACAGGGCCTTGCCCAGGGCGATGGCGACGAAGGCGGAGACCGCCGCCATCCACAGCGGGAAGGCCGGCGGCAGGGTCAGCGCCAGGAGCAGCCCCGTGATCACGGCGCTGAGATCGCCCACGGTCTGCCCCTTGCCCGCCAGGCGGCTCAGCACCAGCTCGGTCAGCACCGCCGTCAGCGTGGTCGTGGCCAGGAGCGCCAGGGCGCTGAGGCCGAACTGGTAGACCGCGAAGGCGCAGACCGGCAGCAGCGCCAGCACCACCGTGCGCATGATGCGCTCGACGCTGTCCGGCTCCTTGATGTGCGGTGAGGTCTTGATCTCGATACGCGCACGCATCACTCGGCCTGCTCCCGGTTCTTGGCCCGCTCCCTGTTGAGGGACTTGGCGATGCGGAAGTACTGCACCAGCGGGATGTTCGACGGGCAGACGTAGCTGCAGCAGCCGCACTCGAAGCAGTCGTTGAGGTGGAA
>Ga0207714_1002697_pt1 | contig 10499 bp, 7 predicted proteins | sample PonA232FremontCA_2_FD_187270 | JGI IMG/M metagenome (GOLD analysis project Ga0207714, IMG submission 187270) | Marine sediment microbial community from Fremont, CA, USA - Pond A23 Sediment 2 (SPAdes) | ecosystem: Environmental > Aquatic > Marine > Unclassified | place: USA: Fremont, California... | reverse complement strand
CCTGGATAGATCCAGCCAAACGATCAGTGTGATCGTCGCTCTGAACGCTCAGAGAGCCGTCCCCAACGTCGCCCTCGTCAGTCCACCACTGGAGTGTGACTGTCGTTTGTTCGCCCGGATCGAGTGTCACCGGGGTCGACGAGGGCCTGGCACGGGAATCGACGATGTCCGCCTCGAAGTCCTTCAGGTGGACCTGCTGGCTATCCCGTTCAGAGCCGGTGTTCGTAACGGTCGCTTCGACTTCTATCAGCGCGCCTGCGGACACGTTCGTATCGACGGTGTCCGCTGCTTGGATGGTTACTTCGAAGTTCGAGTCTGGCTCCGAAGCTGCCCCGGCGACGCCGATCGCGACGATTCCGAGCACCACAACGGCGATCATGACGACCGGGGGGCCGTCAGTGCCTGTCAAGGACATGGATACCAGTTCCAGAGTATCAAATGAAAGTACGCGCAGCTTATCGTAACTAATTCAATTGTAAGCAAAGCCTGACGATTCGGTAATGGATCTGCGATAACACACCGTACTTGGTGAATTCTGTGCGGGGAATATTTCCTGGCCTTCTAACGCTTAGGGACCATCGGCATAGAGTGGATTTAGGATAGCAGTGTGCCATTTTGGAAGTTCAATCTACCCGACTATGAAAGTTGAACTTACTCTTTGGTAAGCTAACCGTAAGAGCTCGAAATAGTTTTGAATTGCTCAACTTACACCAATTTGCCATTCCCCGCAAGGCCCCAAATTATATAGCGACATGCAATATATATCCCTGAGATGCGGCACTCTTTCCATCAACAGCAGTTTTCAGGCGGTCTGCTTTTACACAGATACCACAGATACCAGAAGCGATGGAATAGACTTGGGTCCATTCATAATTCAATCTCACACTAACGAGCCACCATAGAACAGGTCATAGGTAATTGATTTCAAGGACAATAGGGCCAGTCAAGGCTACGCCTGCGAACCGAACAATGAGAAACAAACACTCAATGTGGTTGTCCAGATAGTCATAACAGACAATGAATCGATCGCCCATTGACAGTGCCACTCTGGCTGGAAAAGGCTGCTTTCCTTAGTCACATGCGACAAAGAACCGCAGAGTATCTCGAGCCAGGTTTCCCCGATAGAATATATTGTACCGACTGGAATCATTGGTGCAACTGGCCTTAATCACGAGGAGGACTTCAGCCAGCATCCATCAGTTGAGGCTAAAACGCCCCGAAACAATGGCAGTTGGTTACGCAACTGCAGGACAGCTATATCCTCGTTTACAACAAAATCTGCTGCCGACACCCCTCACAACAGTCAGGGGAAATCGATTTATTACACCATCCAGAATTGTTAGGGATTTCTGAAGACTACTTCGGAAGGATTTGTGTCATCGGTATCCCAAAGTGAGCTGCTCCGTGGGCGACATCGAACTCCAGCCGACGCGAACCAAGCACTGAGGTATACTGCAGTAAACGATTCACGCACCGCCTTTGAGATTAAACTATCTAAAAGTATGGAGAGCTGACCAAATTGCTGGTTAAATTTTTTATTTGTATGAAGGTAGTATAAACATAATATTGCACATTATATGTGCTGATAAATTCGTAATAGCGCTGTTAGTGTGACCACATTATTCGAAATAAGATACTTTATTTTCACAGCTACAAGTTTTATGGGGGAGGTGGTCGAACGCGGTGATATGACCGCGAAATCAGAAGACTCGGACCGGGTTCCTGTGACAACGTACGTTCCCGAGTACCAAAAATCCGAATGGGAAACCCACGCGTCCGAACTCGAAATGAGTCAAGCGGAATTCGTCCGATCGATGGTGCAAGCCGGTCGACGAGGCTTCGGAGATGCCAATACGGATTCACCCGATTCTTCGGGGTCTAACCCCGGGGGAAAGATGGAGGAAACGGTCCTCCAGGCACTCGAGAATCGAGGTGACCTCAGCTGGGACCAGTTGCTCGACGCAATCGCCGAAGATCTTGAAGAACGACTCGAAGAGGCTATTGTGAATTTGCAGGAAGACGATCGCATTGCCCACCAGCCGCGTGACGGAACGTACACCACCAAAGAATCACAATGAGCGAAGAGGAGGACCCCATCGAGTATTTTCTCGAAGACATGGGGTTTCACGGGCGATCACGACGAACCCGAGCTGCCTACGAACGCGTATTACGAGACTTTCGGGCCTCCCTCGATGATTCTCAGGACCTTGATTCGGTCTCTCACCGCGATTGTCTGGCCTACATTGCAACCCTCCGCGGGGACGCAGCGGATAGCACGGTCGCGAGCTATGCGGCCTACCTTCATCGTTTTTACGCGTACATGAACGAAGTCGGGGCGTTTGAGGAGAATCCCATGACCCTCGTAATGGAGGAATTAGACGAGGAGATCAGTACCGACCCAAATCGACGGGATATTTCGATCGAGGAAATGGCCTCGTTCGTTCAATCGATCGGCCACCCATTAGCAAAAGGCGTCATCGGTTTACTGCTAAAAACTGGCATGCGGGCTGGGGAAGCTTGCAATCTCGACCTACGAGATCTGAATTTGCGAGATGCTCCGGTACCCACCGGGCCAGTCCGACCGCAACTCGAAGGCCGGCCGAATACTTTGTTCGTGTCCAACGAGCCAGTTCAGGACGCCGAAATCAACGGTGAAGTCAGAGAAACCTCGAATAAACGAAAGCGTGAGACGGTCATTCCGATCGATGACGAACTTAGACGGGTGCTTATCGATTGGCTCGCAATCAGGCCGGACACGTCCTCACCCGCAAACCCATTCTTTACGAACACATCACGCAATTGGGGCCATCGGTTGACTGGAAGTAACGTCCACCATCTCGTCACGACACGAGCATCGGAACAGGGCTGGTACGACAGTGGGGCCGGGGCTGGTGATAACGTAACTCCACATTACTTCCGCCACTTTTTCACGACCCATCTCAGGGATCGGACTGGCGACAGAGGCATCGTCAAATATCTCCGTGGAGACGTGGCGACGGACATCATCGATACCTACACCCACAATTGGGGCGATCGCGTTAGAGACGTCTACGAAGCCAATATTTACTCACTTCTCGACGAGTAGGCACCAAATAAACTGTATTTCGCTATATCAAATTGGGGGGTGCACCTTTCCTAAATTCAAACCCTCAAAGAAAGCAGCAATCTCTGAAATTCAACCAGCAACCGAGCGATGGCCAAATCACGAGCTTTCAAAAACTGATCCCGGTTGGGTTTAAGCCGGTCGCGAGTGAAGTTTCGGGCGGATGCCAGACGCGAGTGGGTTGTTCGACCCAGAGCGAGTCGCCGTGGTCGGCGGAACGGAACGCGAAGGAGCGATTGGTCGAGCAATCATGGAAAACCTCGAGGCGTTTACCGGGGAGGTCGTTCCGGTGAACCCGAAACGAGAAACCGTGCTGGGCCGGCCGGCTGTTTCCTCTGTCAGTGAAATTGAGGGACCTGTGGATCTCGGTGTTGTCGTGGTGCCGCCAAAAATTGCGGTTGAAGCCACAAGAGAACTCGGCGAAAGGAACGTCGACAACGTCGTCGTCATCACTGCAGGATTCGGTGAAGCCGGCACTGAAGGGGCAGCACGGGAACGAGAACTGAAAGAAATCGCAGCCGAATACGACATGAACCTCGTCGGTCCGAACAGTCTTGGCGTTTTGAGCACCCCAAACGGACTCAACGCCACGTTTGGGCCGGCAAACGCACGTCCTGGCGGACTCTCCTTCATGAGTCAGTCCGGGGCGTTCATCACTGCTGTTATCGACTGGGCAAACGACCAGGGAATCGGTTTCAAGGACATCGTCTCCCTCGGCAACAAGGCCGTCCTCGACGAATCGGATTTCGTCGAGATATGGGACGAGGATCCCGACACCGACGTGATTCTCGGGTATCTGGAAGGGATCGAAGACGGCCGGGAGTTCATCGACGCCGCACGATCTGTTACTGCAGAGACGCCGATCGTCATGGTCAAATCCGGCCGAACGGAAGCCGGCGCCCAAGCTGCCTCATCTCACACGGGGACGATAGCTGGGAGCGAAAAGGCATACGAGGCAGGACTTGACCAGGCCGGCGTTCTCCGAGCGGAAAACGTCCAGGAACTGTTCGACTACGCCCAAATCCTGGCCGGGCAAGGTGTTCCCGAGGGCAGCAACATCGCGGTCATTTCCAATGCTGGTGGTCCCGGGGTCATGGCCACCGATGCGATCGGTGACTCCCAGTACGACATGGCCACCTTTACGGACGATACGCTGTCGGCACTCACCGAAGCCCTTCCAGAAGAAGCGAACATCTACAACCCAGTGGACGTGCTCGGTGACACCGACAACGAGCGTTTCGAGCGGGCCATAGACATCGTGCTCGGCGACGAAAACGTGGACGCAGCTATCGTGATTGCCACCCCAATCGCGGTGCTTTCATACGAACCACTGGCCGAGGACATCAGACGGTTGCAATCGAAGCACGACATCCCAGTAGCGACAGCCCTCATGGGTGGCGAGCGGACACAGAATCCGAACACGATTTTGCAGGAAAAAGGAATTCCGAACTACTTCGACCCTGCCCGCGCTGTCAGCAGCCTAGATGCATTGTTAACGTACCGCAAAATTACTCAGATCGACTATCAACCACCACGCCGATTCGAAGTCGATCAAGACCGCGTTCGAGAGATACTGAAAACTGCAAGTCAGCGATCGAACCGGATCGGCGTCGAAGGGATGGGAATCCTCGACGCCTATGGTATCGAAACACCAGAAGGTTCCATCGTCGATACTCCAGAAGCTGCCGAGGAGGCTGCCGCAGCCATCGATGGCAACGCGGTGATGAAAATCGTGAGTCCGGACATCCTCCACAAGTCCGACATTGGGGGAGTCAAAGTCGGCGTCGCCCAAGCGGATGTCGCGGATGCTTACGAGGATCTCCTCACGCGCGCGAAGAATTACCAGCCAGACGCTCGGATCCTCGGGGTACAAGTCCAGGAGATGGTCGATCTGGACGAGGGCACCGAAACGATTCTCGGAATGAACCGCGATCCACAGTTCGGTCCCCTGCTTCTCTTTGGCCTCGGTGGTATATTCGTCGAGGTCCTCGAGGATACGACCGTGAGAGTAGCACCGATCAGCGAACGGGAAGCCGAAACGATGGTCGGCGAAATCGATTCCGCTCCCTTGCTTCGCGGAGCGAGAGGGCGGAAGCCGGTCGATGAACCCGCGCTCGTCGAGAGCATTCAACGGCTCTCCCAGCTGGTAACGGACTTCCCTGCAATCCTCGAACTCGACATCAACCCCCTCGTGGCGACCCCCGATGGCGTACAGGCCGTGGACACCCGACTGACCGTAGACCCAGACAAACTATGAAGAGCCTACTGCTCGCTTCGAGTCAGAACAGTACCGGAAAAACCGCCGTCGCCCTCGCACTCGGGCGACTGGCCCAGGACCGAGACCTCTCGGTCGGCTACATGAAGCCCAAAGGGACCAGACTCCAGTCAAACGTGGGGAAAACCCTCGACACAGACCCCATGCTAGCCCGAGAGGTCCTGGATATCGAGGCAGAAATGCACGAGATGGAGCCGATCGTCTACTCCACGACGTTCGTCGAAGGTGCGATCCGCGGGCGGGAAAACGTCGAAGAGCTCCAAGAACGGATCGTCGAAGCCTTCGAAACGTTGGCCGAAGATCGTGACTTCATGGTCCTAGAAGGAGGGGACCAGTGTACGACAGGCCGGATCGTCGACCTCGCAGACGACGACATTGCCAGAGAAGTCGACGCCGACGTCCTGCTCCTTGAGCGGTTGGACTCGGTCAATGACGTTGACCGGCTCCTTGGAGTTGCTGACCGCGTCGGGGATCGTATCGCTGGCGTGGTTTTCAACGGCGTCTCGGATTCCATGTACGATCTCGTCGAGTCTGACATCGTCCCGTTTCTCGAGGGGCATGACATTCCAGTCCTCGGAGTTATCCCCCACAACCGGGAGTTAGCCGGCGTGACAGTTGCGGATCTCTCCGACGAACTCGGTGGCCGGGTTCTTACTGGCGCCGACGAGGAAGTGTTCATCGAGCGCGTGCTGGTGGGCGCGATGAGTGGGGAAGCCGCACTCTCTCACTTCCGGCGCACCAAGGACGCCGCGGTCGTGACTGGCGGCGACCGCGCTGACATTCAGCGAGCGGCCCTCGAAGCCCCTGGCGTCAACGCACTTATTCTTACTGGCGGGTTCGAACCCCCAGGAGCAGTGTTGGGGAAAGCAAGCGATCATTCGGTTCCAGTGTTGTCAGTCCAAACGGACACGTTGGCCACCGTGGAACGGGCTGAAAATCTCATTCGAGGGGGTCGAGTCCGTGACGCCCGGACCGTCGAAACGATGACGCGGTTGCTTCACGACCACGTGGACGTGGCGCCGCTTCTCGAATAAGTCGGCACGACGGTCAAACAGTTAAGGGGGTGGGGTTTTTCCCTTTGGTTATGGCCGTGGAACCACAGGAAATTACGAGTCTGGTGGGACGGGAGGTATACTCGAACAATGGGGTCTTCGTCGGCGAGATCGAGGACCTGCGACTGGATCTCGATGCAGAAGTCGTCAACGGGCTCGCGCTTTCGGCGCTCAATCCGACCCTCTTCGAGGAAACCGAAACTGGATCGCGGGGCGTTATCGTTCCCTACCGGTGGGTCCGGTCAGTGGGAGACGTCGTCCTCATCAGTGACGTGATCGAACGGCTCAAAAACGAAGACTCCGACGAACAGATCGCCTAAATTAGCCGCCTTCCGCACTGTTCTCCTGTTCGACGCCCATCGCATCGAACAGGGTTCTCGTCACCGCCTCGCCAGTCAAGGACAAGAGTGTTTCTCGATTCTCTTCGGTGGCCTCGATACCGTTGAAAATGCCCAACGGAACCTCCGCGCTGGCCTGTGTCGAGTGGCCGGCTGATTCCCCGATTTCGCCAAACGCGTCCTGCAACACGGATCCGATGTTGAGACGGATATCCTTCGAGCGAGCCGCCAGATAGATCGTGTCCTCGATGATGCCGAAGACTGCCGTTGTAGTTACGCCTTCGAGATTGAGCAGCTGTTGGGCCGCCTGAGCCAAGGCATCCCGGGAATTGATGAACCCAGCATTCGAGACCAGATGACTCCCCTGGACCTCGCGGTTCGCGATGGCCTCCGCGAGAACGTCCAACGTTTCCGGGGACATGTTGGGTGATTCGACCTGTTCCAGGGTGTCGTGATTCGCGAACGGATAGAGATACGCCGCTGCGGTGAGGTCTGCCGGAGTCGTATCCCGTCGGAAATCGTAGGTCTCGGCCCGGATACCGTACAAGAGTGCGGTGGCGACCGTCTCGCTGACGGTCATGTCGAATTCCTGGAGGTACTTCGTGAGGATCGTCGACGTCGCACTCACGTTCGGCCGAACGTCCGAAAAGGTTGCATCAATCTCGCCGTTGGCTTCGTAGTGATCGATGTAAATGTCTATCGAGACGTCCACCGAGACGGTCCCCGCTTTGGCCTGATCGACCATTGCGAAGGTGTCGTAATCATCGATATCGACCGAATCGTGGTGTTTCAACTCGATGTCCAGCAGATTGACGAACGCCCGGTTTTCCTGGTGACCGATGTCCCCGAAGTAAAGGATTTCAGCTTCGACACCGAGGTGCGTGGCAATCGCTTCGAGAGCGGCTGCGCTGGCGATAGAATCCGGATCCGGATTGTCGTGGGTGAGTATCGCGACCCGTTTTTTCGAGCCGGTCAACACTTCGGCAAGGCTGCGGGACTTGTACTCGAGTTCGCCGGATTCCAGGGCTCGAAGCGCGGCATCGGAGATGACTGTGGAGGGATTGATGACCACGTCGGCCCCGAGTGCGGAGAGTTCGTCGCTCGTAACTGGGTCCGTCGCTCTGGCGACGACGAACTGGTCCTCGTCTCGGCCACGGATATGGCTGACAGCCGTTTTGTTGGCGTCGACGTCCGACGCCAAAATGAGCGCGACGTCGTAGCCAGAGACTTCCTCGACGATCGAGGGGTCACTAATGTCAGCCTGGCGGGCTTCGAGATCTTGATCGCGAAGCGCCTCCACCCGCGATTGGTCTTTGTCAAGGATGAACACCTCTTTGCCCCGTTCGACGAGTTCCTCGGCCACGGAATGCCCGACGCTCCCACACCCGAGAATGACGTAGGAAGACATCGAAGAGATTGTCCCGCGTGTACTCATTGCTCTAGTGGTTACCAAGTCCTCCACCTTAACCCCCACGACGAATACCACTCATCACGACTGCGATTCAGAACCTATTTGAAAGCGGGCGTTCCAACGATAGGGTGAGGGCCGGTAGCTCAGTCCGGCAGAGCGTCTGACTCTTAATCAGACGGTCGCGTGTTCAAATCGCGCCCGGCCCGCTGTATTTTATTTCCCATAAGATTGGCAAGCAAAAGCCCTGACACACAAGAACTCGTCTGAGAGTCACTACCCGTTTTGAACAACCACGGATGCGGGGCGGGCCGCCTTACCGAGGTTTACCGTGGCCAAGTTTGTTTTCGAAATCAGAATAACGACGACCCCATCATCAAGCGGATCCAAACCAGTTCTCAACCGCTACATTCAGAGCGTGGATGCGGCATTTGGCGGAACAAAGGACGGGAGTATCAAAGGCGCCGGCACTAGGGTTCGTGTCGGCCGTTGACAGCAACGGAGAACGCTCCGATTCCACCAAAAAAGATGAGACAAGTCCCGATGGTGAGTACCACCAACGCAGGAACGAGGTCGGTTAATACCCAGTGGACCTCACCAAATCCCTCAACAAGATTCAGTCCGCCCCAAATAAGGCAGACGAGGCCGACCGTGAACGGAATCGCATACGGTAACGATCGTACCGCGATTCGAGAAGACTTCGGGTGAATGATGCCGGAGGACACACTTCAAATTAGTTTAATGACAACTCATAATCATTCTGATTTCGCTCATTCTCTTTTGGTATCCGCAATCTTACCGTGCGGGCAATTCACAGCACTCAGTGGTCAAGATATGTTCATCGGGATAGGTTCTACGAGACCCTCCTCTACGGAGCAGTTGTAATCCGCCGCCAGCATTATCGGTGTTTCAGCCTAAAAATATAACCTGACTACATCATCGGTTGGGCGCAGCACAAACTACCACATCAGGAACTGAAAACACTGCCAGCGAACGATGATGAGACCGGTGGAGGGTAAAATCTAATCCCCTATTTAGGAATCAAGGGCCCTATCTTATTACCTGTGCCTTTGAGTCTGAATCATGGCTAGGATCCAAGTCCTCCACGTCGATGACGATCCAGCTCTAGTCAAGTTAGCAGCAGCGATGCTCGAACGCGAGGACAATCGATTCTCCGTCGAGACCGCCACCAGCCCCAGTGAAGGATTGGATCGACTTGCAGCGAACGGCTTTGACTGCATCATCAGCGATTATCAAATGCCCGGCCAGAACGGTCTCGAGTTGCTCAACACTATTCGCGAGGAGCATCCTGACCTCCCATTCATTTTATACACGGGAAAGGGGAGCGAGGAAGTTGCAAGCAAAGCAATCAGCGCGGGGGTGACTGATTACCTCCAGAAAGGGACAGGAACTAGCCAGTACACAGTATTAGCAAATCGAGTCACGAACGCTGTTGAACAGTATCGGTCACAGCGAGAACTCGAAGAGACCAAAGAAAAACTCTCCGAGATGGCTGAAGGTACGAATGATGTTCTGTACATGTTCAATGGAGATTGGAGTGAACTCTTGTTTATCAATTCGGCGTACGAAACCATTTGGGGCGGATCTATTTCTGAATTGAAAGCAAACCCACGATCGTTTCTGAATTTGATACACCCAGACGACCGAGAGAAAGTTCGTGAGTCTATGGAACAAATCTCAAACGGTGAACGGGACGTAATCGAGTACCGTATTCCAAACAGCGAAGACGACGAAGTCCAATGGATTCGAAGCGATACGCAACCGATCCTGGACAATGAGGGAAATGTTTACCGGATCGTGGGCTCCACCAGCGATATTACTGAGAACAAAAAGCGAGAAAAGGAACTCGGACGAGTGAATGATCTCTTTGAGCAGGCTCAAAAAATTGCTGACTTTGGAGCTTGGGAAACCGACCTAAGGAACGGTGAGGGATGGTGGACCGAGCAAGTGAACCAAATATACGACTTACCCACCGGGTATGAGCCCGAAGCTGGAGAAGGAGTCAAATATTTCCATCCCGAGGATCAGCCGGTAATCCGGAACGCGTTTGACCAGGCCATGGAGGCGGGGGAACCATACGACCTCGAACTCAGGGTGGTAGCCGACGAGGAAAAATGGGTACGCACACGGGCCAAACCAGAGGTCGAGAATGGGGAGGTGGTAAGAGTCCGAGGGACTATTCAAGAAATCACGAAGCGAAAGGAAAGGGAAGCAGAACTTCAGCGAGAACGTGATCGGCTCGACAGATTTGCTAGCGTGGTGAGTCACGATCTTCGCAATCCGCTGAACGTGGCCACCGGCC
>Ga0207714_1002696_pt1 | contig 10502 bp, 9 predicted proteins | sample PonA232FremontCA_2_FD_187270 | JGI IMG/M metagenome (GOLD analysis project Ga0207714, IMG submission 187270) | Marine sediment microbial community from Fremont, CA, USA - Pond A23 Sediment 2 (SPAdes) | ecosystem: Environmental > Aquatic > Marine > Unclassified | place: USA: Fremont, California... | reverse complement strand
CTCCTCGCCCGCCTGTAGCGCCGGCGCGACGTCGGCCTCGAACCGCTCGATTTCGTCGTCGTCGTAGAGCATCCGCCAGGTGTTGCCGGCGAACGCCCCGGGGTCGTCGTAGCCGTAGATGTCCGCGTGTGCCTGGTTGGTGTAGACGAACTCGCCGTCCTCGTCGGTGATACCGATGCCGTCGATGGAGGCTTCCATCGCCTCGACCTGGCCGAGAACCTCCTGCGCCCGCTTGCGCTCCGTCAGGTCGACGAAGAGGGCGTTCGTCCCCACGATGTCGCCGTCCGTGTTCCGCCGGGGCGTCGCCTGCAACAGCGTCTCCAGTCGGTCGCCGTCCCGCGTGCGGAACGTCCGCTCGCTCGTGACGAACTCGCCGGCTAGCGCCCGTTCGTACCCGTTTCTATCGAGAAGTTTTCGCGTCGCCTCTTCGATGTAGACGTCAGTCAGGGGGCGCCCACGCAGTTCGTCACGTGACCACCCGAGCTTGGCCGCGAACTGCCGGTTGCAGTCCTCGATGGTCGGGCCATCGTCCGTATCGCGCGTCAGCGCGACCATCACCGGCGCCTCCTCGAACAGCTGCCGATACTGCGATTCGTACAGCTCCTGCATCCGGACGCGGTAGTACGCGTGCCCGATGGTCTCGCCGAGTTCCGACAGCAGCGCCCGCTCTTTTGCGTCGAACGCCGCCGTCCGGTCGGCGTAGACGTTCAACACACCGTAGAGCGTATCGTCGTGGAGCAGCGGAATCGCGGCGCTGGAGCGATACGACCGTTCGAGGGCCTCGGCCCGCCACGGTTCGTACTCCGGCGCCGTCGAGATGTTCTGGACCGTCTCGACGGTTCGGTTCCCGACCGCCCGCCCTGTCGGTCCCCGCCCCGTCCGGCTGTCGTCGGCCGTCACGTCGATGCATTCGAGATAGCCCGCCTCGAATCCGGCCGACGCCCGGGGAGTCACCGTCCCGTCGTCCTCGTCGTACTCGCCGACCCAGGCGAAGGCGTACGGCTCCGTGTCGACGATGGCCGCACACACCTGTTCGTCGATGTCCTCGGCCGTCCGTGCCCGCACGAGCCCCGACTGGATCGTTCTGACGAGGTCGACGATCCGTTCGGCTCCCCGCCCCGGCACCGTTTCGACCGCGTCCAGTACCGTCTCGACCAGCCGGTCCCGGCCGCCGTCCGACCCCGCGACGTAGTCGGTGACGCCGGCACCGATCGCCTCGCTGGCGAGCGCTTCCGACCCGTCCGCCGGATAGAGGACGAACGGGAGATTCGGGTGGGACGCACGGACGCGCTTCAGGAGGTCGATCCCGTCCCCGTCGGGGAGCGGTGGCGACGCGACGACCCCGTCGATGGACTCCGACGACAGCCGGTCGAGCGCCCCCGCGGCCGTCGCCGCCGTTCGTCCCTCGACGCCGACTTCGGCGAAGCGGTCCACGATCGCTTCGCTCCCCTCGTCGCCCACGTACAGCACCCGCCGCTTCGACATACACGGGCCGTCGGAGTGTCCGCCATTCAACCCATCGCTTTCACAGCCGGGCAGTCGGCTCCGGCCGACCGGTGGGAGTCGGTACTGACGATCCGCCAGCGACCAACGGCGACCCACCGGTATCAGACGCCGAACGTCCGCTCGAACTGCGTGGTCGCCTCGTCGGTGCCGGCGATGATCACCTCGTCGCCCGTCTCCAGCGTGAACGCCTCGGGGTCGACGTCGGTGACCGTCTCGCCGTCCCTGACGACGGCGACGACGGTACACCCCGTCTCCGTCCGCACCCGCTCGTCTGCGATGGTGCTCCCGACGAGCGTCCCCGCAGGCAGGCGGACGACGTTGATCCCCTTGTCGTACGCGAGCACCTCCTCGTCTTCGAAGACGGTCGAGGCGAGCATCCGACCGCTGATCGTCGCCAGCGACTGCACGTAGTCGCCGCCGGCGCGGTACAGTTTCTGGACGTCGCCCTCCTCGTTGGCCCGCACGACGATGTAGAGGTCCGGGTTCAACTCGCGGGCGATGAGCGTCACGAAGATGGCCGTCGTGTCGTCGCCGACGGCGACGATCAGCGCCGACGCCGCCCCGATGCCCGCCGCATCGAGCGTCTTCGGGTCGCGTGCGTCGCCAACCACGTCCACGTCCGCGGCCGCCTCGGCGTCGAGAACGGTCAAGTCGGCCCTGGAGTCTTCGAGCGCGGCCGCCGCGGCGCGCCCGGAGTCACCGTAGCCCGCGACGACGATCCGTTGTGGGCCGAACCGACGGACGGTCGAGGCGGTCGCTTCCCCCAGCGCCCCGACCCGCGCCGACTCGCCCGCCACGAGGAGGCGGGTCCGCGCAGTCAGCCGTTCGTCCATCTCGACCGGCGTCTCGAAGTCGCCGTCGAACCACGCGCCGATCACGTTCACGCCGAACCGCTCGCGCAGGCACGCCTCGCCGAACGTCTTCCCGTGGAGGTCGCTGTCCGCCGCCACGGTGAGTTCGACGAGTTCGAAGTCGTCGTCCGCGTCGCCGATTTCGATCCCGTCGGCCACGTCAGCCGTCACCGTGGTCGGCACCTGTCGAGCCAGGCTCTCGCCCAGTAGCTGTCTGGGTGAGAGCACCTCGTCCGCCCCCGCAGCCCGGTGGTAGCGGGCGAGGGCGGCGTCCTCAACCAGCGTGATCACGCGCACGTCCGGCCGGGCGTCCTGCGCCGAGAGCGCGATGCTCGCGTTCGTGTCGTCGGCGGCGTCGGCGACGACAGCACGCGCCGACCCGATGCCCGCCGCCCGGAGCACGTCGATCGACTCCGGATCCCCGTGGACGACGCGGTAGCCGTCCTCGTGGAGAGTGGCCGCCTTCGTCTCGTCGACCTCAACGAGGACGTACGCCCGGTCGCGCGCGTCGAGTTCCGCGACGAACGCGTCCGTCCGCGGCGTGTGTTCACAGACGATGACGTGGTTCCGGAGGTCCGGTGCCGACGCCGGGGCGCTCGGCGCGAGCGTGTTGCGGAGCCACGGCACCGCGAACACGTCGACGGCGGTGAGGATGAGGCCGATGCCCGCCAGTTGCATCGTGATTGCGAGGAGGTTCATCTGTGGCGTCCGCCACGGTGCGTCCTCGCCGTAGCCGGTGGTGGTGAAACTCTGGATCACGACTTCGAGCGAGCGATACAGGGGCTGGGGCCGACCCTCCCAGGTCGCCATCCCGACGTTGTAAAGCAGCGTGAACAACATGGTCGTCGCCACGACCAGCGCGAGGTAGTAGACGGTCCGGCGCGTGCGAAGCGGCATGGCGCGTCGTTCACACCCGTGGTAGTTATACCATCCCGGCCGTCCTCGTCGGCCCGGAATCGTCCCGGCTAGGACTTTTGTTACGTCGGTTCCCACCGGGGTTCATGCTCCGTCGCCTCCGCGAGAACGGCCCCGTCGTCCTCGTCCCACTCGCGTGGTCGTTCGTCACCGCCGCCCACCTCGACGCCGTCGCCACGCGCACGCTCCTGATCGCCCACGTCGTCATGGCGACGCTCCTCCTCGCGTTCGCCGCGCTCTCGTGGAGCGACATGCGATCCGGCGCCCTCCTCGTCTGGCGCCGGATCATCGTCGCCGGGTTCGTCTTCACCGTCGCGGGCGCCGCCGGCCTCGTCCTGTCTTCGGAGCGGCTCCTCTGGACCGCCGTCGTCGGCTGGATGCTCCTCCCCGCGACCGGGCTGTGGGACACCGGCCGCCGCGGCGCTCGCCCCGCCCGCGCCTACTCCCTCGGCGGCGCGTGCTCGGCGCTCGGCACCGTCGCCTACGTGCTCGGTCCCCTCGTCGGCTCGGCGGCGACGTTCACTGGTCTCGCGCTGGTCGGCGTCGGCCAGACGGCAGGTATCGTCGCCGCCGTCGTGGCCGAGTAGCGTACAGTAGCCTTCGTAAGTCGTTGCACGCCCGATCGCGTGCTGTCTCGCGATCGGGCGAACAGTTCCGAACGCTACTGTAGTCGGTCGCGCAGGTCGTCGGTCACGGCCACCGTCCGCGCGCTCCCGCCGACGTCCGCCGTCCGCGGCGCGTCGCCGTCGGCCAACTGCTCGGCCACGCCCGCCCACAGCGCCTCGGCAACGGCGTCCTCCTCCAGATGCTCGAACATGAGCGACGCCGAGAGGACGGTGCCGAGCGGGTTGGCGACGCCCTCGCCCATGATGTCGAAGGCGCTGCCGTGGACCGGTTCGAACATCGAGGGGTAGGTGCCGTTGGGGTTGATGTTCGTCGACGGTGCGAGGCCGAGGCTGCCCATGATGCCGCCGCCGATGTCGGTGAGGATGTCGCCGAAGAGGTTCGAGGCGACGATCACGTCGAACTCGTCCGGCCGGCGGACCATGTCCATGCTCGCGGCGTCGACGAGAAGCCGTTCCACTTCGACGTCCGGGTAGTCCTCGCTCACCTCCGCCACCATGTCGTCCCAGAAGACCATGCTGTGAGCCTGCGCGTTCGACTTCGTGACGTTCGTCAGGTGGCCCGAGCGCTCGCTCGCCGCCTCGAACGCCGGCCGAAGCAGTTTCTCGGTCCCCTCGCGGGTGAACACCGACGCCTGCACCGCCACCTCGTTGGCGAAGCCCCGGTGTTCCCGCCCGCCGACGTCCGCGTACTCGCCCTCCGTGTTCTGCCGGTAGACCACGAAGTCGATATCGCCGCCCTCGTAGCCCCGCAGGGGGCTCCGGACGCCCTCGAAGAGGTACGCGGGGCGCTTGCAGACGTGCTGGTTGAACCCCTTCGTGATGGGGAGGCGGAGGCCACGGAGGGTGACGTGGTCCGGGACGTCGGGGTGGCCGACGGCGCCCAGCAGGATGGCGTCGAAGTCCTCCAGCCGGTCCAGCCCGTCGTCGGGCATGAGCGCTCCCTCGTCGAGGTAGCGCTGGCTTCCCCAGTCGAACCACGTCGTCTCCACGCCCACCCCGTGAGCATCCGCCACGTCGATCAGGAGGGGTTCGACCGCCTCCACCACTTCGTTCCCGATGCCGTCACCCGGAATGACCGCGATGTCGTACATGGGCGTGGGTGTCGGGGCGCGGTGATAAAGGGTCCGGGCTCGTCTCGGGGCTCACTCCACGAGTCGAATCTCGGCCGACGCCTCGCCGCCGCCGAACCGCAGCCGGTAGCTCACGTCCGGTTCGCCGTCCCCGATTCGATCGTCGTCGGGGAGCCCGACCCACGAGTCGGCGACGGTGACGGTCGTTCGCTCGCCGGCCGGCACCAACTCGCTCACTCGGGCGACCGGTACCGAGGCGACCTGTGGACCGCTGCGGTTGAGCGCCCCGAGGAACCGACTCGCGGTCGATCCATCGTTCGACACTTCGACGGTGACCGGTGGGGTCGTCCGACCGTCGTGGTGCCCCGGCACGTCCAGGGAGGCGGACAGCCCCGGCGCGGGGGCATCGAGACGCGCCACGACGTCCTCGCCGACCGGTCGCTCGCCGCCGGGCCACCTCAACCGAAGGTGTTCGGTCGCCCCCGGCGGTGCCTCGAACAGCACCAACCCGCCGTCCCGCCCCCGCTCGTACCAGCGGTCGTCGTCCCACGCCGTTCGGTACAGTCGGTCGATCCGGGTCGGCCCGGACCGCACGTCGCCCATCCTGAGGCCGAACTGGTCCCGCGAGAGCGGCCCGTCGGACGCCCGTCGCCACCCGAGACAGCCAGTCACGGCGGCGAGCGTTCCACTCACACTCGCGACGAACGTGCGACGGTGCACGGTCGGCGCTTCGGCGCCGCCCGATAAGTGCCTTCAGTAGGATCACACGATCCTGTGACCGACTGCGTGGCCGGTCACCCGCCGGCCGCGCAGTTGTTCGGCCCCAACTCCAGTTCGAACGCCTCGTCGCCGTCGACCGACTCACGACCCATGTTGATCGCGACGATGCGGTCGGCGTTGGCCGGTCCGGCGCCCACGCGAGTCACGTGCTCGACGAACGCCGACTCGTCCATCCCGAAGACGGATAGTCGGTCCCCTAGGTCGCCGAGCGGCGCCACTGCGGCGCCCGTCTCGACGCCCGCGTCGGTGTGGCCGGGCGCGACGGGTGTGTCGTCGGCGAACGCGCGCAGCCGCTCCGTCAGCGTCGTATACAGGTCCCGGGCCTGTTCGGTGGGGTCGGCGTCTTCCTCCAAGTCGGGACGCGCCACGCCGTCGAGAAAGAGGCTGTCGCCCGTGAGGAGGGTGCCACCGGACTCCGTCCGGTCGCCCGCGGACCGTAGTTCCGCGCCCCCGACCGCGAAGCCCGTCATTCCGGTCGTGTGCCCGGGAAGCGCGACGGCCCGAAGGGTCGCGTCGCCGACGGCGAGTTCGTCGCCGTCCCGGATCGTCTCGAAGTCGTCCCCGTCGGCGACGCCCCGAGCCACCGCTCGCGCCGGCAACACGGGCGTCGCGCCCCGAGCCGCGAGTGCCCGCACGCCGCTCACGTGGTCGGCGTGGACGTGCGTGTCGACGGCGTGGGTGAGCGTCGCGCCCAGTTCGGCCGCGTCGTCGACGTAGCGGTCGGCGAAGGCCCGCAGAGGGTCGATCACCGCCATCTCGCCGTCGGCGACGACGGCGTAGCCGAGACAGCCGCTCGCGGGGCGACGGTACTGGTAGAGCGTCGCGTCGGCGTCGCCGGCGATTTCGATCCGGTCGTACAGTCGTGCCCACGCGTCCATCCCGCCGGCGAGGTTCTCGGCGTCGATGCCGGTGGCGACGAGCTGGTCGGCCACCTCGGCGCTCGCCTCGCCGTGGGGACAGACGGCGACGACGGGTTCCCGCACGTCGGCCGGCAGGAGGTCGGCCACGCCGCCGGTGACGCCGGCGGCGACGAACCTCATGTACGGCACGTGGTGGGCGGTGATCGACGGCGCCTCGATGCGCCAGCGCTCGATTTCGGTGCGGTCGCGGACGTCGAGGAGCGTCACTGGGTCGCCGTCCGCGAGACGACGGCGGAGGGTTGCGGGCGTGACACTGCCCGCACGTTCGGTGTCGGCGGTCATACCTGCCGTACGTTCCCCGCTGCGTTAAGGGTGGGGTCGCGCCGCCTCGGCCGGACGGCGACCCCGCCGACAGTATAAGGGCCGCCGCCCTCCAAGAGCCAGTATGGACGGCGACACGCTCGTCGAGACGGTTCGGGATCGGACGGCGACGGAACTCGACCGCCTCGGCTCGGAGAAGGCGCTCGTGGCGACGACGGCAGCGAAGTTGGATCGCGAGCACGTCTTGGCGGCGACGCTCGCCGCCGAGCGTCGTGCCGCCGCGACGTTCGAGGCGTGGGCCGACGACGAGGCCGACGCCGACGCCCGCGTGGCCTTCGAGCGGGTCGCGGCGACGGAACGCGACCACGCGGAGCGGATCGCGGCGCTACTGGACGACCCCGCCGTCGACACCGATCCGGAGCCCGACCCCCTGCACGCCAACCTCCGCGATCTGGCGACGACGCCCGAACGCGTCGCCGCCGGCCTCGTGGCCCGTCCCCTGGTGAGTTCTCGGTCCCTCCTCCAAGTGATCAACTTCTTCGTCAACGAGGCCGACGAGTCGGCCGCCGACACCGTCCGCGAGTTGCGGGCGGAGACCGACGCCCTCGTCGAGGACGGGGCGGCGCTCCTCGAGACGTGCTGTACGGACGCGGACGACTGGGAACGGGCCGTCGACGCCGCCGCCGAGGCGGTCCGGATCGTCTACGACGAGTACGCCGAGACGCTGCGCGGGATGGGCGTCGATCCGGCGCCGGTCTGTTAGTCCTCCGAGCGCAGCCGCCCGATTATCTCGTCGGTGCGGTCGGTCGAGCCGAGGTCCACCACCTCGGCGCCGACGGCGATGTCGCCGGGGTCGCGTACGTCCGCACAGATGCCGCCCCGCCCGTCGCCGAGGGCGCGGGCGACGCCCTCCTCCTCGGCGAGTTCCTCGACGTGCGCACAGGGCGGCCGGGGCCGGGTTCCGGAAAGCGTCGCCTCCCCGACCCGGAAGCGGTGGTCGAGCAGGTCGTGGAGGTCGACGCCCTCGGTGACGAGGTTGCGACGGTGCTCACCCGCCGCGAGCGACGGACCCAGTTCCCCGTCGACGTACGCGATGTCCTCGCTCGCGATCAGCGTCACCTCGCAGACGTCGAAGGGCGTGTAGTGACCCTGGCCCTCACAGTACCGGTCGCCGCGGAGGCCGCCCTCGACGGCCTCGACGCGGTCGACCGACCGCATCGGCTCCGACCCCGCGTCCGCGACGAAAATGTCCGTGACCCGTGCCATGCGGTCGCTCGGGCGGCGTTGGGCATAACGGTTCGGACGTGTCGTCGTGCGACGATACGTATCTCGACGACCGACGGAATTATATGGTTGTTCGTTAAGACCACACATGGTAGTGTGGGTATGAGTCTCTCGCAACTCGGCGGCATGGCGGTGCCGAAAATCGTGACGACGCTCCGGGACGCTGGCGTCGCGGGGGCTGGTGGGGCCGGATTTCCGACCCACGCGAAGTGGCGACGGCTCGACGACGTGGATCACCTGCTGGTCAACCACCAGGAGAGCGAACCGATCTACTACATGGACCGGTGGCTCGGCCGAGAACGGGCGCACGCGTTCGCCGCCCTCTTCGAGGCGTTGCTCGGGTCGGCGTTCGAGACGGTGGTCGTGACGCCCAAACTGAAACACCGCGACTGGACGCGGGGGTTGGAGACGGTGACGGACGCGACGGTCTACCTCCCCGAGGACCTCCCCGTCGACGCCGACGACGAGTCGGGGGTGGTGTTCGCGTACACCGACGACGAGTACAAGTACGGCATGGAGAGCATCCTCCTGAACGTCGCCACGGGGACCGTCGTCCGCGGCGACGACCTGCCGATGGATCACGGCTGGATCGTCCAGAACACCGAGACGCTCTGGAACGTCTACCGAGCGCTCGACCGTGACATCCCGACGACGCGGACGTACGTCCACGTCGCCGGCAACGTCTCCGAGCATCGCTTTCTCGACGTGCCGATCGGCACACCCGCCGCCGACCTTCTCGACGCGGCCGGGCGCCCCATCGGCTCACTCTCGGACGCCGAGGTGCTCCTCCACGGCGGCCCTGGATGGTCGTTCCGGACCGACGGCACGCCCGCCGAGTTCCGGGTCTCGAAGCGCACGAACGCCGTCCTCGTCCTCGACGCCGACACCGTCGCGGCCAACACCTACGGCGACGGGCGGATCGAGGTGCTCGACGCCCGCGACTGGGACGGCGACCACGAGACGACGCCGACGACGCTCGATCCCGACGCCGTCGGCGTCCCGCTCGCCTCCAACCCGGCGATCGGCCCTGTCGAACCGGCCAATCCGCTGGTGTCGCCGGGCGACCGCGTGAAGCGCCGGGACCCCATCGCGGTCCCCGGCGACGGCATCAGCAACGCCCACCACGCCCCCATCGACGGCATCGTGACCGACGTGTTCGAGAGCCGTATCGACATCCGGTTCGACGTCTGTCCGGTGTAGCCGGCACGCGCCGTCCGCCACGCCGGGGCGCCGTCGGACCGCTCACACCGGCAGCCGAGACCGCGCGAACCCCGCGAACGTCCGGAGCTTCGACGGCCGACGAATCCGCTCCATCTCCGCGTCGGTCAACGCGAAGTCGAACACGTCGCGGTTCGCGACGAGGTGGTCGCGGCTCGTCGCCTTCGGAATCGCGACGACGCCCTCGTGTTGGATCACCCACCTGATCGCCACCTGTGCAGCCGTCCTCCCGTGGCGACGGGCGACCGACCGGAGTACGTCGTCGTCGAGGACGCCCCCGTGACACAGCGGGCTGTACGCCGTCAGGAGCACGTCGTTGCGCCGGCAGTACGACAGGAGTTGCCGCTGGTCCCAGTAGGGGTGGAACTGCACCTGATTCGTGACGATGGGGGCGTCCGACAGCCGTCGCGCCTCGTCGAGGCGACGCACGTCGAAGTTCGAGACGCCGACGTGCCGAACCAACCCCTCGTCGACGAGTTCGTTCATCGCGCCCAGCGTCTCCGCCACCGGCGGGCCGCCGGGCAGTCGCACCGGCGAGAACGGTGGCTTGTCGTTCGGCCAGTGGACGAGCAGGCAGTCGAGGTAGTCGGTGCCCAACCGGTCGAGGCTCTCCCTGACGGAGCGTTGCACCGCTCCGTCCCGTCTGCTTCCGCCGTCGAGTTTCGTCGTGAGAAAGAGGTCCTCGCGGTCGACCGCGCTCGACTCGATGGCCGCGCCGACCCGTCGCTCGTTGCCGTAGGCCTGTGCGGTGTCGACGTGGCGATAGCCCAGTTCGAGCGCCGTCTCGACCGCTCGCCGGCAGTCGTCGCCGCGGAGGCGCCACGTTCCGAGGCCGACTGCCGGCACCTCGACGCCGCCGACGGTCACGGTGTCGTCCGTCATGAGGTACCACGGGGTGCGGTGGTGGTAAGCATGACGGGAATCGTACCGTTACAGTCGTTCGAGGAGAAAGCCCACGATTTCAGTCGTGGGACGAATCCGACAGTGGCCGAAACAGCCATGTCAATTCGTTTCGTGGGTGTGGTGGCGAGTCCGAGGTGAGGATACGCACTCCACCGTGGAGGTAGATGA
>Ga0207714_1002695_pt1 | contig 10504 bp, 5 predicted proteins | sample PonA232FremontCA_2_FD_187270 | JGI IMG/M metagenome (GOLD analysis project Ga0207714, IMG submission 187270) | Marine sediment microbial community from Fremont, CA, USA - Pond A23 Sediment 2 (SPAdes) | ecosystem: Environmental > Aquatic > Marine > Unclassified | place: USA: Fremont, California... | reverse complement strand
CCCCACCAGAACGGCCGTACTATGAGCACAAACAAGTGTTCTGGGACAGGACGCCGGCGCCATAGGGGTGTAAAACACAAGGAAGGCACTAGGCGCCAGAGACGGAAATATAAGAGCGTGTCCAAATAGTAGAGTCACCGCTGCGATCGTTCCCACTGAGGCCGTGCCTGCGACAAACACGAATGACCCGATAAGCAGGTTCGGACGTTCGCTACGGGGATAGTGGTACTTAAGACGCAATCTGGTAACAGCTCGAATCAGCCGGTATAACCAACTGCGCTGAGGTCCGGAATTTGCTGATTTGTCCCCGCCCCGGGTCATAACCCTCTCTCCCCGGCTTCTTCGAAAGCTTCGCGCAACTCGCGGAAGCGTTGATCCGTACCCTGCTTCGGCAACCCCAGCATTTCACGCATATCCTCGTACTGCTCTTCAATCCGTGTGACATCCGTGGCCAATTCACTTGCGGGTATGCCCAAAATATAGGCGACATTCATTGCCGAGTCCACCAAGCTTAGTTTCACATTTTTAAGCATACTGGGAAATCCGGCTGCCAGAGCAATGCTCGCAGCCGGTGTTCTATCAAGATCGTGTCCCGTCAGCAGGTCCACCGACAATGTGTGTGTCCCGATTAAACTGACCATCTCTTCAGGGAACCCCCACTGTTGGGCAAGCCAAACAGCGGCCTGGCTGTGATCCCACCCGAAGTACGCCTGTTCTATATTCCACAAACGCCGCGTATCCTCCTGCCATTCTCTCAGCACTGGAGCGTAATATTCTTCCCAGTCCACCAACAGCACCGGAATGGCCATTTCAGAGAGTAACGTGCTTATAAAGACTTCCTCCTCATACTCGGCGAAAGTATGTCGGGTCAAACTCCTCGCCAGAAGCGCAGTAACCAGTGAGTCTGTCCAGAACTTCTGCCGGTCAAACAACGTACTTGATGGCTGGGGTAGAGATGTCACGACACTTGCACTTGTGATCAGCTGCTTTATCCTTCGCAACCCCAGCATCGCCATAGCGTGCCGCACATTTTTGATTTCGTGCGGAACCCCCGAAGCGGCTGAATTCACCATGCGAAGGATGTACGCGGCGATTTCAGGGGTCGAGGTAAGCATCGTATCGATTCTGTCAAAATCCGGAGATTCACTGTTCACTTCCCGGAGAAGCTGCATCGTCTGCGTGGGTAAAGGACTCAGGCTCTCGGTGTTTTCGAATATTCGTTCGAAATTACCGCAAGCCACAGCCGCATGTCGCCCGATTTTATTAAAAAAATCTCTTATCATACCCTTATCTTTACCCTCTTCGTCACGCCTAAAATCAGTACGCCCCACCAAAGCCCGGGGGTACCTATTCTGCAGTCAAACTGCTCTATGTTGCCAGGACATTTGATCAGCCAACACCCAATTTGCTGCTTTCAATCCGTAACATAGGTGCCTTTTCGCGGCATCTGTCTGGTTCCCCACAATAAAAAAAGGCGCAACGAAGGTGGCTCTTCGTTGCGCCTTATATTAACGATCCTCGGACCTGAACGTTTCTTAGAAGCGCATGCTTACGTTGGCGGTGACGCGCTCATCCATCAAGCCGAGTTCCTTCGGCGTCAACGGAATTTCATACGCTACGCCCATATTCACATTTTCCAGCAGCTGATAGCGCATACCCAGCGCTGCGGTCACAAAATCCTTGTGCTGCTCGGCTTCGGCAGCGCCAAGGTTGATCAGATCGCCGCCTTCGAAGCCTACGGCGTTTTCTATGCCCGCATGACTGTCGTAATCAGCATCGCCGTGCCCTTGCTCAATGACCCGGAACCAGTTCATTTCCAGGTGCGAGGACAGCCGCTCCGTCAACTTCGCCGCGGCATCCAGGCTGAGGTACCCCTGGCTGCTCTGTTCGCTGGCGTCAAACGGCATAATGCCGCCGAGAACCCCGTTCAACGCAAACCGATCCATTTCGTAGGTGGCGATCACAGCGGGGCTGATATTGCCGGCGCCGTCCTGGAACACCTGATCATCGCCCACAGGCGCTTCCAGGGTCGTGCGGAACGCACAGCTCAGCCGTTCCATCTGCGTGGGCCAGAAGCCGTATTTGAAGCCGCCGGCCACGTTGGCGAAGCCTTCCCGCTTGTTCAAGGTATCACCGGGATTAAAATCAATGTAGCCGGTCTTGTTCGCCAGCAGGGACCAACGCTCATTGAGCCGATACTCCAGTTGCAGAGAAACCACGTTCATGTCGCCGTCAAGATTCGGTTTTGCGCCTGTTACCGTCCGAACGTGACTGGGCAGCGTCTGCCACATGTACTGCAGGTCCAACTGGTTCTTCAGTTCGGCACTGTCGTTGTAGACAGGGTTCGAAATCGGATCTTTCCAGTTCTCATTCGTAACTTCCTGTGCCGATGCCACAAGCATTCCGCCACCGGCAATCCCCAGCACTGCTGTAAGCAATCCCTTTCTCAGTGTCTCCATCATGTCGCTACCCTCCTTCTTTTTTACGGTTTTCTGTTTTTCCGGGGTGAGGCCAACTCACCCTCTGTTCCCACTGTTCATCGGCGGCATTGTCGCGGACTTTTATCAATCCAGACATTTCGTCCAGCGTTCTCACCACCTCACAACATAAAATAGTACGCCTTTACCGAAACGCAACCTGCAATCCCGACTTCTCCAGACCAATACACACCACTTTCGAAAAATTGCGACTTCAAAGTCACACCCCTGGTAAACCTCCCTGTGCGCTCCCACATCCTGCTGGACGCACACGTACCACCCGAAAATGATTGCCTTTTCCGCCTGCGTACCCAATACGCTACACCTTCAAACGACGTTGTCAAACAATTTTTTGGGGGAAAAGGCCGGTAGCCCGGACATTCTTCGGCAAATCTTCCCGGCAGTCCCGGAAACGCTGATAACTTCGCAGTCTGTAAAGACGTGGCCCTGCATTGTTTCTCTTTACTCCGTAGCAACTTCAAACGCTGGTTTGTCCGGAAGCATATGCTATATTCACAAGGACGTTATTTTGATCTTCCTTTGCTGTTCACTCTCAGCACCTGAACGGCACTGCGCATTATTGACCATACCCGTGGAGTTCAACCCGGTCATGAAAAAGATTCTCTCACTTATAGCCGTCGCACTTTTCGTCCTCGGTGCAATCTCCGTGTACTGGGGTGCCACCCATTACCTGATTCAGACGCGGAACGGTTTTCTCGTGGTATCTAAACGTTTCATCACCCTGAAAAATACCTTCCTCGATGTCAGAGATTGGCAGGAGCAGGATTTCAACGAGCACGCCCCTCTCCGGAACGCTTTGCGGGAAAACGGCTATGACTCACTGTTGAAAAACCGTCCTTCCAAAGACGAAACCGAACAGCTTGACGAACGCGACTCCGCCGGCGCGAAAGCCGAACACGATAAACAGAACCGTTCGAACCCCGCCTTTTCGAGCCCCGAAAAAGACCCGCCGCGCCTGGAAGTGGTAAAGCGGAAGATACGGCAAACCGCCGAAAGTATCAAGCAGTGGATCAGTGAAGTGGCCGACGGTGAGGAGAACCGGCCGGACGAATCAGGCCAGTCGGATGGTTCCGACAGCGAGCAGTCGGCACCGGACAAACCGGCAAAGGACTGATCATATGCGAAGAGTTACGGCCTGAGAGAACACTCACAAATCTTCACAGATATTTATGACCGCGGATCCTGCACTTACACATCCGGAAAACCCGCCCCGATGGCTGAAATACTGGCCCGATGCGCAACGCACGCAAACGTGGTTCGAGCCGCACATGCAGGAAACGTGCAGACGGATATTACAGCGAAAACCACGGTTAGCACTTGACTGGGATGAAAACTCACTATACTTAACAATAGGCGCGCATCAAGCGGAATGGACATACAACCGCGGCCAGTGGTCAGGCCATTGTACCTGCGGTGCATCCGTCCGAAAATGCGTACATCTTTACGCCGCCACCCATCTGTTTTACGGCGTATGTCGCCAATACGAAAAAATCTGGTCCGAAAACCCGCTTGTTAAGCAACCCGGAGAACGTCCGGGAAGTCCGCAATGCACTCAAGGACAGAACCGACAGACCTCCGCCCCGGCATCAGAACGCCTCGCACGCCCCCACACCGCCGGCGACGGATCACCCCGCCTCCAGGCAGAACTGGACTTCAATCATATCCCCGGACAAGTAACGTTGCGGGTGTTTCTCGTTCAGGGAACCGAACGTGAATTGCTGCGTATGCAACGTATCTACAATATGGCGCAAAAACTCAAAAAAGGAGGACAAGTCCACCTTCCCGAAGAGGAAGATACACGCTTCCTTAAATGGCTCGCTCCGCAACTCCGGAAACATCCCTCCTTCCGGCAGAACCTTTACGTGATGACTGTATCCCGCCGCGTGTACAAACAATGGCTTGCCTCGTGGTCACACACGCCTCATCGCTTCTACGAAAAAGAAACACAGATGCCCATCTTTCATGAAGAATGCCGACCGCGACTCCATTTCGAACTTACGCCGGAAGAAGACGACTGGGTACGGATTTCAGCTGTCCTTACCCTGCCGGATGGACAGCAGTGCTATTTCCATGAAGCCCTGCAGTCACTCGGGGCGCAGGGCAGCAGAACGCTGTTTGATAACAGCGTTTTCGCGTTTTCACCTCCCGTGTCCCGGAAACTGCTCCTGGACATATTCGCTCAACGATCTCCGCGCATGAAATCCGAGCATATCCCTCAGCACCTCGGTCCTTTACTGGAAAATCGCCTGGACCTGCTGCAAGGGGAAAATATTGCCTTCGAAGAGAAAGAAACGCCCCTGTTCATAAGCGCGGAACTGGAGCACGGCGAAGCCACAATTACCCCGGGCATCAGCGAAAACCATGTTCTCCTGCCCGGCCAGTATCGCGTGGCCGACAGTATACGATATGTCGACAATCAATTCGTTGTCACCATCTGGAAACCCTCCGGGGTTGAAACCTTAGCGCACTTCTGGGGACAACTGGGAACAAGCCCCGGCCAGGACGGATGCGCTCGTCTGCATCTGTCCCACGAATCACTGCAGAACCTTGCCAAGGCCTGGCAGAAACTGCCGAACGGCCTCGAGGCAACCGTTTCGCCGCAGCTGCAACACCTTTTACAGGGACCGCTCGCGCCCAAGCCGGAGATATCACTTACCGACCGGACTCAGCAAGTCCTCGTCCCTTATCTGCAATGGAGGCACGAAGAAGGCTATATCGACGATGATGACATTTGCCGTGCCATCCGCGAGCACCAGGAAATCCTCCATACACGGGAAGGCTGTTGGATAAGACTGGAGCTGGAGAAAACCGAATCACGCCGCAACGATCTCACCGAGAACGGCCTCCTTCCGGGCATACCGTTGCCGCGGCCATACGCGCGCCGAATACTGCGCCAATTAAGTCAGTGGGAGCATGTTGAAATCGCCGAGACCTCGATGTACCTGCACGAGCAACTTTTAGCCGAATCCGACCCGATCACGCCGGATTTACCCGATTCATTCAGAACAATCCTCCGGGATTATCAAGTAGAAGGATTCAACTTCCTCAGTGACCGATGTGCAAACGGGGTGGGAGCTCTGCTCGCGGACGACATGGGCCTCGGAAAAACCCTCCAGGTGCTGGGCGTGATCTCAGCATTCAAAACGCAGTGCATACAGAGACTGAACACTTCCGGCAAGAGTTATATCCCTTCACCTCCAGCCTTAGTGGTGTGCCCGGCTTCTGTGATCTCAGTCTGGAAACAACACATCAACGAATATACACCGGAACTTACCTGGGCGGTATACCAGGGAGATCCGAGCACACGTGCGAATTTGCTTCAGAAGCATAATTACGACCTGATTCTTACTACCTACGGCCTGGTGCGCAGTGATGCAGAAGAATTCGCGCAGAAACACTTCGCGTTCGTCGTACTCGATGAAGCGCAGGAGATCAGAAACCCCGACACCCAGGTGCGTCAAAGCGCACAGCGGCTCCATGCTGACTGCCGAATAGCTGTTACAGGCACGCCCGTGCAGAATCGCCCCCTGGACCTGTGGTCAATCACCTCCTTTCTGAACCCGGGGTTGGTCGAATCCCGCGAAGAATTCATACGCACATACGAGCGGACCGACGCACAGGAAGAGCTCAGCCAACGCCTGCGCCCGATCTTTCTGCGTCGTACCAAAGAAGCCGTCGCCCCGGAACTGCCGCCCGTTACTGAAGAGGTTCTGCGAACAGAACTCTCCCCATCCGAAAAGGAAATTTATGATCAACGAAGGCAAAAAGCACTTAACAACCTTGAAGGCAGTACTTCCTCCCGCATCCTCACTGACCTTCTCCGGCTGCGGCAGATCTGTTGTCACCCCGGCCTGACCGAAGATGACACGAACCGGACATCTTCGAAGCTGGCCTCCCTCCTGGATCATTTACGAGAAATCACCGATGAAGGCCATTCCGTAATGATCGTGACACAATTCGCCCGAATGCTGGATCTTATCTCCCGGCAACTGGATACATACAACATCCCGTTCTACAGCATCAAAGGCGACACGCCGCAATCAGTCCGCGGTGAAAGGATTGAACAGTTTAACGCTTCGGACACCCCGGAAGTATTCCTGCTCAGCCTCAAAGCCGCCGGGACCGGCATCAGCCTTACGAAAGCTGATTATGTCTTTGTCTATGATCCCTGGTGGAATCCGGCGGCTGAACAACAGGCCGTCGAGCGGACGCACCGCATCGGGCAGGACAAACCTGTCATGATCTACCGCATGATAGCAAGCGGGACAATAGAGGAAACAGTTCTGAGTCTGCGACAAAACAAGCAGGATGTCCTGTCTTCGATATTCGAGGAGGCCGAATCAGCGCAACCGCCGAAACATCTCTCAAAAGAAGACGTTCAACATTTGCTGGGCTCTTAACCCTCAGGGAGCCAACATACGGCTTTTACCCCCTTCACGTTACGGAGCGCGTCATTGATCGTATATTTGCATAGAGTAAGCACAGAGAGTATGGTAAGACTAGGAGAAGAGGGTTAAGCATACTGTATGTGACGGGCCTATACCGGAACGCAACGAGCAGCGAGGATCGGGTTCGCAAACCGATCAATGAGTGGGCCTTTTCCCTACGGAGAAACGCGTCACGAGGCCGAATCAACACATACAGCACTCGCCCACCAAACACGCGGCACTGACCCGCCCGATGCTCGCCAATGATACTACCGACGACGTGAGGGGCGAATCTCTATGACTAAGCAGAATTTACGCGAACGGGCCGAACAACTCCTACAGACCAACCCCGCCACTAAGCCCGAAATGAATACAGCCGATGTGCAGGAGCTTGTCCATGAACTGCAACTCCACCAGACAGAGTTGGAGATGCAGAACGAGGAACTACAGGAGGCCTATCGCCAGTTGGGCGAATCCCGCGATGCGTACGCCGAGCTCTATGATTTCGCTCCTGTGGGCTATTTGACCATCGACCAGAACGATATGATTACTGAAGTCAACCATACTGCCGCCTCTATGCTTGAAACGGAACGGGGCAATCTGTACGGCTGCAGATTCAGACAGTTTGTGCATCCCGACATTCAAACCCAATGGTTGCAGCATCGCCGCGCGTTGAAGTCAAGCGGGGAGAAGCAAGTAATTGAACTCGAGCTTCAGACGAACGCCGGGACGTCGGTCACCACCAGACTCGACTGCCGCCCGGCGAAGGCCTCTGATACCGGGAACTGGCGTTGTCTGATCGCATTGAGCGATATTACAGAGCGTAAACGGGCGGAGCTGGACCTGCAAAAGGCGCTGGATGACTTACGCGAGGCAGAACAGCAGTTAGTTGAGCAAGAGCGGCGCCAGGCCCTGACCACGATGGCCAGCGGCATCGCCCACGATTTCAACAACGCCCTTAACCCAATCCAGGCATTCGCAGAAATGCTTATCGACAAGCCGAAAATCCTGGATGATCGCGAGAGAACACTCCGCTACCTGAAGCATATTCATAAATCCGCAAGCCACGCCGCTGCAACCGTTCGACGCATGCGTAAATTCTTCCGTCCAGACGAAGAGGAGACTTTTGCTGATATCGACCTGAACGCTGTAATCAGAGACGCTGTGTCTATAACACAACCACGCTGGAAAGAAGAAGCATCCGCGAACGGCAAAGACATTGATGTTAAGGCGGAGTTGGGGGATCTCCCTCCCGTCCGGGGAAGCGAGGCGGCACTCAATGAGGTCCTGACGAATCTGATCTTCAACGCCGTAGATGCCATGCCGAAAGGCGGGGTGATCAGAATAGCAACAAAGCAGGACCGCGGCAGTGTTGTGCTTGAGGTCAGCGACAACGGCGTGGGTATGCGTGAAAAGACAAAAAAGAAATGCCTGGACGCTTTCTATACCACGAAAGGCCCTGGGGGCTCCGGGTTAGGCCTGGCCACAATCAAAGGCATTATTCAGCGGCACGACGGGGATATGACGCTGGAGAGTACGGAAGGACAAGGCACGACCTTCCGGTTTATACTGCCGCCCGCTCAAAGTCGCCCTGAAGGAGAGAATCAGAACGAAAGCCGCCAGAACCGCACCATGCAGATCCTTGTAGCAGAGGATGACGAAATTCAGCGCGAGATGTTATACGACCTCCTGAGCGATGAAGGGTATGGTGTAGATGCTGCAGCAGACGGTACTGATGCGCTGGAGTATTTAAAGGCCGGAACGTACGATCTGATCGTCACCGACCGGGCGATGCCCGGGATGCGTGGCGACGAACTGGCAAAACATGTAAAGGAGCAGGTCCCCGGCAAGCCGGTCATCATGGTTACCGGCTTCGGTGAGACAATGGATGCTGCAGGCGGAAAACCGAAAGGCGTGGATGCTCTCGTGTCGAAACCCTTTACCAGGGAAAGCCTGCAGAAGGCGATAGCGCAGGTCATGGAATGAACAAACCGGTTTTCCCAATTCTGGATTGCCTCTTGGGAATCTCGCTCTTCCCGCTCCTCCTCACGTTATGTTGCAAAAACGGTTCATTCGTTCGCATCCCCGCAAAATCTGTAGTAACGCAGGGCGTTCACACAACATAAACCTAAAATCCGCAGCAGAAAAACCAAAGGAGGTGTTATTAGTTTTTTTATAAGGTGTTACTATTTTAAGCGTTTCACCCGTTGGGTGAAACTTAGTTCTTTGGTTTTTCTACCCGGTAGGGTTAATTTTGTGGTTGCATCTGCTTCGTTAGCATCGACTCGCAGTAGGAGCTACAGCTTCGTCTCGCTGCCTTGCATATGCAACCACAAAATCAACTGCGAAATTTAGGATAAATGCGCGTACTTCTTTTTAGCGCAATGACTACTGCCTACCCAGTCACGTCGTCTATAGTTAGAAGAATCACCCCCGGCAATCCGGTTTCGCATTCGAGACGGCGGGCATTCAGGCGGAACACACGTTCCCCGATTTTCGGGAAACTAGCAGAGACCTCGTAATCTTCGACAATGGTTTTCTGCGGAATCATTTCCTCCAACAACGTGCGCAGCTCCGGGATATCCCATTCGCCGGCACCGACATCGTAGATCAATTGCCCTTCTGTCTTTTTTCTGTTTGTACGGAAATCCCGATAAAAGCTGGCGTTTGCCCGTTCCACTCGCAAGTCTGTGTCCAGCACAAGGGCCGGCTGACGAATGGTGTCGAATACGCTCTGCAACAGTTCCCGGGCGTTTTCTTCCCCATCTTCCAACTGCTTGGTTGTGCTGATATCCACAAACGTCGCCACCACGCCATCGATCACATTCTCCGCGGTGCGATAAGGGGCCAAACGCATAAGGTACCACGTGCCGTCCGTCGTCGTTACCTCTTTTTCCTTCCGCTGCAGCGTTTTCAACACCTCTTCCGCATCCTGCACCAGTTCCTCTTCGCGCAACAGGGTCCCCAAATCCGCCAAAGGACGACCCACATCCGTCGGAATGATGTTGATAATGTTTTTCGCCTGTTCCGTGTAACGCTTGATGGCCAGCTCGTTGTCGAGGAAGATGGTAGCAACATCGGTGCTGTTGAGCAGGTTCTGCATGTCGTCGTTGACACGGGACAGCTCCTCCACTTTGGCCTCCAATTCGGCGTTGACGGTTGTCAACTCTTCGTTCAGCGACTGCGTCTCTTCCTTTGAGGTCTCCATCTCTTCGTTTGAGCTCTGCAGTTCCTCGTTGGTCGACTGCAGCTCTTCGTTGGTGGACTTGAGTTCCTCATTCGAGGTTTCCAGCTCTTCAACGGTGGACTGCAACGATTCTTTCGTATACTTCAGTTCACGCTCAAGTTGTTCCACATACTCGGCCGTAGTATCGGCGTCACCGGCCGTGGCCGTTTCTGTAGCAGCAGAAGGTTCATCCGGCGTACGCGGCGGTGGCGTGGGGCGAAAGCAGACCATTAACAACCCCTGCAAAGTTTCAGGCTCAGTGATCCGGGTGACGGACAGATCCACATGAGCCTGGTCACCGTTGTTTTTGACGGGAATGCATTCACGGACAACATCCTGGTCCTGCGACAGCA
>Ga0207714_1002694_pt1 | contig 10505 bp, 9 predicted proteins | sample PonA232FremontCA_2_FD_187270 | JGI IMG/M metagenome (GOLD analysis project Ga0207714, IMG submission 187270) | Marine sediment microbial community from Fremont, CA, USA - Pond A23 Sediment 2 (SPAdes) | ecosystem: Environmental > Aquatic > Marine > Unclassified | place: USA: Fremont, California... | reverse complement strand
CGGACTACAATCTGGCCATCAATGTCTCCCTGTTCGAACTGGAAAACGAGGACTTCGTGGCCATGATCCAGCGGGAGCTGGACCACCAGGGCCTGCCCGCGCGGCGGCTGACCCTGGAAGTAACGGAAAGCACTTTCATGGCCTCGCCGGCCATGATCGCTGAACGCCTGAATGCATTACGCAAGCTGGGCGTACGGATTGCGCTGGATGACTTCGGCACCGGCTATTCCTCCCTGAGCTATCTCACCCGGATTCCGCTGGACGAGGTCAAGATCGATCGTGCCTTTGTGCTGGAAGTGGCGGATAACGAAGTGGCCCGAACCCTGGTGACCAGCCTGCTCAATATCTGCCGGGTATTGCACATCAAACCGGTCATCGAGGGCGTGGAATACCGGCGCCAGCTGGAAGCACTGAACGACTATCCGGATGTCATCATTCAGGGCTTCGCGTTTTCCCGGCCGGTCTCCATCAAGGGCGCGACCTCCTACGCCAGCGGCTTTCACGCCTCGGCCTGAAGGCCTGGTGGTTCAGCTCGAAATCGAGGGCAGGTCATAAGCAACGCCGGTCAGCTCCTCCGATACCGACCAGAGCCGCCGGGCCAGGTGCGGATCGAGAGCGTGCTTGCTGGAGCGCCCTTTCGCCGGATAGCCGGTGATCTCCCAGGGTCCGTCCGGACCCATGTAGTCGCCGCCGTTCACAACCGGTGCCGTGGCCGCATAGAGCGTGGGCAGCGCCCCCTGGACCGGCGGACGCGCCAGCACTGGTGCCAGCCGGGCCGTCAGCCGCGCCAGCCACTGCGGCCCGGTTTTCTCCAGCGCCGGAGTGGCCAGATTGGTCCCGGCAATCCCCGGATGGGCGGCGACGGAAATGGCTTGCGCGCCCGCCGCCTGCAAGCGCCGTTGCAGCTCGTGGGCGAAGAGCAGATTGGCCAGCTTGCTCTGACTGTAAGCCTTCTGTTTGCCGTAGCCGTGCTCCAGATTCAGACCGTCGAAGTGGATACGGCCCATGCGGTGTCCGATGCTGCTCAGGGTCACGATGCGCGCGCCGGGCGTATCCCGGAGCAACGGCAACAACGGTCCGGTCAAGGCGAAATGGCCCAGATGATTGGTGCCGAAATGCATCTCGAAACCGTCTTCGGTACGCATGGGCGGCAACCACATGACGCCGGCGTTGTTGATCAGCAGATCCAGATGATCGTGGTGTGCACGGACCTGCTCGGCCGCCTGACGCACCGATTCCAGGCTGGACAGATCCATTTGCACCAGCTCCAGCGAGGCCCCCGGCGCGTGCGCCCGAATGGCCTCCATGGCGGTATCGGCCTTGTCCCGATTGCGGCACCCCAGCAGAACATGCGCGCCGCGTGCGGCCAGCACCCGCGCGGTTTCAAAACCCAGGCCGCTGTTCGCGCCCGTGACCAGGGCTTTCTTTCCCGTGACGTCGGGAACCTGTTGTTCCGTCCATTTCCTCGAGTGGCCACCCATGATGAACCCGTTGTTGCAGCAAAGTCTCCGGCATGCAATCACGATCCGGGACCAGGGGCAATCGATGGCCACCTTGAGCGGTCGCGTTCGCGCCAGGCCTCTGACAGAATCCGCGCATGAACGAAAACGCCTCCGAACGCACCGAAGGCAACGCCGAATCGACCTATGATTTTGTCGAGGAGCTACTGAACAGCCTCAGCCATGGCATTGGCGCGGCGCTCAGTATTGCCGGCACCGTGGTGCTGATCGTGTTCGCGGCCGGCATGGGCGACGCCTGGAAGGTGGTCAGCTTCTCCATTTTCGGCGCCAGTCTGATTCTGCTCTACCTCAGTTCCACGCTGTATCACAGCCTGCCGCAACCCCAACTCAAGCGCTTGTTCAAGACCCTGGATCACTGCGCCATCTATCTGCTCATCGCGGGCAGCTATACGCCCTTCCTGCTGGTCAACATGCGCGGCACCGTGGGCTGGACCATCTTCGGGGTGGTCTGGGCCCTGGCACTGGGCGGAATCACGCTCAAGCTGGTCTATGGTGATCGCCTCAAGGCCCTGCGCGTCATCATCTATCTGGGCATGGGCTGGCTGATCCTGGTGGCCGCCGATGATCTGGCGGCCGGATTGAATGATCAGGCCCTGAAGCTGATTGTCGTGGGCGGCATTGTCTATACGCTGGGCGTGATCTTCTATCTCGTCCAGCGAATTCCCTTCAACCACGCCATCTGGCACCTGTTCGTGGTGGGCGGCAGCGTCTGCCACTTCTACGCCGTCTACTATGGTGTCCTGCCCTTCTAGCAGGCTGTTGAAAACCCGGTGCGTACGCCGGCGTCCATGCTGGTTCGCACAAGCCTGGCAACAGCCTGCCCGGGCACATGACTGCGATCACAACTGATCGATCGGGATCTTGAGGTAGCGCACCTCGTTGTCTTCCGCGGGCGGCATTTCGCCGGCGCGGATATTCACCTGCACCGAGGGCAGAATCAGACGCGGCATGGGCAGGGTGGCGTCACGTTCCTCGCGCATCTGCACGAACTCCGCCTCACTCTTGCCCGCGCCCACATGGATGTTGTCGCGCTTCTCCGCGCCCACGGACGTTTCCGCGCTGTGCTCGCGTTCGTCGCCCGGGTAGTCGTGGCAGACAAAGATGCGCGTTTCATCCGGCAGCTCGAGCAGTTTCCGGATGGAGCGATACAGCGTGCTCGCATCGCCGCCGGGAAAATCACAACGCGCGGTGCCCTTGTCCGGCTGAAAGAGAGTGTCGCCCACGAAGAGCGCGTCCCCGATCAACCAGGCCATGTCCGCCGGCGTGTGCCCTGGGGCGTGAATCACCCGGCCTTCGAGCTCACCCACCCGGAAGGTTTCGTCGTCGCCAAAGAGGTGGTCGAACTGGCTGCCGTCACAGAGAAATTCCTTCTCCAGATTGAAAACCTCGCGAAAGATCTTCTGCACCTCGCGGATGTGCTCACCGATGCCCAGCCGGCCGCCCACCTGGTCGCGCACAAAGGGCGCGGCGGACAGATGATCGGCATGGGCATGGGTATCGAGCACCCAGTCCACGGTCAAATCCTGCTCGCGCACATGATCCACCAGCCGTTGCGCGCCGGCGGTGCTGGTACGGCCCGCCTTGGGATCGAAATCCAGCACCGGGTCGATCACGGCCGCATGGCCGCCGGGCCGGTCGTAAATCACATAGCTGAAGGTTTCCGTGTCCGGATCGAGAAAGGCTTGTACTTCCGGGCGCATGATCTTCTCCTGTTGGCTTTCTTCTATTCAATGAAGGCATAAAGGTATTCGATTTTCCAATATGCGCGGCCGATCGTTTTGATAGCGTCACCCCGCCCGGGGCGCAAAGGGGCCCGTTGGAAGGCCTCCCCGTGTTCTCGACGCGCCCGGGATTACCGAGCATTCATCTTGCCACAGGCATCACCCGTGGAGCTGGCTTTCTCCATCGGGCCTGTCCTCAGCCGGCCCTCCCGCAGTTCCACCGGATTCGGCTGGAGACACCCCAGCCCGTCCGGGCTAGGAAAAACCCGTTGCGTACTCAGGCTTTCAGGCTGGTTCGCAATCGAGGCGCCCTTTTGAAGGCATGTGTCTACACGTCGAAAAATGGCAACGACGACTGCGGGCCAGCCTGAAAGCCCCGCGGGGCGCGGCCTGAAGCGCCCATCTGCTGCACTTTGTCGCTGGGAAAGGGGAACCACACTGTCCGTCGCAACAAAGCACCCGGGATCTCCGGTAAAGTGACCATGGTCTGGCATTCATGAGAGTTTCTCTTGCGGCGTCGTGCTTCACTGCTTGCTTTACTGTTACACGTGGTACCCGCTCTGGCCCAGCAGCAGCTGAAACCGGTGGAAATTCAGGCCCCGCGCCTGGAAACCGATCCCCGGGAGACGCCGGCTGCGGTATCCCTGGTGGAGGCCCCGGCGGATCAACCCGGGCGCGAGCGGCTCCAACTGGACTCGGCTCTGATGCGCGTGCCCGGTGTGTTCACGCAGAACCGCTACAACTTCGCCCAGAACCTGCGCATTTCCAGTCGCGGCTTTGGCGCCCGGGCCCCGTTCGGCATTCGCGGGCTGCGCATCCGCGTGGATGGCCTGCCCGCCACTCTGCCGGACGGCCAGGCCCAGGTGGACGCGATTGATCTGGATGCCGCTCGCGACGTGGAAGTGCTGCGCGGGCCCGTATCCGCACTCTACGGCAACGCCAGCGGCGGCCTGATCGCGGTGCGCACCGCCGATGGCAGCAATACCCCGCCGGGCGAAGCCGTGCGCCTGACCGGGGGCAGCCACGGGCTGCGCAAGATCCATGCGCGCCAGGCCGGGCGCAGCGAAAACCGCAGTCATTATCTCAGCGCGTCGTCGTTGGCCTTTGACGGCTACCGGGAACAGAGCCGGGTCCGCAAGCATCAGTTCAACGCCCACACGCGGATGGAAAGCAACGGGCATGAGTTCCAGGTTGTCGCCAATGCGCTGGACACGCCCGTGGCCGAGGACCCGGGCGGGCTCACCGAGGCCCAGGTGGACGCCGACCGGCGCCAGGCCACGGACTTCGCCCGGCGTCTGGACGCGGGCCAGAGCGTCACCCAGCAAAAAGGGGGCCTGATCTACCGCAACGACAACGGCTGGAAGGCGCGGCTGCATTACAGCCGGCGAATCTTCGAGCAACAATTGCCGTTTCCCGGCAGTAGCCTGATCGGTTATCAGCGCCACTTCTACGGCACGGGTGTGGAACACCAGGGCAACACCCGTTTGGGCGAGACCCCGGTGAGCTGGCTCGCGGGTCTGGAGCTGGACCGTCAGGAGGATGATCGCCGGCGCTACAGCGTGGACGGCAATGCCCGGGTCACGGGCCGCACGGCCAATGAACGCCAGCATGCCACCGCCGCCGGCGCCTTTGTGCGCGGCCGGGCAGGCCTGACCCAGGCCCTCACTTTCACGCTCGGCGCACGCGCCGATCATGTCGAATTCAGCATCCATGACCGGCTGCTCGCCGATGGCGACGACTCCGGACGGCGGCGCTTTCGCGAGGGCAGCTGGATGACGGGCCTGAACTGGCGCGTGAATAAAGACCATAATCTGTACGCCAGCGCCGGCACCGCCTTCCAGACCCCGACCTTTACCGAATTCGCGGACCCGGACGGCAGCGGCGGTTTCAATCCGGCGCTGGACCCCCAGCAGGCCCGTAATCTGGAAATCGGCGCCCGGGGCGCGCGGGCGAATCTGGACTATGAGCTGGCGCTCTTCCGGGTGGATGTGGACGAGGAAATCGTCCCCTTCGAGAAGAACGGCCGGACCTTCTATGAAAACGCCGGGCGCACCCGGCGGCAGGGCCTGGAACTGGGCGTCACCTGGTACCCCACGCAACGGCTGACCCTGACCGGCGCCTGGACCCGGGCGGATTATCGCTTCCGCCGTTTCGTGGAGAGCGGCACCGACCGGGACGGCAACCGCCTGCCCGGACTACCCCGTCATCAGTTCTACGGCGAACTGCGCTGGGAAGAGGCGGACGGGCTCTTCGGCGCGCTGGAGCTGCGCGCGGTGGACGAGGTCTATGCGGACAACGCCAATACCACCCGGGTGCCCGGCTATACGGTGATCAATGCGCGCGCCGGCAACAGCTGGCGTTTGGGAGACGCGCGCGAGCTGGAAGCCTGGGTGGGCGGACGCAACCTCACGGACAAGGCCTACCCGGCCAATGTGCGTGTGAACGCCAACGGCGGCAGCTTCTTCGAGCCGGCCCCGGGCCGGGCCTGGCGGGCGGGCCTGGCGGTGACGTTCTGAAGCGCTGTCTTACAGCTGTGCCTCGATATCCCGGGCGATGTCTTCCGGCTTGTCCTTCGAGCCGTAGCGCTTGACCACCCGGCCGTCCCGGTCCACCAGAAACTTGGTGAAATTCCATTTGATGGCCTTGCTCCCGAGCACGCCCGGCGCTTCGCTCTTGAGGTGCTGAAAAAGCGGGTGAGCGTCGTCGCCGTTCACCTCGATCTTGTCGAACAGGGGGAAGGACACCCCATAGTTGAGCTCGCAGAACTCGCCGATGTCGTCGGCGGAGCCCGGCTCCTGATGCGCGAACTGGTTGCAGGGAAAGCCCAGGATTTCCAGCCCCTGATCCTGGTACTGCTCATAAAGTTTCTGCAGCCCCTTGTACTGGGGGGTGAAGCCGCACTGGCTGGCGGTGTTCACCACCAGCAGAACCTTGCCCTGGTACCGGGACAGGGCCAGATCCCGACCCTGAAGATCCCGTGCACTGAAATCATGTACGCTGGTCATGGCTGCCTCGCTGTCACCCGTGAGCGGTTATCATGACAATTGCCCGGTTCAATTGAAATGGCCGCGCGCTTCGACTCATGATGACGGCAACAGCGCCACAGCAGGGGCCATGAATCCCGATAGGGGTCTGGGCCGGCCTGAAGCGGCCGGGATTGGACCACGTCTTCCCAGCCCGGGATCTGCGGCTGGTCAATCCGGAGTTCGCCCCGGACCGGCGGGCCACTGCCACCTCAGGGGGGACAAGCCCCGGCCGCACCGGGGCGGCCGGGGGCTCGCGGTTACTCCTGGTCCTGAGTGTCGTTCGGGTCGTCCATTTTTTCCTGAACCCGATCCGCGCCCTTTTCCATTTGCTCGGCGGCATCCTCGGCCTTGTCCATGGCCGTATTAGCGCCTTCTTGCACGGCTTCGCCGGTTTCCTCGACGGCGTCGCCGGCCTGGTCACCGGCTTTTTCCATGGTCTCTTCGACCGCTTCGCCCGCTTCTTCGGCCTGATCACCAACGTCCTGATCGTCGCTGCATCCCGTCAGTGTCAGGGCCAGCGCCATCACAGCCGTCCCCATCCAGGTCATGAAACCTTGTGCCGTCATGATCAGCCTCCTTTGTAAGGTTCCGGAAAACTTCGTTTCGCGGCAGCGTATGCCCGGACACAACGTGAAGACCATGCCGGCCCGTTGCAATCCTTGTGGCCTGGCCACGAGCTGCATTTGTGAGTCGGGTCTCAGCGGTGATCCCGCGATTGCTGGATGACACGCCCTTCGCGCACCGTCAGACTGGAACCCCCGAAGAACTCCAAGAGCGCCATGAAAGTCCGGATTCTGCTGCTTCTGCTGTGCTCGCCCGTCGCCATGGCCTTTGAACCCTCGGTGCTCCAGGGCCAGTGGGCCGCGCTTCAGCAACGCGAAGGCGCCACGGATCGCTATTTCTTTCTGACGGTCAACGCGGATATGTCGGGCGTTCTGGTGCGAACCCGGGGCGAAAACACCATTACCCGGCGCTTTGATGCCGGCGACAGCCGCAGCCGACAAGCCTATCTGGAAGCCGATCTGCCGAACGACGAGACCGTCATTCTCTGGGCCTGGCAACAGAACAACGGGGTACGAAGGGTCAATGGTCTGCTCTTCGAGGAGGGCCGTCAGGAGCCGGTGCGCAACATGCTGCCGGTACCGCTGGAATATCTGGGAGCGCAGCACGAACTTCGGCAAAACCCCCGGATCGACCAATGGGCGCGCCAGCATCCCTACCGCGACCAGGCTGCCGACGACAGCTAGCAGGCTGGAGGTCACGACGTGTCGCAAGGCTCCGCGGTCGAGCGGCTTTACGCCCTGGTGGCCCATGAAAAAGGCGTCCGGGCCTGCACGGACCTTTCCGAACAGGCTTGCCGGGACGTGCCCGGCAATTTCTTCCGCCTGGCGGGCGCACTGGTGCTCACCAAGATGGCGGATCTGCTGATCAATCCCAAAACGGTGCTGGCCTGGCTGATGACGGCCGTGGGCGCGCCCGCCGCGCTGGTGGCCTGGCTGGTCCCCGTACGCGAATCCGGAGCCCTGATCCCGCAACTGGTGATCGGCGCCTGGATGCGCCGCCATCCTCGGCGCAAACCCTTCTGGGTGCTGGGCAGTATCCTGCAGGGCCTGTGTGTGCTGGCTATGGCCGCCGCGATCGGATGGCTGGAGGGCAAGGCGGCCGGGTTGGCCATCATCGCCTTGCTGGTGGCTTTCAGCCTCAGCCGGGGGCTGTGTTCGGTGGCCGTCAAGGACGTGGAAGGCAAGACGATTCCCCGGACCCGCCGGGGGCGGCTGTCCGGACTGGCCACGACGCTGTCGGGCGTGGGCACCCTGGTGCTGACCCTCGCCCTCTTTGCCGGACAACGGGATCCGTCGTTCGCCTTTTACCTGGGCCTGCTCATCAGTGCGGCTGTGTTGTGGTGGCTGGCGGCGGCGTTGTTCAGCCGGATCGGCGAGGAGGCGGGCGCGACCGGCGGCGGAGGCAATACCCTGCGCCAGGCGCTGGGCCATCTGCGTCTGCTCCGCGACGATCCGCCCTTCCGCCATTTCGTGATCACGCGGGCCCTGCTCATGGCCTCGGCCCTGGGCGCTCCCTTTCTGGTGATCCTGGCGCAGAACGGCGGCAGCGGCTGGCTGCTGGGCGGTTTCGTGCTGGCTTCGGCGCTGGCCAGCACGGTCAGCGCCGGCTTCTGGGGCTGGATGGCGGATACGTCCAGCCGCCGGGTCATGCTGCGCGCGGGTACAATGGCGGCGCTGATATGCCTGACCGGCGGCGGACTGGCGCTGACCGGGCTGGAGGGCCGCGCGCTGGACTGGCTCTATCCGGGGCTCTACTTCGTGCTCGCCATCGCCCATGATGGTGTGCGCATCGGCCGCAACACTTATCTGGTGGACATGGCCGCGGAGAACCGGCGCACGGATTACACCGCGGTGAGCAATACCGTGATTGGCGTCCTGCTGCTGGTCGTCGGCGGGGTCAGCGCACTGGCCGCCACGGCCTCGCCGGAAACGGCGCTGGTGCTGCTGGGGCTGATGGGTACCGGCGGCGCGCTCAGTGCCTGGCGCCTGGCGGAAGTGCAATGACCGGCCTCTTCAGGGACCCGACGCGTCGGCTCGGGCGCGCATCGCGCGCGGCGTCTCGCCGAACCAGCGCCGGAAGGTGCGACTGAAATTGGAGGTATCCCGGTAGCCCAGTTTTTCGGCCACTCGTTCCACGGGCGTATCCGTGTTGAGCAGATACCAGGCCGCCAGCTCCTGACGCACCTCGTCGAGCAGCTCCTGATACGAGGTGTTTTCCGCCTTGAGCTTGCGGATCAGGGTCCGGCGTGACATCGCGAACTCGCCCGCCAGTCCCTCCAGGGTGGGATAGGCGCCCTCGCTCTCCAGCAGGAAATTGCGGATGCGCTGGCTCATGGCGCCGCCACTTTCCATCTGGTGCAGCGCGTTTTCACATTCGCGCACCGCCGAGCGCCAGGCCATGGGGTCGGCGGTGAGACAGGGTGTGTCCAGCAGCGCGCGGGGCATGCGCACCGCGTAGACGGGCGCTGCGAAGCTAACCGGACAGCCCAGCTTCTGCTCGTAGACCGGGCCCCATTCCGGTTCCGGGAAAGGAAATTCGATGCTCGCCTCGCGCAGGGGCTGGGCGGTAATGGTTTCCACCAGCCGGAAGAGGGTAGCCAGGTTGACGCCCAGGATGTATTCCCGGGCATCGCCGAAATCCAGGTGTTCCTCCGCCCAGATCACGCCATCGTCTTCGTTTTCGCGGAAATGGTAGGTCATGAGCTGCAGGCGCAGGGCCGAAAACCGGGTCACCGTTTCCAGCACCTGACGCAGGTCCTGGGCCGCGACCGCCGCGTAGCCCACGGGCCCATGGGCGGAGACCATGGTGATCTCGCCCACCTCCAGCCCCAGCCAGGGTTTGTCCGTGAGCCGGATCGCCCGGCGGATCAGACGAGTCATCTGCTCCAGGCTGAGAAAGCGATTGTCGCCCATGAGTTGCTCCCAGCGCAGCCGGGTGCCCTGGAGGATGGTGGCGGTATCCAGGCCGCACTGGCGCAGATGGGCGCACAGCAACCGTGCATAGGTGGGATGAATGGCCGGCCGCAGCCGGTCCTGGACCCGGATGCTCACGGGGAACACCTAAACGTGTTGTTTCTGATTATGTCACCTTATGACGATTTATTGCCACTTTCAACGGTGCCGGATTCGGCTTTTCGACCACATCATGGAAGTATAAGACAAAAACCGGAGGCGAAAATGAGTCAGGCAGGTGTATTCACAACGGACAGCGGTGAGGTCTACCGCGACCGCAAACGGCATATGTGGATTGTGTCGCTGCTGGTTCCGGCCATGATCTTCGTGGGGCCGGCGCTGTATTTTGCATTCGATCAGAATGCGCTCTGGCTCTGGTTGCCGCTGGCATTCTTCTACGGACTGATCCCGGTGCTCGACCTGGTGCTGGGTGAAGACCGCAGCAATCCGCCCGAAGAAGTCGTGTCTCAGCTGGAGGCGGATCCCTATTACCGCTATATCACCTACGCCCTGGTGCCCATCATCTGGGGCGCCGTCATCTACGCCGCCTGGTTCGTGGGCACCCAGAACCTGCCCGTTCACGGCATTATCGCCATGATCCTGCTCACCGGCGGCACCCTGGGCTTCGGCATGAACCTGGGCCATGAGCTGGGCCACAAGAAAAACCCGGTCGAGCGCTGGCTCGCGAAGTTCGTGCTCGCCATCGGCGGCTACGGGCACTTC
>Ga0207714_1002693_pt1 | contig 10506 bp, 11 predicted proteins | sample PonA232FremontCA_2_FD_187270 | JGI IMG/M metagenome (GOLD analysis project Ga0207714, IMG submission 187270) | Marine sediment microbial community from Fremont, CA, USA - Pond A23 Sediment 2 (SPAdes) | ecosystem: Environmental > Aquatic > Marine > Unclassified | place: USA: Fremont, California... | reverse complement strand
CGACTGCGCCGCGCCGATCAGCGACGGGACGCTGAGATCGACGAAGTGAGCGTTATAGAACACCCAGCCCGCCCCGCGCCACACCGAGACGGGGTCGCCGCCGAACAGGTCGGCGAAGAAGTTGATCCCGGAGAGTCCCTCCTCGATCCGGTCGCTCTGCGTGACGTAGGTGATGAGGTATCCGAGCAGGTACGCCGCGCCGCCGGCGGTCGCGCCGGTGGCGACTCCCGTTGCGAGGCTCGCTTCCGAACCGGTCCCTGCGGCCGCTCCGGCGGTAGATGAATCCATCGTGAACCCGTCGTCTCGGCCATCGTAAGTGTTTGGTGGGGCGAAACGACGCCGCGTTCACCCGGTCACGCCGGCCGCCCGCAGCTCGGCGCGGATCGCGTCGCGTTTCACGAGGGCGAACCCGACACAGATGACGAGGAAGCCGACGACGGTCGCGGCCGTGACCCCCTCGGATAACACGAGCCACCCGACGACGGCGGCGAAGACGGGCGCGACGTAGGAGACGAGGTTGATCTCGATCGGTCCGAGCCGGCCGAGCAGGTCGAAGTAGATGAGAAAGCCGACGCCGCTGGCGACTAACGCGAGGTACCCCAACGCGAGCACCGATTCGGTCGTCCAGACCGCGTCGGCGACGGACTCGCCGAACGCGAACGCGAGTACGTGCGCGAGACCGGCGCCGAGGAGCATCGACCACGCCTCCATCGTCTCGGTCCGGATGTCGGTGTCGGAGGCCCGAGTGAGCACGGAGCCGAGCGCGAACGACGCCGCCGCGGCCAACACGAGCAGCTTCGCGACGGTCCCGCCGCCGGTCAGGTTCGCCGGGTCCGGGTTCGCTAAGATTACCGCGCCGGCGAGCCCGACGAGCAGTCCGAGCGCGCCGACCGCGGTCAGCCGCTCCGTGGGGAGGACGGCGCGCGCGAACCCGGTCGTCAACACCGGCGAGAGGCTGACGATCACGGCCGCGACCGCGCTCGTCACCGCGGGGTCGGTCTCGCCGACGAAAAGCAGGACGTGGTACCCGGCGATGATGAAGACGGCCCCGACCGCCACCTCGGCCCACTGGTCGCGCCCACGCGGCACGGGGTCGTCGACCGCGTACGCCGCGTACGCGAGCATCGCGACGCCAGCCACGTCGAACCGGAAGGCGACGAACAACACGGGGGGAAAGTACGCGAGACCCGCGTTGATCGCGACGAACGCGGATCCCCACGCGGCGGCGAGACCGAGGAAAAGCGAGAGGGTTCTACCGCGGCTCACGCCTCACGCCTCCCCGGGCGCGGGCCAAAAGCTTCCGGAAGCGGCGCGAGCAGCCGGGACCGCCGGGGACGGGCGGCGGACATCGGCCGACGGTCAGCGCAGGCGGTATCCGTCCGCGTCGCGGGTGACGACGCCGACGTCCGCGAGTCGGCCGAGAGCGTCCGCGACGGCCGACTCCTCGGCACCGACCGCCTCGGCGACCGAGGCGGGAGTCCCGTCCGTCTCCGTCACCGCGCCGAGGACTGCAGCGAAAAACCGGCTGTCGGCCTCGACGCCGAGCCGGTCGTCGATCTCCGCGAGGGTCTCCTCGACGCGCCCTTGGACCCACCGCTGGGCTAAGGAGAGCTCGCGGTCGAGATCCTGAAGCCGAGCGTACTCGGCGGCGAGCTCGGCGAGGTCGCGCCGCCTCTCGGACCCGTCGGGCGCTTCGATGGAGAGGTGCGGACACCGGCCCGACATGTCGAGGGTGTTTTTCGCCGGGTACGCGCTCTTCGCGCCGAAGCCGTACGGCGAGACGCTCACCTCCAGCCGGAGGCTGCGCGATATCCGGAAGTACTTCCGCCGCCGGTCGTCGGTGGTCGACTCGACGAGACCCGCCTCCTCTAAGCGCCGCAGGTGGTCGATGACCGCCTTCGGGCTCACGTCGAGGTACTCCGAGATCTCCGTGACGTAACACGGCTTCGTCGACAGCAGTCGGAGGATCCGCCGCCGGTTCTCGTTGCCGAGGAGATCGAGCAGTACCGCGGAGTCCATTAACGTATGGTTAACGCCGAACGCACAAGAACCTGGCTTCGCCCGGCGACCGCGGTTCGACGACTCCGGCGGCGTCCGTCACGGCCGCGCGGCGCCGGCATCGAAGGGTAATTACTCGCCGGGGGAGAATCGTGCGGTATGAAGGCGGCACTCGTGATCCTCGACGGCTGGGGGCTCGGCGACCACGACCGGCTGGACGCGGTGCGAGCGGCCGACACCCCGACGTTCGACGCCGCGACCGACCGGGGGGCCGACGGTCGGCTGACCGTTCACGGGCGGCGCGTCGGCCTCCCGGAGGGACAGATGGGCAACTCCGAGGTCGGCCATCTGAACGTCGGTGCGGGGCGGGTCGTCACCCAGGCGTACACGCGTATCACGGACGCGCTCGCGTCGGGGTCGCTCGCCGACAACGACGCGGTCGCGGCCGCGCTCGACCACGCGGCCTCGACCGGCGGCCGGGTCCACTTCATGGGGCTCGTCTCCGACGGCGGGGTCCACTCTGACGTCGAACACCTGCTCGCGCTGATCGACGCGGCGGCGGACGCGGGCGTGCCGGCGACGAGCCACGCCTTCACCGACGGGCGCGACACGGCCCCCGAGATCGCTGACGGGTTCCTCGCCGAGGTGGCGGCGAAGGCGGACGAACGCGGGACCGGGCGCGTCGCGACCGTGACGGGCCGGTACCACGCGATGGACCGCGACGAGAACTGGGAGCGCACGCGCCGCGCCTACGACGCGATCGTGAACCGCCGAGCGCCGCACACGGCCGAGAGCGCGGTCGCGGCCGCCCGCGAGGCGCACGCCCGCGGCGAGAGCGACGAGTTCGTCGCGCCGACGCTCGTCGCCGACGAGCCCGCGCTCGCCGACGGCGACGCGGTGGTCTGTTTCAACTTCCGGGCCGACCGCGTCCGACAGCTGGTCCGGATGCTGACCGACACGCGCCCCGCGTGGGGGTTCGAACTCGACCAGCCCGACGTCCGACTGACGACGATGACGGAGTACGACGAGACGTTCGAGTTCCCCGTCGCGTTTCCGCCGCGGGTCCCGGCACACACTCTCGGCGAGGTCGTCGCCGACGCCGGCGGCACACAGCTCCGGATCGCGGAGTCCGAGAAGTACCCCCACGTGACGTACTTTCTCAACGGCGGCCGCGAGGTCGAGTTCCCCGGCGAGACCCGCGAGATCGTCGCGAGCCCGGACGTGGCCACGTACGACGAGCGGCCGGAGATGTCGGCGCGGGAGCTGACGGACGAGGCGCTCGGGATCATCGACGAGACGGACCCCGACCTACTGGTGCTCAACTACGCGAACCCGGACATGGTGGGTCACACCGGCGACTTCGACGCGGCCGTCACGGCCGTCGCGGCCGTCGACGCGCAGCTCTCCCGCCTGCTCGACGCGGTCGCGGACGCCGGCGCGCACGCGGTCGTGACCGCCGACCACGGCAACGCCGACGACATGGGCACCCCCGACGACCCGCACACGGCCCACACGTTCAGCCCGGTTCCGTTCGTCTACCTGACCCCGGATGGCGACGACGGGGGCCGCGCGGTCCGCGAGGGGGGGTCGCTGTGTGACGTCGCGCCGACGCTGCTCGACCTGATGGGTCTCGACCGCCCGGCGGAGATGACCGGCGAGAGCCTGTTGACGGACCGAGAGACGCTCTGAGCCGTCGGTCGCCGTCACTCGCCGCCGTGCGTGTACCCGCGGTCGGCGAGCGGCTCGCCGTCTGCGGTGACGCGAGCGGCATCGCCGTCGGGGGTCTCGACCGCGGTCCCGACCCGCGTGAGTCCCGCGGGACACGCGTGGGCGGCGGCCGAAACCGCCGATGCCGGCAGCGCACACAGCAGCTCGAAGTCCTCGCCGAACTGCGCCGCCATCTCGAACCGGTCGTCGGCCCCCGTCGCCGTCTCGTCGACCGCCGGGTGGACCGGAACCGCCTCGCGGTCAAGCTCGATCCCGATCCCGCTCGCCTCCGCCAGCTGGTGGCACGACCGCGCCAACCCGTCGGAGGAGTCCATCATGGCGGTCGCGGTCCCCGCGAGCGCCAGCCCGTCCGCGACCCGCGGGGTGAACCGAAACAGGTCGTTCGCGCGCTCGACGCCCCCGTCGTCTCCCGTCTCGAACAGCCGCAGAGCCGCGGCGGACCGCCCCCACTCCCCGGTGACACAGAGCGCGTCGCCCGGTTCGGCCCCGTCTCGGGTGACCGCGCCCGCGTCGGTGACCGCGCCGACGGCTGTCGTCGCGGTCGTGAACTCGACGTGCTCGTCGAGGTCGCCGCCGACGTACTCCGCGCCGACCGCCTCACAGCCGTCGACGGCGCCGGCGACGAACCGGTCGAGCTCGGTCGGGTCGAACGAGTCGTCGGCGTAGACGCCGACGGCCGCGGTCGCGGCGGCGCCCATCGCGGCGACGTCGGACAGCGACGCGCCGACCGCGCGCCAGCCGGCGGTGTACCGCGTCGTGCCCGGCGGGAAGTCCGTCCGCTCGTGGAGCATATCGGTCGTGATGACGGTCCCGTCGACGACGGCGGCGTCGTCGCCGGCGTGCGGGAGTGCGGCGGCGAGAGACCTGAGGGCGTCGCGCTCGTTCACTACCGCCACACCGGAGCGCCCGGGCAAAGAACCGATCGGTCCGGCTGACGTCGCTCGCCCCGGCAGCTTTCGTGTGTCGAGTTAGCACGGATCAATTTAACTGATAGATACACCATAAGGAATACTATCATTATCGACCATTATGTTTATTATCCTCCGCTGTCTCGCATCGGTCGTGATGGTAGTACACGGAGGCGGACACGCAGCGACACGACGCACGGACTCGACACCGAGACGACCGCCGCAACCACCCACACGACCCGATGACGACACCTGACGACGACACGACCCGACGCATCGACCCGCAGACGACCCCCACCGATTCCGAGGCCGCCCCGACGGATCCGCGGACGATGTCTCCCGGCTCTGTGAGACCGTCGGACCGGCCCGAGCCGACCTCTCAGCGGACTATTCCCGGTCGCGTCCCGTCTACCGAGGAGGCCGGCGCTCCGATGGTCCCGCAGGTCGCGACGGACCGCCCCGCGACCGCGGGCCGCCCCGACGACCGGCCGGCGACTCGGACGCCCGACCCGCGGTCGGGCAGTCGGCCGGCGACGCGCCCCCCGAGCGACGACGAGCGCGACGCCCCGCTCGTCCCCGACCTGCGTCCCACCGACCGGCGGCGAACGGACGGGGGGACGCGATGACGACGCGTCAGCCCGGCCGCTCGGAGTCGACCCGCGGCCCCGTCCCGATGGCTGGGACCGGCGACGGGCCCCGCCCGGACCCGACGACGTACGCCCCTTCTCGGTCCGACGAGCGCTCCCCGACGCGGTCCGACGACGAACGCCGCGCGACGGCGAACCGTACCCCCGACCGCACCCCGACGTAACCCCATGCACCCCGACGAACTCGACGACGACGCGTTCACCAGAGACATCGACAACCCGGCCGGCCGCAGGCTCCGCGAGCTGTTCGACGAACAGGAGTACACGTTCGCGCCGGGGATCTACCACGCGCTCGACGCTCGCCTCGCCGAGATGGCGGGCCTCGACGCCGCCTACATGAGCGGCTACTCGACCGTCCTCGGCCAGTTCGGGTTCCCGGACCTGGAGATGGTCACGATGACCGAGATGGTCGAGAACGCGAAGCGAATGGCCGAGGCGACGAACCTGCCGATCGTCGCCGACGCCGACACGGGCTACGGCGGCGTCCACAACGTCCGCCGCGCGGTTCGCGAGTACGAGAAGGCCGGCGTCGCCGCGGTTCACATCGAAGACCAGACGTCGCCGAAGCGGTGCGGACACATCGCCGGCAAGCAGGTTGTCTCGAAAGCGCAGGCCCGCTCGCGGTTCGAGGCCGCCGTCGACGCCAAACAGAGCGAAGACACCGTGATCATCGCGCGTACCGACTCGTACGGCTCCGCGAACGGCGACTGGGAGGACCACGTCGAGCGCGGCCGGATCTACGCCGACGCCGGCGTCGACCTCGTCTGGCCAGAGATGCCAGACCCCTCCCGCGAGGACGCGATCCGGTACGCGGAGGCGATCCACGAGACGCACCCGGACCTCGATCTGGCGTTCAACTACTCCTCGTCGTTCGCGTGGAGCGACGAGGAGGACCCGCTCACCTTCGCGGAGCTCGGCGACCTGGGTTACCAGTACATCTTCATCACGCTGTACGGGCTTCACTCGGGTGCACACGCCGTCTACGAAGACATGAAAAACATCGCCGACAACGACGAGCAGGCGCAGTTCGACCTCGAAGAGCGGTACCTCGACCACGAGACCGAGAGCCACCACGAACTCTCTTTCGTCCCGCACTACCAGGACGTCGAGGCCGAGTTCGACCCCGAGGCGAGGGCGCGCCGCGAGGAGTCGGCGGGATTCACCGAAGACGAGAGCGACCCGATCACGGCCTCGGAGGGCGACGACTGAGCGGTCGAAGCGGACGGCCCCCGGCGGCGACGGCCGAGCGGTCCGACGACGGCGGTCGAACGAGCTCCGGTCGGCCGCGCCCTCAGGCCGGGAGCGTGTCGATCTCGTCTATCTCGACGTAGCCGTACCCGCACTCCGGACACCGCCACTTCGTCTTTTCGCCGAGGTGTAGCGTCATCGCCGCGGTCCGGTAAAACGAGCGCGTCTCCCCACACGAGGGGCAATCTACGTCTTTTTCGGTCGCCATGTGCGGCGATCTATCCCCGGCGAGTGTGAACCTGCCGGTTCGGCCGGACCACCGCGACCGTCACGCGGACGCGAGCAGAAGCGCCACCGCAGCCGAGATGAACACGAGCTTGAGACCGGTGTTGACGGCGATCACCTTCGTGCCGAACGCGGCGCCCCAGATCCCGTACTGGAACGGGATCGACCGGCGGAACGTGGAAACGGCGAAAGACAAGATCCCGCCGATGAGAAGCGACGCGACCGCGGTCCGGACGGTGAACGTCCCCGTCTCGGTCCCGGCGAGCGTCACCGCCCCGGCCGTCGTATCGAGCGTGTAGACCGCGATCACGGGCACCGCTGCGCCCGGGAGCCCGAGAGCGCCGGTGACCGGCTCGGCGACGCCCGTCAGCGCCGCCACGTCGTGTGTCGTGACGAGCCAGACGACCGCCGTGTACACGACCGCGAGCCGCGGCACGATCCGTCGGAGCGTTCGCCACGACCGTCCGGCGGCGCTGCGGACGCGGTCGCGGGCGACTCGCTCGTCCGCGTCCGGACCGGTCGCGTCGACGTCGGCGAGCGCCGAGCGGTCGACGTTCTCCGCGGAGACGAAGAGCCCGCCCGCGACGACGCCGGTGACGGTGATGAGCAGGGCGATCCCGGCCCGCGCGGAGACGTAGGCGACGCCGGTGGTCACGCCGAGAATCGGGATCAACACCGGGATATAAAACGTGAACACGTGCTGGACGAATCCGAAGAAGGTGTTTATCGTCACGGCGACGAGCGTCGCGCGGTCGTCCAACAGCCCCGACTCGCGGTACTCCGCGAGGGTGGCGTACCCGGCCGTCGTCGAGGCCGCGGTCGTGAGGATCGCCGTGCCGACCTCGTCGGGCAGGTTCGCCGGCCGGGTGAGCCGCCCCGCGACGCCGGCGACGCACCGGACGAGCCCGAAGGCGACCGCGACGTTTGCGGCGAACACCCCGACCGCGATGAACCCCGTGATCCGCGCCAGCCGCGGGGCCACGTCGACGAGCAGCGCGAGGAGGGCGGCGACGGCCGATTGCACGGCGGCGACTACGCCGGGCGCTGGCAAATGGCCGTCGGAGCGACGCGGCTCCGACCGCGCGGGGTTTATACGTATCGTCGCCGAACCGGCCTTCGATGGTGCCCGCCGAGGACGACGTCTCGATCGACGAAAAGCGCGTGTACGCGGGCGGCACCGGTCGAGCCGACGCGTACGTCGCGACGGGGGCCGGCGTCGTTCGCGTCGCGCTCTCGGCCGACAAGGTCGGCGCGTTCGGGATCGTCGCCAGCGGTCCCACCCGCGACGTCGCCGTCCTCGCTCGCGATGTGGGCCCCGACCGCGTCGCCGCCGCGACGCCGGACGGGCTCGCCGTCGCCGCCGCCGGCGACGACCCCTCCTTCGAGTCGGTCGACGACGATCCGGCGGTCGCGGTCGGCGCGGCCGGCGACGCGTTCCTCGTCGGGCGCGAGTCGGGGGCGGTCGACCGGGTCCGGGCCGTCGGTCGGGTCGGGTCCGCCGGTCGGGCGACGACCGCAGACCGGGCCGCGGACCGGGAGCCGGCGTCGGCGACGCGGCTCGGGTCGGTCGCCGGGCCGCGCGCGGTCGACGGCGGACTCGTCGCGGCCGCGGACGGCGTCCACCGCGTTGCCGACGGCGCGGTCCGAAACGCCGGCCTCGACGACGCCCGCGACGTGGCCGGGACCGGGACGCCGCTCGCGGCGACCGGCTCCGGGCTCTACTGGCTCGGCAACGGCTGGATGACGGCCCGCGAGGGCGCGGCCACGGCGGTCGCGGCCGACGGCGACGGCCGCGCGGCGGCGGTCGTCGACGGCGACCTGCTGGTCCACTCCGCCGGGAGCGAGTGGGACGGAGAGACGTGGGACGCCGCGACGCTGCCCGTCGACGAGACGGCGGTCGCGCTCGGGTGCGGTCCCGGCGTCTTCGTCGCGGTCACCGACGGCGGGACGCTCTGTGTCGACGCGGGCGACGGCTGGCGACACCAGGTGGTCGGCGTTCGAGACGTTGCCGGCGTGGCGCTCGCGGTCGTTGAATGATCTTGAGATGCTGTGTGGATCGCCCCCGAAATCTCGATCGGTCCCTTATAAATGGTCGACTGCGGATCGACGGCGGCCAACTCCAACGCCCCGCCCGTTTGAGTCCCGCCCCGTACAGCAACCGCCGGAAGACGGTCCTGATCGCTTCGCTGTGCGGGCTGTGATTCCGTGCTCCCGCTCCCTGCGGTCGCTCGCGGGACCCCACCTCGCGTACTTAAAAGGCGCTCGGAGGCGCGCGCCGCCGCTTCGTTCATTTATCAGCGGACAAGGCGAATACCCCGAGGCTTGACCTCGGGGATGAAGCCGACACGCAGTGATACAAACCATTAACTCAACACATTCCTAATTAAGAGACAGCGATGGAACACAGTCACCGCTACCATGCCTACCCGACACAAGCGGTGGCGGAAGGACTGGAACACCATCTGAACGTTCATCGCCAACTCTACAACCACGTCAAATGGGACTACGAACAAGCCCCGGAAGACGACAAGCCGAGTGAGTACGACCAGAACAACAAACTCCCCAAGTGGAAACGGCGGTGGCCGGTGTTCGGTGAACTGCACTCGAAAGCCGCACAAGCCACCGTCGCTCGTTTCCACCGCAATCTCTCGAATCTTCGCAAGAAGAAAGAGAAAGGGTACAACGTTGGTCGGCTCAAGCGGCAAGCACCTGCCGAGTATCGGAGTGTGACGTACAACCAGTCCGGTTTCGACCTCGATGAAAAGAGGGGCCGCGACAGGTATGCGTACGTCCGCTTCAGCAAAATCGGCTGGGTCAAAATCCGTTACCACCGTCCGATTCCCGACCACGCCACCATCAAAGAGGTCACGTTCAAGAAGGAAACGACCGGCGAGTGGTTCGTCTCCTTCGGCCTCGAAACCGACGACACTGACTTGCCCGAGAAACCCGATGTGGATTCGCTCGATGCGACTAATAGCGTCGGTATCGACCTTGGCATCCAGAACTACATCCACACCAGCGACGGCAAGACCGTGGATTGGCCCGACCTCGAAGACGAATACGAACGACTCCAACGCGAGCAACGGAAGTTGTCGCGGAAGGAAAACGGGTCGAACAACTGGGAGAAACAACGCCGGAAAGTCGCCAAGGTCAAGCGCCACATCAAGCGGAAGATGCTGGACTACCAGCACAAGATAACGACGTGGCTCGTCAAAAAGTACGACGCCGTGTTCGTTGAAAACCTCGACGTTGCGGGGATGCTTCAGAGTGACAGCAACGCTCGGAACAAGCAGGATGCGGCGTGGCGACAGTTCATCACCCTCCTCGAATACAAAGCAGACCTACACGGCACTCACGTCGTTCAAGTGGATGCCCGAGGGACGACCAGAGAGTGTGCGTCGTGCGGAGTGGAGACGGCGAAACCTATCTGGGTTCGTGAACACTCCTGCCCGTCGTGTGGGTTCGAAACAGGTAGAGATGCGAATGCGGCGGTGAACGTCTTGCAGCGCGGCTTTTCTGAATTAGGGCTGGGATGGCCCGAAGACACGCCCGTGGAGACTGTGACCACTACGGACACCGCTGACTTTCAGCGTGTGTCTGCAAGTCACGTCGTGGAAACGGGAAGCCTCGGGGCTTGACCCCGAGGCGATTCACCTCAGTAACCCCGCGAAATGCGTATGGAGCGAACACTTGCGCTGTCCGTCGCTGCCGGCGCAGCGCTGCTGCTGTTCACCGGAGTCGCCAGCGCCGAA
>Ga0207714_1002692_pt1 | contig 10508 bp, 11 predicted proteins | sample PonA232FremontCA_2_FD_187270 | JGI IMG/M metagenome (GOLD analysis project Ga0207714, IMG submission 187270) | Marine sediment microbial community from Fremont, CA, USA - Pond A23 Sediment 2 (SPAdes) | ecosystem: Environmental > Aquatic > Marine > Unclassified | place: USA: Fremont, California... | reverse complement strand
GTCATAGACTGTGTTGCGCGATGTACCGTAAAAAAACCGCCGAAGGTTCGACGGAGGTATGTGAAAGGACGGCGTAGACAGACCCATGAAAGGCGCGGTCGTAGACGTTGACGGCACGGTTCTGCGCGGCGAGACGGTTCTTGACGGCGCGCTCGAAGGTATCGCCGCTCTGCGTGATGCAGGTGTACGTATCGTCTTCTTCTCAAACAACCCGACGACCACGAGCGACGACTTAGCGCGGCGTCTGCGTAACGCCGGTGTCGAGGTGGACGAAGACGAAGCTATCACGTCCGCAACTCTGACCGCGGAGTACGTCGCAGAAAACTGCGCGTCTCCGGCGCATGTCACGGGCGAAGAAGCGGTCGTCGAAGCACTCGAAGACGCGGAGGTGTCAGTCACCGAGACGCCGCAGGAAGCGCATACTTCCGTCGTTTCTGTCGATAGGCGTCTGCAGTACGACGATATCCGCGCAGGATACTTGGCGACGATCGCGGCGGACGACTACGTCTGCACAGACCCCGACACTGTTGTGCCGACGGGTGAAGGCGACATACCCGGTTCAGGTGCTGTCGAGGCGGCGGTTTCGCGCGCCGCTGGGCGGGAACCTGTGGTTGTCGGAAAGCCGTCGGAGTACGCGGCGGAAGCCGTCCTTGATGCTCTCAGAACGTCGCCCGACGAAACGGTCTTCGTCGGCGACAGACTCGACACCGACATCGCGCTCGGCGAAAGCGTCGGCGCGACGACCGCACTCCTTCTGACGGGCGTCACCGAGGAAAAAGACCTGCAGGCGTCCGAACACCGTCCTGACCACGTTCTCGACGGTTTCGCGGATGTACGTGACCTTCTCTGACCAGCCTGCGCGCCGACCTGCTCTAACGAAACGGTTATGTTTCGCCTAAGGATTTGTTAAACCGAGATGACAGAATCAGTCCTGTGGTTCGACGAGGTGGACAAGGACGACGTGGACTCCGTAGGCGGAAAGGGCGCGTCGCTCGGCGAAATGGTCAAAAACGACTTCCCTGTCCCGGGCGGATTCGTCGTCACGGCACAGGCGTACCGCCGTCTCCTGCAGGACACGGGTATAGAGGACGACTTAGAGGAGGCTCTCGACATCGATGTCGAGGACTCGAACGCGCTCGAAAAGGCGCACGACAGCGCGGTCGAGATAATCAGGAGCGCGGGTATGCCCGACGAGATGAGAAAGGAGATAGAGGAAGCCTACGAAGCCATGGGCGACGATAAGTTCGTCGCCGTCCGTTCGTCCGCGACAGCCGAAGACCTGCCCGACGCCTCCTTCGCGGGACAGCAAGAAACGTATCTAAACGTTCAGGGCGCGGACGAACTCGTTGAACGCGTAAAGGACTGCTGGGCTTCTCTCTTTACAGAACGCGCCATCTACTACCGCGTCGAAAAAGGCTTCTCGCACGAGGACGTCAACATCGCGGTCGTCGTTCAGGAGATGGTGGACGCCGAAAAGAGCGGTGTCGCTTTCTCGTCCGACCCCTCGACAGGCGACGCACGCGTAACGGTCGAGGCGGCGTGGGGTCTCGGTGAGTCGGTCGTCAGCGGCGGCGTCACACCCGACAACTACGTCTTCGACCGCGAGACGCGCGAGGTTCTAGAAGCTAAGGTTGCCTGCAAGAAGGTGATGCACGTCAAGGACGCATCGACGGGCGAGACGGTCGAGAAGAAGGTGCCGGATGAAAGACGCGACGAGCGCGTTCTCTCGGAGGACGAAATAAACCAAATCGCGGAGGTCGCGGAACGTCTCGAAGAGCACTACGGCACGCCACAGGACATCGAATGGGCGATATACGACGGTGAACTCTATGTGCTCCAGTCGCGTCCCATCACGACGATAGCCGAAAGCGAGAACGGTGTCAAGGTGGACGAAGACGAAGACGCTGGCGAGGTCATAGTCGAAGGTCTCGGCGCGTCTCCGGGCAAAGAGAGCGGCACCGTCCGTATCGTACGCAAGCTCGACGAAATCGACCGTATCGAGGAGGGCGACGTGATGGTCACCGAACAGACCACACCCGACATGGTGCCTGCTATGAAACGTTCCGCCGCAATCGTGACCAACGAAGGCGGTCTGACGAGTCATGCCGCCATAGTTTCACGTGAACTCGGTAAGGTCGCTGTCGTTGGCACCGGAAACGCGACGACGACTCTCCAAGACGGTGACTACGTGACCGTGGACGGTGGCAAGGGCAAGGTGACGAGAGGAAAGCCGAAAAAGACGGAAACGAAGCCGGAGCCTGCAAACGGCGAGATACAGCAAGTAGCGGAGCCACAGTCCGTAACAGCGACCGACGTGAAGGTCAACGTCTCGATACCCGACGCCGCGGAGACAGCCGCAGAAACGGGTGCGGACGGTGTCGGTCTTCTGCGTATGGAACACATGGTGCTCGAACTCGGAAAGACGCCTGCGAAGTACGTCGGTGACCACGGAGAGCGCGCCTACATCGACCGTATCGTCGAAGGCGTACAGGACGTCGCGGAGGCGTTCTACCCGCGTCCCGTACGTGTACGCACTCTCGACGCACCGACGGACGAGTTCCGAAACCTCGAAGGCGGCGACGACGAACCCGTTGAACACAACCCGATGATGGGTTACCGCGGTATCCGTCGCGCTCTCGATGAACCCGACATATTCGAGTTGGAGTTGCGCGCGTTCAGAAAGCTGTACGAACTCGGCTACGACAACATCGAGATAATGCTACCGCTCGTCAACGACGGGGACGAGACTGCGCAGGCACGCGAACTCATGGAACGCGCAGGTCTCGACACCGACGAAATCACGTGGGGCGTCATGATAGAGACACCCGGGAGCGCGATGGTCGTGGAGGATATCACGGACGAAGGTGTGGATTTCGTCTCTTTCGGTACAAACGACCTTACGCAGTACACCCTTGCCGCAGACAGAAACAACGAACACGTCGCTGACATCTACAACGAGACGCATCCGGGCGTTCTCGCTCTCATGTCGCGCGTAATCCGCATATGCCGGGAACGTGACGTGCGCACGAGCATATGCGGACAGGCTGGTAGTAACCCAGAGATGGTCGAGTTCTTGGTAGAAGAAGGTATCACGAGCGTCTCGGCGAACATAGACGCTGTAACTGACGTACGGAAACGTGTTGCCCGTGTCGAGAAACGTCTGATGCTCAACCACGCGAGAGGGAATTCCGAGGGTAACCGAGAATAGACAGTCTCTTTTATTACCTTTTCATATTGACACCGATGAAACGGGAGATGTTCCACGGGAAGGTTCACCGTGCGCGTGTCACGGGTGCCGACCTAAACTACGAAGGGAGCATAACCGTAGGTCCCGAACTCCTTGACGCCGCAGGGATAGATGAGTACGAAAGGATACAGATAGTCAACATCTCAAACGGCGAACGTTTCGAGACGTACACAATCGAAGGTGAAGAAGGTGAGGTATGTGTGAACGGCGCGGCGGCACGTCTTGCTGAGGTCGGCGACATAGTGATACTCATAGCGTACGCTACCTACGACGAAGGTGAGGAACCTGACCCAACCGTTGTCCATGTCGATGAGGACAACAGAATCACCTCGATTGAGTAAGAATGCGGTTTGGATTTAGTCCTCAAAATCCGGGCGGAATGGACGTACGTGGTACTTAGTTCGTGGGCGAAAGTCATATACACGAAGGTATGTGAACATTTGTCACGGCGAAAGGTTTTAATGTAAAGGTAACGTTTGTGTCTATACGGAGACGACAGAACAATGCACAAGGACGAACTCATCCACCTGCACTCGTTGCTCGTGGAAATAAAAAAGTACTTCGAGAACGAAGAAGACGTAGAGGGCGAGGCATTTGAGGACTACGAGGCACTCGGCACAAGTCCTGTACACATCCACAAGTCGAAGTCCGAACACAAGCACGCAATCTTCGTGCTCGGTGAGGAGCTTGCTGAGAAGATGTCGGAAGACGAATGGGACGAGACAGGACGTGTCGGACAGCGTATGGAAGAGCTTGCAGAAGAGAACGCCGACTAAAACTTAGAGTCGGTAACCCTCAGAGATTCTTCTTCATAAGATACGCGTCTTCGCCGTCGTCGTAGTAGCCTTTGTCGATGCCATCGTAGACGAAGCCTAGGTCTTCGTACAGCGACTGTGCGGCTTCGTTCGAGGCACGTACCTCCAAGCCGACGGACTCGAAGTCCTTTCTACGTAGAACATCGGAAGCACCGCGCATGAGACGTGTACCAACTCCCATCCTGCGGTGGTCAGGAGAGACTGCGAGCGAGAGAATTCGGGCGTGTGACGAGGATGACGGCGTGAAAAGGACGTAACCGAGTATGTCGGCGTCACCTTCGGCAACGAGGAATCCGTCAACGAAGCCACAGACGTGTAAGATGAGCTGTGGATTCGGGTTCGTGAAACACGCGCGTTCCATTTCTGCGAGGCGTTTTGCGTCGGGTGGGCGCGCTCTTCTTACGCTGACACGTCTCGTCATCATAGTTCACGGTCACATACGGGACATGGACGTTCGAACTTGTAATCTACCTCACGCACAGTCGGCGAGAAGCTCATCACGCAGGTGTTGGTGTCACAGTGACGCAGACCGAGTGTGTGACCAACCTCGTGTACGACCTCCTTGCGTACGCGGTCGTAGAAGGTTTCTTCATCGTCGTCAACTTCGCCGCCGTCTGCCGTCATTCTGAGCCTGTGTGTCGATACGGCACATCCTTTACCGTCGAGGTACGCGAGACCGAAGACGAAGTTGCGTTGGCGGTAGAAGATATCGACGTCTGTGATAGCTAAGTTCTTGTCGCCCCTGCCTATTTTTTCGGCGACGCTGATTAGCTGTTCGGCGTTGTACTGACCGCTTCTTTCGTCGTACGCCTCTTCAGGAACAGACTCGGACGAGCGCGCGACCACGTCTGCACTGTACCTCTCCTTCAGAACTTCGCGCGCCGTTTCGACCACGCCTTCGGTGAGGTTTCCAACAGGAACCACATCAATACGCATGATAAACGTTTAGCCGTGACGGATAATAAAGCCTGCGTGGAAGGACGGAAGAGCGGAGATACTATCGTCGAGTATGTGCGCGAGAACTATGTCGAAGGCGCGCGTCTCGTTGAGGTAGGCGTCGGTGAACGCGACGACACAGCGCGTGCGCTCGCAGACGCTGACTTCGAAGTTACGGCGACCGACGCACGCGAGGTTGAGACGGGCGAAGGCGTCGAGTTCGTCCGCGATGATGTAAAATCGCCTGACATGTCCGTCTACGGGGGGGCGTCTCTTGTCTACTCCCTGCGTCCGCCGTACGAGATACATTCCGACATCGACGATGTAGCGCGTTCTGTCGGCGCGGATACGCTTCTTGCGCCGCTCGCAGACGAAGGTACGCCGCTCAAACGTGACTTCGAACTCGTCAACAACGACGGGCGAGCTTTCTTCGTCCGCCAATCTTGAAACCGACGCCTCACGGAGGCGTTGTCAGACTTTCGATAAGAGCCTCGGTGTCGTCAGTCTCGATACGGACGTGTAGCGCGCCGAGTTCGTGTCCACCAACGTCGAAGTTGACCCGTCCGACGGTTGCGGGCTGTTTGCTGAGGCTGAACGCGAGCGTGTCACCGAGAACCCCCTCTCTGAGCTGTTCTTGAGCCGTCTCGTTTATCTCCTGTCTGTCGATGAGTTCGCGCAGATGTTCGGCACTCTCTTCGTCAGCGTGCGCTACGATTTCCATGTCCTCGTCCCTATCTTCTTCGGCTTCTATCTCCTCCTTGCCGTCAAACTCGGCGTCCGGAAACAGGTTACGGACGGCCTCTTCGACCTTCTCGCGCGACTCGGTGCGGTAAAGCTTCGTACGTACCGTGATGTCGGTGTCTTCAGTCATTTTCCTTGTAGAGCCTCTCTAATCTTTCGAGAGTGTCTGCGTCCCCAACTGACTTATCGTCACGCACACGCAAGAAACGCGGGAAACGGAGCGCGTATCCGCTGGAGTAGACGGGAGAACTCTGTATCTCCTCGTAGCCAACCTCGAAAACGACGGCGGGCTGGAACTCTATCTCCTTACCGTCCTCCGATACGACGAATTCGTCGTCGATGAAACGCTCCGTAAGTTCTTCGAGCTTTTCGTCCGTGATACCGGTGGCGACCTTGCCTACTGTCTCGTAGCCCTCGCCTTCTTCCGAACGGACGCTGAGGAGATAGCTACCGACGAGAGAAGCGCGTCTTCCCTCGCCCCACTCTCCGCCCGTCACGACCAAGTCGAGCGTCTCAGGTTCGGGCTTTATTTTGAGCCAGTTCTTGCCGCGTCTTCCGGGCGAGTAGGTACTTCCGGACTTCTTGACGACGACGCCTTCGTGCCCCGATTCGAGGGCTTTGTTCTCGTCGCGTCTTACGGCTTCGCGGTCGCTGACGACGGAGGTGCGCGCGACAGCCTCTTTTTCCACCGCGTCCGCGAGTCTGTCAGTTCTCTCCTCCAGAGTCTCGTCTATAACCGCGCCGTCTTCGCCGTCGTACAGTATATCGAAGACGTACAGTTCAACTTCCACCTCGTCGCGCATCTCTTCAATACGGTACTTACGCCGGATACGACGCAGAACCTCCTGAAACGGAAGCGGTTCTTCGTCGCTAACTGCCACGATTTCAGCGTCAAGAATAAGGTATCCGTCCCCGACGACTTCTTCTACCCTCTCGACGATATCGGGGAGAGAAGCGGTCAAGTCTTCGAGACTACGCGAAAAAAGGCGCGTCTCGTCGCCGGAATGTATCTGGACACGAGCTCCGTCGTACTTCGTCTGGACGACCGCCTCGTCAGCGTCAAGATCGGCGAAGACGTTCTCAACCGTGGTTGTCTGCGCTAACATCGGCTTTACAGGGCGTCCTATGACCATTTCGAGCGACGTGAGACCTTCGTCGCTCTCGTCGCGCGCTACCTCGGCTACCTCGCCCGTGTCGTTCGTGAGCATCAGACCGCGTTCAACGAGTCCCCCCTCTACGTCGAAAGCCTCGACGACAGCGTCTCGTACCGTTCCCTCGCCGACTCCGAGGCGCATCTCGCCGAGAACGAGACGCGCGAGGTACTTTGCGGAACGCGGCGACGCGTCCATGAACAGGTTACCGAGTTCGCGCGTCTTACTCTCCTGGCTTCCTTCACCTTCCTTCGACGCAAGACGCTCGAAAGCGGCGTACACATCCAATAGACTTCGTTCCGACGTGCCAAACGTCTGTTGACCGCCGAAATCCATCTCGCGTGCCACGTCGCCTATATCACCCTTCTCTGCGACGTGTTTCTCTATCTCTTCCGCCGAAGCTTCGCCAGCAAGAGCAAGAGCGTCGTACAGAAGCGACGGTCCAACATCGATTTTCCTACCGTCCCACGCAGGAAAGACGCGTCCCTGCACGAACCTCACAGCTACGCGTACGTCGTCGGCGTCGCTCAGTAGGGAAGCGACTTCATCCACCGTCTCGTGGTCACCCGACAGAGACTCGATTTTCTCGGCTCGCTCCGCGAAATCGGCGAACTGCATCTTGTTCTCGTTAGATGGTTGGACACGGTGTTGTAAGAACTACCGGATTATACTGTTCAGATATTGCGGGTCGGGAGGGATTTGAACTGCGGTCACTCGTTCGTTACACTCACTCGTTCACTATTCAAACCCTCCCGGTCCTCAGTCGCTCGTAAAATTTCGCTTGTTGCGTCTGCACGAAGCGGAGCTTCGTAGACGTTCACAAATCTTCGATTTGAGACGGGCCGGGGGGAATTTGAACCACAGTCGCTCACGTACGTTCGCTCCCTGCTTCAAATCCCCTTCCGGTCATCACTACGCTCATAAAATTCGCTCCGTTGCGGGCCGGGGGGGATTTGAACCCCCGGTCACCTGGTTAAGAGCCAGGTGCTTTAACCGGACTAAGCTACCGGCCCACGTGATTTTGTGGTATGCGACGCGTCTAATACGTTGTGATTCAGAAGACTCATATGGTATGCGTCCCAATTCTGTTATACATGTCAGAAATGGAAACCGTCGGAGCCGAGCCCGACAAACTTGCCGCTCTAAAGCTCTTGGGTCTCGAAGGCAGCGTCAAGGCTGGCGCGAAGGTCTCCTGCAACGAGCTAGCGTCACGTATGGGGACGAGCGACCAGACAGCGTCGCGGCGTCTTCAGGCTCTCGAAGAGGACGGACTCGTGAAGCGAGAGATGCTCTCCGACGGTCAGTGGGTCGAGGTTACGGACGACGGTGCGTCTGTGCTACGGCGCGAGTATGACGACTACAGACGTATCTTCGAAGGCGACGAGTCACTCGAACTCGTTGGAGAGGTTGTGAGCGGAATGGGCGAAGGAAAGTACTACATCTCTCTTGACGGCTACGTCGAACAGTTCGTCGAACGTCTCGGCTACGAACCGTTTCCGGGAACTCTCAATCTTTCGCTCGACGACGAAAGCACGCGGAGGCGTGCGGCACTCGAAAACGTCGAAGGGACGATCATAGAGGAGTGGGAGAACGAAGACCGGACCTTCGGTGCCGTGACCTGCTACGACGCCTCTATCGACGGTGTGGACGCACACGTGATACGTCCGCACCGCTCACATTACCCCGACGACACGCTCGAAGTTATCGCACCGGTGAAGCTGCGCGAAGAACTCGAAATCGACTACGGCGACGAACTAAACGTCGAGGTGAGACTCGAATGAGCGTCAGGACGGGGATGAAAAACGCGCTCGCCGACATCCGTGACGGAAAGCCGATACTTGTACATGACTTCGACGACCGCGAGGACGAGGTCGATATGGTCTACTCCGCGGGCGAGATGAAGCACGGAAAGGTTGCGCGCCTCAGAAACGACGCGGGCGGTCTCGTCTGTGTCGCCGTACATCCCGACGCAGCTCGTCCGCTCGGTCTCGGATACCTCGAAGACGCGCTCGCGGAGGCTGGCGACGAACGTCTCGTTGACGCTGAACTCGACTACGACACACGGTCTTCCTTCTCTACGTGGGTCAACCACCGTTCGACACGTACCGGTATCACGGACAACGACCGCGCGAAGACGATAAGACGTGTAGCCGATGCCGTCGAGACGGTTCTTGCAGGCGGTGCGTTCGATTTCCCGTCGGAGTTCCGCGCGCCGGGACACGTTGCAGTTCTGCGTGCGCACGACGACCTCTTAGACGGAAGACGTGGACATACGGAGATGAGCGTCGCGCTCGCCGAGGAGGCTGGAACCGTTCCTGCGACGGTCGTCTGTGAGATGCTCGACGACGAGACGGGTGAAGCCGCGACGCTCGAAGACGCGCAACGGTACGCCGACGAAAACGACCTCGTTCTGTTACGCGGCGAGGAACTCGCAAAGCTGACACACTGAAGTGAGCGACAGTATGAGTGTTGCTGTCGCTGGCGCAGGACTCGCAGGTCTTGTTGCAGCGGTCGAACTTACCTCATCAGGGCACGACGTTACGGTCTACGAGACGAACGACGAGGTCGGCGGGCGCGTCCATTCGGTTCGGCGCGACGGCTTCGTATTCGACCGTGGCTTTCAGGTTCTGTTTACAGCGTACCCGGAGGCGCGCCGTTATCTTGACTACGACGCACTCGACCTGCGCGCCTATGACCCCGGTGCACGTATAGCCTCGGACGACGGTGTTTCGACGCTCACAGACCCTTTCCGTGACCCGAAGGACGCACTCGGCGCGCTTGTGAACCGTGACGTGACCTTCGCCGACAAGCTACGTGTTCTGCGTCTTCGTTCCGCGCTACGAAACAAGACGCGCGACGAAATCTTCGCAGAGGAAGACGAGACGACGCGCGAATACCTCCGCCGACGCGATTTCTCGTCACGTTTCATTTCGCGTTTCGCTGAACCGTTCTACGGTGGCATAACCCTCGACCGAACGCTCGGAACGTCGAAACGCGTCTTCGAGTTCACGTTTTCGTGCCTCTCCTCCGGACGGACGGTCGTACCTGCGCACGGAATGGGCGAGATACCGAAACAGTTGGCAGAGAAGGCACGCGAGTCGGGCGCAAAAATCAAGACAAAGACGCATGTCGAGGAAGTGAAGGCAAAAGGCGAAGGAGCGGACGGAACCGTCGAAATCGAAACTGACACGACAGAGGAGTACGACGCCGTCGTCGTCGCAACCGACCCTCACGAGGCGGAACGTCTGACAGGCGTCGATACGCCTGACGGCGGAAAAGGCTGTACGACGCAGTACTACTCGCTCGATGAACCGCTCGACGTAGGAAAGAAGATAGTTCTGAACGCCGACCGGCGCGCCGACGAACCGAATCAGGTCGTCCCTGTTTCGAACGTCGCGCCGGAGCAGTCGCCGGAAGGTAGGCACCTCGTGAACGCGACGTGGTTAGAGGCGCGCGGCGAAGAAGACGAGGGTACGCTTGCCGAAGGTACACGAAACGCACTCTCCCGTTGGGGCTTCGACGCCGAAATAGAGCCTGTCCACACCTCTTTCGTCGAGTTCGCGCAGTTCGAACAGCCACCGGGAGTGCACGAGACGCTTCCGTCGAACGACGCACCCG
>Ga0207714_1002691_pt1 | contig 10512 bp, 13 predicted proteins | sample PonA232FremontCA_2_FD_187270 | JGI IMG/M metagenome (GOLD analysis project Ga0207714, IMG submission 187270) | Marine sediment microbial community from Fremont, CA, USA - Pond A23 Sediment 2 (SPAdes) | ecosystem: Environmental > Aquatic > Marine > Unclassified | place: USA: Fremont, California... | reverse complement strand
CCTGAGAACAAATACCCTCGTCAAGGGAAAGTAGGGTAGCTTGGTATCCTCGCGCGTTTGGGACGCGTGGACCCCGGTTCAAATCCGGGCTTTCCCAGTGAGCGAGTTTACGAGCGACGGAAAGCCGGATTTGAACTCGTGAGTGAAGCGAACGAAGTGAGCGAAACGACCAAAGTTCAAATCCGGGCTTTCCCAATCCCACCGTAACCCGCTGTCTCGTGAATCGAAGATTCACGCGAATCGTCGGAAATCTTCGATTTCCGAGAGACCTGTTAGCAGTCTCGAAGTCCTGTGGACTTCAAGGGCTTGTCTCGAATTCCATAGGAATTCGTGAGCATACGCGAACCTTTGGTTCGCTCAATGTCAGGCTTCGCCTGACAAAAGCCACCTCTGGTGGCTCGCTCAGTTTAATCCGTTCTATTCAACTACCTATCACAAGATTACTGAGGCTACAACTAGGGCGGCGGCAGTGGCTACGATAAGAGGGACGCCATAGAAGAAAGCCGGACGAGTCCGCCGGGTCGTCTTATAGACGACGTAACCGATACGCCCGCCGTCAAGAACCGGATGTAGCTTCTCCTCCGAGTCCTCAGGACGTTCGAGATACGTTATATCGACCGTCTCGACACGGTGACCAGCACCGAGTGCCTCGGCGCACATCTCCGTCTCGATGCCGAAGCCTTCCTCCGTAAGCGTTAGTTCGCGCGCCGAGTCGAGCGTGAAGGCGCGATAGCCGGTGAGTATGTCGACTAGATGCTTCCCGTGCGCGAGACGGAACTCGAAGTTGAAGATACGGTTTCCGACGAAGTTGAGACGTGTGAAAGCATCCGGGTTTCCGAGTCTGTTGCCTAAGACGTGATCCGCACCTTCTTCGATAGGTTTGATGAGTGTGTCTACTTCCTCCGGTAGGTAGGTGCCGTCTCCGTCTATCATGACAACGTACGGACGTTCGAGGTGTTCGTGTATAGCTTCGCGCACAGCCTGTCCCTTACCGTTCCCCGACTGCTCTACTACACGCGCACCCGCCCCCTCCGCAACGCTTTGCGTTTCATCGTCGCTCCCGCCGTCGATTACGAGGACGTCGCCGTAACCTTGTTCGAGGAAGCCACGAACAACATCGCCGACTGTAGGCTCTTCGTTGTACGTCGGGACGAGCACCGTCACTTCTTCCTTTTCTACCATTCTACGTTCACAGTTCGACTGTTTCTCCTGCTTCGGGTATGTGTACCGTCGCTTCTTCGACGGCTTCGGCGAAATCTTCCGGGTTCTGTTCTATCGGCGGAAAAGTGTCGTAATGCATCGGGAAGGCGTCTTCGACACCGAGCCACCCGACGGCGGTCGCAGCGTCCTCCGGACCCATCGTGAAGTGATCGCCTATCGGGACTGCGGCGACATCCGGCGCGTAAACGTCGCGGATGACCGTCTTCATATCGCCGAAAAGTCCCGTGTCGCCGGCGTGGTAGAAACGCATCTCGCCGTCGTCAATTACGTAGCCAGTGGGAGTTCCGCCGTATCTATCGAACTGTCCGTCGCCGGACGCGCCCGAAGAATGGAACGCCTTCGTCATCGTAAACTCCACGTCTTCTTCCTCGTAAGTTCCTCCGATGTTTATTCCGACCGTCTCCGCGCCCTTTTCTTCGAGGTACTCCGCGACTTCGGGCTGGCAGACTACGGAAGCATCGAACCTGTGTGCGTCGCCAGCATGGTCGTGGTGTCCGTGTGTGACTGCGACGGTGTCGGCGTTGAAGTCGTCCGGTATCGCGTCTATCGCCGGGTTTCCTTCGAAAAAAGGGTCTATTAGGACGCTCGCCCCGTTGGCTTCGAGTTCGAAGAACGAGTGCCCGTGCCAAGTTATGCGCATGTCGTAACGACGCCGCGCCTACGTTATAACTTTATCTCCCTTGTCTCTCGAATCGGCGTTTCGTGAACGGTCGGGGATTTGAACACGGTCACTCCACTTCGTTCCGTTCACTGCTCAAATCCCACCCTGTGCGCTTCTCACTCGCTCACAAAGAGTTCGTTCGTTTCGATGCTCCGTCGGGGATTTGAACTTGTATCACTTCGCCGTCGCTCGTTCTTTCGTTCGAATCACCCTCCGTGTGCGCTTCGCTCACTCGTAAAACTCGTTCGCTGTAGTGCTCCGTCGGGGATTTGAACCCCGGTCATCGGCTCGAAAGGCCGAAATGATTGGCCGGACTACACCAACGGAGCGCTCACATCCGTTTGCTCCGAGCCTTCCGCTTTCACGCAAGACAACGGAGCATTACGTTTTACTCCATGCTCCGCGCACCGCGTCACTTGCGTTCCGCGGAACAACAGAGCCTATGGTAAACTCGTCACGAACACCGCATAAGGGTTGCGTTTTCTTGACTGTCGCAGGGAGAAGTCAAAACGTATAACGACGCCGAACGGCTTGTGCAAACATGAAGGTTGCAGTTCTTGGAGGCACGGGTAAGTTCGGAGGCGGGCTTGCGGCGCGTCTTGCGGAAGCCGGTCACGAAGTCGTGGTAGGGAGCAGGCGAAAAGAGGACGCAGAAGAAGCGGCTGAGAAGTACGCCGAAAAAGCAGACGCAGACGTAGACGGTGCGTCGAACGCCGACGCAGCGGCGGGTACGGACGCCGCCGTCCTCGGTGTGCCGCCCGAATATGCCGCGGAGACGGCGCGCGCGGTTCTCGACGGCTACGAAGGCGTCGTCGTCACACCCGTCGTCGGTATGTCACGCGTCGAGGGCGACTTTGTCTATACGCCGCCGGATGAAGGCTCTTCGGCGGAGGAGATACGTGCCGCGCTCGAAGACGAGGTTCCTCTCGCAGGTGCTTTCCACAACCTCGCTGCGGGAAAGCTCTCAGACCTGTCCGTCGATATCGACGCCGACGTAGCCGTCTTCGGCGATGACGCGGCAAAAGAGGTAGCTTCGGAACTCATCGAGGACGTGGGTGCGCGTCCGCTAGATGTCGGAGGTTTCGGTGTCGCGCCGCAGGTCGAGGCTCTTACGCCGCTTCTTATCAACGTCGGCACCAAAAACGGTATCAAGGACGCTGGCGTGCGTTTCGTCTGAAGATCGAGGCTCTTACTTTTCTCAGCCTTCCATCGTCATAGTTTCGTCCGCCCGAATCCGCAGAATCACCCGCTCTGTTTGAATCGGTAACTGATAGTCGTCGCCTGTGTACCGATGCGCGAGTTTGTCGATGTGTTCTCGTGCCCCCTCCGTCGTTATTTCTTCTACTTCACCGATAACCGACAGGTTCCGGTACGGATTGTCCGGGTCTATCATGCTCACTCCCACGGATGGATTGTTGGCGACGTTACGTGCCTTCCGCCGCCCACGTTCGGTGTTGATCAAAAGCCGGTCGTCGTCCTCGTCGTAGTCTATCCAGACCGCCGTTACGTGCGGTAGACCTTCCTCCGTCAGCGTCGCAACGTGGGCGAACGTCTTCTTTTCGAATAGGTCGTGGAACTCCTTGGGTATGGGTGCCATACGACCGTTTCAGACTTGAACGGTTTATATTTGGTGCCCGTACCGAGGAGATGTCCGGATGCGGTCGAAAAAAGGAAACATGCGTTGAACCCCCTGTCACGAAGAGGAGTTTCGACCTTTTCTCGTCCGAACACCACCACGAAACGGCGCGGTAGTTTTATACGGAGATTCCACAATTATCCGTCTATGTCACTCGACGCACAAGAGCTTTCGAACGAGGACTTCGCCGTGTCGGTGAGCGAAGACGGCGCGGTTCTGCGTGCGACGCTAGACCGTCCCGACAAAGGCAACTCGATGAACGAGAACGTGATGGTCGGACTCAACGCCGTTCTGGACGCGGCGGACTCGGAGGACGATGTACGTCTCGTCGTCCTGCGTGGCGCGGACGGAAAGTTCTGTTCTGGCGGCGACCTGAGCGAGATGTCCCAGCTAATCAACGCGTCGGCGCAGGAGTACCGCGAGCACATGTCGAGTATCTCCGAGGTGATGAGCAAGATGCGCCGCACAGACGCGCTCGTCATAGTCGCGGTCGAAGGTTACTGTCTCGCGGGCGGCATGGGTATTGCGGCGTCGGCGGACTTCGTTGTGGCGACGGACGACGCGACCTTCGGAACGCCCGAGATGGACAGCGGTCTTTTCCCGATGCAGGTCATGGCTCCGATAATGCGCGCCGTCGGTGAGAAGAAAGGCATGTGGATGCTCTTCACGGGCGAGAAGATAGGTGCGAAGGAGGCGGAACGTATCGGCTTGTTATCGCAGGTTTACGACGCCGACTCGTTCGAAGAAGAACTCGACGAACTCGTCGATACGCTTGTCAACTCCAGCCCTACGGCGATATCGATGGGCAAAGAGGCGTACTACAGCCATCTCGACATGGAGTTCGACGACCAACTCGCCTACCTGAAGGAGATGTTCGCGCTTCTGACGATGAGCGACGACACGCGTGAAGGTATGGAGGCGCGTATGATGGACAACGACCCCGACTGGAAGATAAGATAGAGGTAATCAGAATGACAGACGACTCAGACATAGGCACCCACATGGGTGTCAAGACACAGCGCACAGTACGTGGAAACGACCCAGACAAGGCGATAATTTCGGTTTCGATGACGGGCGCGATGACTATGCGGAGCCGTTGTCCGTCGGTTCCGTACACGCCACAGGAGATCGCGGAGCAGGCACAGGAGGCGCGCGAGGCAGGCGCGGCGGCGGCACATATACACGCACGTACAGAGAACGGCAGTCCGACGTACGACACGCAGATTTATCAGGAGATATACGACGAGGTGCGCGACCACACAGACATACTCATCAACTTCTCGACGGGCGCGTTACACGAACCCCTCGAATCGCGTATGGAGTACGTCAAAGAGGTCGGACCCGACATCGCCGCGCTCAACATGGGTTCGATGAACTACGCCAGGTGGTCGGACAACCAACAGGACTACGCCTACAACATGGTCTTCGAGAACCCGCTAAACGAAATCGAGGACATGGTGAAGGCGATGAACGAAGCCGACGTGAAGCCCGAACTCGAATGCTTCGACACAGGACATATCGGTAGTATCCGTCCGCTTCTGAAACAAGGCATACTCGAACATCCGATACATTTCTCGATTATCATGGGTATCGTCGGCGGCATCCCGCCGACGGTCAACAACCTGATGAATCAGGTTCGCCAACTCCCTGATGACGCCAACTGGCAGGTCATCGGTATCGGCTACCCGACACAGTGGCCCCTGATAGGGGCAGCCCTTTCGATGGGTGGAAACGTCCGTGTCGGTGTCGAGGACAACTACTACCTGAACGAGGACGAGAAGGCGGGCAACGCCGAACTCGTCGAAAGGGCGGCGAGGATGGCGCGCGACGTTGACCGCGAACCTGCGACTCCAGACGAGGCGGCGGACATCATGGGGTTCGAGCCGAACAGCAGGTAGCGGACCGCGTTTTTTCAGACCAGCCGTCCCGTCAGCGACGCAACGCAAACGACAGCGACGACTACGTGCATCACCATCAGGACGATTACCGCGGGAACCGTAGCCGCAGGGTCTGCCTGTAACAACAGCACGTCGGGGACGAAAGACAGTAGCAGGACGACGACAGCGACACGCGTGAACATCCTGTCGGGCGACTCCGAAAGTCTGTCTACGACCCCGTAGGCGACGGTCGCGCCGACCGCGCCGAGTCCCGAGAACAGCGCGACGGGTGCTATGTTCAGCGGTTCAAACTGCTGGACGAGTTCGGGTACGAGCACGAGTTGTAGCAACACGAGGTTTGCCACAACCGACAGGACGACGGCTATTCCCCCACGTTTTACCAGTTCTTTCGTTTCAACAGCCACTCCTTTGGTTTCGAACATGGCTGTGCATTACGGAGCGTGCACTTATCAATCTACTGCCGCCCGCCTACTCGGGAATCACTGGTATAGTAAGAGGGTTGTTGCTACACCGTCTGTTGGGAACAGATGAGCGACACAGACGATGAGTTTACCGACGACACGCCTCCGGAGGAGTACGCCGAACATCTTGAGGACGACATGGACGTACGAGAGATTGTGGAGGTAATATGCGAACACCACAAGAACTCGAAGGTACCCGAGGAGCTTGTCGTCGAAGTCGCCGCTTGTGTCGGAATAGAGCGCGACAGGGTGACACGTCAGATACGTGAGTTCGTCAGTACGGTCGAAATCGTCGAACTAGAAGACGGTTACATACAAGACCGCGCGCACTTCGACGAAGGTTTTGACTGACTTGCCGCGCCGAAACCGTCACCGCCGACAGTTTCATAACGCTATTCCACAACTCTGCATCCATGTCACTCGGAGAAACGTTACCGGCGACAGACGTTTTCGCGGACGACCTGTTCGAAGGAGAACGCGTCCTCGTCACGGGCGGCGGAACGGGTATAGGCGAACATATCGCGCTCGCTTTCGCCGACCACGGCGCGGATGTTGCTATCGCAAGCAGAAATATGGAACATCTCGAACCCGTCGCAGAGGAAATCGAGGAACGCGGCGTTGAGGCATGCGCGACGACTGTCGATATACGCGACCGCGACGAGGTGGACGAGATGCGCGACACCGTCGTAGACGAACTCGGCGGTATCGACGTTCTAATCAACAACGCTGGCGCGAACTTCCTGTGTCCCGCCGAACAGATGTCCGAAAACGGCTGGCGTTCGGTCGTCGGCACCGTCCTCGACGGCACGGCGTACTGTTCGTTCAGCGTCGGCGAACACATGATAGATAACAACGAAGACGGCGGAAGCATCATATCGATGGGTGCGTCGAACTCCGTCGAGGGCGCGCCGTATCACGCACACTCGGGTGCGGGAAAGGCGGGTTTACACAACCTGATGCAGTCACTCGCTGCGGAGTGGGCGGAACACGGCATCCGGTGTAACACGGTCGCACCGGGTGTCATACTCACAGAGGCGATAGACGAAATTCTGCCGGAGAACTACCGCGAACAGGTAATCGAGTACCTCGCTGGCGACCGCCTCGGTGTCGCCGAAGACTGCGTACCAGTCGTGCTTTTTCTCGCATCGGACGCTGCTGCGTACGTGACAGGCTCTTATTATCAGGTGGACGGCGGGCAGTTGGTCGCGCCGTCGCCTATGTAGGGCATACTGAACGCCGAAGGAGTCTTATGTTACCGACGCCAATCTCGGGAGGAGAAGAAACGATGAGCGAAACCGCCGACGGCAGAACCGTCCGCGTCTCAGAGGACGGTCGCGCAACTATACCGAAGGATCTACGCGAGGAGTCCGGCATAGAAACACCCGGGCGCGTCAGGTTCAGGAGAAACGAGGACGGCGAAATCGTCGTCGAACCCGTCCCGAGACCGTCGGAGATGCGCGGTGTGGGAAGGGAGAACGTCGAAGGCGACGTGGAGGAGGTACTCCAAGAGATACGAGACGAGGACGCAGAAGCGGAGAAAATCCAGGAGGAACGCCTTTTACGCACGACGGATATCAACAGGTAGCTATACTCTTTCGAGCGTAACGTCCACGGGTAAACTGTCGAACTCGTCGTCCTTTCCAACCACGAGCTTTGCGTCCTCCTCATACGCGAGCGCCGCCGAGAACGAGTCGCCAAGCGAGATTCTTCCACCCATCTTGACACGCGCGGCTTTCAGTCCGTGAGTTCGGACCGGCACGATTTCGACGCCGCCGTCAACGTGGTTGCGGATCGTCCGAACGCCTGCATGGATGTCACCTTCAGCGCGTCCAATGACATACCTTACTTCCGTAGCCGTCACGGCACTCATGGAGGCTGTCAAGTCACCGTCGTACACGTCCCCGAGTATCTCTTCGACGCGCTCCGCTCCGTCCTCGTCGTACCGTAGAGCGACGAGAGGTTCGGTGTCGAAGACGTAGTCCGTCATAATCTGTCAGAACAACACGGTTCCGTGGTGCCTGTCTATCTCCTCGCGTTCCTTCGTCTCTAGGACACGGAAACGTGATTCGAGCTGTTCGCGCAGATCGCCCGCCGGAATCAGTTCGTCAACCTCCATCTGAGACGCCTGCTGTCGTATGTCGATGTACTTCTCGTACTCCTCTATGAACCATTCTGGCACGTCGTCGGTCGTCTCTATCTGGTCGCCCATTAGCGCGTAAGCCGCCGCCTCGGGACCCATGACCGAAATCTCCGTCGAAGGTAACGCGAGTACCTCGTCGGGACCGAACGAAGGACCAGCCATTGCGTAGATGCCCGCGCCGTAGCCCTTACGCGTTATAACGGATATCTTCGGAACCTGCGCGTTCGATGTCGCGTAGATGAACTTGCGTCCACGTCGCAGTACGCCCTGCTTCTCGACCTTGGTGCCGACCATGAATCCGGGAGTGTCGCAGAGGTAGAGCAAAGGAATGTTGTACGAGTCGCACGTCCAGACGAATCCCGATGCCTTGTCCGCGGAGTCGGGGAATATCGCGCCGCCGTTTACGTTGGGCTGGTTCGCAACGACGCCGACAGGTCGTCCTGCGATACGTCCCATACCTGTGACTATCTCGCATCCATACTCGGGCTTGAGTTCCTGCCACGAACCGCGGTCCACGAGGCGTTTTATCACCTCTTTCATGTCGTAATCCTTCTGAGACGCCTCTGGTATGACCGCGTCGAGTCCCTTCGGGTTTAGTTCGGGCTGTTTAGGCTCCTTCCTTTTCGGCTTGTGACGGAAGTTCTGGGGGAGATACGACAGAACCTGTTTGGTCTTCTCGACAGCCTCCTCTTCATCGCCTACGACGATATCCGCGCTCCCCGAGTGTTTCGAATGCACGTCCGCACCACCGAGTTCCTGCATGTCCACGTCCTCACCTATCATAGCGCGGACGATACGCGCGCTCGCTATCGCCATCGAACCCATGTCCTCAACCATGACGAGGTAGTCGCAGAAGACAGGTGTGTACGCGCTCCCTGCGATGTCTGGACCGTACAGGACGCCTATCTGGGGCACCTTTCCGGAGAGGCGGCACTGGTTGTAGAACATCTTGCCGCCCTTGTAACGGTCGGCGTGCGTGTCGCCCGGTTCGCGCTCTTCGCGGTTGAGGCGCGCGCCCGCCGAGTCGATGAGACGCACGAGCGGACAGCCAAGGCTCATCGCCTTCTCCTGTATCCGCAGAATCTTCTCGACACCGTCCTGTCCGAGCGTTCCTGCCTTTATTGTATAGTCGTTCGCCGTGAAACAGACCTTGCGTCCGTCTATCCTCGCCACACCCGTAATCACGCCGTCAGCAGGCAGTTCCTCGTCCTCTGCGAACCCCGCGAAGGTACCCTGCTCGAACTCGATTTCGTCGAAAAGCAGGTCGAGACGCTCGCGCACGAAAAGCTTGTCGAGGTCGTCGAGCATCTCCTGTTTGTCTTTCTTTCTCCCCTCCATTATGCCCTCTATCTCCTCCCGAATGCGTTCCTCGCGTTCCGTGACGACGACGCCCTCGTCGTCCCAGTCTTCTTTTTCGCCCGCAGACGCAACCGTCGAACCGTCTTCCGAAACCATCTCAACAGGCTTACCGAGGTGTTGCGAAACAGCGGCGACGACTGCGCGTGCCATCTCCTCGTCGTCGGCGTCCTTTACGGTTATCCTCATATCCCTGTAACTGTGGCGGCGACGTAATAAGGTTTTACCGGTTCAGTATGTTCGACGGTCAGATAGATATACGGAGCAAACCACCGACCGTCTCGACTGTAGTCTCCCAGACGGAAACGCCAACGGTGAGGTTCATGACTGTGTCGGCGGCGAAAAAGAGGAATATCGCCGCACCGATGATATGTGCCTTCCGCGCGTCGAACTTACCGGAGAATCTGTTGAAAAAGAGCGCGTTTGCCAGACTCACGGGTATGATTGCGAGCATCTCGCCGATCCAGATACCCGGATGCGCGCCGTAGTTCGCCGCGAGGGTTATCGTAATCATCTGTGTCTTGTCACCGAACTCCCCGACAGCCATCATGAAAAATATCGGGACGAAGACTTCGAGACGGTTCGGGAGATTCACCCCCGAAAGAGGTAACTCCATTTCGCTCTCGTGTGCCCCAACACCGCCATCGGTTTTTTCAACTGAGAGGTCGGCATCCGTTTTCTCAATCGAAGAATCGCTGTCAGGTATCGACCTGTAGAGGAGGTACGCAAAGAGCAGGAACATACCGGCTGTGAAGGCGTCGAGTACACCGCCGGGAAGGACACGTGTGAGTGTACCGCCGACGGCTATCTCAATCGCCGTCCATCCTGCGAAAGCCGTGCCCGCCGCAGCGACGACTATGTAAGGGTTGAAACGTGTCGATAGCGTCGCTATTATAAGCTGTACCTTCTCACCCGGAAGCACCGCCAACTGAGCGGTAAAGGCGACAAACGCAACCTCAACCCATCCGGTCATCTTCGAACCCCGACTCTACAGCCTCTCATCACGTCATTTTAGCACAGCCTAAGTGATGTATTTACCGAACCTAACCAAACTTTAGCCGAGCGAGACATCAAGGTAGAGCATAACGACGACGCCTGCCATGGTGCCGAGGGTGGCGACGCGTTCGTGTCCGCGTAGG
>Ga0207714_1002690_pt1 | contig 10514 bp, 7 predicted proteins | sample PonA232FremontCA_2_FD_187270 | JGI IMG/M metagenome (GOLD analysis project Ga0207714, IMG submission 187270) | Marine sediment microbial community from Fremont, CA, USA - Pond A23 Sediment 2 (SPAdes) | ecosystem: Environmental > Aquatic > Marine > Unclassified | place: USA: Fremont, California... | reverse complement strand
CGCCTTACGAAATAATCTCCATTGCATGTAGACGTTACCCCAAGGACAAGCCCCGTCGAAAAACTGATAGAGGTCATCCCATTCAGCGAGGGGGCTCCGTTCGTCGACCTGCAACAGATGAGGAGAAAGACTGTCGCTGTATTTGTCAACTACTGCGTTAATGTAGCTACTCTCGTCAGACTCTGGAAACTCACCGAACACAGCTGAGAAGGTGTGGAGTGGAGAACTTACCCCCTCATTTTCCAGAATTTGAGCTGTTTGGCAGACAACCGAGGAAGAATCTAACCCGCCACTCAGCATTGCCCCGACGGGACGATTGCTTCGAAGTCGAGCACGCACAGCCTCCTCGAACAGGGTTCTGAATCGTTCCGCGTACTCTTCATCTGACGACAGGTGGATTTTCCGGTTGGGATCGAGGGTCCAGTATCGCGTGTTCGTAAGTGAGTCTGGTTGGACCACGACCACATGTGAAGGGGCGATCCGGTGGATCTCTTCGTAAAATGTTCGAGTGACGTCTTCTTTGACCGGGGCCATGAGGTGTTCTGCAATACGAACCTCGTCAAGCTCCTTCGGCACAGACTCGATTTGGAACAAGGCCTTCAACTCTGAGGCAAATGCGAAAAGGTGGTCCTCGTCGAAATAGCAATACAGAGGCCTGATTCCAAAATGGTCTTTCGCACAAAACAGTTGCTGTTCTCTCTGGTCCCACACGGAAAAGGAAAACGCCCCCAGCAGATGATCCACGCAGTCGCGTCCCCACTTCTCGTAGGCCCGGAGAATCAGTGTGCTGTCCGGGATTGTCTGATCGCGGTCTGAAGACAGCTGAAGATTCTGAATGAGGTCCTCCCGGTTGTCGATGCGGGCATCGGCGGTAATTACACAGCCACTCTGTGCGCTCTCCTGAGGAAGGGAGGCGTGAAGCGACTCGGGGGTCGTATGAAGCATGCAGTGGCCCAGCCCGACTGATCCGTCCGACCAGGTTGCCTGTTCGTCCGGCCCCCGATGCTCCATCACATCGACCATTCGGCCAATCTCATTGCCAACCGGACGCCCATCAAAGTAGTAAATGCCCGCAATTCCGCTCATATACCGCAGGGGTTCGTCCTTGTGGAGTGTCCAGTTACCCTTCGACCTCGACCAGGTCGTTCTCTCTGAGGTCCCGAAGGAGGGAAAGTACGTCCTCCCGGCACTGCTCGGCGTCCACGTCGTATTCGGCGGTAATCGCCGCCGTAATCTCTTCCACCGCGGTCGGTTCTTGAATCTCCGACCAGATTCGGGCGCCCACTGGGTTCAGCCCGTAGTAGACCCCCTCCTCTAGATCCAGGATCACACTTTCCCCGTCCACCTCGGCGGAGGTCTGGTGGTCGGCCGCGACGACGACGGATGATTCATCAATCATGATTGTGTCCATAAGTCAGATGCAGTTTTTGCTAGTAGCTACTCACGGTTTAAGCAGTCCCGACCAGAGGTGTTGCAGCGCCGAGTGGGCCCCGTACCGTACCTGGTCCGCAAGGGCATCCTTCGTCGCCATCTGGAGACGCACGCGATCTGTGAGTGGGAGTGCCGACTGCTGTGGGCGGCTCTGCAGATAGGCCGTCATAGACGCGGCAATGTCTTCCATGGGGGCTCCCAAAGCCCATTCCTTTGCCCGGGCGGGAAGAGATGTGCCCAACAAATCGTGGGCCATGCGTAGCCCCAGCCCGAGCGCACGGGTGGCATTCATCGTTTCTGCCCGACCGCACAGAAGCTCCCAGTTTATGTCGTCCCCCTGAACCACAGCCGCCACGTCGGCAACGTGTCGCAGGGCCCGCCACTGGTTCTTGATGCCATGATGGACGAGAACCAGGAGCCGGTCTTCCGGGGAGAACCCTTGTACGACCACGTCGTCGGCAAGACGAACGGGGCACGCGCGGTCCCAAAACGGATGGAAATCGGGCGGAAATGAATACCCGGGCGGCATCAACCGGGTATGCACGTCGAGGGTGAAAGTGTTTCCTCGCGTAAATTCCCACTGGCCGTCGAGGTAGCGGGACAGCGAGGCCCGCCACCCGCTCATCCCCTTGCGCTTCACCGCGTGCTCGTACCCCAGATCCCTCAGGAGACGGTCGGCCTCGGAAAATTGATCGCCAGGGATCGCCACGTCCGCGTCCGCGGACTGACGAAGGGCAATGTCCCCGTATGCCGCCTGGGCGAGAACAGGGCCCTTCATGGCCAGGAGCGGAAGCCCGTCCTCCTCAAACCGCCGGTGAACGCGGCCTAGCTCCTGCGCCACAAACGTATTTTGGATGCGCACGCCCCGTCGGTGCTCTCGAGCCTGCTCGCAGAGCGAAGACGGACGCTCCGGGCCGAGGAGGTCTTTGAGGGCCCGAAAGAAGAGCGGGAGCACGCGGTGCCAGCGCGCCTTGCGCTGGACGGTGTCCCAGTCGACCCCGGAATCGAGGAATGACTGCACCGCCTCGCGCCGCGCCGCGTCGGGACGGTGCGAGAGGCACACCCGGATCAATTCGTACGCCTCAGGGCCGGACATCTCCGCGTGGGCAGAGGCTTGGATCATTGAGAGCGAAGGGGCCTCCAGAATAGCAGGCTCAGCCGAGGGAGACAAGGAACGTGCGGCCATGGGCCCGATGGCGAGAAATGAGGGAGGGCAACGTGCAGGGAAAACGTTCCACCCCACGGTACAAGTTTAGGGCATAACCTTTCTACACAACACAAAAACTCTGCGACACGTCATGCCGAAGACCGCAGCGAACTGCAGGATGTGCCGACGCAAACCCGTCGTTCCCAGAGAGCCTTTCCGAACAGGCGTATTTCCGACTGTCCATCCCAAGAGTAGAGATTCACGCGGGCGGAAAGGTAAGTGTATGGAGGATGAGAGTACCATCTTCGGAGCACTTACGTCATAAAAGCAGCCCCTCGGGAGTAGCAGTTTGGGATGACGATCGGTCTTTCCTACGGGACGAACAGACGCGGCGCAGAGCGTTACTGATCGAAACGGTTCGAGCAGTGAGGATGCGCGAAGAAGCCGTGCGCTGTCTGTCTCCCCAACGATGGCGCACATCGGATGCTGCCCCGCCATGTCCGACGAAAAGAGCCCTTCCCGCCACAGCACACGACCGCACAATATAGCCAATGTCAAGGCGAGTTGAGGTAGTGGCCCCCCGCCTTGGCCTTACGTTCTGATTTTTTCGGGTCACGATACTGACCAGTATCTGTCGCTTGCGGTCGGTCTGCTAAGGGTCTCAGAATGAGAAGACGAACTGGCAAGTGTACCTCGACGACGGCTGTCGGCACCAGGATGACGTGCGCGAGCCTGGGACCCGGGAGGTGTGGGGGCTGGTGTGTAAACTCGATCCGTTTTTTCGGGTACAGAGCCCTCACGCCTCACGCGCCTCTGTCTCCAGCGGGGCGTCCGCTGACTCCTCTGCATTGGTTCGGTTCTCCCGACGCGTGTCCTCGCGCCGTTTGAGGCCGATCAGGTATTCGTAGAACGCCAGCAGGACCGCGTCGTCGAAGCCTGGCCGCCCGTCCAGCAGGCCGAGGCGCCCCACGTACACGTACAAGAACCGAAGCAGGGGGCGAAGCTTTAGGGAGTCTGGAATCGCACCTGTACGCATCACGTCGTGAAAAGCGGTCTAGCGTACAAAGCTAACTCAATTCGAAATGCTTTCCATGCCCTCCTTCTTCTCCCCAGGTTGCCTGCGCAACTCATACATCTTTGCACGAACGTGGGAGATGTAGTGCCGTCGAATCTGGCTCGCGATGAGGCCAGGACGTCCCTCCAAGAAGCCAAAGCACACTACGTAGTGATACAGAAACCAGAGAAGGGGCTCAAATGGAGCGCGGATGGCAATTTTTTTCAGAAATCGACGCCGTTCTTGTGCATCTCCAAACAGGTTTGCCTCAACAGAATCTGGGCCATACGTGCTGTCTCTCAGGTACGCCAGTCGAAGGTGTGCTTCCCACGTAGAGTACCGGTTGTGACGGTCGATATAGGCCTCTAATCCCTTAAAATCTTCGTGGACCAATGGGGTATCGAGCGCGCCTACTGCTCCATCGACAATGATTCGTTCATGCACCTCCATATCGAGCCCGCTTGGGTCGTCGATCAGCCTCTCAAATCGGGCACAGCCTTCACGAAAGAAAAGAACAGCATCGTGTGAGAACCCCCCGTGCTGGAACCGTTGGCCGAGGAAGTGAAACCCCTTCGTGATGAGGTAAGCATTCTCCGGATTGGGATGCGCAACGACGTCTCTAATTTCTTCCCAAAGCCCCTCTGGCACCCTCTCATCAGCGTCAAGAAGTAAAACCCAGTCGGTTTCAATGTCGAGATTGTTGAGTGCCCATTGTCGCTTCTTCGGATATCCTCCTGCATAATCAAACTGAACTACCTCAGCATCATGCTCACGGGCAATCTCTACGGTCTTATCAGTGCTGTGAGAGTCGAGCACGACGATCCGCTCGACGGGATCTAGTGTGCCAAGGCACGTGGGAAGATTGACCTCCTCATTCCGAGCTGCAATGAGAACAGTGATAGGAAGAGACACAGGCGGATAAGCACTGATTCCTCACCGATCGCGAAGGGTGCGCTCCTTGATGGGCCGCGCCGGATTTCCACCGACGACCACCCACGGCTCTACATCCCCCACCGCCACGGCCCGCGCCCCCACGACGGCCCCGGCCCCCACGGTCACCCCAGGCCCAACGAACGCGTCGGCACACACCCAGGCTTGGTCTCCGACAGCAATCGGCGGCTTTTTGAGGGGCATGGCAGAATCGCTCGCGTCGTGCGTTCCGGCACAGAGGTGCGCCCGCTGCGAAATCGTGACCTGCTCCCCAATCTCGATGGGCCCGAGATTATAGATGAGAGCATCTTCACCGACCGAACTCCAGTCGCCGATCGACAGGTTCCAGGGAAAGTAGATTGTGGCGCGGGGGTGAATGCGGACGTTGCGGCCCACCTCGGCCCCGAAGAGGCGCAGCAGCGCGTTCCGCGTGCCGTAGAGCAGGCGAGGCGTCCACCGAAAGACGACGGCGCCGACGCCCCACAGCACCCGGCGAACAAGCTCGCCGAGGTCATACTTCCGGGCCGACCGGTTGGCGGCAATGTCGAGCTCCGCGTCTGCCATGCTCCTATCTATGCGAGCGGGAAGAAACGAAGTAGACAGGCATAAGGACAGTAATCAAGGTCATTCTGAGCGACCGACAACCGGAGGGAGTCGAAGAATCTCTTTGGGGTCGGCGAAGGCAGTTCCATGGAATGCTTCCACCCGTCTTTTAAGAGATGTACTGCGTCAGTCGCTTCGTTCACCTCTCGACTCCGCTGCGCTCCGCTTGGAATGACTTGAGTAGTAAGGGGTCTTTGCTGTCCTACTTTCGCCCCCGAATCACATCGGGACGAGGCCCGTCGCCAAGCAGCCACCGATAGGCCGCCGTCATGTTCTTCGCCACCCCGGGCCAGGAGTACTGCTCGTCCACGAGGCGCCGTCCGCGCCGCCCCATGGCCCGGCGCGTCTCGTCGTCGGCATCAACGGCGGCCCGCAGTGCCTCGGTGAGGGCCTGCTCGGTCGGCTCCACCCACCAGCCGCAGTCGTGATGCTCCAGGTCTTGCCAAGGCGCCCCGGTGGTGGTGAGAGCCGGAACGCCGGCCGCGAGCGCCTCGGCGACGACGATGCCGAAGTTTTCACTGTGGGTCGGCAGGACGAACAGGTCGGACCGATGGTACACGTCCCACTTTTCGTCGTCGGCAACTGGTCCCAAAAACTGGACCGCCCCGTCGAGCCCGAGCCGGCGGGCCTGTGCCTCCAGTTCCGCCCGGTGTCCGTCTTCACTCGGCCCGACAATCTCCAGCGTCCAGCCGTCTGGACGCACCGTGGCCCAGGCATCCAAGAACATCGGCAAGCCCTTCTTCGGGTGGACCCGAGACAGAAACAGGGCCCGCTGCTCCTCGCCCGTCGGTTCGTTGGATACCGATTCGTCGGGCAATGGGACCCCGTTGGGGATCACCGCGGCCGGCCGATCAAAGCCCAGGTCGCGCAGCACATCGACTTCTTCCTGCGACGTCACGTGGAAGAGGTCGGCTTGTCCGAGCACGCGTTTCTGGTATCCCGCCCAGGCCAGTCGCTTTTTCCAGCGGTTATGCTGGAGGGCCCAGTCCGTGAGCATTCCCCGCGTGCTGATGACAAACGGAAGCCCGGTCTGCCAGGCCACGAGCGCCGCGGCCGCGTTGGAGGGCAGCCAGACGCCATGGTCGTGGAGCAGGTCCGGCGGATTCTCCTGCACCGCCGATCGCAACTCTTTGTAAAAGGCGAGGGGCGACCGGAAAACCGAGCGCAACCTCCCCGTCTCCGGGACAGTGCGCGTGGCCACCTCTCCCCCTGGCAGGATGGGATCCCCGGCCCCCTCCCCTGGCACGGTCGTCACCAGGCGCACGGACACGCCTTGGCCCGCCAGGGCGTCGCATAAGAACGGCACGCTCCGCGACGGCCCGCCGTGGCTGGCCTGCGTGCTGGCGACGGTGTGGAGAACGTTGGGGCTGGAGGGTGCCATCACGCCGTGACGGGCTCGTTCTGAGGTGCACGCACGAGATACCCCGTCATGCGCCCGGCGACGAAGAGCGCGCCCATCACCATGAAGCTCCAGAAGACGGTGTTGAAGAAGAACTCGAAGGCATTGGTCAGCCAGAAGACCTTAAAGAGGGCCGTGTAGACAAGTCCACTGCCCAACAAATACCCCCCAAACCACCGTTCCGCTAGGCGAGAGGCCAAGGAGGCCAGTATGCCGTACAGCAGGCACCCGAGAAAGACCCCGAAGGCCCCACCAGAGAGGTACGCATCCACGACGAACTTGGGCTTGGCCGACACGGCGCTGTATTCTTCGACGACCCCGGCCTCGTACACCCGCTCCATAGCCAGCCGCTCCATGTTGGGTTTGCCCGGCCACACAGCCCGCGGAATGATTCCCATGGCCCCGTTCTCCACAAGCGTGAGGCCGTAGTACGGGCGCTCGTCCGGCACGTAGTCGATGTAGTCTGTAAACATGCCGATTTCGGACAAGCGCCCCGTCATAAAACTCCAATTGATTTCAGCCATCGGCGTGTCGTCACTCAGCACACGGTCCAAAGCCACCTCGGCCGCCCGTTCCGCCTGAGCTTCTCCTCGCCAGTTCATGCTCCGGAAAACACTCGCGTACGTGGGGAGGATAGCGAAGAGCAACACGAGAACAGCCGGAGCTAGCACCGTCATCGTGCGCCTGTACCACGGATAGAGGAAAACAGCCAGTAACAGAAACGCGACAATCACCTCGCTCTTCCATCCGCTTAGGAGAGCTTGAAGCAAATTTACCCCGTACACGCCAATATTGGCCAGTATCAGCGTTCTTTGCCCCTGCACGATAGACACCGCCAGGCTCAGCACCGAGGCCACAAACGCGAGTGTCGTCAAACGTTCTTGTATCTGGCCCAGCCCGGGAACCCAAGATAGCACCATGGACCCAAGAAAGAGTCCACCGGCCAGATACAGCATAAACCAGGGCTGACTCATGCTCGTACGGAGTTGCCATTCCCCGCTCTGCCGGTAGTCCATGACGGCCAGCACCCCCGTCGAGAAGGCGGCATGAGCGAGCACGTAGTAGCGCTGGGCCTCCGCGGCCAGGGCAAGCTCCGAGGCCGAGGCCGCCCGAAACGGGTCGTAACTCAGGTAAAAGAAGCCCTGCAGATCGAGGAAATGAAAGATCGACGTGAGGGCCGTATACCCCGCGAACATGAGCTGCGTGAGCCCGATGGGGCGGAAGAGCTGTCGGGCAAGGGAGCGGCCACCGGGCAGGGGTGTAACGCCCCCCGACAAGGTCAGCCCTAGAATCCAGATGGACCCGCCCCAGGCCACCACATACGATGCGGTGGGGCTTCCCTGCAGGAGTGCTGCCAGGAGGTAGGGAATGAAAAGGAGCCCGTACCGAATCATTCCGGGCGAGAGGAAATGAGGGAAAGGAATGCGCCAGGAGGTACAAAATCGGGGAAGGGCGCCCTTTACCGCCTCTCGGGCCTGCTCAGACCTGCGTACACTTCCTAATCGCACGCTAGAGGTCCCCGTTCCTCTTTACCAACGGTGCGATCTACTCGACGGTCACCTGAAATGTATCCGTCGTGGTGCCGACGCCATCAATCGTCCCCGTGACCGTAATCGTCGCGGTCCCCGTGCCCTGCTCCGTCAGTTCGAGCGTGTAGTCGTTAGACTTCACGTTGGCCGTCACAACGGGCGTATCGCCTGACGAGGCCGTGTAGACGATCTTCTCTCTGCTCTCCTGCGAGGCCGCCGTTCCGCGAAGGTCCAGCGTCCACGGCCCGTTCCCGGTCGTATAGGACTGGTTTGACCACGGGCGCGTCACGAAGAGGCCCGTCGTCTGGTAGCGATCCATCGGGGTGACGCGAGCGGTCCAGTCCACCGTGATCGTGTTGCCCGACTGGATCGCGCTATCGAGATTGACTTTCAGATACGGATCTTTCTGAAACTCATTGTTGTCTGCCCTGGGCGATCCGTCGCTGTTAGCGACCTCGACAGACTGCACCGTTCGGCTGCCGCTCGTAACGGTAGCACTACGCTCAAATGCACGGCTCATTAGATTCGTCTCGATCAGCACGTAGTCGTCGCCTTCATCACTCGCGTCGGACGTGTACGATCCGGTGGCGTCGGAGGTACGCCCTGAGCGGTCTTGGCTATTTCTCAGTCGAATGATGCCGTCAGGTCGCATGTGCTTGTACCACTCGTCAACTTGAAAAGCGTATAGGCCGTCTGGAGGGGAATTCAGGGTCACGTCATGCAAGTGGGCGCGAAAGGCGTCAGACCCACTGTTCACAGAATACCAGTACCCATTATCTGTGCCCGCATAATTGATGTCTCCTCCATCCCAAAACGTATCGAATGGGTGCGCTTTATCTCCGCTCGCGCCAAAATCTGCCCACTTAAACAGGGCTGGTTTTTTGTAAGCACGTTCTATCGTCACATTCTCGTAGACCACACGATCTGCCTTGCCCCGATTGGGATCGGGATCTCGATTTTTGTACCCCAAAAACCCAAAATCAGCCGCCCCGCTCACGCCGCTCGCGGTTTGTACGGTTACGTTTCGGTAGAGATGTTTTCGACGGTGAGAAGATGCCTCATGAAGCCCGATTGGAGAACCGTTATCCGTAACAGTTATGTTCTCAAAAACAGCCCTATTGGGGTTTTCCGTTTTATCAGGTGCTCCTGATTGTGTATGTGCGTAGAGGTTTTGATTAAAGCTTGGTGGACCTTCGATGGTGCCATTTTTCCACGATGACCCAAAGTTTGAGGCATTGAGAATACCTACCGGAACTCCTGCGGTAGAGAGACCAGCCATGTCAATGGAAAACCCATCCACAGAGACAGGACCGCTCCGGTCCTGGAGCACAGCATTGATGTCATAAATCCCATCCTTAAGATTCTTCAGGGTGAGATTTGTATAGGAAGCTGTTCCATCGGTCCTCGCATCACCGATGACGGCAATTGCCCCCCACGCCTGACCCTGAACCGTCACGTCACCCATTTCTCCGGTAGGCGCGTAAATAACATGGTTCCTCGCCCCATCTTTCAAGTTGACGTTGCTGGTCTGGAAATCAGCGTCCCCACTCGACAGGCCAATTGTGAGATTCCCCATTTCCGTAATATTCATGTCGTCAAGATCCACGACCATTCCATCAGGAAATGACTGACCAAATTTTCCTGTGGAGTAGAAACCCGCCCACGTTCCAGAGTTTTGGATTTTACTTTCCGCATCCTCATAGTCCCCAAGGTTTTGGAAGACGGACTGATTCGGGAGGTTGCCGCTGATACGAAGGTTCTGAAAACCCAGCTTCGATGCGTTGTACTCATTGACAAATACGTGGCGCTCCCGAAACTCTGTTGCACCGTGGTATAAATCGCGGTTCTCTGGTGCCTGCGGGTCATAGTTCTTTTTGTTGTAGTAGAGCGCCATCTCAGGCATTAAGGTAAGCGCCCCCTTGGTATTCCACTCTTGAGAAATTACGTCTCCGGTGCCCCGCAGCTTGACACCGTTGCGAAGATGCGTGGTGTGAAGCCAGTAATACTCGTCGGGAATGTCTACGTACGTCCAGTTGTAACTGCCATTCTGGTAGAGACGTGCGGCAGCGTTGATTGCCCACTTTAGAAGCGGGTCTGCTGTTTGCGGGTCATTGGGATCGGCCTTCGGCGCTCCCCACCATGCAAGATTGACGCTCTGCGCAGAGCCATTTGCCGTTGACAGCCGTTCAAGTCTCCGGGGACTTGTAGCATGACGATACGTAAACTCCCACTGATGATCGCCGTACCCTACATCCAGTGGAAGCTGGAGCAGAGAGTTACTGAAGTCAACGACGCCGTTCTTTAGATCAACGTCGGAATCGGAAGGGCCTTGCGTTTTCGTGTTGTGTCCATGTAGATGCTCGATGCCAATCTCATCTTCCGAATCAGGACCGTAGCGGGCTCTGAAGCTCCCCCAGACGA
>Ga0207714_1002688_pt1 | contig 10514 bp, 12 predicted proteins | sample PonA232FremontCA_2_FD_187270 | JGI IMG/M metagenome (GOLD analysis project Ga0207714, IMG submission 187270) | Marine sediment microbial community from Fremont, CA, USA - Pond A23 Sediment 2 (SPAdes) | ecosystem: Environmental > Aquatic > Marine > Unclassified | place: USA: Fremont, California... | reverse complement strand
CGCTCCTGATCATCCTGCGGGACGTGCTCGGATACGTCGACAGTCGCAAGGAAGCACGGTACGCACTGAACCAGGACAACGTCGTCATCAACGGCAAGCGGGTCAACGACGAGGAACGCCCGGTCGGGATGTTCGACATCGTCGCCTTCGCGGAACGCGAGGAGTACTACCGCGTGTTCCCCGACGAGGGCGGGAGACTCGCACTGACGCCGATCGACGCCGACTCCGCGGAGAGCAAACTCGGCAAGATCGTCAACAAACGGCACGTCCCGGGCGGAGAGATCCAGTTGACACTCCACGACGGGCAGACGCTGCTCGTCGACGAAGACACCGAATACGACGCCGGTGATTCGATCGTTGTTGGGAATGAAGATGGAGAAATCGTCGCCCACTTCGTCTACGAGGAGGGCGCGCTCGTCACGGCCGTCGACGGCTCACACGCCGGCGAGATCGGCACCATCGACGAGATCCAGGTCACGCCGGGTAGCTCGCAGAACAACGTCCTCGTCGATCAGGACGATGATCGCTTCGAGACGGTCGAAGAGTACATCGTCGTCATCGACGAGAACTTCACGGAGGATAACGAATGAGTTCCGACACAGAGAGCAGTTTCCACTCGATGCGCGAACCCCGCGTCGAGAAAGTCGTCGTCCACATGGGCGTCGGCCAGGGTGGCCGCGAACTCGCACAGGCAGAGGAGATCCTGGAGGAGGTCGCCGGCCAGCAGTCCGTCCGAACGACTGCGACGGCGACCGAACCGGATTTCAACATCCGCGAGGGTGACCCGATCGGTGCGAAGGTCACGCTGCGCGGCGAGGACGCCCACGACTTTCTCGAAACCGCACTCGCGATCGTCGACCTCTCGGCGTCGCAGTTCGACGACACCGGCAACTTCAGCTTCGGTGTCGAGGAACACACCGACTTCCCGAGCCAGGAGTACGATCCGACGATCGGGATCTACGGGATGGACGTGACGGTCAACCTCGTCCGCCCCGGCTACCGCGTCGCGAAACGGGACAAGGCCTCGCGGTCGATCCCGGCGGCGCACCGACTGAGTGTCGAGGACGCGACGACGTACGTCGAGAACAACTTCGACGTGGAGGTCAACGCATGAGCGAGAGCGAATCAGAACAAGAGACCGGCGAACAAGCCGCGAAACGGACGGGACAGCTCCGGGAGTGCCAGCGCTGTGGCCGCAAGCAGGGTCTGGTCGGCAAGTACGACATCTGGCTGTGTCGACAGTGCTTCCGCGAAGTGTCCCGCAGTATGGGATTCAAGAAATACTCATGACAGGAAACGATCCACTGTCCAACGCGCTTTCGGCAATCGACAACGCCGGGAACGCCGGGCACCTGACGCAAACCGTAGCGCCCGCCTCGAAGGAGATCGGTAGCTTGCTGGAAGTGCTGTACGACCGCAACTACATCGACGGCTTCCAGCGCGTCGATGACGGCAAAGCCGGTCACTTCGAGGTCGAACTGAAAGGAGCGATAAACGAATGTGGCCCCGTCAAACCCCGCTACTCGGCCGGTGCCGAGGAGTTCGAGAAATGGGAGAAGCGATATCTCCCAGCTCGTGACTACGGGACCCTCGTCGTGACGACCTCGCATGGCGTTATGAGCCACTACGAGGCGCGCGATCAGGGGATCGGTGGCCAGGTCATCGCATACGTCTACTAAAGATGCCACGAACAACACTACAGATACCGGAGGAGGTAACAGCGACCGTCGATCACCTCGACTTCGAAGCCGAGGGACCGAACGGCAGCGTCTCCCGACGGCTCTGGTATCCGGACGTTTCCGTCAGTATCGACGACGACGAGGTCGTAATCGAGACCGACGAAGAGGACGCGAAGACGATGTCGACGCTCGGCACGTTCGAGAGTCACATCCGGAACATGTTCCACGGGGTCACCGAGGGCTGGGAGTACGAGATGGAAGTCTTCTACTCTCACTTCCCGATGGACGTCTCCGTCCAGGGCGACGAGATCGTCATCGAGAACTTCCTCGGTGAGAAAGCGCCGCGAACGGCGCCGATCCACGGCGACACGGACGTCGAGATCGACGGCGAACTCGTCCATCTCTCCGGACCGGATATCGAGGCAGTCGGACAGACAGCAGCGGATATCGAACAGCTGACGCGCGTCACGGACAAGGATGTGCGGGTCTTCCAGGACGGCGTCTACATTACAGAGAAACCGAACAGAGGTGACGCCTGATGGCAGACGAACTGACAGACCTTGGCGGAGTTGACGAAGAGAAAGCGAAGATCCTGCGCGAGGCAGGCTACGAGACGGTCGAACACGTCGCCGCGGCGAGCCAGGACCAGCTCCAGGCAGTCGAGGGCATCAGCACGGCGCTGGCCGCCCGCCTCAAAGCCGAGACCGACGAGGTCGAGATCAGCGACGATGTCGAAGCTGACGTCGACGAACTCGGCGGCGAGGAGGCTGACGAAGGTGACGACGAGGAGGAAGAAGCAGACGCAGACGACGAAGACGAGTTCGAGGAGCTGACCGACATCAGCGGCATCGGTGCGTCGAAAGCCGAGGCCCTGGAAGAGGCCGGCTACAGCACGGTCGACCAGGTTCGCGGTGCAGACCAGGGCGAACTCGCAGAAGTCAGCGGGATCGGCATGGCGCTGGCCGCCCGGATCAAGGCCGACGTCGGCGATCTGGACGTCAGCGAGGAAGTCGAAGCCGAGATCGAAGACGAAGAGCCCGAAGTGGAGGACGAAGACGTCGAGACCGAACTCCAGGCCCGGGGGCTGGCCGATAAGACCCCCGACCTGGACGACGAGAACGCACGACTGCTCGTGCAGCGACGTCGCGAGGGCAAACCGCAGTTCAACCGACAGGACTACCACAAGAAGAAACGAGTGCCGACGTCCTGGCGGCGACCACGCGGTCAGCTCTCGAAACAGCGACGCGGCGTCAAGGGCAAAGGCGACACGGTACAGGCCGGCTTCCGGACGCCGAAAGCGGTCCGGGGCAAGCACCCATCCGGTTTCGAAGAGGTCCGCGTGCACAACGTGGACGATCTGGCGGGTGTCGACGGCGACACCGAAGCAGTGCGGATCGCCTCGAAAGTCGGCGCACGCAAACGCGAGCGCATCGAGGAAGTCGCCGAAGACGAAGGTATTCGCGTACTCAACCCAACCTACGAGGAGGTCAAAGTAGAATGACAGATCTGAGTGCACAGAAACGACTTGCAGGGGACGTCCTCGACGTCGGCAAGAACAAGATCTGGCTCGATCCGGAACGCCAGAGCGACATCGCGGAGGCGATCACCCGAGAGGATATCCGCGAACTCGTCGACGAAGGTGCGATCCGGGCAGAGGCCCCGAAGGGCAACTCCCGGGGGAAGGCCCGCGAGCGCCAGAAAAAGCGCTCGTACGGCCACCAGAAAGGTCCCGGCACCCGCAAAGGGAAAGCCGGTGCCCGCGAGGATCCCAAGGAGAACTGGCAGTCAAGCATTCGCGCACAGCGGTCACACCTGCGCGAACTCCGTGACGAGGGCGAAATCGATCGTTCGACCTACCGTGATCTCTACGACAAGGCCGGCGGTGGCGAGTTCGACAGCGTCGCGGACATCGACCGCTACATAACGAACCAACTACGAGGTGATGTATAATGGCAACAGGACCACGATATACGGTGCCGATGCGGCGTCGCCGTGAGGCCCGAACAGATTACCATCAGCGGTTGCGCCTGCTGAAATCCGGCAAACCACGCCTGGTTGCTCGAAAGAGCAACTCGACAATCAGGGCGCAGCTGGTCACGACAGGGCCACAGGGCGACGAGACAGTCGCGAGCGCGAACGCGAACGATCTCGCAGATTACGGCTGGGAAGCGCCGACGGGCAACATGCCCGCCGCGTATCTGACCGGCCTGCTCGCAGGCCTGCGTGCGATCGACGCAGGCATCGAGGAAGCGGTCCTCGATATCGGCCTGAACTCCCCGACGCCGGGGAACAAGGTCTTCGCAGTACAGGAAGGCGCAATCGACGCCGGACTCGAAATCCCCCACAACGACGACGTGCTGGCCGAGTGGCCGCGCACGCGTGGCGAGCATATCGCCGAGTACGCCGACCAGCAAGGTGGGCTCTACAGCGGGGAGTTCGACGCAACAGAGCTACCAGCGCATTTCGACGAACTGCGCGAGAAGTTACTCGAAGATGAGGTTGAACTATGAGTGCTGACGACGGATGGGTCCCACAGACCCGCCTAGGAAAGAAAGTGGCAGAGGGTGAGATCGACACGATGGAGGAGGCTTTGAACTCCGGCCTGCCACTGAAAGAACCGGAACTGGTCGACCAGCTCGTTCCAGATCTGGAAGACGAAGTGCTGGATATCAACATGGTCCAGCGGATGACCGACTCGGGCCGCCGGGTCAAGTTCCGCTGTGTCGTCGTCGTGGGCAACCGCGACGGCCTGATCGGCTACGCGGAAGGCCGTGACGACCAGGTTGGCGGTGCGATCCAGAAAGCCATCGACATCGGGAAGCTGAACCTGGTGAAGATCCCACTCGGGAGCGGCTCCTGGGAGGACCAGCCCGGTGGTGACCACTCGCTGATCCGGAAAGCGACGGGCAAGGCCGGCAGCGTCGAGGTCGAGATCAAGCCAGCGCCGAAAGGACTCGGCCTGGCAGCCGCGGAGACGCCGGGGCACGTCCTCGAACTCGCAGGCGTCGAGGACGCCTGGACGAAAAGCCACGGCAACACGCGGACGACGGTCAACCTCGCGAAAGCGACCTACAACGCGTTGCAAAACGCTGCCGAGGCCCGTCTGCCACAGCGTGTCCGTGAACAGCAACGGGAGGTGGTCGAGGAATGAAAGCACTCGTCCAGCTCCGTGGCGAAGTAAATATCAACCAGGACACCCTGGATACATTGGAGATGCTGAATCTCGGTCGCGTCAACCACGCCACTCTCGTGCCGGAAGAGCCGAGCTACGAGGGGATGGTGACGAAAGTCAACGACTACGTTGCACACGGCACACCGAGCCAGGAGACGGTCGAACTCCTCATCGAGCGCCGCGGTGAACCCGCCGAGGGCGACGCCGACATCGACGACGAGTGGGTCGAAGAGAACACGTGGTTCAACACCGTCGAAGAGCTCGCACAAGCGCTGCTCGCGGAGGAGACCACACTGCAGGAGACGGGACTCTCACCGACGCTCCGACTGCATCCGCCACGCGGCGGCCACGAGGGGATCAAACAGCCGGTCACGACGGCCGGACAGCTCGGTGTTCACGAGACCGAGGAGATCGATACATTACTGGAGGCGATGAGATAATGACAAGCAAAAAGAAACGACAGCGCGGCTCCCGAACCCACGGCGGCGGGACACACAAGAACCGACGCGGTGCTGGCCATCGGGGTGGCCGCGGTGCGGCAGGGCGGGACAAACACGAGCATCACAACCATCCACCACTCGGGAAATCCGGTTTCACCCGGCCCGAGAAAGCGCAGACAGAGGTCGTTACCGTCGACGTCCGGGAACTCGACGAGGATGCCCCGTTGCTGGTTGCCGACGGTCTCGCCGAAGAGACCGACGGCGGCTACCGGATCGACGCACACGACGTCGTCGACGGTGCCGACAGCGCGGATGTCGTGAAAGTGCTCGGCAGCGGCCAGGTCCGCAACGAACTCGAAGTCGTTGCAGACGATTTCTCCGAGAGCGCTCGCGAGAAAGTCGAGGCCGCCGGTGGCGCTGTCGAACTAACAGACGACACCAACGAGGAGTAACATGAGCTGGAAGGATACCGCTGAACCTGTACTAACACGGATGCCCGAGGTCCGCCGGCCGGAGGGACACGTTCCCTTCAAACGGAAACTCGGCTGGACAGCCGGCATTCTCGTGTTGTACTTTTTCCTGACGAACGTCTTGCTGTTCGGTGTTCAGACAGGTGGCCAGGACGTCTTCGGCCAGTTCCGATCGATTCTGGCCGGCTCGCAGGGGTCGCTCCTGCAGGTCGGGATCGGTCCGATCGTCACGGCGAGCATCGTCCTGCAGTTGCTCGGCGGTGCGGACCTGCTCGGACTCGACACCCAGAACAACCCACGTGATCAGCAGCTCTACCAGGGGCTCCAGAAGCTACTCGTGGTCATCATGACCGCGCTGACGGCGATTCCGATGGTGTTCGCAGGGTTCCTCGTGCCGGATCCGAACGTCGCAGGTGATCTCGGCGTCTCCCTCGGTGGGATGCGATGGATCATCTTCGCGCAGGTGTTCATCGGTGGTATCCTGATCCTGTTCATGGACGAGATCGTGAGCAAGTGGGGTGTCGGCTCCGGTATCGGGCTGTTCATTATCGCCGGCGTGAGCCAGCGAATGATGGGTGGCCTGCTCGGGTTCAGGGAACTCCTCGGTGCCGGATCGGACGGAATCATCGCGACCTGGCTCCGCGTTGCCTTCGGCAACCGGGAGCTGTCGGGGAGCGTGCTCACACCGGCCGGCCTGACGGATATTCTGCTGGGCCCCGGCGGTGAGTTCGAACTCGGATTGCTCGCGATCTTCACGACGGTCACGATCTTCGCGGTCGTCGTCTACGCAGAATCCGTCCGTGTCGAGATCCCGCTGTCGAACACGCGGGTCAAAGGTGCCCGAGGTCGGTTCCCAGTCAAACTCATCTACGCGAGCGTCCTGCCGATGATCCTCGTCCGGGCGCTGCAGATGAACGTCCAGTTCATGGGCCGTATCCTCAACTCCCAGTTGGGCGGCTTGCCGGCCTGGCTGGGCACCTACGATGCACAGGGACAGGCACAGGGCGGCCTGTTCTACTTCCTCTCGCCGGTGCAGTCCCCACAGGACTGGATGTGGTTCGCCGGCTTCGGCGGTAACAACGCCGTCTGGGAGATCCTGCTCCGGGTCGGGATCGATCTGGCCATCATGATCTTCGGCGGTGCCATCTTCGCCGTCTTCTGGGTGAAGACGACGGATATGGGGCCGGAGGCGACGGCACAGCAGATCCACGGCTCCGGGATGCAGATCCCCGGCTTCCGTCAGAACGTCCGCAGTATCGAGCGCGTGCTCGAACAGTACATCCCGCAGGTGACCGTCATCGGCGGTGCGCTCGTCGGCCTGCTCGCCGTCTCCGCGAACATGCTCGGAACGATCGGTGGCGTGACCGGGACTGGACTGCTACTGACAGTCTCGATCACCTACAAGCTCTACGAAGAGATCGCAGAAGAGCAACTGATGGAGATGCACCCGATGATGCGCAAGATGTTCGGTTAATTTTGAGGCATTCTTACTCATAGAGTCTCAAACCCGAACTCTTCTCCCAAACACTAACCGCTCGGATATAGTTTAATCGTCGTGACGGATGCGTTTACCCTTTGGTTCGAATCGGTATCTTCCTACCTTCGACTTCGCTGATTACCGTCTTGATCGTTCTCAAGACTAGATCCGAGTATTGTTCCCAACATGAATCCAATTGCTCCAGTCACAGGAATTCCGACCAAGAACATCCCGAACGCATTTTTTCTGATAAGTGACAGTATATTTTTAGGAATTCGAATATCGTTACAAATAGTGACGGACAGATCCAGTCATTCGTCCTTAGAGTCTGTCAATCGCCGTCTGAGCAGGTATGCCATTCCGCCAGTACCTGCGATTGAGCTCCCGATTCCAAATCCAGGACCAGAGTCATCGGTACTTTCAGACGTACTGGTATTAGTTGTGTCGTCAGATGCACGATTGCCAGCGTCTCCTACGACGACTTGTTGAGTCGTCTCGACAGTTGTGCCCTGGTCACTGACAACAGTGAGTGTTACCTCATATGTCCCTGTCTCATCATACCTGTGCGTGGTTGTCTCGCCAGCAGCGGTCTGCCCATCCCCGAAGTCCCACGTATAACTCACAAGCGTTCCCACGTTAGGACTGGATCCACCCGCATCGAACTCGATCTGTTCACCCGAACGTGGGTCGGTGGGAGCCAATCTGAAATCTGCGATGACACCGAGTTGATCGCCAAAATCACTGACACCTTCCCCATTGATACTGCGTCGATGGAATTCGACGAGTTCGTTTTGCTCTGCAGGTCGATGGCCACGGCCTGCATAGATTTTAAATTGTGCGTCAATCCCGGCAGCATCGTATGCCCTCTGACATTCCGGGAATCGTTCCTCAATCATATCCTCTCCGTAGACGTTCAACGCAAGCTCACGCAGTTCGTCGTTCCAAGCATCGTCGTACGGGATCGTGTCGTTCGTGTCTTCACTCCCCATATAGAGCAACTGGTTGACTTCGTTTAGCTGGTCAACGTCTATCTGTTTCCCTGTTAACGCTTCAAGATCTGCGATCCCAACGTGGTAGTCTAGCGTATGACCATTCCACTCCTCATGTGGAAGAAGTGCCATTCCGTTTAATCCACCTGCAGTGACGGAGAGCACATGCTCGGGATGCAAAACTGTGAAGCGATCAGCAAAATTCCCCGATGCTGAAAATCCATTGAGGATGATCTTCTCCCTGAATGAGTATGCATCACCAGACAGCCGATCCTTTGCATCCTCGATCATCTGGAGAAGCTGTCGGTCAATGCGCTCAAGATCGTTCCCCTCGATTTCCAATGTTTGACGATCCAGCTGGTGCGTGTAGTGTGTCCCGTCGACTGGTTTCCGCATCGGCCGTGGGAACACAGGAATGAGTAGTGGAACCCCGAGTTCCTCACTGATTGGACGCGATGGTCCATTAGTGAGATTGAATTCGGCCCGTGATCTGTGTTGTTCAAAATTATCGGTGGCGGTCCCGGTGTTGTTTGGTTCAACAAGAAGCGGGACTTGACCGTCGTTCTGATCAGTTGGGCTAAAAAGATAATACGGATAATTGAAGCCAGCTTCCGGATCAGCCTCGACAAATGTTTTCCCAAGTGTTGCATCGATATCCTCACCAACAGCGATAATCGCTTGCTGGACAGTAATAACATCTGACGAGTGGACCTCTCCGTCCCACAGCCACACCTCGATTACTTGCGTTTCTTCGATCGGCTGGTCCAACTCAACTGTGAGGTCTTGTTCGTCTGTTCCTGCTGGCAGGTCTTTCGTGCCGAATATTGTATTGTTTTGCTCGACTTGATCCTGAATCATCAGCGTCCCCCCAGTATCTACCGAAACCGAGGCGATTACGATCGAATCGCCATCAGATTCCTGCTGTTCAAAAACAAGAGCGTCTGATTGTGCAGTGGTTTCTGTGCTCAGAGAGACGAGACCAACTGACCCAATCAGCCCCAGTCCAGCCGTCTGCATCAACTGACGTCGTCTCAGTTCCGAAAATTCATTTGACACACTCAATACCCCTCAGTTTACAGTTATAAAACTAACTGGCGAGTGATCAAAATCGATAAACGTCACCTGACCAGTTTGAAGTCCTTGGTACTGGTTACTGATTGTCGACAGTGTCGAGAAGTCGATCCAGTTCGCCTTCGACCGCGTGCTGGCGCCGTTCGAGTTCTGTGATGCGTTCGCCGATCTCGCTGACGTCCTCGCCTGTCGCTATCCCGATCTGGGCCAGCCACTCCTCTCTCATCTCCTCGACGTTCTGTTGCATCGCCACGATCTGCTCGACCAACTGGCCGTTCGCGGCGCCGAGACCACTCGTCGCCATACTCTCCGGGAAGGCCACCTTCGCCGATCGAAGCCAGATTTTGCGGAACTCTTCGGGCTCGACATTCACGCCCCGTGCCACGTCGCTCGTCCGCTCGAACATCTCTGCTGCGGCATCCATCCCGTTCTCGGAGGTCTGCATGTAGCCTCCCGTTTCGTGTTCCATCGCCTCTTCGTCCGGCATCGACTCCTCGACGGAGCCAGTCCGCGATTCCATGTCAGCCGCTGACAAACTGTTCGCGTTGTCCATGGAGACACCGCTCTCAGCGACGCCCTCGCCGCTGACTCGGTCGGTCCCTTCGCTGCGCTCTGCGGGCAGGATGACCGCGTGTTCCACGTAGACACCACCCTCCGCAGCGACGTTCTCGCCGCTGAGCTGGTCAGTCGCCTCGATGCGCTCCCCGGGCAGTCCGACCTCCACGGGTTCGTGGCCGAAGTTCAACACGACGACGACCCGCTCGCCGTCGCTTTCTCGGGCGTAGGCGACGACGTTCTCGGTGGTGGACTCCACAGCTACGTCGTCGAAGGTGGCTCGATAGCCGAGTGCGTCGAACTCGTCACGCACCCGGCCGAGCTGTTGATAGAACGCCAGCAGATCCTCGTCGGCGTCTTCCCAGTGGATTTTCCCGCGCCCCCAGTGCTCGCCGATCTCCTGGCCGGCGTATATCATCGGCGCACCCGGGAGCGTGAACGAGGCTGTGGCGGCTGCTTCGACGGCGTGGCGGCCGGGTTTCTCGACGTAGCGTTCCTCGTCGTGGTTCTCGATGTAGGTCAGAAAGCCGGCGTGGTTCGGGAAGCCGATCCGGTACCGGTTCTCGAGGGACTGGTATAGCTGCTCGGCCGGCTTCTCGCCGCCGCCGATCTGGATGAGATCGAAGTAGAGGCCGGCGTCGAAGTGGATGTCGAAACAGAG
>Ga0207714_1002685_pt1 | contig 10526 bp, 7 predicted proteins | sample PonA232FremontCA_2_FD_187270 | JGI IMG/M metagenome (GOLD analysis project Ga0207714, IMG submission 187270) | Marine sediment microbial community from Fremont, CA, USA - Pond A23 Sediment 2 (SPAdes) | ecosystem: Environmental > Aquatic > Marine > Unclassified | place: USA: Fremont, California... | reverse complement strand
AAGATCAGCCTCGACTGTTCGCACCAGGACGGGCTTCTCCATGCCCTCTATCTGTTCGCTGGTAAGCCCAAAGCCCTGACTCTTTTCCTTCAGGCTCTTGGTGTATTCCTTGGCCTTCTCGGGGAAGTGCTCATAGAGATACTGCAAGGTCATAGCCCTGGAGTTTCCACCCAGGACTACGCCGGTCTCCGTAATAACCGGAGGGCCATGTATTGCGTCAGGATTGTCGGTAATAAGGAAGGAGGAATCGAATTGTCTGGCGTGACCTATGACTTTTTGCTGTTCAAGCTCATCCCGGTGATAGGGCCGTTCCTGAACATTCTCAGGGTAAGCCTTATTGACCTGGAACTGATGGACTGGATCATGGGAGGGTATTACATCCTCAAGCTCCCTTAGTTCGTATCTTGTTTTGTCTTGTCCTTCGGTGTGGGAGACTGTTGTTTCTCTGCCTCGGACTCGTTGACTGACGTTATCAGCTCCCCCAACACCGCGTTGGGATCGTGCCAGTCCAGGTTCTCCAATCTCTCCAGGTGTTCCAGTCTCTTCTCGTATTCTTCCTTCTCGCTCTTTGTCATGCTGGGGCTCCTTTTGTGTTTGTTGTAAATCAGGGTATTCCTCTAGGACTCTTTGAGGAACTGGCTTGTCCTCAGAGAGGGCGTCGCGGACCTGTCCTTTATGCCATTCTTGATTTCGTTGTGTTCGTTTACTCGGTTTGGACCCCAAAGCGCGGCTTTCATAGGCCAGCCAAAAATCGAGAGGCATCATCCAGGGAGCCCGCCCTTCCTTGCCTTCGGGGTTAGGGAAGGAACTTTCAAGGTCTTCTAATGTCAGGCTTTCTGGGTTCTCTGCCTTGGGCTTTTGTTCCCCTCCCTCTCCAAACAGCTCCCTGGCCCTGGTTCGAGCATATTTGCTTACATCATCGTCTAATTTGTATTCCTTGTCTACGGCCTGAACTGAGCCAAGTTCTTTGATCTTGCCCTCGATAAAATCTTTTACCTTCTGAGAGGGAGCCCCTTTCTGGTTCGGTGTCTTGGGCTTCGCTTGAGGTTGAATTTCAGGCCCTTCCTTTTCCTTCTTCTTGGTGTCCGTTCCGATAGGCTGCAAGACATAGCCGCCCTCTACCGGCGTCACCTTCTGCCTCTGAAGAACTCCAGTAAGGACTAGTAGATTCTACACTTGGTAAATTTTTATACACAAGCAACAACTCATCACGTGAAGGTAAAAACCAATCGTCAAAACCGCCATAACCAGCATTTCTGATTACCTCTGCAGCCTCATGATCGCTTCCTGTCATTGCATCAGTATTGGCCTGACCTGTACCTAAATCCGTAGATGTGCCTGATGTATGCGAAAGCTGATCTACATGCCATGCACCATAATCTTCACCCATGTTGTCTACCCAGGCTTCCATGTATGTCCAGTCAAACTCATTATTTTCGTCAACATAAAATACCAGTCCGCCGGCAGGACCTGTATCGCCTAATTCATAAACACCATTATTGTCACCGCCGTCATTGTCAACTCTTGATATTGTTTTTTGCCAATGGTCTTTTAACTCGTCTATGGACTCAATGATAAGTACATAAGGCTCGTCAAATTCTGAATTGCTATGGTCGATAACAACACTTAATGGCTTGTCTTCTGAACTAACACCAGCCGGAGCTTCATATTCTTTAATTTCCCATGTAGCCCCGTCGTCAACTTCACCATTTTGGCCTGTCATATCACCTTCAATTTTAGTCAGTATAGCTGAACCATCATCAGAAAGCTCTACTTTAATACGTTCTGCAACATTTTTAAATGTTCCGGACATTGTCTCCATGGTATATTCTTCACTATCGTCTTCACCGTTGTTTGCATCCGCCCTGGAAAATAATGTTCCTTCTTCCTTCTCTAACAAGGTCATTACAGTATCCTCCATTTTTACTTCATACTTCAGAACAAAACCTGATTCATCCTCAGTAACAACAACGTTACCATCAAGTTTCCAGGTGTCGTTCTTGGTTAGCCAGGAAATTTCAGTGTTCTCTTCCGAAAAGAGCCCAAACCATGACGATCCGTCGTCATTAAACTTCAGAGCTTCGATATCGCCAGAGCTATTAGGCTCTCCATGCCACTCCCCAATAATATCTTTTTCAGAATAGGGTTTAGCATTATCATCATCATCACTACATCCTGTTGTCAAAAACACAAACGTTGCCATTAAAAGGATCGGAAATAAAAATAATCTTCTTTTTGTTTTCATAAAATTTGGTTTTAATTATTAGTAATTGTTTATTTAATAGATGTTCAAGTTTTTCTATATGCTTTTGTAAGTAATCTTCTTTCTTATTAATTTTTATTTAATTTAATGAGTCGGGTATGTTTATTAGTCGCTCCAGACTGCATTGAATAATAAATTCACCCCGTCTTCGCCTTTTCACTGTTTTGTATAATTTTAGTTGCGTAAGGGAAAAGATTTTGAAAAAGAAAATCCTTTTTTTTTAGTATTTTTTTCGGGGTTCTCAAGAAAGTTTGTTGTACTCTATTAGAAATAGGGGATCATTGTATTTATTATTGATAAAATAAATACAGGGATAATCAAAGATTATAATTGGGAGATAATAAATACAATTGATAAAACTTTATTTAGTGGATTTAAGAAAACGCATTATTGGCCTGCCCAATGTCCTTTAAATAACTGAAAGGAGGGTAACTTATTAAACAACAATAAATTAGTTTTTAGCAAGATAAAATGTGAGCAGGTTATTTCGGTCTAAAGGTTGCTTAGAGGCACTATTTACTGAATCTAAAAAAATACCTCTTAATCTTTAGTAAACCTATTTGGAGATTCAGAAAAATAAACTTTTTGTAGATACACGCCGCGGCGTGTATCTACAAAAAGTTTTAAAAATCTGACAACCCATAAATACTATCCTTCTTGCCTTTTGCCGGTTGCCATGTTCGCACATGGATAATTGGTTTTTTTGGATCGTTAAGATCCACCATTAAAAACAGGTAACCCTGATCGCCGTAGTTAGATGAATAGTAATTTTGCTTAATCTGTACTCCGTAAATATCACCGCCTTTGCCACCTTTTCGCACTTCGCTTTCTTCAAACTGAATGTTGATGTATTCCTTGCTCTGGAATGAATACTTCAGGTTGCGGATGTATTCTTCCTTGGATTGTCGATTGTACCTTACAATACGGTTGTTTTGAAAGCGGTTGTCTTTCATGGGTTGTACCTTTACCACTTCGCCGGTTATGATCAGTGCATCCTCTGCAAAGATGGATTCGATATAATCGATGCGTTTTAGTGCATAGGCTGTTTTGTAGTGTTCCAGAAAATTAACCAGCACCATCCGGTCGACCTCATTCCATACTTTCTTTTCTATAATACTTTTTAGTGCGTCTTTGGAAAGACCGAAAGAGAGGCTTTCAATTTTCTTCTCTTCATTGAAATGGAAAACCACATCCTCTACAAATTCCTGATGATTGTTATGGAAGGAGAATCTCATAGGGATGGAACGCGCCATAACTTCGCCTTTAAATTCGTAAAACTTTTGGTCGGTGTTGGGTAGAATCCGCGCATTGCCATAAGCTATCAGCTTTTGATACATCTTGTAACCCCGCTCTGTAAAAAGATTTTTGACAGAGTTATATTGTTCTTTAGCGATAGCTTGTTGTATTTCATCTATGGCCGAACGATATTTAGCCGGGTTAGTTACTTTTGAAATACTCGTTCTTACCTCATTTTTCTCTGCAACAGGCTTCGATTTATTAGATTTCTTCGCTTTATTAAAATGAACTGTATAATAACTTTCCCGGAACGGGATCGCGTCGATTTTTTCCATTACGGTTTTTAATTCATTATCAATGTTCGCCTGGTTCTCATAGATGTATTCCACTTTCACCCTCCCCTTCTTTTTCCCTTCGGAGGCTGCGCCATAATATTCCAGGAAACCGCGGCCGTCTTTTACATTGATAAGATTGGACCAGTCGCGTCCGTCCCAGTAAGAATAATCCAAGTTATCCACAGATTCACCCTTATAAGTAATATTTAAAAACACGGATTTCATGTCCTTTTTTTGTTCTTTTTTCTTGACATGAAATTCAAGATGCGCAAAAACTTCGTTCATTTTCATTGGTATCCATGAAATGAGTGGATGTTTTTCACCTTTCTTATCGGTATAACGAAGAGAATTACAATCGGGGTGGCTTTTCAGGAGCGTGAAAGCCCAGTAGTAATATCTCAAACCATCACCAATTCTTCTTTCTTTGACTGCCTTACGGGCATCCTCCACAAAATCAAATGTTTTGTCTTTTCGGTTTTCAAAGACCTCTTCCACATTTTCGCGTTCGATATAACGAAATACCTTGGCATCCGGTTCGTTGCTAATCACTATACGTTCAGTATTATGTAAAGTGGAATTCGAATAGGTGTTTACTACCGATTTTACTTTTTCTTCAAATTCATAGTTATTCTGTTCCCCGGATGATTCTTCTTTTACAAAATGCTTAAACTTACTTTCTACCTGGACGGATATCTGACTTATAAGCATTTGCAACGCTTCATTATCAGCTTTCCTGAGCGTTGAGCCGTAGCCTTCACCCCACAGATACTTTTGTCGGTTAGCTTTAATCTGTTCGATGGTTTGAGCTTCTGATAAAATTGATATCCCGGTTAATACTGAAAAAATCAACAGTAATTTCGTAAAGTGTGATGTCATAGGTTCTTGTTTTGTTGAATTGACGGCAAATCGAAAATAGGTAATTTTATTGGAAAATCAATATTGTCTGCTAATTAATCGCCATAGCCTAACCTATAATCCAGCGTAGCGTGGACACTACGCTGAACTAGGATAAAAAGGGTTTGTGCCCCATCTCTTTATGCACCCTGGATTTCCAGGTTTGTCAATCCTGCCTTTTTGGCATGAGTAATTGCTTCTTTGTATTCTTTATAAGTAATGCGGCGGGAGATTTTTGGATAATTATTTGCTTTATAAACAGGCGAATATTGTGACATCAGATTAATATAGGTGTCTTTAGGTAGATTTTCTGCAATCCAGCCCAACACGTCTTTCGTTCCACTAACTTCATTGGGCAAAACCAGATGTCTTATCATCAGGCCATTATATATTTTTCCGTCGCTTGAAGGTTTTGCCGTTCCTACCTGGCGGTGCATTTCGAGGAGAGCTGCTTTGGCCATTTCGGGATAGGTTCTTGCGCCATTTGAATATTTTGCCGCCATGGCGCTGTAAAAATACTTGAAATCCGGCAAATAGATATCTACTATGCCATCAAGCAATTTAAGGGTTTCTTTCTTTTCGTAACCACTGGTGTTATAAACTAACGGTAAGGTCAACCCTTTACCTGCAGCAATATCCAAAGCCTTAACGATATGTGGCACATAATGGGTCGGAGTGACCACATTGATATTTTCACATCCCATCTGCTGCAACTGCAGCATCATTTGGGCAAGTTCTTCAATGGTTCTCTTTTCGCCTTTCCCTTTAATACTAACTTGCCAATTTATGCAATATACACATCGCAAACTGCAATTCGAAAAAAATATAGTTCCGGAACCCCCATTCATTACAAGGGGAGTTTCTTCACCAAAATGGGGATGAAATGAAGCAATTTCTAATTCAGCAGTAGCTTCGCAATCGCCTCTCTGCCCATCTAGTCGACGGGTTTCGCATTCCCGCGGACAAAGGTCACAGATATTCATTTTTTGCCAGAGAATATCGCCTCGTCTTTTTAATTCACCACTTCGCCGTAATTTTAAATAACCGGGCTCAAAATCAGAAGTCAATGAACCATTTTGATTAGCATGATGGGTTTTCTTTTCCGAATTCATAAGTTTTTTCATGGGGTGTGAATTTTGGCTAAACAATAATGAAAAAAAGGAATTGACTGCAAACAACATTAATGAAACACCGAAAGCTTTCTTGAAAAACCTCCTTCTGGAATAGATCGGTTTCATGTTTTCAGAGGATTTCATAGTAGCAATTTATAAAATTAAACGAAAAAAGATCGCTTAAAATTACATAAGCCACCTCATATTATGAATGTTTTAAAAACCAGCACTTAAGCCTTATTAAAGAGCACAAAAAACGCTAACTGTAAAAGAACAGCACAGCATTTCCGGCAAAATAAAGGATGATAATCAACAGGCTCTCCCAGCCAATCTTTCCAAAGCCTTCTCTTTCTCTGTGCAGCAATCCAAGAATAAGCGTGCATGTCATAAGCATCGTCAGGCCCATTATGAATACCTGGTTTTGGGTAATGGCATGAAGAATACTTCCCTTTCCATAAGCCATATCGGCAAATGCAATAAATAACACATCAAAAGAATTACCTCCGATAATATTACCTACGGAAAGTGTAAGCGCTCCTCTTCTAACTGCTGAAATGGAAACGATTAGCTCAGGCAATGAGGTTGCAATGGCGGTCAATAACACGCCCACCAAACTTTCGGATAAACCGGTTTTATCGGCAATTGTAATTCCGGTTTTCGCAACCATAAATCCAGCAATAGCTACAACAATCGCTGAAAGAATAAATTTTACGGTCACTTTTCTTAAGCTTAGTTTTTTTAAATTTTCGTTATCCGGGGTATCTTCAACTGTTGCTATTGTTATTCGCGGACTCCACATGGGCTTATCCTTGGCCCTGGATATTAGTTTGGAGCCTACTACATACCCGATGATTAGCAAGATTGAAAAAGGATGGACGCGGAAAACTGCAAATTCAGGACCTGACATTCCGATAATCACAAAAGCAAGTAGACCTATCAGCAATACACCCTGCATAAGGTTCGTAAAAGAGGCGGCAGCATGTTCAAGATTTGTCTTACGATAGGTAATATCTGCAATGGATAAAAACAATGTTTGTGCTGCTATTCCGCCTATGGCATTACTAACGGCAAGTTCCGGGTGGCCGTTCAATGCTGCAACAACCGAAGTGACAATTCCGGGGAGAGAGGTTGTGCCACCAAGAAATATCGCTCCAAATAAAGCTTCACCCCAACCAGTAAGATCAGCAAGCTGATCTGCAGCTTTGGTTAAATATGTCCCTGCAATAGCAATTATAACAGCAGAAATAATAAAAAGGAGAATAGCAACAGATAAATCCATATATAAATTTTATTACTGATGTTAATAATACCTCTTTTTATATTGGGTATTCAATTATAAAATTTAGTTAAATGTAAAATTTTATTTTAAAACAGACAAAACGGCATACAAACTATACAAAATTTTTTTACTATAAGGTGAAATTCAGAATATACAATTCTAAAGTGGTCAGGTTTAAAAGAGGATTTTTAACGATTTTGTTTCAACTTATTCCTGAAAAACAGATACAAAGGAATACCTATGGCAATTGTCCCAACTGCAAACAAACTTTCTGCAGGTCGCTCAGCAAAGACCAATACCACAATCAACAGGTTAGCAAGAATAAAGAATCCGGGAATAAGCGGATGAAAAGGTGCACGATATACTGAAAGGTTTTGTTTTCTCAGTTTGAACACTCCCAAAACAGCAAGGATTGGGAAAATACTTAATGTTAGTCCCATATAAGTTAAAATCTGGTTAAATGCCCCTAAAAGGGCTATTATGATAGCTACAATCCCTTGAACAACAATTGAAAAGGCAGGCACTCCTTTTTTATTGACCCGGGCGGCAAACTTAAAGAAGTGCCCGTTTTGAGCCATGGCATAATATACCCTCGGGCCAATAATGATTAATGAACTAATTGTGGAAATCAGGACTATGGCAATAATCAGTGAAAATACTTGCCCATAGACTGAACCAAAAAGTGCTTTTACAGCTAAACCGCCAATTGAAATTACTCCTTCCATATCTGTGGGAGGTAAGGCGTAAATAAAAATCACATTTAATAAAACGTATAGCAGAATGACAACGCTGGTTCCAATCAACAAAGCCCTGGGAAGATTTTTAGCAGGATTTTTAACTTCAGCACCGATGTAAGCAGCAGCATTCCAGCCCGTGTAGGCAAACATAATCCAAACTACAGATAAACCAACATCTTTCATTCCTTTTAGATTAAAAACCGTATTCCCCGGCTGTTCAAAATGTGCAAAACTCCCATTGCCAAGAGAAAAGCCCAGGATAATCAATCCCAGAATAAGAAGCACCTTCAGAAGGGTAAACAGATTATGGATTTTCGTACCGGACTTCAATCCCTGTAGATGAAGAAAAGTAAACACAACGATTACAAATACGGCAATGCCCTTCTTTATAAATAGCTTACCTGAGAAACCGAACAATGGATCACTGATAACCAATGACGGAAAAGCTTCCATCAAATACTCACTCATTCCTATTGCTACGGCTGCTAGTGGAGCTGAAAATCCAACAATGAAAGAGATCCATCCACTCAAAAACCCAAGGGAAGGATGAAAAAGACGCGTCAGGTAAAGATACTCACCACCGGCATAGGGCATGGCGGTGCTGAGTTCTGCATAGGAAAGCGCCCCTGTTAAGGCTATGATTCCGGCGATTGCCCATAAAACAATTAGCAGTTTTGGCGACGAAATATTTTCCATCACTAAACCTGAAGTGGTAAATATTCCTGTTCCCACCATATCAGCAATGATGATTGCCACCACAGAAATCCAGCCGAGTTTTCTTGCCAGCGCGTTGTTCATATAATTTTTTAGTATTTTTATTTTAGAATATATCTGCTTTAAAGATAATATCCATTTGCCTATAAAACAAAACATTCGATATCTGTTAAACTTTATTCATATTCCATTTGTTTAAGAAGAAATTTAATTTCAGTAAATCAAAAAAATCCTACAATATGGAACTTAAAGAAAAAAGATGCAGACCATGCGAAGGTGGCGTTCCGCCGCTTGAAAAGGAAGAAATTGAACAGTATCAAAAACAGTTAAAAAATGAGTGGGAAGTCGTTGATCATAAAAAAATAAGGCAAACCTATTCATTCAAAGATTTTAAAGAGGCGCTTAATTTTGCCAATAAAGTTGGCGAAATCGCTGAAGAAGAACAGCATCATCCGGATTTGCATGTCTATTACGGGAAAGTTGTCATAGAACTGGCGACCCATGCAATCGGAGGATTATCTGAAAACGATTTTATCCTGGCGGCAAAGATTGAAAATATTTAAACTGCACTTAAATCAATTTTAACTTAGAACAAATAAAAATAATATGTTCACTGTTAATTAATCATCTCTCTGCTTTACTTATCGGGCAATATTCGCTAACTTTGAATTTATAACCAAAAAAGAAAAAAACTATGGCAACAGTTGGAAATTTATTTCAAAGCGCAAACTGGAAAGAAGAAAAACACGTTCCGGTGATTGAATGTCCTGATAGCGTTAAGGCGGGTGAGATGTTACAGGTAAAGGCTTCTCTTGGAAAAGAGATAGCGCATCCAAACACAACAGAACATCATATTCGTTGGATTCAACTTTATTTTAAACCTGACGATGAGAAATTTGCATATCACATTGGTAACTTTGAATTTTCTGCACACGGAGAATCCACAGAAGGAGCTAATGAAGGGCCCGTTTATACAAATCATTCGATAGTGGCGGAATTTAAAACCAACAAACCGGGTACACTGGTGGCTGCCTCCTATTGTAATATTCATGGTCTGTGGGAAAATTCTAAGAAATTAGAAATTAAATAAAGATTTTTTTAGAGCCAAAATTATTTGAGGATGAACTTTTCCGTTATAGAGTTCATCCTCTTTTTGTTGCTTAAACTGATTTTTTTTGAGTATCCATTTTTTAATGATAGGTGAAAATACATTGTGGAAAAAAAATTTTTCTTTAAAATTACCTAATATTTATATTCCTGACCCGTTAAATATGTTAAATAGATCAACAGTGAAAAAAAACGAACTACTTTCTTTATTAATCGCATTTTCAACACTATTTATCTTTTCATGTGAAAAGGAAGATTTTGTTACCGATCCTTCCGCAAAACTTTCTTTTTCTACTGATACGGTTCTCTTTGATACTGTTTTTACCGAAGTCGGATCGGTAACAAAACAATTCACAGTAAAGAATCCACAAGATAAAAAAATAGAAATTTCAGATATTAGGCTGGCCAGAGGTAAAAGCTCAAATTACCGTTTAAATATCAATGGCGTTCAATCTAATAAAATGACAGATGTTGAATTGGCAGGCAATGACAGTATGTATATTTTTGTTGAAGTTACCGTCAATCCTACCAATCAGAATAATCCGATGGTAATCAAAGATTCGGTAGTTTTTGAGACAAATTCAAATACACAGAATGTGAAACTAGTTTCGTGGGGACAGGACGTGCACAGGATTAATGGTGAAGTTATTGGTACGGATACCTGGCAGGCAGATAAGCCTTATCTTATTTATAATTCCGCCCTTGTTGATACCGGAGCTACACTTACTATTGAACCTGGCGCCAATATTCATTTTCACAGGAATTCCAGATTTTATGTTGCCGGTACTGTTCATGCCGATGGTACAAAGGAAAACCCCATTATTTTTCAAGGCGACAGGCTCGGTACCG
>Ga0207714_1002683_pt1 | contig 10534 bp, 10 predicted proteins | sample PonA232FremontCA_2_FD_187270 | JGI IMG/M metagenome (GOLD analysis project Ga0207714, IMG submission 187270) | Marine sediment microbial community from Fremont, CA, USA - Pond A23 Sediment 2 (SPAdes) | ecosystem: Environmental > Aquatic > Marine > Unclassified | place: USA: Fremont, California... | reverse complement strand
GCGGCGTCATCCGGTAGCGACACGTGTCGCTTGGTCATTGTGAGAAAATGGCCACGAGCGAATAAATGGGTTCGGTTGTGTATTCGCCCTACACAGTGGGTTTGTGTACGAGTTCAGGGATGACTTTCACTATTGAGTGGAGATATCATTGGTTTTGCTGTCGTTCCCCAGACAGTGCTAAAACGAGTGGTCGTACCCGTCCCGACTAGGTGCCCACCGTGTCGAGACGAGCGGATTTAGTGCACACTGGGATGCCTGCCCGTTCAAAGCCTGCCCGGAGTGTGGCATACCAGTACCTGGAATGAGTGGAGATCCCTGTATAAATCCATCCGCGCAATTTTCAATTCGAATAACGGATCCACAAAACCAACCGACAGGAGTCCTATTTCGATGAACTTCACAGACAATATACGCCTATCTACATTATCTACTGTCGCTCTGGGTCCGCACTCACGATACACCTGATCTCTGCGGTATTGCCGAAGATGGCAGAGTGACAGAGCGAAAGCTGCGGTAGCACCCGCCCCGACTGCGGTGCCCACCGTGTCGGGGCGGGTTGGGGGATTGCGCTCACTGGAATGCCTGCCCGTTTGAAGCCTGCCCGGAATGAGGCATCCAGTAGCGTTCTGTAAGAGAGAGCCAAGCATAAATCCACTCCCGTAGTTATCAGAAATAATAATTGAGTTCAGAAACCATCACCGCCCACAGTTCAATCTGGTCTCAGGACGGATGCGTCTCCGGCCTATTTGTATCAGTACTGAAAACTGCGCCGGTAGATATATTACATCAGATCTTCCATCTAACGATAGTCGGCCCGTGAACTGAGCCGACTGATTTGCCTGCCCGGAACAGGTTGGGACGATGCCCACCCGTCCCACACTTTCACCTTGTGCCGTCACCGCTACGTCAGATACCATAGCGTCCGCGCTGCGCTCCCGTGAGTTTGACCGGATAGCTACCGGACCGACTGGTTAGCTGCCGAATATATTTTGTAACATGACATACAATATCTACCAATGCGAGTCCGCGAGCTGATGAGCACCGATCTGGTCACAGTGCCAGCGACGGCCGACATGGAGACGGTCGCCGAGCGGATGCTCTACAATCAGGTCGGGAGCGCGATCGTCACCGACGACGGCACACCCTGCGGGATCGTCACCGAAACCGACGCGCTCACCGTCGGCTACGCGGCGGATAAACCCTTCTCGGAGGTTTCCGTGGTGGCGGCGATGAGCAACCCGCTGACGACGATCCAGCCGACGGTCTCGATCCGGGATGCTACCGATCGAATGATCGACGAGCAGGTCAAGAAGCTTCCCGTCGTCGACGACCTGGACGTCGAGGGCATCATCACGATGACCGACATCATCCGGAACCACAGCGACCTCGTCAAGGAGGCGAAAAAAATCGAACGGGGCCGTGGCTCTCACGACCCCAAGGAGTGGCGTAGTATCGACGAGTAGCACGGCCGACCGAACGACGCTCGCCACCTGATGTGGCCTGCTCAGACAGTGTATCCCGGATCGAAACCGCACGACCTACCTGCCGCGGCCGAGTAGCGATACCAGATGGATCTCTCGGTGGTTATGCTTGCAACGCTCGTCGGCCACACACTGCTGACCGCTGGCGTCCTCGTCCACGGTCGCCGCACTGACCGCGAGCCGGGCTACTGGCTGGGTATGACACTCTTTTTCGGCCTTCTCGGCGTCGCCGGCTATCTGTTCACGCGCTGATTCACGACCCCCAGCGACCGACGACGCGCTGGCGTTTCAGTCGGCCGCCGCGCTCGACTCCTGTTCGACCGCCGACGGGAGTTCGACGCCCGTGCCGATCCGGGTGGTCGCGGGCGGTTCGCTCGTCTCGTCGCCGGTCGCAGCACGGTCTGTCGCCTCCGGGGTTTCGAGATGCTCGGCGAGGAGATCAGCAACCCGCTCGGTGCCTGCCTCGGGGTCGTGGCCGACGCAGTGGTAATGCTTGCTCGCATGGCCCGGATGGAAGGGGTTGTACTCCTCGTGAGCGTAGAGTTCGGTCGCGCCGTCGCCCGTCCGGAACAGCATGACGTGCAGCTGGCGGTCGGCCAGCGGCTGTTCGCGCAGCGCCCACGAGCCAGCCTCGCCACGCCCGTCGTCGAGCGTCTTCCACGCCGACAGCGGCATGCGCTCGAATCCCTCGGTGGCGAGCAGGGCCTCGACCGCCTCGACCGGCTGGTCGATCCGGCCGGCGAACTCCTCGCTATCGAGTTCGTAGGCCGCGTAGCCTATCCCGAGGCGACGCGCCAGCCGGTCGACCCCGGGCAGCCAGCGCCGGCGAATCCGGTGCCAGTAGGTCGCGTCGAGACTGCGATGTGACGGATCGAGGACGATGTACAGTGTGAGGGCAAAGAGGGACACAGCGGGGGCTGCGACGACCATTACCGGAGTAATTCCGGTGACACATAAAAATAGTTGTGGGATCGGCTGACAGCCGTCTGACTACTCCTCCTCGTGGGTAAAGAGGTAGGCCTGCCCGTCGTCAACCGAGACACAGAGGTCCATCACCGTCGACAGCGAGAGCTCGGCCTCGTCCTGTTTGCAGCTGATGAGATAATCGAAGGGGTCGTCACAGACGGGACAGGCGATGGCAGTCGTGTTCTGGTACGTCGAGACCATCTCGTTGTCCCGCCGCGGGGTGAGGTAGTTGACCAGTTCGCGGAGCGACTCCTCGGCTGGGTTGGCTTCGTCGTCGCCGTCGGCCGATTCGCTTGCCATGTGAATGGCCATCACGGCCGAGGGAATAAAAACATCGCTCAGTCGCTGTTACGCCGCGCTATCCGGTGCTGTCATGGCTTGGTCTCCGTCGCTGTCACGTCTCGCCGTCCGGAATCGATCCCAGCACGTCACGGGCGGTTTCGACGGCATCGGTCGCTGTCTCGCCGAGAATGTAGGTGATCGGCTCGATCCCGAAGGCCCCCTCGTGGTAGAGCACGTCCGGCACCGCGTCGGCCTCGCCCGCGACGGTTCTGAGCCGCTCGGCGCGGTTCTCGTAGCTGGCGTCGAACGACGCCGTCGACAACCCGGCGGCCTCGGCCGCGGCCAGCAGGTCGTCGCTCGTCTTCAGGTTGACCGCCGCGCGGCGGTCGGGATCGACGGCCATCACCGCTCTGACCGCCGTGGCGACGTGTTCGGACGCGCCGAACTCGGGATCGGCGGGCACGTTCGCCCGGCCGCTCATCGCGTGGACGCGGCCCGGCACCGCCGCCACATCGGCCGGTCCCTTGGCGTCGGGGAGCGCCATCCCGATGTTGGTGCCGACGTTGGGGATGTAATCGACGACGACCGGGTCGTTCGCAAACAGCCGAACCGCCTGCTGGACGTTTCGCAGCACGTCGCGTTCGACCTCGGCGCGACTGTCCGACCCGCGAACACAGAGGTCACAGCCCATCCCTTCGAGAGCGGGCATCTCCTCCTCGTGGACGGCACAGATCGGGCCGCGGTCCTCGAAGGCCTGGACCAGCTCTAAGAGCTCCGCGAGGGCCTCGTAGTCGCCCATGCTGCCGTTGGCGATGCCCGTTGCGATTCGTGCTGTCGTCGCCTGCATCCGCTCGTTGTCGGCGAACCGGGGGTCGCCGGTCTGCTCGCCGCTGAGGTATTTGCTGACGGCGGCCTGCGAGATGCCGAGTTTGGTGGCGATGGCCTCCTGTGAGAGGCCGCTGTCGGCAAGTTCGGTCGCCAGCATCGCGCGGGCGGTCGGCAGGAACCGCTCGACGACGATCTCGCTGGGCAGCTGGAGCGTCATCCGATCACCGCCCGTCCCCGTGGCAAAGCCGGCTGCATATCTCTATCCGGGGAAACCGCGCACCTATGTTTGTCGGTCTCCCCGCTCTCGCTGTGGGTCGCCGCTCGCTGTGGCCGCCGTGCGATACAGGCGCACACGGCCGGCACCCTCATAGGCTCATGCCTCCCGGAACTGGTATGGACGAACCACCGGCTGCCTTCCGCGTCGCCAGCGACAAGGACGCCCTGATGAGCACGCCCAGCGGCGACAGCCAGCATACGATGGTCACCGCCAACAGCTACGCCGACAACCCACGCAGCGAGTGGAACGGCGCGCTCATCGAGGAAACGTCGGCGTTTCGCTCGGATGTCGAGCTGTTCTACAACCTCCACACGCTCGTCTGGGACCCCGAACTCGAACAGACGCTCGACAGCCGCAACGACGCCGTCACGAGCAGCGTGGACTGGCACGCGAAACGCGTTCCCGAACTCCACCTCACGAACACGCTTCGGTTCGCCGACGGCACCGAGGCCGACCTCAGCCAGCGCGCCATCGCCAGCGTCGGCTGTCCCGCCGTGTTGCTCCACAACGAGGCGACGTTCGCCGACGACCGCGAGCGGACGCTGTTTACGATCTCGAAACTCGGGCTGAACGAACACAGCCACGACCATCCGTGGCCCGAACAGACCGCCAGCGTTCGCCACGCCGAGGACTGCGACGCCATCGTCGCCACCGACGACGAGGACCGCTACGTCGCGTTCGCCCAACAGCACGCCGACAGTCGCCGCTTCGACGGCCATCGCGTCGGCGTCGCCGGCCAGCCGGACGGGCCGGACCGCAGCGCGTGGAGCGAGATCTACGAGGACAACGACGGCTGGATCGACTCCAACGAGGGCGCGACCGGCGACCTCGATGCCGGCTTCGGGCTACACTGCGAGTCGGCTGCCGATTACAACGGTGCCAACGGCGACAGCGACGCCGCCGGCAACGACGCCGCTGACGACGGCGCGACCGTCGAGTGGCTCACGGCCGTCGGCTTCGGGAAAAGCGAGGCCGACGCAATCGTCCACGCCCGCGATGTCCTCGACCGCGGCTACGAGGCGGAACTGTCGACGTTCACCGACGCGTGGGAGGCGTGGCACGACGGACTGACCGACTCGCCGAGCGACGACCCGACCACGACCGACCTTTACAAGCGGTCGCTGACGAGTATCAAGACCGCACAGGACGGCTGCTGTGCCACCATCGCGGGCGCGTTCAAACCGCACGATATGACCTACAAGTTCATCTGGCCCCGCGACCAGGTGATCATCGTCCAGGCCTTGCTTGCGGCGGGCGCAGTCGAGGAGGCCGAACTCGCGGTCGGCTGGCTCAGCGGCACCCAGATCACCGAGGAAACCTACGACGACCGCGGGATCGACCGCCGCGGGACGTGGTGGCAGAACTACTACACCACCGGCGAGGGCCACTGGCGCGCCCTCCAGCTCGATCAGGTCGGCGGCCCGATCTACGCCCACTGGCTGCTGTGGGACGAAACCGGCGACGAGGGCTTTCTCGACGCCCACTACGACACCTCGAAGCGCGCCGCCGAGTTCCTGCTCGACTGGGACAACGGCTGGGGCTTTCCGAAGCCCCACCAGGACCCCTGGGAGGAAGTCTGGGGGCATACGACCGAGGGGTCGGCCGCCGCCATCGCCGGGCTGCGGTGTATGGCCGAGATGGCCGACGCCACGGGCGACAGCGAGTTCGCCGCTGACTGCCGCGAGACGGCCGAGACGTGGGCCGGCAACTTCGAGCGCTACTGCTTCAAGGAACATACGCAGTACGGCAGCCACTACGTCACCGCCGACAAGCCCGAGGGGAACATCCACCCCGCACCCGACGCCCGGCCCGACGCCGCGGCGTTCATGGCCTACTGGCCGTGGAACGTCGTCGACGCCGACGCCGAGACGATGACCGAGACGGCGGAACTCGCCGACGACCCGCGCTGGCGGGCCGACAGCACGCCCTGCGTGGGGCGGTATCCGGCCGACACCTACACGCCGAGCGGCGCGCCCGAGGACGGCGGCTGGCCGCTGTGTGAGGCCTACGCCGACGTGGTGCGCTGGCAGAGCGGCATCGATGACGACGCCGTCGCCGACCACCTTCGGGAGGCGACCGAGTGGACGACGACGGCGAGCCTGCTGCCCGAGCGCGTCGACGGCGACGGGACGGTCTCGTGGAACTCGAACCTCCAGTGGAGTCAGGCGATGTACGTCCTCCTGGCCGAGAGCCACGCCCGCGGCGAACCCTACGGGCTCGCACCGGGCGAGTAGCCGTCGCTACTGTCGATTTCGTTTCGCGAAAAACGAAGCGAGTCCCGCTTCAGAACGTGATGACCTCGTAGTCGTCGGCGACGAGGTCGCGGATGCTCGGGTGGCCGTCGTACTCGGCGAGCGTGGCGAGCCCGGAAGCGTCGACGGCCGCCTCGACGTGGAACGCGCTCGCACAGAAGTCACAGACTGCGGCGTGCTCCCGCACGGCCTCGAAGAGTTCGTAGTAGTCGCTCTCGGGGTCGTCGAGTTCGGGAACCCACTGGGTGCCCGCGCCGTCGAAGACGAGTTTCACGTCGTCGCCGTCGGTTTCGGCGAACTCCTTTGCGGCTTCGAGTGCGTTTGCGAGCCGGCCGTGATCGGCGTGTGATTCGTTGCCTGCCAGAACGATGATAGCTGCCTTTGCCACACCCGCGATACCGGGTGGATAAATAAATGCCGGCCGCTGGAGTGCGCCGTCGCAACCACACCGACACCGTGTCTGGGTGGATGTCGTGACGATTGTTCGATTCCCTGTAGCGGTGCCCGGCACAGTTACAAATAACAAAAATATTGTCTTATCGGTAATAACTTTAACCGCTTGCAGCTCTAGCAATCCTGTATGCCTATTCGAACCGAACGCGGCAGCTATCACAAGGACGACTGTCCGCTGTTCGATGGTGTCGACAGCGGTGAGGAGGTCGACGCCATTCCGCCCGGGGATAGCTACGCCGACTGTCCGGTGTGTCAGGGCGGGTGAGACGCTCGGCCGTTCTGAACATCGTCGTGGCTACCGGCGACAGCTGTAGATCTCACACTCGCACAGTGTTGCACGCGCAACGCCTCGATTTACAGCCCTCCATGGCTGGCATCCAACTACCGCCGATGTCAATCGAGCCGTCCGTTGAGTACCTTCGCGGCGACCAGCACCGGGTCCCAGACGGGGCTGAACGGCGGCGCGTAGGCGAGATCGAGCCGTTCGACCTCCGCAATGGTCATCCCCGCCTCTAACGCGGTCGCCAGCGTGTCGATCCGGACGGCCGCACGGTCGCTGCCGACGATGCTCCCGCCGAGCAGCCGCCCCGACTCGCGGTCGGCGACGAGCGTCACGTCTGTTTCGGCGTTACCGGGGTAGTAGCCGGACCGCGAGCCGGCGGTGACCGTCTCGCGCACGGGGTCGAAACCGGCCTCGCGGGCGGCCGCCTCGTCGAGTAAGCCGACCCGCCCGCACTCCATCTCGAAGGCCTTGACGACGGCCGTGCCGGCGATGTCGCCGACCGGCGTCGCCTCGCCGGCGACGGTCGCGCCGATAGCCCGGCCGCTCCGGTTGGCGGTCAGCCCCAGCGGCATCCACGTTTCCTCGCCGGTCACCGTGTGGCGTGCGGTCGCGCAGTCGCCGGCGGCGTACACGTTCGGGAGATTCGTCCGCCCGTACTCGTCGGTCCGGATCGCGCCGCTGTCGCCCAGTTCGACCCCGGTTCCATCGAGCAGTTCCGTGTTCGGGCGGATGCCGACGCCGACGATGGCGAGGTCGACCGCGATCTCGTCGCCGTCGACGGCGACCGCCTCGATTCGCTCCTCGCCGCGGAGGTCCTCGACCGGCGTCTCGGTGTGAACGGTCACGCCCTGTTCGGCGAGTTCGCTCTCGACTCGGTCGGCGACGGCCGCGCCGAACGGCTGGAGGACGTGGCCGGACCGCTGGAAGAGATGGACGTCGAGGCCGCGCTCGCGGAGGGCTTCGGCCATCTCGACGCCGACGTAGCCGCCGCCGATGATCGCCGCCGTTTCGGGAGCCGGCTGGGCGGCGTTGCGGTCGACGCGCTCGCGGTCGACCGGCGTGTCGGCGACGCGGTCGGGGTCGTAGGCGTCGGGCGCGGCGATGTAGGCGTCGATGGCCGCGGCGGCGTCCATGTCGTGGAGCGTGAACGCGCCGTCGCGGTCGCGTACGTCGAACGGACCCGTCGCCGCGCGGCCGCCGGTCGCAACGAGGAGGGAGTCGTAGGGCTGTTCGATGGTCTCGCCGCCCTCGTCGCTCTCGACGTGGACGACCCCCTCGTCGGTGTCGACGGCCGTCACTTCGTGGCCGCGCTGGAGGTCGATTCCTCGCTCGTCGGCCTCGGCGGGCGACAGCGACAGCAGGTCGGCGAGGCGGTCGATCCGGCCGGCGATGAAGTACGGCATCCCGCAGTAGGCATACGAGATCCACCGCCCCTTCTCGAAGACGCGGACCTCGCGGTCGGGGGCGGTCCGACGGAACTTGCTGGCGGCACTCAACCCGGCGGCGTCGCCACCGACGACGACGAACGGCGCGGCGTCCATACCGGATGGTTGGGCGGCCGGGGGAAAACGTGTTGCCCGCTGTGGCGACCGAGCACACAGCCAGCAGGTGCCGGTGTGTCGGACGCCGCCACTGATCGAACCGTTAGCTGTCGTGCAGCCAACGAGTATTTATTCACCCCCTGTGTTGGTTGGCCCATGGTGCGGGAGCAACTCATCAGCGCGCTCTCCGATCCACGGATTCGACGCGTGTTGCTCGCCGTCCGCACGGCAACGCAGTCGCCGTCTATCGCCCTTGTGCTCATCACAGTCTTTCTGGCGATTCTGGTCATGCTGTATGCGAACCTCGCCTGGGGGACCGGGTTGCTCCTTGCCATCGTCATGGGGCTGATCTTCGGCCTCGTCTACTTCCTGATGACAATCCTCTGGGGGCTGGTCTTCTACTACAAGGACAACCGCGAGATCCCCCGACCCTGACGGCCGAGGTATCGTGACCGCCGTAGGTCGGTCCACCGCGTCGCCACGCCGCGGGACTTATCACCGCGGCTCGGCACACAGCGACCATGGATGGCGAAGTTACCCCCGACGAGGTTGCCACGCTCCGCGATAGCGACGACCCCCCGCGGATCGTCGACATTCGCTCGCCGACGGCCTACGAGCGCGGCCACATCCCCGGCAGCGAGAACATTCCCTTCGAGGAACTGCCCGACAGCGTCGACCAGCTCGCCGACGCCGACCGCATCGTGACGGTCTGTCCCCACGGCAAGGCGAGCGTGCAGGCCGCCCGGCTGATCGGCTCACACGAGGACACCACCGACAGCCGCGTCGAGAGCATGGACGGCGGGCTCACCAGCTGGGAGGGACCGCTCGACAGCCCAGCCCAGCCCGCCGACGACGAGGGTCCCGAGGCCCCATTCTAACCGCGGCGGCGACCCAGTCCGGCGACGAGCGCAACCGCGAGCAGCGCCGACACGACACCGAACCCCGGTGTCTCGATGTCGCTGACGATGTCGCCATCGGTCGGCAGCGATACACCGCCCAGCCCGGGCTGTTCGACGGTGACTGTCAGTCGCTCGCCGCCGACCACGACGGGGTACACGCCGGGCTCGCTGAACCGCCGTTCGAACCGGTGCGTTGCCGTCTCGCCGGGGTCGAGGCGACCGTCTCTCGTCAGTTCGGTATCGTTGGTCTGGAAGGCAAGCGTGTACTCGCCGACCGTCCCGCCGACGTTTTCGACGGTCATCCCGATCGTGAGCGTGTCGTTGACCGAGAGCGTGACGTTCGTGCCGTTGGCGATGCGTGTATCGTCGCCGGTCACGGTGATCGCGTCGTCGGCGAACCGGTAGTCGAACGCCGCCGGCCGCTGGCCGAAGGCGGTGGCGTGCTCGTCGGCGTCCCACATGGGAATGAGGTTGTCTGTCGTCGTCGCCCTGAAGGCCTCGCTCCCGGTTTGCTCGTCGGCAACGCGCTGGACGTAGCCGGCGAACGTTTCGGCGTCGACCGGTCCGTCGTGGCTGTTGACCGCCCGAAAAACCGTGGAAAGACTCGCTTCGCCGTCGCTCGCCAGCCGGATCTGTCGGTCGACCCCGCCGGCGATGAGCGCACCCTTGCGGTAGTTCGCGTAGTTCTCCCACGTATCGGGCTCGCTGAGGACGGCCTCGACCTGCGGCTCGTCTTCGCCCGTCGCAATAAACCGTTGAAAGCGGTCGAAACCGATTCGTTGCTGGTCCAGCGTCAACAGCGCGCCGTAGTAGGTTGCACTCCCTTCGGTGAACCACTCGAAACTCGTCGCCGCGTCGTACTCTTGGCGGGTGTGGACGTACTCGTGGATCCAGTTGTTCGCCGGCGTATCGAGTTCCTCCGTATCTCTGACCCAGAAGTCCGAATCGCCGAGCTGGAGCCCGCGAACGGCCCAGTCGACCTCGTCGGTCGGCGCGGCGATCATGAAAACATCTTCGTCGCGGTCGCCGACGCGGAGGCGATCCGAGGCGGCAGCGAGGCTCTCGAAGATCGCAGCGGGCTCGGCCTCGAGGTCGGCGGCATCGGGAATCAAGAGCCGAAACTGCTGGCCGTGGGCTGTGTGTGTTCGTAATCGGTAATCGCCGAGAAAGGCCATGGTATCGCCGGCAACCCCGGCGCCGGCGATCTTGGTATTCCGAACAACCGGTGGTCTCTCGCCGACGTACTGGATATTCCCTTGCGGCTGTGGTGGG
>Ga0207714_1002682_pt1 | contig 10535 bp, 11 predicted proteins | sample PonA232FremontCA_2_FD_187270 | JGI IMG/M metagenome (GOLD analysis project Ga0207714, IMG submission 187270) | Marine sediment microbial community from Fremont, CA, USA - Pond A23 Sediment 2 (SPAdes) | ecosystem: Environmental > Aquatic > Marine > Unclassified | place: USA: Fremont, California... | reverse complement strand
TACCGAACCAACTTCAGCACGGTCAGCGTCTCGAAGGGGAACGACTCGTCGCGGAGCGCGACCGCCGAGAACCCCTCCGTGGCGGCGGCCTCGACTACTTCGTCCACGCCCGCGAGGCTGCTGACCAGCAGGTACACGACCCCGCCCTCGGCCAGTACGCGACCCACTTCGGCGAGGAACGGCTCTACGACCGCGCGACCGTCCTCCCCGCCCGACAGCGCGACTGCCATCCAATCGTCGCGCTCGGCGTCCGGGTCGGTCGGCAGATACGGCGGGTTGAACAGGACGGCGTCGAAGGCACCGTCACGAAAGGGGTCGAGCAAGTCGGCCCTGACCGTCTCCACCCCTCGCTGGCTGGCCTGCTCGCAGGCGTGGGGATTCACGTCCGAACCGAGGACGCGCGCGCCGGTCTCGTCGGCGACCCGCTCGGCGACGTACCCCGACCCGGTGCCGACTTCCAGTACGAGGTCGGCCGTGGCGTCCCCGGCGTCCTCGGGCAGGTCGGCTATCGCGGCGTCGGCGAGCAGGCCCGAGTCCTCTGCGGGCTGGTAGACGTCGGTCTCGACGTCTCGACGGTCGGCGAGGTCGGTCACTCCTCTCCCACCTCGTCGCCCTCCGAGAGCCCGCCGTCGGCGGTCGCCGTTTGCGCGACCGGTTCGTCAGCTACCCTGAAGCCGCCCGACTCCTCTCGACCCGCGAGTTCGCGCTGCGGGAACGGAATCTTGACGCCCTCGCGGTCGAACGCCGCTTTGACCGACTGGATGACCGTCGTGCGAGCGCGCCACCGCCGCCGGGCGCTTGGCTTGTCTATCCAGACGCGAAGTCCGAGGAGTATCGAGGAGTCGCCGAACTGCTTGACGACGACCTTCGGTGCGGGCACCTTCATAATTTCGTCGAGGTCCTTGGTCGCCTCCTTGGCGAGTTCGGCGGCGCGCTGGACGTCGGCTTCGTAGTCGACGCCGACCTCGATTTCGAGACGGAGCCGACCTTTCCGGCTCTTGTTGAGTATCTTCTGTCCACTTACGAGGTCGTTGGGAATCATCACGTACTCGCCGTCGAACGTCTGGATTCGGGTGTTGACGACCGAGATGTCCGTGACGATTCCCTCCTCGTCGGCGATTTCGACCCAGTCGCCGATCTCGAACGGCCGCGAGAACATCAGCACGAACCCCGCGAGCAGCGAACCCAGCGTCTGGCGGGCGGCCATCCCGACCACGATGCCGAGGAACCCGGCCCCGACCAGCAGGCCGCTGAGGTCCACGTTCCACATCCCGAGGATGATGGCCACGGCGACGACGTACACCAACACTTGCGAGACGCGATAGACGATTTCGCTCTGGTGTTCGGTGATGGTGTCGTGGTCCTCGGCGAGCCTGTCGATGGCCCTATTTGCGAAGTTGGTGGCGAGGTACGCCCCGCCCAGTATCGACACCGCCACGAGGACCGTCAACCCCTGTTGGATGACGACGTTGAACTCGACGAGCGTCCGCATCAACTCGTCGCCGAGACCCCAGAGGACGACGAGTGCGAGCCCCGCTCCGGTCAGGACGAGCGCGACCGCCCCAGCGTAGGTTACCGTCGCAACGTTGTCGTGGACCCGTTCGCGGAGCCGTCTGCGGGCTGCGCGGGCGACGAACACGCCCGCCACCGCGACGGCCGCGACGACCGCCGACACGGCCAGTCGCAGGTCCGTCGCGGTGAACTGCTCCAGCCACTCGACGAGTGCGGCGAACGGCCCGGCGCTCACCCGGACTCACCCCCGAGTCCGTACTCGGTTGCCGCGCTCGCCAGCGCGGCGAACGTCTCTGGCGGAAGGTCGCCTGCGCGCTCGCCCAACACGCTGGGGTCGAGTTCGGTTCGGTCGTCGGCGACGGCGTCCACGACGGCGTCGGCGTCGGCCAGCCCGGAGATGTGAGCGGTGTTCCGGATGGCGTTGCGCATGGTCTTGCGACGCTGGGTGAACACGGCCTTCACGAACCCGAGAAAAAAGTCCTCGTCGTCGACCTCGTAGTCGGGGTCTCGCGGCGTGGTCCGGACGGCCGCGCTCTCGACCGCTGGCGGCGGCGAAAAGGCCTCTTTCGGGACGGGTTCGACCACCTCGACGTCGGCGTAGTGTTGGGCGCTCACCGACAGGCGGCCGTAGTCGTCGGTGCCGGGGTCGGCCGCCATCCTGTCGGCGAACTCCCGCTGGAACAACAACACCAGCGGTCGGCCGCGCGGCAGGAGCCGAAACGCGAGTTGGCTGGAGACGCCGTACGGCAGGTTCGAGACCGAGGCGGTGAACTCGGGGAGGTCGACGTCGAGCGCGTCGCCCTCGATTACTGTCAGTCGGTCGGCCGCGACGTCGTCGGCGAACTCCTCGCGCAGAAACGCCGCGAGGTCGGGGTCGCGCTCGATTGCGGTCACGCGGTCGGCGACCCCGAGCAGTCGGTCGGTCAGCGCGCCGGTTCCCGGCCCGATTTCGAGGACGTGCGAGCGGTCGGCGTCGCCCCGGAGGTACTCCGGCAGCCGGTCGAGCACCCGGTCGTCCACGAGGAAGTGTTGGTCGCGGTCGGGATTCCCCCGGACGCCCGCCCGTCGGAGCAGAGCGTCGGGGTCCCGGAGGGAGCCCTCGGGAGGGCGCGAATCGGTCATACAGTCGGATAGCGACCGGAGGTGCCTAAACCCACCGAGTGACACCGACGAGTGGTCGTCCCCGACCGTGCGCATCCGTCCGGTTTATCCGACCGGGCGACGACCCTCGAACGATGGACGACCACACGCGAGACGACGCGGTCGCGCCGCCGACGACTGGCGACCCGACCGGCTGGCGACGCACGCGGCGAGCGTCGAACGGGTGGGAACACGGAACGCTCCGGCGCGCGGTGGTCCACGGCGTGGCGCTCTACAACGCGGGGGAGTTTCACGAATCTCACGACTGCTTCGAGGACGAGTGGTACAACTACGGCAGCGGCACGACCGAGAGCGCCTTTCTCCACGGGATGGTGCAGGTCGCGGCGGGCGCGTACAAACACTTCGACTTCGAGGACGACGGCGGTATGCGGAGTCTGTTCGGAACGGCCTTGCAGTATCTTCGGGACGTCCCCGACGACTACTACGGCGTGGACGTGGCCGACGTTCGGACGACGCTCGCGGACTCGGTCGACGACCCCGAGACGCTGGCCGACTGGCGAATCGAACTCGACGGCCACTGCCCGGTCGCCCGCGAGGCCGACTACGAGTACGCCCGCTCGATAGAGTGAGCGTGCGACCCCGGCGTCGTTTGGTTCGTCAGCACCAGACGTACTCGGCCCGAATCGACAACTTATATAGATAGGCCGTCCATCTACCGAGCGAGTGGCCCAGCCAACTGTGCGAGTCACATTACGGAGGACGACATGACGACGACCGATTCGACGTTCGACGCGGGTGCCGGTGTGCGACCACGCGGCTCGGAGCGTGAGCCTCGGCTCGACGCCGTGTTCGACGCGCTCGCCAGCGAGGAGTGTCGGGACCTGCTCGATTGTCTCGCCGAGGCCGAAGACGCCCTCTCGGTCGAAGCGCTCGCCGCGCGACTGCCCGGCGACGACGACCGGGTCCGGGCGCGACTCCATCACACCGGCCTGCCGAAGTTGGCCGACGCGGGGCTGGTGGCGTACGACGCCGACCGGGAACTGGTTCGGCCGGAGTCCGACGCCGAGTTCGAGTCGGTCCGCGCGGCGGTCGCGGACGCCGACCCGTCGGTCGACCTCGACGTCCTGTTCGAGTTGCTGTCGAACGGCCGACGCCGGCGTGCGCTCCGGACGCTGTTGGTCCACGGCGACCTGTCGCTGCCCGACTTGGCCGACGAGGTCGCCGTGGCCGAACGCGGTCGGTCGCTACCGAAGATAGACCCCGACGCCGTCCTCGACGTCTACCTGTCGCTGTACCACACTCACGTCCCGAAGCTGGCTGGCGCGGGGCTCGCGACCTACGACCAAGACGGCGACTTCGTGACCGCTACCGACGCGGGCCGCGACCTCGAACCGACGGTCCGGGCGCTTTGCGAGACGGTCCGCGCGTAGAGTCGAAATCCTCAAGGGTCGCCGTTTCCCGCTTTTTTTCGAATGCGAGTCGAGCAACTCGGTGAGGGTCGGCCGCGAGTGGCCGTGGTCGCCGCGATTCACGGCGACGAGCCGTGTGGCGTCCGCGCGATTGAGCGACTGCTCGACGACCCGCCGGCGGTCGAGCGCCCGGTGAAGTTCGTCGTGGCCAACGAGCGCGCGCTCGACCGGACGGTCCGGTACGTCGACGAGGACCTCAACCGGGCGTTCCCCGGCGACCCCGACGCCGACACCCACGAGGGGCGGTTGGCGGCCGAGGTGGCCGACGAGATACGCGACTGTACCGTCCTGTCGCTCCACTCGACTCAGTCGTACGCCGACCCGTTCGCGCTGGTCGACCGTGTGGGCGACCTCGCGCGGTCGATTTGCCCGTTCCTGCCGGTGTCCGTGCTGGTCGAGACGGGCGAAGAGAGCGGCGGTCGACTCATCGAGTACCCCGACGTACTCGAAGTCGAGTGCGGGTTGCAGGGGTCGGACCGCGCGGCCGACAACGCGGTCGAGCTAATCCGGGGGTTCCTGCGGGCGACCGACGTGCTGGCCGAGGACGCCCCGACCACACCCGAGTCGGCCACCGACGAGGTCGTAGTCTACCGACTCGGGCCGCCGGTCCCCAAGACGGTCGCCGACGAGTACGAGGTGTTCGCCACGAACTTCGAGGAGGTCGCGGCTGGCGAGACGTTCGCGGCCGCCGACGACCGGCCCGTGGTCGCCGACGAGTCGTTCTACCCGGTGTTGCTCTCGGCGTACGGCTACGAGAACGTGTTCGGCTACCGGGCCGACCGCGTGGGCGTCCTCGACGGCTGAGCGGTCGCCCGAAGCGGTGGAACTTTACTCGCGGGTCGCCCGAACTCGACCATGAGCGACGACGCGGAACTCACCTACGCCGACGCCGGGGTGGACGTCGAGGCCAGCGAGGCCGCGACCGCCGCGCTGGTCGGTGCCGTCGGGGAGATAGACGATTCAGAGTACGCCGGACTGCTCGACATCGGCGACCGCTACCTCGCGCTGGCGACCGACGGCGTGGGGACCAAACTGCTGGTGGCCGAGGCGCTTGACGACTACTCCACGGTGGGCATCGACTGCATCGCGATGAACGCAAACGACCTCGTGGCCGCCGGGGTCGAACCGGTCGCGTTCGTGGACTACCTCGCGGTCGACGCGCCCAGCGAGACCGTCTCCGAGCAGGTCGGCGAGGGGCTGGCCGAGGGCGCAGACCGGGCGGACCTCGCGCTGGTCGGCGGCGAGACCGCCGTGCTGCCCGAGGTCATCGAGGGGCTGGACCTCGCGGGGGCGTGTGCCGGACTGGCCCCGAAAGACGCCGTCTTCCCCGGCGAGGCCGAGGTCGGCGACGCGCTGGTCGGGTTCCCCTCCAGCGGCGTCCACTCGAACGGCCTCACCCTCGCCCGCGAGGCGGTCACCCGCGAGTACGAGTACGCCGACCCGTTCCCGCCGGACCCGGACCGCACCGTCGGCGAGGTACTGCTCGAACCCACGCGCATCTACACGTATCTGCTCGATTACCTCCGCGAGCGCGAGGTCCGCGCGGCGGCCCACGTCACCGGCGGCGGGTGGACCAACCTCTCGCGGATGGGCGAACACCGCTACGAGATCACCGACCCGTTCGACGCCCAGCCGGTGTTCGAGTTCGTCCAGCGCGAGGGCGACGTGAGCGACGCGGAGATGCACCGGACGTTCAACATGGGGACGGGGTTCGTGGTGGCGCTGCCCGACGGCGAGGCCGAGTCGCTGGCGGCCGAGACCGACGGGCGCGTCGTCGGCGAGGTCCGAGAGGGCGACACCGTGGCGATTCGCGGACTGGAGTTGTAACGCCGAGTCCGGGCGCTCCGGGCAGCGTTCGGGGACGCAGTTCGACCTCGGTCACGACGCTGAACGTGACCCTGCCGTCGGTTCCGGTTTCGTGCCGAGGCGACGCGAACTCGATTTTCCACTGTCGGCGCGCGCTGGCGTCATCGGACCGAGGGCTCTCGAAGCGTCGTCGCTTCGGACTCACGTCTCTGAACGGGGCCGACGCGGTGCAGGTCTATCGGGAGTTCTCGGACGCTCGCGAGCGCCGGTCGCTCGTCGGCCCTCGCGTCGTCTCGCGTTTCGTCGTCATCGTCGGGGGCGTTCGGAGTCTTCGTCGTCGGCTTCCGAACCGACGGTTTCCACGTCGCCCGTGTCGGCCGGGTCGTCGCCGTGGAATCGCTTCCGGCGGCCGGCGGCGGTCCGGTCCGACGACCCCGTGACGGGACTGGTTCGGCTCTCGCCCTCGCCGTCGGTGGCGATCTCGCGGCGAGTCCCCGCTTTCACCATCGACATCTCGCCGCTGGCGCGCATGGTTCCGTCCACGAGCGCGCCCTCGTGGAAGTGGAGGTTTTCACAGGAGACGTCGCCCCGGACCTCGACGCCCTCGGCGAGCTCGACCGTCCCGTTCCGGGTCGTCACGTCGCCGTGGACCACGGTGCCCTCCGCGACCGAGATGTCGCCTCGGGCGCGCAGGCTGCCGAACACGTCGTTTCGGCGGCCGACCGCGATGGACTCGGCGCGGATATTGCCGTGAAGGCGACAGTCGTCGCCGATGGTCGCGGGCGTCGAGACGCGCCACGAGTCGTCGCTCACCCGGCCGTTCCGGGGGATAACTACGGGGTCGGCGTCTATCTCCTCGCTTTCGAGCAGGTCCGAGACCATCTCCTCGGCGGCCTCCTCCTCGCCGATGTGGAGGAGTTGCTGGAGGTAGACGAACACGAAGACGATGGTGGGCATTGGGTTTCGGATGACTATCCAACCGTTTGCTTCGAACCCCTCCTCGATGTCGACGTCGTCACCGATGTCGAGGTCGCCCGAGACCATCAGCCGACCGCCGACGTGGACGCGCTCGCCGAGGTAGGCGTCCCGGCCGACGAGGACGTCCTCGGCCACGTCCGACCACATATCGAGTCGACAGTCGGCCTCGGCCTCGATGCGTCCGCCGAAGGTGACCCGCTCGCCCGCGATGACGTTGTGGCCCCGCACGCCGAACTCCACGGTGCTCTGACCGCCGACGATGACGTCGCCGTCGGTCACGAGGTCGTGTTCCTCGACGGTCGTTCCGTCCGGAATCGCGAGTTCGTCGAGCGGGTCCGAGCCAAGCGGCACACGCCACCGTTCCCGTTGGCTCCTAATAAAGTTCCGTCAGACGCGCGACCGTCGCTCCCACTCACCGGCGATACCCGCCCCGACCGCCGAAGTTTTGAAGGTTTTTAAAGGCCCGGAGCGAACCGAGACGCTATGACGACGCTCGCGTTCGACGAGGACGGCGTGGACGTGGTGTACGAAGGCACGGAGTTCCGGCTCTCGAAGGACCTCATCGAAGGTGCGACGGGCAAGTCCTACTTCGACGTGACCGACCACGAAGTCCTCCAGATAGTCGAGGAGAGCCCCGACCTCTCGGGGGAACCGCGCCGCATCGGCGACGTGGTGCGGTGACTCGTCGGCGACGAGAGCCGACCTGCTGGCCTCGTCAGGTACCATTAAGGTCCACGCTCCCCTCGGATCGAGCATGAACCTGCCCGCCGACTTCGACCATCCCTCGTGGTCGACTGCGCTCGGAACGTTCGCCGGCTACGCCGCTATCCTGCTCGCGATGTTCGTCGCGCTGTTTTTGGTCCCGTACGGCATCTTCGTCGCGTTCTGGTGAGCGAGTAGCGGTACGGCCCCGAACCGACCGGCCCCGTGACGCATATTCTGCTATATATATTCAGTTCGAAACAACTTTGCCGGAGTCTCGCTACCCCTCGAACGAGAGCGACGGTTCAGAAACGGCCCAACGCCGGACTCCCGCCACCGACCCATGGAAGGACGAACGACCACTCTCGACGCTCGGGCATCGGCGTCCGCGAGCGCGGACGCCTCCCCGACTCTCGACCAGTTGCACGAGTCCACGAGGGAACTGATTCGCGCCCGAACCCGCGCGGAGATCGCGGAGATAGCCGTGGACGCCGCACATCAGATTCTCGGCTTCGCCGGGACCGGAATACGATTCTACGACGCCGAATCCGACGCGCTGGTGAACGTCTCGTTCGACGGTGAACCCGCCGACGAGGTCGAGACGCGCCCGGACTTCGACGTCGACTCCTCGCCGCACGGCGACGCGTTCCGTCGCGGCAAACCGGTCGTCTACGACGTCGACGACGTCGACGACCCGTACGGACTCGACCCGTTCGAGCGCACGATGTACGTCCCGCTGGGCGACCACGGCGTCCTCAGCCTCGGCCGGACCGACTCGGGCGGATTCGACCGGGCGGACGTCCAGTACGCCGAGATTCTGGCCGCGAACACCCGCGCGTCGCTCGACCGCCTCGAACGCGAGTCGCGCCTCCGCGAGCAACGCCGGGAACTCGAACGGAAAAACCAACGACTCCAGCAGTTCGCCAGCGTCGTCTCCCACGATATGCGTGGCCCCATCAACGCCGCTCAAGGCTATCTGGAGTTCGCCGAAGAGGACGGCGACGAAGAGTTCTTCCGGCGCATCGACGACGCGCTCGACCGACTGGCGCGGTTCACCACCGACCTGCTGACGCTGGCGCGCAGGACCGCCGACGTCGGGGACCCCGACGAGGTCGACCTCGCGACCGTGACCCACGACGCGTGGCGCTCGGTCGACACCAAGCGGGCGACGCTGACCCCGCCCGAGGACGCGACGGTCGTGGCCGACTCGGAATCCCTCCAGCGAATCCTCGAAAACCTCTTCCGGAACGCCGTGATGCACGCCGGCCCGGAGGTCGAGGTGACGGTCGAAGCGCTCGACGCGGGATTCCGCGTCGAGGACGACGGCCCCGGAATCCCCGAGCGCGAACGCGACTCGGTGTTCGAGGAAGGGTACTCGACCTCGTCCGACGGCACCGGCCTCGGGTTGACGATAGTCGAAAGCTTGGCCGACGCCCACGGATGGGACGTGTCGCTCGAAGCCGGGGTCGAACGCGGCGCGCGATTCGAGATTACCGGCGTCGACCGCGTCTGAGTCGGGCGAAAAGAACGCGGTGTCGACCGCGTCTGACGTCGGAGAAAAAGCGTCGTCGGTCTACGCGAACGTCTTCGAGATTTCTTCGTCCTCGTCCTCGGACTCGATTTTCGCCTTGGCGTCCTCGAAGTCGGCCATCGTTATCTCGGTCCGGTCGTCCCGGATGGCGAACATCCCCGCCTCGGTGCAGACCGCCTTGATGTCCGCGCCGGAGGCGTCCTCGGCGTCGCGAGCGAGCGCTTCGTAGTCGACGTCGTCGGCGACGTTCATGTCGCGGGTGTGGATGCGGAATATCTTCTCGCGGCCCGCCAACTCGGGCTTGGGCACCTCGATGAGCCGGTCGAAGCGGCCGGGCCGAAGGATGGCCCGGTCGAGCATATCGAACCGATTCGTGGCCGCGATGATGCGAATCTCGCCCCGGTCCTCGAAGCCGTCCATCTCCGAGAGCAGTTGCATCATCGTCCGCTGGACCTCCGCGTCACCCGACGTCTTCGAGTCGGTCCGTTTGGCCGCGATGGCGTCTATCTCGTCGATGAAGAGGACGGCGGGCTCGTGCTGGCGGGCGACCTCGAACAGATCACGAACCAGCTTCGCGCCCTCGCCGATGAACTTGTGGACGAGTTCCGACCCCGCCATCTTGATGAAGGTGGCGTCGGTCTGGTTGGCGACCGCCTTCGCCAGCATCGTCTTGCCCGTGCCCGGCGGACCGTACAGCAGGACGCCGCTGGGCGGGTCGATGCCGACCTCGCCGAACATATCGGGATTTTCGAGGGGCATCTCGACCGTCTCGCGGACCTCCTGCATCTGCTCTTCGAGCCCGCCGATGTCCTCGTAGGTCACTTCGGGGCTCTCCTCGACCTGCATCACGCGGGCGCGGACGTCGGTCTCGTTTTCGAGCGTCTTGACGATAGAGAGGGAGTTGTTGACCGCGACGCGGTCGTCGGGTTCGAGGTCCGAGCGCATCTCGTCGGTGACTTCGGTGACGGCCTCCTGGTTGTTACCGTGCTGTTTGATGATGACGCCCTCGTCGGTCAGTTCCTGGACGGTGGCGACGAACAGCGGCGACTGTTTGAGCTTCTTGTTCTCGTGCGTGAGACGTTCGAGCTTCTGCTGGTACTTGTTGTTCTCGGCGTTAGCGTCCAGCAGCTTGTCCCGCATCTCCTCGTTCTGGGATTCGAGCACTTCCAGCCGTTCCTGGAGGGCTTCGATCTTCTCCTGTTGAGACGTGGCCTCGTCGTCGTATGGGAGGTCAACGTCGTCCACAGTGTCGGTCATCACGACGGGGTAGGTGCCTGTCTCATAAGAGGCTTCGGGTGGGAGAGACGGTCGTGTTCAGATACGGCAGTTTCCGTAGCGAGAAGTCTTCGAAAGCCCTCGGCCAGTTCGACTCCCGCGTCTGGCGAGACTCCCGTTGGTCGTCTCGCTGCGTTCCGCTCTCTCCGTTCGCACAACAC
>Ga0207714_1002681_pt1 | contig 10545 bp, 8 predicted proteins | sample PonA232FremontCA_2_FD_187270 | JGI IMG/M metagenome (GOLD analysis project Ga0207714, IMG submission 187270) | Marine sediment microbial community from Fremont, CA, USA - Pond A23 Sediment 2 (SPAdes) | ecosystem: Environmental > Aquatic > Marine > Unclassified | place: USA: Fremont, California... | reverse complement strand
TTTCATTCTTCTAACATACATTAATTATTATAAAAGAAATATTGCAATAATCAATCGTATTATTTTAACTTGACAATAAAATTTCTTTAACATATACTGAAAAATATGAAAAGGAAAATTGTAGAGAGAAAGGAATTTACATAACAACAAAGTTACATAAACAAAGTTACATAATTTTTTGAGGTTAAATTTACACAAAATTGTATATCATATATATTTGGGGGTGGTTGAATACTAACGCTAAAGTAAATTCTGTAAAGTGGGAGAAAGTCCAAAAGTTCAAACGAATAATAAATTCTCGAAAGGAGTGATTAACTTGAAAAGAACAAAATCTCTCTTTTTGTTAATAACAGCTTTGGTCATGACTGTAAGTTTAGTTTACGCTCCTTCAGCCCAAGAAAAGGGGGGTACGTTAACTATTGCCAATCCGGCGGATATTACTGGATTAGATCCCGCCTTTATTACCGATGCCGCAACAGACAGAGTAGCTGACAGGATTTATAACCATTTGGCTGCTGTTGATCAAGAAGGGAAACTCCAACCAGAGCTAGCCAAGTCTTGGGATGTATCAGAAGATTTAACTACATATACTTTTTACCTGCGTGAAGATGTCACCTTTCATGATGGTACCAAGTTTAATGCAGAAGCAGTTAAGGCCCAGCTCGATCGTGTCCTGGACCCAGACGTGGCAAGTGTGGCCAGAGAACAATTTAAAAAGATAATTGATAGTTACGAGATCTTGGACGAGTATACAATCCGTATTAAAACCAAAAGACCCCACGTCACCTTTATTAAAAAATTTATGCTAGCAAATCCTATGGCTATACCAAGCCCGACAGCTTTTGAAAAGTATGGCGAAGACTTTGCTTGGAACCCTGTTGGGACAGGTCCATTCGTATTTGAAGAGTACGAGGCAGGCCAGCATGTAAAGCTCTCAAAGAATGAAGATTACTGGCAAGGAGCTCCGAAGCTGGACGAGATAGTATATAAACCAATCCCTGAGGTAAGTACCCGGCTCGTAGAGCTGGAGACGGGCGGGGTTGATCTTGTTTATAAAGTTCCTTTGGAGGACTTAGATAGGCTAGAAAAGAATAAAGATATCGTTATCCAAAAAACACCTTACCCAAGCATTGAAGGACTATGGTTCCAGCATGACAATTACGAGCCTTTTGGTAACGTAGAAGTTCGCCGCGCCCTAGCTCATGGTTTAGATGAGAAGAAAATATACGAATCGTTACTTAAGGGCGTGGCTATGTTTGGAAATAGCTTTATACCGGTCGTAAGCTGGGCCAACTATGACACCGGGCATTACAAGTATGCTCCAGAAAAGGCCAAAAGCATTTTGGAAGAGGCTGGTTGGACCCACGAAGATGGCGATGGTGTCAGAGAAAAGGACGGAAAGGAGCTTAGCTTTACTATAACCACGACTCCTGCGGTATTCATCAAGGCTCCTGAAATTTGTGCAGTTGCGCAGAGCCAATGGAAAGCAATTGGAGTAGAAGCCGAGATTGAAACCCTAGATTGGAGTGCTTTCTTAGATAAACAGTATGGCAAGAAATTTGATATGATCTTTACGGGTTGGCAATCAGGCAGCCAGGAACCTACAAACTTTGCTATGAATAATGTAGGAACTGGCGGTAAGGGTAACGCTTGGGGTTACTCAAACTTAGCTGTGGATGCAATTTTGCAAAGGGCCACTGAGATCAAGGACAGAGAAGCTCGGAAGGAGCTATATAAAGAGGCTCAAAAGATCACTCACAGGGACGTGGTTTGGATTCCTATTTACAACCAAATAGGCATGGCAGCCCACACTGACAAACTAGAGGGTTATGAATATTCTGCGATAGTTGAAGACTTCACTAAGGCTTGGATTGAAGACTAGTTTGTATCATTCTTCATTTAATTTATTTTTATTAGGACAGACCGGTGGTACCGGTCTGTCCTACCTTTTATACAAACCAGAGGGAAAGCTATGATCAACTATATTATCCGCAGATTGTTTTCGATAATCTTTATCTTTTTTGCAGTCTCTATAATTGTGTTCCTAACGATGCATATGATACCAGGTGACCCAGCAAGAGTGATGGCTGGAATGAATGCCACAGAGGCGGATGTGCGTTTAATTAGGGAAAAGCTTGGTCTGAACCGACCCCTCTATATCCAGTATCTTTCATACATAAAAGGAATTTTCCAAGGAGATTTAGGAGAGTCTATCCAAACGGGTCGTCCGGTAGCTCAAAGCCTTATTTCTCGCTATCCCGCCACTCTGGAGTTGGCGGGTTTGAGTCTTCTACTAGCTTTCCCCTTTGCTGTATTCGCCGGAGTTGTGGCCGCCAATAATTCCAATACTTTTCTTGATAGCGCGATAATGTCCGGAGCGGTCTTCGGTATTAGCATGCCAAGCTTTTGGCGCGGCTTAATGCTTATGTATATTTTTTCTTTGACTTTAGGATGGCTTCCAGCTTCCGGACGGGGAGGGGATCTATTCCAATTGGAAGGGTTGAAACATTTAATTCTCCCTGTTCTTACTCTGAGTTTTGGCTCGATGGCTTATCTAACCCGTATTACCCGATCTGCAATGATGGAAGTGCTAAATAAAGAATATGTGGACACGGCGCGTAGCAAAGGTCTCCGTGAGCAAGTTGTGATCTATAAACATACATTAAGAAATGCTCTCATTTCTGTTATCACTATGGCAGGAATGCAATTTGGCTGGCTTCTGGGGGGGGCGGTAGTTATTGAAACGGTTTTTGCTTGGCCAGGAGTTGGACGTATGTTAGTTAATGCCATTTTTGCCCGCGACTTTCCCGTGGTACAAAGTACAATCTTAATTATAGCGATATCTTTTACTCTGATAAATTTAATAGTTGATCTTCTTTATGCTTTCTTAGACCCTAGGATTGCATACGATTGAACTAATAAAATATGGAAAAACTACTAAATTTAGATTCAATTCGACTCTTGTTAGGAAATAGAAGCGCTATTTTAGGGCTTATAGTCATTGCTTTTGTTATCATAGTAGCTATTTTTGCGCCATATATAGCCCCTTATGGTCCAAACGATCAAAATTTATTAAAACGACTTTCTGCTCCGAATCAAGAGCATCTCTTAGGGACTGATGGCCTCGGAAGAGATATTTTAAGCAGAATTATTTATGGTTCTAGGATTTCCCTGAGCGTAGGAGCTATTTCCGTAGGTGTTGGTGTTTTGGTGGCGATCCCTTTAGGTTTATTAGCAGGTTACGGTGGTGGGCTTCTAGATGACATCATCATGCGCATAGTTGATGTGATGTTGTCTTTTCCCAGTATCCTCCTCGCCTTGGTGGTTATATCAATTCTAGGCCCAGGCCTCTTTAATGTCATGATTGCTATCGGAATTTGGTCCATTCCTTTGTTTACAAGGATGGTTAGGGGAGAGGTTTTAAGCACTAAAGAGGAAGTTTATATTGAGGCAGCACGTTCTATCGGAAGAAGCAAGTTTACCATAGCAATACGTCATATACTTCCAAATTGCTTTGCCCCGATCATGGTCCTTGCCACTCTCCGGTTCGCCTCCGCGATCCTTTCGGCGGCAGCACTTAGTTTTTTAGGTTTAGGGGCTCAGCCCCCCACCGCTGATTGGGGGAGAATGCTTTCTCAAGGTCGACAATACCTTCGAACTGCGTGGTGGTTTTCTACCTTTCCAGGGTTGGCAATTATGTTTACAGTCCTAGGGTTCAACCTTCTAGGAGATGGTTTACGAGACTCCTTCGATCCCCGAATGCGATAAAGACAACTATATGACTATATGAGGAGTTTCTTTGAAGCATTTATAGTTGCAATCTCATATTACAACTTTACAAGTAGCTACATAGCAGAGAGTGTCGCAGGATAAGTTTCTATAGTGTTCTCATAAAACCTAAACATTGTGATAGCTAAGTAATGAAATTATTCTAGGTGATCGAATTGAATTTTAAAAAGCTTGAAAGTTTTATCTCGCATAAGATGTCAGAAACTAACCTCCCCGGGATCAGTTTACGAGTAATTAAAGACGACGATATCCAACTTTCTAGAGGGTTCGGCTTCAGAAATATCGAGAAAGCTTTACCTGCAAATGAAAAGACTTCCTACGCAATAGCCTCCATTACGAAATCCTTTACAGCTCTATCGATTATGCAGTTAAAGGAGCGAGGAATGTTAGATGTTAATGACCCCGTAAGTGATTATTTACCATCATTAGAGATAAAACCAAAAGGAGAACCAATACGGTTAAAACACCTTCTAAACCACACCTCAGGAATACCAGCACTCGGTTATTCGGAGAGCTTCATCAAAAAAAAAGTGGGGGCCGGAAAAGCTTGGCTGCCGTTAGCTGATACAAATGACATGATAGATTTTATTAACGGTGCAAAAGAGTGGGTTTATTCTGAGCCAGGCGAGAGATTCTTTTACTCAAATGAGGGGTATATCTTATTAGGAGCTATCGTAAAGAAGATCTCGGGCATTTCTTATAAGAAATATGTAAAAGAAAACATTTTTACTCCTTTAGAAATGGAGAGGTCATTTTTTGATAGAAAAAATCTCGAGGATGACCAAAACTTAGCAACTCCTTACATATTAAGTGATGAGGGCGAACAAATCTCCTCTATTTACCCAACTAGATGGCTTAAGGCCCATGGGGGAATAAGGAGTAACGTGGTAGACCTTTCCCGTTACTTGAAAATGTACCTAAACGGTGGGAAACTTGGGAAAACCAGGATTGTAACTGAAAAAAGCTTGGAAGAGATGAAAACTTTTGGTGTTCCTACTCCTAGCGTAGAGGGATCTTTTGGTGAATCTGGCTACGGTTACGGATTGGGGGTCATCAAGAATTTTTTTGGGCATCGGTTAATTAGTCATAGTGGATCCATTCTTGTGTCTACAGGTTATATCGGCTTCATTCCTGAAAAAAATATAGGTATCTCTCTCTTAGCTAATGGAAGCGGTTATTCACTATCATATCTTGGTATGTATGGCCTTGCCCTTGCTCTTGGACAGGATCCAAAAGATTGCCCCTTCATATTCAGAGAAACCGCCTTAGAAGAATTAGAAGGTATTTATGAGACCTACCGCGGTACAATGAAGGCGCAGGTAAAGGAGGTAGGGGATTTGATAGAAGTAAAAATAAAAGATAAATATAACGAGGACGTAACTCAATTAATACCCGAAGATTTAGGTGAAGACCAGCGGATTTTTTACTACCTTGAGGACGGTAATAAGATTCCCGTCCAGTTCGAATTGGGAACGGGCAAGATAAATCTAATATTTGAAAGATATAGACTAAAGAAAGTTGACTAACCTATTTGAAGAAAGGTAGAAAAGAGGACTAGAAGCCTAAAAGTAGTATAAGTTACTAAAATTTTTGAGATAATTATTACAAAAAATAAATGTGAAGTTAGCTAGAAAATCTCCCTTACATTTTTGTTATTGATTAACGGTTGGTGACATAATATATGTATGATTTAGTATTAAAAAATCCAACACAAATAGATCCAGCTTCAGGTATACATGAGGTTAGGGATATTGGAATAAAAGGAGGTCAGATAACTGCTAACAAAGCTAATATACTTAGAGAAAAGTCTAAAAATGTTATAAATTTATCTGGAAAAGTAGTAATTCCTGGAATAATAGATTCTCACGCTCACTTTAGTATGCCCAAAGATGCTATTGGGCACAAGATGATGGCAAAGGCGGGTATTACTACTGCGATTGATTTTTCTGCCAAGCCAGACCAACTTATAGGGTCTTTGAAGAAGTCTGGAGCTGGGCTTAATGTAGGTGGTATATTTCCCTTAGTCCCCTCTGACACCTTAAGTAATCAAGATCCCTCCTCTGAAGAATTAAAAAGCATAATAAGAAAGTCAGTTAGAGCGGGATCTTTGGGAGTAAAATTGCTTGGTGGGCACTATCCTCTTTCTCCTGAAGCGACGGGTAAAGCGATAGATATTGCCAATGATTTAGGCGTATATGTTGCTTCTCACATAGGAACCACTGCTACTGGAAGCAACCTAGAAGGCTTGAGAGAGATTCCTGATTTAATTCAAGATAATAACCTCCATATAGCTCACGTAAATAGCTATTGTAGGGGTTTTTTTAAAAATGCGAGCAAGGAAGCTTTAGAAGCAATCGAGATTATTCAAAGGTTAGATGAAAAAGTAGTCTCTGAGTCGTATTTGGGTACTATAAATGGAACTAGTGGAAAATTTAAAGACGGGGAGTTCGAAAGTGAAGTGACAAAAAACTGTCTCAAGATGGAAAACTATTCTGTAAATAAGGAAGGGCTAAAAAACGCAATAATGGATGGTTACGCTTCTGTGGTGGAAAACAAAGGCGATAGAAAACAACTTGTAGGGGGTAAGGAAGGCATTGTGGTGTGGAAAAAGGCTAATTCAAATGTTCCCATCAGTTTTTCTGTAAATTCACCACAGGCCACTTTTTTATTAGCAACAACAAAAAATAAGGATGGGGAATTCGTTATCGATGCGATCTCAACAGATGGAGGTGCCTATCCCCGTAACCATATAGTCGGAAGAGGTTTAGCGCTGGTTCGATACGACGCTTTAAGTTTAGAAGAGTTTGTAGAGAAAGCGTCCACAGCTCCTGCTCAAATGTTTGGCCTAAAAAACAAAGGTGAACTTACTGAAGGGTCAGATGGTGATGTAACTGTATTAGACTTATCAAAAGGAAAAGCAGTTATGAGTATGGTAGGGGGGAGGGTAATAATGGTTCAGGGAGTGGTTGTTGGGCAAGGCGGTACTTTGCTTACAACAAAAAAAGTAGCCAAAAAAAATATTGGCCCTAGCCTATCTTTAGAGCAAGTAGATATTAAAAACAGTCTTTTTCATTCTTAGAGATACTCATACCAATTATGAATAGCAAAACAACTGAAAACTATTTGACTATTGGTGTCTTGGGTGGTATGGGCCCCGACGCCACTGTTGAATGCTATAAGAGTATTATTGAACAAACTCCAGCGAAAAAAGACCAAGACCACCTCCCTCTATTAATTTATAATAATCCTCAGATCCCGGATAGAACGGAATCTATACTTCACAATGGAATCAGCCCTGTACCCCAGCTTCAGGACTCTGCTCATAGACTGGAGGAGGCGGGAGCAGATTTGATTATTATGCCATGTAATACGGCTCATTATTTTATTGAGAAAATTAGGGAAGTTATTGAAATCCCTGTCTTGAACATGGTTAAAGCGACCGTAGATAAACTTCCACCAGGCTCTGTTGCAGGTTTGTTAGCTACTACAGGGACGATAAAAACGGGGATATACGAAAAATATGCTGCTGATAGATTAAAAATTATTACACCAAGCGATGAAAATCAAAAAACCGTCATGGATGCTATCTACGGGAAAAGGGGTATTAAGGCAGGTTTCAAGGATGATCGGCTCACAAATAAGTTGATTCAAGTTGTTGACCATCTTAAGGAGAAAGGGGCTGATTCCATCATAGCTGGGTGTACTGAGATCAGGTTGGTACTGAATGATTCCAACCTTGTGGAATTGGACTTGCTAACTCCGATTGATGTTATTGCCCGGGAGGCTGTTCAGCGGGCAAGATCCGGTGAATTTCAATAGAGGAATAGAATCTAAAATTGGACACAATAAGTTTTAATAGAGGAATACCCGCTGAAAGGTCTTTACCTGTTGAAAAGGTGGAAGAAATAACCAGCAAAATAATGGACCAAGATGGAACTTCACTTCTTCAATACGGTGACTCCAGAGGGTTCCCTCCATTGCGCAAAAAGCTGGCTGAAGACTCTGAAGGAATAACAAAAGACGAGGTCTTAGTAAGTAACGGCTCACTCCAGATTCTCGATATAATTACCAAACTATACGTAGACAAGGAGGACCACGTAGTAATAGAGCGTCCTTCTTATGATCGTGCCATCACTATATTTGACCGAACAGGAGGGGAGGTAGTCGGGGTTGACCTTCAAAAGGATGGGGTAGATATAGAGGGGTTTGAACGTATTCTTGATACCTACCAACCAGAGCTTTTTTATACAATAGCTGATTTTCATAATCCGACCGGCGTTACCACCTCCGGCAGCAAACGAGAGAGGATAGCCGAACTTGCAGCCGACTACAACACCCTTATAGTTGAGGACTCTCCTTATCGGAAGTTGAGATACCGGGGAGAAGAAGAGCCAACGCTAAGGAGCTTTAAACCGGAAAATGTCCTCAAAATCTCTTCTTTTAGCAAGTTGATCTGTCCGGGTATAAGGGTCGGATGGGTTATGGGTCAACCTAGTATAGTTAAAGAAATTGCTGACTACTCTGAGGATACTTACGTAACTCCAAACCTCCTGAGCCAGGGGATAGTCAACCGCCTGATCAGAGACGGTTGGCTGGAGGAGAACCTACAGGAACTTATCTCTCTCTACCGACCTAGATTACAGGTTACTCTGGGTAGTTTAGAAGAATACTTTCCAGGAGCAGACTGGATTCAGGCTGAGGGTGGATTTTTTGTCGGTCTCTGGCTCCCGGATAAAACTAAAGAGGATGAGTTTTACAATAGAGCCAAGGAGGAAAGCCTAATCCTATCCTCCTCGGATGGGTTCTTCCCGGATCAAAGCAATGAAGGTTTTGTCAGGCTACCATTTCCTGCCCTTACAACTGGCGAAATAGAAGAGGGAGTAAAGAGATTGGCTAAAGCTTGGCATGAACTTTGATCTTCTTTTGAGAAAGGAGGCAACAATGAGTCTAACGGAGAGCTTAACAGAAGTTTTGAAGAATCATGATAATTTTTCCGAAAACCCCAATCGAGAATTCCTTATTCGGAAATCTATAGACCGGAGGGAAGCGTTTGTGAGCAAAAATGGAGCTTTAGCCACTTGGACCCCGCCAGAATCTACGGCCAGAACCCCAAAAGACACCGTAATTGTCAAAAGAAAATCGAGCCAAGGGAAAATAGATTGGAGTTCACCTAACAACATTCCAATCGATGAGGAAACCTTCAATATGGCGTTTAAAGATGCGCTGACTATACTGAAAGAGAAAGAAAAGGTTTATCAAACAAACAGGGTAATTGGAGCTGACCCTTCGTTTGCCCTACCAACCAAGACGGTCACGGACAGGGCTTTAACTGCTTTGTTTACTTATAATATGTTCAGGCCGGTACCTGACAAGATCGACGAGAGTGTATTTTCGGGAGAAGAATTCGACTTTGTCGTCCTACCCTACGATAAGCTTGAGAGTAGCAAATACAAAGGCAGGCTTCGAAAATTACCCAGTGGCAAGACAAGTAATATAATAGTGGCAATGGATTTTGACAGAAAACTTGGGGTCGTGATTGGTTCCGCCTACCTGGGAACGGTGAAGAAGTTGATGTTTACGGTAATGAATTATCTCTTGCCCGAAGAGGGAATCTTGCCCTTACACTGTTCAGCAAACGAGGGTAAGGGTGGCGACTCCGCGCTTTTACTAGGTCTATCTGGTACGGGAAAAACCACACTATCTGCGGATCCGGATCGGGCTTTGTTAGGTGACGATGAACACGGCTGGGGGAATGAGGGAATCGCCAACTTCGAGAACGGCTGTTATGCCAAATTGATCGATCTGGAAAGGGAAGAAGAGCCAGAGATCTGGAAAGCCATTATGTATGAAGATGATTTTGAAAACCACGGAGCTATAGTAGAGAACGCTCTAATGTATCCCAACGGGAAGTTCGATTTTCATGACGATAGGTTGACGCCGAATTCCAGAGGTTCCTATCCATTGGATTACCTATCCAATATAAAACCTTCTTCGGTCTCAGACCACCCAAATACCATATTATTCCTGACTGCTGATGCAAACGGTGTAATACCTCCGATTTCGAAATTAGATCAAAACCAAGCAATGTTATGGTTCCTTATGGGATATACGAGTAAAATACCGGGCACCGAAACGGGCATAGAAGAACCACAAGCGGTTTTCTCTCGCTTCTTTGGCGAACCTTTTATGCCAAGAAATCCGGATGTCTACGCAGAGATGCTGGGGAAAAAAATGGAGAAACATGGAACGGATGTCTATTTGATCAATACCGGTTGGACTGGGGGACCCTATAGTGAAGGGAAAAGAATTGACCTCGAACACACGAGATCAATGGTTGCTGCTACCTTAACCGGTAAGCTTAAAGACAAGAAGTACAGGGAGGTAAAAAAGTTTCATTTAAACTATCCAGTCAGTTGTTCGAATGTTCCAAATGAGATACTAAACCCAAAAGATACCTGGGATGAGCCGGAAGCGTATAACGATCGGGCGAAAGAATTATCCCAGCAATTCTCCGATTATTTTGATAGAACTTATGGGGATAAAGATATTAAAGAAGGAATCGTCAAAGAATGTCCCGGAAAGTAATAGCTGAATAAAATAATACATTTCTCTGGAGGATTTATGCCTTTAATAGAGCTTAACGACCTCAAGACCTATTTCTACACGGAAGACGGCGTGGTCAAGGCCGTTGACGGTGTCACCTTCGACATCGACAAACAGCAGACTATGGGCGTTGTTGGGGAAAGCGGCTGTGGC
>Ga0207714_1002680_pt1 | contig 10548 bp, 12 predicted proteins | sample PonA232FremontCA_2_FD_187270 | JGI IMG/M metagenome (GOLD analysis project Ga0207714, IMG submission 187270) | Marine sediment microbial community from Fremont, CA, USA - Pond A23 Sediment 2 (SPAdes) | ecosystem: Environmental > Aquatic > Marine > Unclassified | place: USA: Fremont, California... | reverse complement strand
TTCGTCACGCCGTCGAGTTCGAGCGTTCCCATCTCACCGCCTCCTCGGTGCCGCGCGGCGGTTCGAGAGCGATACGTCCTGTCGACTGTGTGGGTGCTGTCGGGTCATGGGTCGGTGTCGGCGGCGGTCACGTCGCTACCCCCTCGGCGAACTCCTCGCCGAACGCGATGTACACCGCGAGCGTCGGCAGGGCGGCGATGAACGCGCCCGCCATCCGGAGCGCGAAATCCTGTCCTTCGAGCGACTCGCCGAGGCCGGCGAGGATCAGCACGACCGGCGCGGCCGGGCTGGACTCCGTCTGGACCAACACCAGCGTAAACAGCAGGTCGTTCCAGATCTGCGTGAACTGGTAGATCAGGACCACCGCGAACATCGGTCCGGAGAGCGGAAGCACGATCCGACGGTAGATCCGCCTGAGGGACGCGCCGTCGAGCCGCGCCGCCTCGATCATCTCCTCGTTCATGTTCTTGTAGTACGACCTGAACAGGACGGTACAGATCGGGAGTCCGTACGCCACGTGGGTGACGACGAGCTCGACGATACCGGTGTAATCGTCGCTGATCCCGAGCGCCCACAGGAAGCCGAGCCACTCTCCGAGCGGCACCGTCGACCAGAACTGCGAGAGCGGCACCAACACGGCCTGGTACGGAATGAAGATCCCGGCGACGAACAGCGCGAGAACCGGGGCCTTGTACCGCGGCTTCCAGCTCGACTGCGTGATCCCGTAGGCCGCGAGACTTCCGAGGAGGGCCGAGATCACCGTCGCGGGGATCGCGTACAGCGCGCTGTTCACCAGCCCGCGGCCCAGCGCGTCGAAGGCGATCCGCCACTTCTCGACGGTGAACGTCTCTGACGTCGGCGGCGCGAACGGGAGCGACCCGCCGACGCCGCCGGAGGTCTTAAACGAGGTGACGAGCCCCGACTCGATCGGGACCAGGAAAAACCCCAACACCCCGAGCAGTCCGAGATACAGGAGCACCCTGTACCCGTCGACTCCCGAGAGCGCTCCCGCGGTCGCGCTCGGGCGCTTCGCCTCCGTCGTGCCGCCGTCGGGTCGCGTGTCGTCGTTCATAGGTTCCCTCGGTTGTACTGGTAGTAGAGGTACGGACCGACGATACCGAGCGTCATCAGAAACAGCGTGATGGCGATCGCCGACGCGTACGCCCAGTTCAGGTTCGCGTACGCCTCACGCACCATCTTCGTCGCGAGGATGTCCGCGCCGTTCGGCGGTCGGTAGCCGCCGACGAGCGAGTACAGGAAGTCGAACGCCTTCAGGGCGAACACCATCAGAACGACGGAGGCGCTTATGCTCGACCCTTTTAACTGCGGAATGATCACGCGCCAGTACATCCGAACCGTCGACGCTCCGTCGACTTTCGCCGCCTCGTAGTGCTCGTCCGGGATGGCGCGCAGCCCGGCGAGATACACCACCATCGCGTACCCGGCGAACTGCCACATCAGCGCGAACATCACCGCCCAGAGGACGACGTCGGGGTTCCCGATCCAGTCGACGCGGCCGAGCCCGAGCGACGTGATCGCGATGTTGATCACGCCGTTGTTGAAGTTGAACATCCACGCCCAAAACTGGGCGGTGACGACGAACGAGAGGCTCATCGGCAGCAGGTAGATCGTCCGGAACGTGTTCTCGAAACGGATGTTCCGGTCGATCAGGATCGCGAGTCCGAGCCCGAGCCCGAGCGTCACGAGCGTGAACCCGAGCAGCAGGACGAAGGTGTTGACCGCGGCCTCGATGAACCCGCCGTCCGCGAGCGCGCGGGCGTACATCTCGAAGTCTAAGTCGCCGTAATTGGGGGTTCCGAAGCCGCTGAAATCCGTCAGCGAGATCAGGAAGTTCCAAGCGATCGCGCCGTAGACGAAAAGCGCCACCAACAGGAACGGCGGCAGCCAGAACTGCGACGACTCGACGAAGTCGCCGCCGAACCGTCGGTTCAGCGCGGCCACCGGGCTGAATCCGCCGCGGTCTCGGCTTTCGGCGGCGCTCTCGGCGACGCCGCCGTCCGGCACCGCGTCGTCGCTGTCGTCTCCCGTCTCGGAGTTCCGTGTCATTGTCTCCGTCTCGCCGAAACCGCCGACACCCGGTCGCACATTCGACCGGTGTCAGTTCGAGACCGCGTCGACGAACCCGTCGGTCGCCGCGTCGACGTTGTACGGCCCGGAGAACTCGCTCGATATCACGTCGTTCAGCGCCGTCCTGACCTCGCTTGTGACGCCCTGGCCGTGCTGGAGGTTCGGCGGGCGCTCCTCGGCGTCGGCGAAGTCCTGCTGTGTCTCCTGGAGGTACGGGCCGAACTCGCTCATGTCGACGTCGGTTCGCGTCGGGATCGAGCCCTTATACTGGTTGAACGCGACCTGTGCGCTCTCGCTGCCGACGAACGTCATGAACTGGTCGGTCGCGTCCGGGGTCGGGTTGTCCGACGGGTAGAGGAACGAGTCGAAGTGGAGCATGTACATGCCCTCGGTGCCGGGGTACGTCGTGAAGCCCCAGTCCTCGTCGTACTCGAAGTCCTCGGCGTTCCGGAACGCGCCGGCCGCCCAGTTCCCCTGGTGGATGAACGCCGCGTCGCCGTTGACGATGTTCTGGTTGGACTCGGTGAGCCCGATCGAGGACGCGTCCTCGTTGATGTAGGTGCCGAGCATCTCGGCGAGCGACTCGAAGGTCGCCCGGACGGCCGCTTCGTCGGGACTCCCGCCGACGAAGTCCATGTACGCGTCGTACCCCTCCTGACCGAGCATCGTCGACGCGAACAGCTGCGTCGTCGTCCACGTGCCGCTCATCCCGTGAGTCATCGGAGTCGCGTCCGTCTCCGTTTGGACCGTCTCCAGCGCGTCGATCAGCGCAGACACGCTCGTCAGGGAGTCGGGATCGACGCCCGCCTCCTCGACGACCGACGTGTTATAAAACAGGCAGTTCAGTCGGTGCGAGCCGAGCGGGACCGCGCGGTACGCGCCGTTGTACTGGTGGAGATCGACCGCCTCTTGAACCATCGCGTCCTCGAAGCCCTCGGACTCCCAGACGCCGTCGACCTCGCCCAGCACGCCCTCGTAGCGCTGGAGGTTCGGGCCGGGCCAGTTGGCGAAGGAACTCGGCGGGTCGCCGTTCTGGAGCCGGTTCGCGACGACCGCGTCGAGGTTCTCGTTTGCGCCGCCGCCGATCGCGTTGAACTCGTGTTCGACGTCGGGGTACTCCTCCTCGAAGGCCGCGACCAGCGCCTCCGCGGCGCGCGCGCCGTCGCCGCCGGTCCACGCGTGGAGGACCTCCAGTGTGCCGTCGCCGCCGTCGCCGCCGTCGCCGCCGTCGCTGCTGTCGCCGCCGTCGCCGCCGTCGCCGCCGTCGCCCCCAGAGCAGCCGGCGAGCCCGGCGAGCGTCGCTACACCAGTCGCCCCGACGAAGTGCCGTCGAGAGAGCCGCGCGTCTCTGTCTGTCATAATACTACACGCGATAAAACGAACGTTCGGCATATATACTTACTCATTCCTCTAGAACAATTTCGACGGCCCGCGAGGCGATCGGCGACGCGCCGCACCGTCCGTGGCACGGACCGACGGGCATACCACGGTTCGACCGGTGAGCGTACGCATGCGCCCTTCGACCGCCGCGGTCGCGTATCCGATCGCCGGTGAGGCCGCGGAACGGCCGCTCCTCGCCGTCTGGCTGCTGTTCGCGGTGGCGGTCGTCGTTCCGGTGCTCCCGGCGCTGCCCGTCGTCGGGTACCTCGTCCGGGTGCTGGCCGCGAGCGAGCGCGGCGACGCGCTCCCGCCGTTTCTCGTGGACGGGCGGACCCTCGTCCGGCAGTCGGTGGGTGGAGTCTTCGCCTGTCTGGTGTTTCTGGGCGTTCCGTTCGCCGCCCTCCTCGTGACCGTCTACGGCGTCGTGACGCTGACGCCCGGCGCGGACGCGCCGGTCGGCCGCGTCCTCGTCGGCTCGACCGCCGTCCTCGCTGCCGCGCTCGTCGGGCTCTACCTGCTGCCGGTGTCGCTCGCGGCGTACGGCCAAGACGGCTCGCTGCGGCGCGCGCTCTCGCCCGGTCGCCTCCGGCCAGTCGCCGGGCACGCCGCCTACTTCTTCGGCTGGACGCTCGGGGTCACCGCGCTCGTCGTCGCCGTCGGCGTCGGCGGTGCCCTCTTTACCGTCACCCGCATCGGCCCGCTGTTCGGGACCGTCGTGCTCGCGTACGGCGTCCTCGTCGCCGCGTACCTCTGGGGCCGGGCGATCGGACGCGCGCGACGGCGGTCGACCGAACCGACGGGTACCGACGCGGGCAGGTGACGGACGCCCCCGGTTGGCGTCGCGATCGACCGATTCTTGAGCGCGCGGCCCCGACCCTCGCGGCATGGACGGACCGCTGTGGATCGACACGCACGCGCCCGACCTCGACGAGATCCGTCAGGACGAGGCGCGCGAACGCCTGCGGCGCGCGGTCGACGAGCCGATGAACCTCGTCGTGCAGGGCCCGCCGGGCGTCGGGAAGACGGCCGCCGTGCGGGCGCTCGCGCGACGGTCACACGCCGACCCCGACGCCGACCTGATCGAGATCAACGTCGCCGACTTCTTCGGTCGGACAAAAAAGGAGATCCGGACCGACCCGCGGTTCGAGGCGTTTCTCCAGGGACAGACGGAGTTTTCGAAGCAGTATCGCCGCGGCGGCAACAAGTCGAACAAGTACAAAAGGGACATGTCGAAAGCAGACATGGTCAGCCACGTGCTGAAGGAGTCGGCCGCATACGCGCCCGCGAACGGCACGTACAAGACGCTCCTCTTGGACAACGCGGAGGCGATCCGAGAGGACTTCCAACAGGCCCTCCGGCGCGTGATGGAGAAGCGACACCGGACCACGCAGTTCGTGATCGCGACACGCCAGCCGTCGAAGCTCATCGCGCCGATCCGGTCGCGGTGTTTCCCGGTCCCCGTCCGCTCGCCGACGACCGACGAGACGATCGGCGTCCTCGAAGCGATCTGCGACCGCGAGGACGTCGCGTACGACGCCGACGGGCTGGAGTTCGTCGCCAGCGCGGCCGGCGGCGACCTCCGCGAGGCGGTCCTCTCGGCGCAGGCGACCGCGGTCGAGGGCGGCGAACTGACGATGTCGACGGCCTACGAGACGCTGGGCGGGGTCGGCGACGAGGACGCGCTCCGGCAGGCGCTCGCCGACGCCCGCGCCGGCGACCTGGCGGACGCCCGCGAGACGCTCGACGACCTGCTCGATGAGGGGTACGACGGGCAGGGGCTGTTGCGAGAGACGCTGCGCGCGGCCCGCACCGGATCCGAGTACGGCGGCGACGACATCGCGCGACTGCACGCGCTCGCGGGCGCGGTCGATCTTGAGCTGACCGAGGGGCTCGACGACGTCACTCACCTCGTCCACCTGCTCGCGGCGTGGGGCGCGGGCCGCACGGAGCTCCGTCCCGACCTCCGGGACGCGGAGCCGGAGGCCGCGCCGTGAGCCGGGCGCCGCCGCTCGCCCGACTGCTCCCGGTTCCGGTCGTCGACGCGGCGTGGGACCTCGCGCTCGTCCCGGCGCTGGCGGGCGCCGTCGCGCTCCCGTTCGCGCCCCCGGTCGGCGTCGCGCTGGTCGCGCTCGCGGTCGGCGTCCTCTGGTTCCACCGCGACCCGGACCGCGCGCCGCCGGACGCCGGCGTCGTCTCGCCCGCCGACGGCACCGTTTCCGTCGTCCGCGAGGAGGGGTCTCGGCTCCGCGTCGGGGTGTTCATGAACGTCACCGACGTCCACGTCAACCGGGCACCGCTACCGGGGACGGTGCGTGAACTGCGCCACCGGCCCGGCGCGAACCGCCCCGCGTTCAGCAAGGAGTCGGACCGCAACGAGCAGGTCGTGATCGACTGCGGGGAGTACGAGCTGCTCGTCATCGCCGGCTGGTTCGCCCGCCGAATCCACCCGGCGGTCGAGCCGGGCGACCGAGTCGACCGCGGCGAGCGCGTCGGCCACGTCTCTTTCGGGTCGCGGGCCGACGTGGTGTTGCCGGCGGACGTGAGCCGCGACGACATACGCGTCGCGGAGGGCGACGACGTGCGCGCCGGCGAGACGGTGCTCGCGGAGCGCCCGACCGAGAGGTGAGTCCGCGCCGACGGCGGGAAAGAGACGTCTCAGAGCAGACGGACCGCGGGGGCGAGCGCGGACCGCACCGCTTATTCGCCGGCCCGCACTACCGCCGGGCGACATGGACGCGCTCGACGCCAAGTACCCGTTCTTCGCGAGCGCCCGCGAGGCGGTCGCCGAGGCCGGGGCGTCGCTGCCGGAGCTCGTCGCGGCGGACGCTCCGGCCGTCGAGCGCGCCCGCGAACGCGTCGAGCGCGCGCTCATGGCGGGGACCGTCGCGTCCGAGAGCGGTCGGTTCCCGGCGGGGTCCGCGTACGACGCCCGAGCGGAGCTGCTCTCGTACCCCATCGCGCGGATCCTCGTCTCTCTGCTCGACTCCGAGCCGGCGATCGACAAGTACGCGACGGCGGAGGCCGCCACCGCGAGAGAGCGGGTCGAACGCGACCTCGCGGCCGACGACGAGCTGCGCTCTGTGTCGACCGCCGCCGTCGGCCTCGACGACCTGCTCGCCGAGTTCGACCTCGCGAGCGCCGTGCGCCCGGAGACCGACGGCACCGGTGGCGGCCGGCGAGCCGCTCCCGCGGCGGGGCCGGGCGGTCCGACCCACTACCGGATCGCCGTCGGTCCGTACCTCCGGCTCGCCTCGCCGTCGTGGGGGGACTCGTGGCGGCTCGTCAACCGGGCGCTGCGAGACGGCGCGGTGCGCGTCTCCCGCGAGGAGCTGCTCGCGATCGTCGAGGCCGCGGTCGAAGAGCGGGTCGCCGACGGGCTGCCATTCGAGTTGGCGGCCGACGAGGCGATCGCCGAGGCGCTCGAGTCGCGGGTCGCAGACCTCAGACGGTTGCTATCGGACCGGACGTACGGGGAGCCGCCGGACGTGGTCGCCCCGGCGCTTTTTCCGCCGTGTATGACGAACCTGATCGAGAAGGCTGAACGCGGCGTCGCCCTCGCCGCCCCGGAGTCGTTCGCGCTGATGGCCTTCCTCGTCGGCATCGGGATGACTCCGGACGAGGTTGTCGCGTTCTGTGCCGACACCAGCCTCGACGCCGAGGGGATCCGGTACCAGACCGAGTACCTCGCCGACGACGGCGGGTCGCAGTACCCGACGCCGACCTGCGAGACGCTCGCGAACTACGGGATCTGTCACAACGAGGACGACCACATGCGGGTCGCCCCGGACCCGCTGTCGTACTACGAGACGCGGGTGGCGGACGCCGACGAGGTGGTCGACTGGCGGGCGGAACGCGGCGACGGCGCGGAGGGGCCGGCAGACGAGACGGACGGGGCCGGACCGCCAGAGAGCACAGAAGAGCGGGGAACGGACTGACGTCGGGCGCTACGGATCGGATCTCGTCCGCATCAGGAACGCGCCGACGAGTGCCATCAGGAGGACGAACGCGACCAGGAGGGCGACGAGAGCGATCGCGCCCGTCTCGCCGAGACCGGCGGACCCGCCGAAGACGGTGCCGATCCCGACCAGTCCGGCGAGAAACACGCTCGCGGCGGCGACGGAGACCGCGATCTGCCGACGGAGCTCCGCGTCGATTTCCATGTGCGCGGCTTTCCGTCGGCACTAAAAAAGGACTTCGATGAGGCCGGCGTCTCGCGCCAGAGCACGAACGCCGGCGAAACGGCGTGAGACGTTCGTTGAGTCGAGTTTCGGAGTGCGTTTATCAGTCTCGGGCGCGTACGTCTACGCGGAGAGGCCCCCGCCTCGCCGTCGCCTATGACGCACACTCGAAACACAGCCGCGTCACCCGCCGAGTCGAACCGCGCAGACACGCTCCGAGCGGCGCGTTCGTCGCCCTCCGACGGGCGCTCCGAGCGCGCCCTCTCGGAGTCGATGACGATCCGTCGGCTCCCGGACCGCCGGTACGTCGTCGACACCGACGGCGGCACGTACGTCGTCAACCTCGACGCCGGGAGCTGTACCTGTCCGGACCACGCGATCCGCGACGCCCGGTGTAAACATCTCCGCCGCGTCGCGCTGTCGGTGACCGCGGGCGTCGTCCCCGCTCCCGCCGAGCGCGTCGGCGCCTGTGCGGTCTGCGGGACGGAGACGTTCGTCCCCGTCGACGACCGCGGGTCGCACCTCTGTGACCGGCACGCCTTCGACCCCGGGACCGTCGTGAGAGACCGCGAGACCGGGAAGCGGCTCGTCGTGACCGCGGTCACGACCGAGCGCGCCGACGCGTACCGGACCGACGCGGGCCGTTCGCTCGCCGACTACGAGTCGAACGCCGCGTACGGTGCCCACGAACCCGCCGTCGAGGCCGTCTACGTCGAGTCGCTCCGGCCCGAGACCGCGCTCGCCGACCTGAAGCCGTACGCGTTTCCGGCCTCGCGGCTCACCGCCTCCGCGGACTGACTCACCGCGACAGGAACGTGATGTCCCGCCGCAGCGAGTACCCCTGCGGCACGCCGACGACCCCGAGACACTCCTCGCACAGCACGCGCTCGTAGTCCCTGTTTGTCTCCTTTTCGAGCAGCGAGACGTCCGCGAGCGGGTACACCGCCTCACACCGCGCACACTCCGCTTTGTCCCCGTCGACGATGTTCATCTCGGCCCCACGTACCGCCGATCGATACAAAAACCCGCGGCCGGCGGTATCACTCGGGATACTCGCGGGCCGCGAAAAAATCGGTGTCGAACCGCAGCGCGGAGTCGGTCGCCGGCTCAGCCGAAGAGCTCGCCGAGCCCTTCGCCGCCGTCGCCGTCGTCTTCGTCGTCGTCGGCCTCGTCGGCCGCCTCGTCCTCGTCGTCGTCGTCGGCCTCGTCGGCCGCCTCGTCCTCGTCGTCTGCGGCACCGCCCGCGGCCGCGCCGGCGGCGGGGGCCGCTGCGGCCGTCTCGACGGCCTCCTCGATGTCGACGTCCTCCAGCGCGGCGACGAGCGCCTTGACGCGGGATTCCTCGACGTCGACGCCGGCGGCTTCGAGCACGCCGGTGACGTTGTCTTCGTTGATCTCTTCGTCGTTCTCGTTCAGGATGAGCGCAGCGTAAACGTATTCCATTGGTGTGTCCCTCGTGTTATCCGAACATCGCACCGAGCCCCTCGCCGCCGTCGTCGCCGTCGTCGTCGTCGGCGTCGTCGTCGGCCGCCTCGGCGTCTTCCGTGTCGTCGTTCTCCGCTGTCTGTTCCTCCTCTGTGTCGGCGGCCGGCTCCGGCGCGGCCTCGACGCCCCGCAGCTCTTCGGGGAGCGCCTCCTCGTCGTCGATCTGCGCCGCGAGCGCGCGCAGCTGTGCGTCGGCCTTTCGGATAAGGTCGGGCACGACGTCCGGGCTCTCGATCTCGGCGAACAGGCCGACGGACTTCGCCTCGCCGGCCCCCTTCGCGAGGAGCGTACCGGCGGTGGCGGCCGTCGGGTAGGCCGCGTTGACCGAGAGGTTGCGCGCGGCGGCCGCGGCGGACTGGACGTCCGCGCGGTACTCGTCGACGTCGATCGCGAGCTCGTCCGGCTCGAACAGGACGCCCTCGGAGTAGACGGCCTTCAGGTCGAGGCCGACTTCCTTCGGCTCGATGCCGAGCTCGACGAGGACGCTCGCGAGGTCGTCGTCGACGACCTCGCCGGCCGTCAGCACGGTCGAGTCCTCGGTCACCTTGATCGAGCCGTCCATGATCCGGGCGGACGCGCCAACGGTCTGGAGCTCGCCGACGAACGGCCCGGGGTCGACGCCGGTGTCGCCCTCGGGGATCACGATGTCGTTCGGGGCCACCTCGCCCGCGTTGATCGGGGCGGGGGTCTTCGAGGCTTCGAGCTGTTTGAAGAGGCCGAACGGGTTGTCGTCGGTGCCGACGAGCGCCACCTGTCCGCTGACGTGCTCCGTCAGCGTCTCGACGCCGTCGCCGACGGCTTCGAGGGCGCGGTTCGTGAGCGTGTTGCGGCTCATGCGAACGCCGGCCGAACCGTAGAGCTCCCGGCGCATGGCCTGGAACTGCCGGCTCGGGATGCCGGCCACGCCGACGATCCCGACGGAGTTGTACGAGTCGATGAACTCGACGAGCTCGGCGACCTCGTCGCGTTTCCACTGCGGGATCGTCTCGGTCTCGCGGACCGAGCTCATACGGGCACCTCGCGTGCGGGACCCATCGTGGTCTTCACGTAGATCCCGTCGATGTTGAGCGGCCCCTTCTCGAGGTCCGCTTCGAGTCGCCGGATGATGACATCGATGTTGTCCGCGATCGCCTCGGCGCCCATATCCTCGGCACCGACGCGAGTGTGGAACGTGCGCCGGTCGCGCGACCGGAGCTGTACGGTGTTTTTCATCCGATTGACTGTGTCGACGACGTCGTCGTCCGGCTGCAGTGGGGTGGGCATCTTCCCGCGCGGACCGAGGACGGTACCGAGGTACCGACCGATGTCCTGCATGAGGGTGGCCTCCGCGACGAAGAAGTCGGTCTCGCCGGCCAGGTCCTTTGCGCGGTCGTCGTCGTCTCCGAGGTCTTCGAGGTCGTCGCTGTCGAGCACTTCG
>Ga0207714_1002679_pt1 | contig 10548 bp, 9 predicted proteins | sample PonA232FremontCA_2_FD_187270 | JGI IMG/M metagenome (GOLD analysis project Ga0207714, IMG submission 187270) | Marine sediment microbial community from Fremont, CA, USA - Pond A23 Sediment 2 (SPAdes) | ecosystem: Environmental > Aquatic > Marine > Unclassified | place: USA: Fremont, California... | reverse complement strand
TCTTATCGCTCAAGGTAAATACCCCACCTTTCCTAGGGGGTCATTTCCTCATGTCGCTGGGGGACCAGTTTTCCATGTCGCCTGACACCAATCGCAGCCCTTCTCGATGGAATGCCGGTTCAGAATCATAGGCTTTTATCTGATTGGCTGATTATTGACGATCCCAAAGAGGTCGAGGGAAGGGCCCCGATTCAAGAACGACACCACGGGACGAATATGGCCTCTCTCGTGGTCCATGGTGACCGGAACCGGGGATTGGAACCTATTGGCCGCCCCTTATACGTTCAGCCCGTCCTTGTCCCGACCGGAGACGGTCAACACGAACAACGGCCAGAGGATGCCCTATTCGTGGACGTCATTTACCGTGCAATCAAACGAATCAAAGTTGGTGACAATGAAACCCCTCCCACTGCGCCTGAAATAAAAATTATTAACATATCGATTGGAGATAAATCGAGACCATTTAGTGGTCCAATAAGCCCTTTAGCTAGGCTGCTAGATTATCTGTCTTATACGTATGTAACTACTCACCGGGGGAGTTGCTGGACAACACCGGGTAGGACGGAACGGCCGGCCAGGACGGCTTTGATGGCGTCGAAAGCGGAAAGGCCGTGCAGGCGGCCGGTATCCACGACAGAGCGGGCAGCGGCGTAGAATTGGGCGCCCCAGGTGGCCCGGAAGCCGTTGGTCACCTTGCGGAAGATCACGGCCGGGCGCAGATACCTTTCCGAGGCATTATTGGTGTACGGCACGGCCCGGTCCGTGACGAACACGAACAGATGGGCGCGCACGTTCACGACCTGACGGCGCAGTTTCTCGCCCGCCTTGGTGTCCGGGCGTTGGGCCAGGAGCCGATCCAGGCGCTTTTCCAGGTCTCGGGCGTGTTTCTTCAAGGTGCTGTCCTTCAGCCGATCCCGCCTTCGGCCGATGGCGATGGCCCGCAGGAGAAGCCAGCGCATGGGCGGGGCCAGCACGGTGTCGCCGGCATCCATGGCGTACTGCACGTCCCGCTGAAGGTGAGCGAGGCAGACCTGCCAGCGGGTGCCATGGCCACGCTGGGCGGAAAAGCGATCCGACACCCAGACGTCGGGGACATGGCCGCCAAGCACCTCGTTGACCACGGCCTTCGCCCGGCTCGGGGCGATGTGATGGACCACGACGCTGGCCGAGCAGAACAGCCATTGCCACCAGGTCCGGCCCTGCACCCGGGCGCTGGTCTCGTCCGAACCGATGACATTGGACTGGCGAAGATCGCCGAGAAGGGCCGCCGTTTCGGCCGTGAACACCGGCTCGGCGCGGGCGAGCATGTTGGCGATGGCGCCCTCGCTGATGGACAGCCCGAACAGGTCATTCAAGACCACCACCAGCCGCTCGTAGCTGATGGCGTGCAGGGTATGCAGGTAGATCACCATGGCCTGCACCGTCTTGCCGAACGGCGAGCCGGGTTCCAGCCCTTCCGGCGGCGTGCCCTCGAAGGTCCCGCCACAGCACGGGCAATCGGCCTGGTACTGGCGCACCCGGGTCACGTCCGGTTTTACCGGCGGAAGCTCGATGCGGTCGTAAACCGCCTTCAGCTTCTGGTGATCGGCGTCCACATGGCCGCCGCAGTTCGGGCAGCTGTCGGCCGGGATTTCCGTGATCCGATCCGGGTCGGGATGCAGGGCGCGGGTATTGCCGGTGCCGCCTTTGCCCTTCTTGCCCTTCTTCGCGGCCGAACGGTTGGCCTTCTGCCCCCGAGAAGGCGGCGTTGACGAGTTACGTGGCGTCTTCGGCGGCTGGTCCAGCTTCGCCTCAAGCTCGGCCACCCGCGCCTCAAGGCGCTGAACCAAGTCCACAAGCGTTTCCTTGTCCAGCCGAAGCAGCTCATCGCGATTCATGCCATCGTAGAATCACATAGCCGCCCAGGCGTCAAGGTTGCTCAAACCATATCCCCCCGGTGAGCAGTTACCGGTGCCGTATCGGCCAGCACCAACGCCTCGAATTCATACTGTTGTAAATACGGGATAAAACGGCCCCGGGCTTCGTCCGCGACATCATCGGCCAGGGCTGCTTCAAGGTCGTCCGGGCTGGCTGACGCGCGGGCATTTCTCATGCCGGGAAAATCTTCGGGGAGCTTGTAAAAATCCAGAACGGTGGTAAATCGGGCATCGTCCTTGTCCTCCTGACGCATCCAGCGCACCAGGGCGTCCCTTACGGGATGGTATCGCACAACACCGCCCTTGAATCTCCGGCTGTTGGCCCTGGCCGTGTTGGGGACGAGTTGTATCCCGCTAACATAAATACCATTGTCTGCCAGATGCGGCGCCAATATTTCCTGAACAAAGGTTTCCTCGGTTTCCCCCTCGACCAGGACGTTGAGCCGGGTCATGCCGCCCTTCCCCCCGGGCGGCCGCCAAGAACGTTCATGGTCCAAAGATCGCCCAGGCTGTAGGCTTCCAGCCACTCGCTCAGATCATCGGGGGCCAATCGCTGGAAGCGACTCTCGCGCCCGTGGCGTTCCGAGACGATGACGTCCTCGGCGGCGAACTCGTCGAGGAACGCCGTGGACTGGGTGGCCAGGAGCACCTGTCGTTCCTGCGCCACGGTGCGTATCAACTCCCCCACCACGGCAACGGCGTAGGGATGCAGCCCCAGTTCCGGCTCGTCCACGATGATCATGGGCGGCATGGTCTCGGCCGGCTGGCGGAACAGCGTGATGAGGGCCATGGCGCGCAACGTCCCGTCGGAGGCCTGATGCGCCGCGAAGACCTCGTCGCTGCCCTGCTCCCGCCATTTCAACATGACGCGGTCATTTTCGGGTTCCAGGACGAAATCATCGAAAAAGGGCGCCACGCGCCGGATGGTGGAAACGATCCGGCGATAGACCGCCGGCTCGTTCTCCCGCAGGCGCAACAGGAATGGCGCCAGATTGGCGGCATCGTGTTTGAGGTAGCGATTGTCCGAGACACTCCAGAGCTGCTTGATGCGCGCCTGATCCGAGGTGTCGTGGAATTGATAAACGGCCAGCCCGCGCATCAGGGCATGGATGGTGGCGACGGTTTTGCGGCCGTGTTCCTGCCGCGCCGTGTCCTCGCTCAGCGCCGGCGCGTGGTGGCCGCCCGATCCCAGGGTGATCCACGGAGGCTCACTGTCCCGATTACGAGCCCGGAAACGGCACTGTTCCTCGAGGAAGACGAGGCGATCGCCGGCGGCATGCGCCAGCCGGAAGGCATAGTCGTTGCTGCCCCGCCCGGTTTCCACCGTCAGATGCGCCGACAGGAAAGGGGTTTGCTTCGGCCCGTCGTGAAGCAGGGCGCTGGCACCACCGCTCAGACCGACAAACTGCCCCAGTCCGCGGTCGGAACCGAGCATGAATCCGAGCATCCGCAGGAAGCCGATGAGGTTGGATTTGCCGGAGCCGTTGGGCCCGATGAGGACGTTCAGGTCGCCGAAATCCACAGCACTGTCGGCGATGGAACGGAAGCCCCCGAGGTGCAGGCGCGTAAGGCGGCTCTCCATGGCAGTGCTCCCGTTTCGGGTGGCCGTTGGTGCAACGGGAGCACAAAGCCGCGCGCCCACGCAAGCGCCCTCGCCGGGCGGAAACCCTACCCCGCCTTCCCCCCGTCGCCGTTCAGCTCCAGGGTCACCCGCATCAGGCCGGGCTCGTCGGGGACGCGCTCCTGGCGGAAGCCGAGCACCTTGCACAGCTTCAGCATGGGCTCGTTCTCCTCCAGCACGTCGCCGTAGATGCGTTTCGTGCCGCGGCTGCGGGCATAGTCGATGATGCGCCGCATGAGCAGGATGCCCAGCCCCTGGCCGGTCATGTCGCCGCGCACCAGCAGGGCGTACTCGGCCTCCACGTTGTCCGGGTCCGTGGTGATGGAGACCACGCCGTACAGGTCCGTGGTGCCGGGAATGCCCGGGTCCGTGAGGATGAGTGCCATTTCCCGGTTGTAGTCGAGCTGGGTGAACCGGGCCGCCATGACGTGCGACAGGGTCTTCAGGGGCGCGAAGAACCGAAGCCGCACCTCGTCCTCCGACAGCTTGGCGAAGGCGCGCTGGAAGGCGTGTTCGTCCTCGGGCACCACGGGCCGGATGAGGAACTCGTGGCCCTCGTGGCCCACATGGATGCGCTCCTCCAGCTTCTTGGGGTAGGGGCGGATGGCCAGGCGCTCGGAACTCTGGCACTGCGGCGCCTGCACCCGCACGCGGGCGTCCAGGGCCACCACGCCGTAGGCGTCGGCCAGCAGCGGGTTGACGTCCAGCTCCGCCACCTCGGGCAGCTCGGCGGCGATCTGCGCCACCTTGATGAGGGTGAGCTGGATGGCCTCCAGGTTGGCCGCCTCCTGGCCGCGATAGCCCTCGAGCTGGCGGTGGATTCGCGTGCGCGCCATGAGCTCGCCGGCCAGGTGCATGTTGAGGGGCGGCAGGCCCAGGGCCGTGTCGCCCAGCACCTCCACGGCGCCGCCGCCCTGGCCGAAGACGATGACGGGGCCGAACTGGGCGTCCTCCGTCATGCCCACCAGGAGCTCGTAGGCGCCCGGCCGGTGCACCATGGGCTGCACGGAGAAGCCGTCCAGGCGCGCCTCGGCGTTCTGGGCGCGCACGGCCTCCAGCATGTCCTGGGCGGCGCGCTTGGCCGCCGCCGGCCCCTGGACGTTGAGGGCCACGCCGCCGATGTCGCTCTTGTGCGTCAGGTCCGGCGACAGGATCTTGAGCACCACGGGCACGGACATCTCGGCGGCGATGGCCGCCGCCTCCTCCGGCGTGTGCGCCGTGCGCGTGGTCACCACGGGCACCCCGTAGGCGGCCAGCAGGTCCTTGGATTCCGCCTCGGAAAGCCACGTGCGGCCGTCCTCGCGGGCGCGGTCGAGGATGCCGCGGGCGCGCGCCGTGTCCGGCTGGAATTCCTCCGGCACCGACGACGGCGTTTCCATGAGGGCTTCCTGGTTGCGCCGGTAGGTGACGGTGTACATGAAGGCACGCACCGCCTGTTCCGGCGTTTCGTAGGCGGGCACCCCCTGTTCCGTCAGGCGCTGCCGCAGCTCTTCCGTCACCACGTCGCCCACCCAGGCGGTGAGGAGCGTGGGCTTGTCGCGGCCGTGCGGTGCCACCCGGGCGATGGCCTCCGACGTGCCGGCGGCGTCGCCCACGGCGGTGGGGCAGTGCATGGCCAGGATGGCGTCCACATTGCGGTCCTGGGTGAGGGCGGTGATGGCGCGCGAGTAGCGTTCGCCGCCGGCGTCGCCCAGGACGTCCACGGGATTGCCGTGCGACCAGGCGGCGGGAAGCTGCTGGTCCAGGGTCTTCATGGTGTCGTCGGACAGCTCGGCGAGCCGGCCGCCGTGTTCCAGCAGGGTGTCCGTGGCGAGCACGCCGATGCCGCCGCCGTTGGTGAGCACGGCCACGCGGTCGCCCCGGGGCGGGCGCGTCATGGCCAGGATCTCCACCGCCTCGAACAGCTTTTCCAGGCCGTCCACGCGCAGCATGCCGGCGCGCCGGAAGACGGCGTCGTAGACGGCATCGGCCCCGGCCACGGAGCCCGTGTGCGACGCCACGGCCTTGGCCGCCGCGGCGTGACGGCCGCCCTTGACCACGATGACGGGCTTGGAGCGCGCCGCCGCGCGCGCCGCCGACATGAACTTGCGCGGGTTGGTCACCTGCTCGACGTAAAGAAGGATGGCCCGCGTGGTGGCGTCGGTGGCCAGGTAGTCCAGCAGGTCGCCGAAGTCCACGTCGGTCATGTCGCCCAGCGACGCCAGGTGCGAGAAGCCGATGCCGCGCTGGTGCGCCCAGCCGATCACCGAGGTGACGATGGCGCCCGACTGGGTGGCAAAGGCGATGCGCCCCGATTCCGGCGACAGGTGGGCGAAGCTGGCGTTGAGGCCGGCGGGCGGGCTGATGAAGCCCAGGCAGTTGGGGCCCACGACGCGCAGGCGGTGGCGGCCCGCCGCCTCCATGAGTCGGCGCCGGCGCTCGCCGCCCTCGCTGTCCTCGCCGCCCTCGAAGCCGGCCGTGATGACCACGGCGGCGCGCGTGCCGCGCCGGCCCAGCTCCTCGACGCTGTCGGGAATGCTGTCCGGCGGCGTGGCCAGCACGGCGAGGTCGGGGGTCAGCGGCAGGCTTTCCACGTCGGGATAGGCGAGCACGCCCTCGATGGCCTGGTGCTTGGGATTCACCGGCATCACGGGGCCGTCGAACCCGGTGCGGAAGAGGTTGCGGGCCACCGCCGCGCCCACGGAACCGGCGCGCTGGCTGGCCCCGATGAGGGCGATGGAATTGGGCTGGAAAAGGGCGTCCAGGTTGTGGATGCTCATGGTCGGCCTCGCCTCGTAGGCTGTGCTGCGGTGCAGCGTGCGTGCCACCACTATGGGCGCGCGCGCCACGTGGACGCAACAGCAAAAGCCGGCCACCCAACCGCCGCATAACAAAACCGTAACAGGGCCGCCGGAAGGCCGTCGGCGCATTGCCCGCGACAGCCGCCGCCCCCATGTGGTAGGTTGCACCGCAACATGATTCGCGAGAAAGGGTGCCCCGTGTCCCTCGTCAGTCCCGCCCGCACCGATGATCCCTGGGCCGCCGCCCGCGCCGCCCTGGAGGGGCTGCCCGACGGCGGCCTGAACATGGCGTGGGAGGCGGCCGATCGTCACGCCCGCGAGCGGCCGCGGGCCATCGCCGTGCGCTGGACGGCGCCCGACGGCCGGGCCGGCTGTGTCACCTACGGCGCCCTGGCCGAGCGCGCCGCCCGTTTCGCCGGCGCCCTGGAGGCCCTGGGGATCGCGCCCGGAACCAGCGTTTTCGGCCTGCTGGAGCGCGGCCCGGCCCAGGTGACGGCCATCCTGGGCAGCCTGCGCGCGGGCGCCGTCTACGCGCCGCTGTTCCCGGAGTTCGGCCCGGAGCCCCTGCAGACGCGCCTGGCCGGCGGCCGGGCGGCGGCCGTGGTGACCAGCGTTGCCCTGTGGAAGCGCCGGCTGTCGAAGGTCATCGACGGCCTGGACCCGCGCCCCGAGGTGCTGGTGGCGGACGCCGACGGCGACCCGCCCGCCGGGACGCACGACCTGCGGGCGCTCATGGACGCCGCCGAGCCGTGCACCCTGCCCGTGGCCACGGGGCCCGAATCGCCCGCCTTCCTGCAATTCACCAGCGGCACCACGGGCCAGCCCAAGGGCGCCCTGCACGTGCACGAGGCCCTGGTGGCCCAGCACGAAACGGCGCGCTCGGTGCTCGGCCTGACGCCCGATGACGTCTTCTGGTGCACGGCCGACCCGGGCTGGGTGACGGGCCTGGTCTACGGCGTCCTGGCGCCCCTCAGCGTGGGGTGCACGGTGGTGGTGGACACGGGCGACTTCGACGCCCGGCGCTGGCTGCACCTGTTGGGCGAGGAGCGCGTGACCGTCTGGTACACCACGCCCACGGCCGTGCGCCTGCTGCGCCGCGCGGGCGTCGATTTCGTGCGGGGCCACGGCTTCCCCCACCTGCGGCGCATGTTCAGCGTGGGCGAGCCGCTGGACGCCACGGCGGTGCGTTTCGGCGAGGAGGCCTTCGGCCTGCCCTTCCGCGACACCTGGTGGCAGACGGAGACGGGCGCCATCATGATCGCCAACGCCGCCGGGGACATGGTGACGCCCGGCGCCATGGGCCGGCCCGTGCCCGGCATCCATGCCGCCATCGCCCACAAGCGGGATGACGGCGGGCTGGATTTCGTGCACGCGCCGGACACCGTGGGGGACCTGGTGTTGTGGCCCGACTGGCCGTCGCGCTTCCGGGGCTATCTGGATGCGCCCGAGCGCACGACGCGCTGTTTCGCCGACGGCTGGTACATCACCGGCGACCTGGCGCGCCGCGACGCCGAGGGCCGCTTCTGGTTCGTGGGCCGCGCCGACGACGTCATCAAGGCGTCGGGGCACCTGGTGAGCCCCTTCGAGGTGGAGAGCGCCCTGCTGGCGCATCCCGCGGTGGCGGAGGCGGCGGCCACCGGCCGTCCCGACCCGGTGGCGGGCCAGCTCGTCATCGCCCACGTGGCCCTCAATCCCGATTACGCGCCCACGGACGAACAGCGCCGCGCCCTCCTGGCGCACGCCCGCAAGCGCCTGGGGGCGGCCCTCGCCCCGCGCGAGATCCTTTTCCGCGACGCCATGCCCAAGACGCGCTCGGGCAAGATTCAGCGCCGGGTCCTGCAGGCCGAGGATCCGGGTTCAGCCGCCGAGACACCAGCCACACAGGGGTAGGGACCATGGACCAGGAAACCCTCAAGCAGGAAATCCTGAACCAGCTCCGGGAAGCGGCGCCCGACGCCGACCCGGACAGCCTGGAGGCGGACACGCCGTTCCGCGACCAGTTCGAGATGGATTCCGTGGATTTTTTGAATTTCGTGCTGGGGCTGGAGAAGCGCCTGGGCGTTTCCATCCCCGAATACGACTACCCCCAGCTCGCCAGCCTGGAAGGGGCGCGCTACTACCTGACGGAAAAGCTGGGCTGAACCGCCGCCCCGGGGGGACGGCGGTTCCCGCCGCGATGCCGGCCGGGATCAGGACGCGCGGGCGGTCCGCCGGGCCGTCCCGGCGATGGTGCGCTGGTTCTCGTTGGCGGCGCCGTCGCCCCCGTTGATGGGGACCTGTCGCGGCCGCAGGTGATCCGGCAGCTCCCGCACCAGGTAGACGTGCAGAAGGCCGTTCTCCAGCGTGGCGCCCGTCACCCGGATGGCGTCGGCCAGGGCGAAACGGCGCTCGAACGCCCGGCGGGCGATGCCGCGATGCAGGAAGTTCCGTTCGTCCTCGCGGCGGTCGGGCCGGCCGGTGACGATGAGGCTGCGGTCCTCGGTCCGGACGTCCAGCTCCCCTTCCGAGAAACCGGCCACGGCCATCACCACCCGGTAATCATCGTCGTCGTGTTTTTCGATGTTGTACGGCGGATAGGAAACCGTCGCATCGTCCGCGCGCGCCGCGGATTCCAGAAGGCCCGGCAGGTCGTCAAAGCCCACCGCCGAGCGGAACAGCGGACCGAAATCGACTCCACGCATGGCCATATCCTCCCGTGAAGCGACATGGACTGCGGGATCCGTTCTTCCGTGCGGGCCGGACGGCCGCGACCCCGCGCCCGGCGGCCGCGCTCCGGTACCCGATAACACCATATAGGGGTGGGGCGGCCGGGGCGTCAAGCGGACTCCCCGGCTGCCGGGGTGGCGGTCCGCGCCGCCGTGCCGGTGCCCGTGTTTTCCGCGTCGCCGCGCCACAGCACCTCGTACAGGTGCACGGGCTCCTGGAAGCCCTTTAGGGTGACCTCACCCTTGTCGGCGAACCACGCCTGCCGCCCCGTGGCCAGCTCGCGCACCACGTTGGAGGCGAGGATGGTCTCGGGCGGCGCGTCATTGCAGATGCGGCTGGCAAGCTGGACCACCGTGCCGAACAGGTCGTTCTCCTCCTGGATGGGCTCGCCCGCGTTGAGGCCCACGCGCAGGCGCAGCGGCACGTCGGGCGTGGAGTCGTTGTGGCGGACGGCCGCCTGCTGGATGGCCACGGCGGCGTCCACGGCGCGTGCCGCGCCCGGGAAACTCGCCATGATGCCGTCGCCCGTGTGTTTCACTTCCGTGCCGTAATGGCGCTGCAGGGCCTCGCGCACCAGGGCGTTGTGCCGGCGGATGAGGGCCTGGGCGCCGGCGTCGCCCCGGTCCTGGGTGATGTCCGTGGAGCCGACGATGTCCGTGAGCAGGATGGTGACGATGCCGGCCTGCTGGGTGCGGCTGGTGCTGGGGCGCACCCACTCGTCCAGCACCTCGGGCACGGTCTCGTAGGCGTCGGCCGACCCGTCCAGGTATTCCTCCATGGTCGTGCGCCCGCGGCTCACCATGCCCAGGTAGCGGGGTTCCAGGAGGTATTCCGGATAGTGGGCGCAGAAGGAGCGTGCCAGATCGGGCCGCGCGCCGAAGAGTTCCGCCGATTCCCGCACCAGGATGCCGATGTCCTCTTCGGGAAGCTCCTTGGTCTCGCCCAGCTTCTCGGCGGCGCCCGCCAGGAAAAGATTGAGGCCGAAGCGGGTGTAGGCGTCGAGCTTGGGATGCTCCTGCTTGAGCCGCGAGATCATGTCGCCCAGAAAGCGCATGAGCGTCATGCGCGCCGGCTCGTACTCGTCCGACGCGGGGGTGGGCATGGTCTCGCTCTGCGCCGCCCGGGTCTCCGGATCGGCCGACACCACCGCCTCGTCGGCCTGCGCCGGGGCTTCCGTCGCCTCTTCCTGTTGCGCGGCGCCATCCCCGGCTTCGCCGGCCTGCTGCTGGTCCTGCTGGCCGGCGGCAATCAGGTAATCATAGTATCGCGGCGGCGCACCTTCTGCGCCGCCGCCGCCACCGCCGCTACTCATGGCCCTTCTCCTTTTTTTCCCATTGGTAAAAGTCCTCGCCGTCGGCGTGTTCGACGTGGTAGAAACGATGCACGTCGCGCACCACCTGACGGGCATGAGCCAGGCCGCCGCAGATATTGGCGGCGGCGAAGATGATCTGCTCGCAAATTTCTCGAAAGCAGTATCCAAACTTGCGGGTGTCGGGCAAATCGCTTTTGGCCCAGTCGTTGGTGG
>Ga0207714_1002677_pt1 | contig 10557 bp, 7 predicted proteins | sample PonA232FremontCA_2_FD_187270 | JGI IMG/M metagenome (GOLD analysis project Ga0207714, IMG submission 187270) | Marine sediment microbial community from Fremont, CA, USA - Pond A23 Sediment 2 (SPAdes) | ecosystem: Environmental > Aquatic > Marine > Unclassified | place: USA: Fremont, California... | reverse complement strand
CGATCCGTGCAAAAGTATCCAAAGACGCTCTCGCGAGAGCGGAGGACCGTGCACGATCCGGGCAGAATTGATCTTCACGGACTTCTTCACGGATCGGTATTCACGTATCGGTAAAGGGTCGGTAGAGGGGATGGGACCTGCTCCAGGGATCCGTCCGAATCCCCGGAAGGGGAGAGCCCCCGCAAAGCCCGGCCTTCTGGGGCTGAGGGCCCGGGACTGCGGACCGAATTGTGATCCGCCCGTCGGCTGCGGGCCGGCCCCTTTACGCCCCTTTACGACGGACGCCGCGGACGCGGGCCGGCTCCACGCCGGTGGGGCACGACGGTGGGGGGGATCCCCTCCGGATGGGACCCGACGAACGGGCGGGGGCTCCCGGAACGGACGCGGGGCGCTCGTCGCGGCCCGAGGCGAGGACGGTCCCCTCGACCGGCGGCACGCCACGTCTCGCGTTTTACTGTGGACGGAGGGACGCCTCTTCGCCCGCGGCCCGAAAGACCTCCCGGTCGCCGAACCGGTCGAAGAGCACGGGCACGACGATCATGTTGAGGACGGTCGAGGTGAGGAGCCCCCCAATCGTGACAATGGCGAGGGGCGTTTGAATCTCCTTGCCGGGCTCCCCGCCGCCCAGCGCCAGGGGCACGAGGGCAAGGCCCGCCGTGAGGGCGGTCATCAAAATGGGATTGAGCCGCTCCATCGAGCCCTGCACGACGGCCTCGCGGAGGGAGCCCCCCTCTTCGAGCAGGGTGATGTAGTGGCTCACGAGGAGGATGCCGTTCCGCACGGCAATCCCGAAGAGCGTCACGAAGCCGACCATGGCCGCGATGTCGAGCGTGCCGTCCAGGAACAGAAAGAGGGCCGCAACGCCCCCTGTGAGCGCGAGGGGCAGGTTGACCAGGACGAGCCCCGCAGCCCGGGCACTGCCAAACTCCTGGTAGAGCAGCAGAAACACCACCAGGAGCGCGACCAGCGACAGCCAGCCGATGGTGCGGGACGCCTGCCGGGCGTTTTCGTACTGCCCGCCCACCTCGTAGTAGTACTGTTCGGGCATCTCGACCTGCTCGGCGATGCGCTGCCGCAGGTCGGCCACGACGCTGCCGACGTCCCGGCCGCTGGTGTTGGCCGAGACGACGATCTTGCGCTGCACGTCCTCCCGGCTAATCGTGTTGGGGCCGCGCTCGTGCTGGACGTCCGCGAGGCGCGAGAGCGGGACCGCTGGCCCCGAGGGCGTGCCCACGAGGACACTGCGAATGGACTCGGCCCCGGCCCGGCGGGCCGAGTCGAGCCGCACGGTGAGGTTGAACGTTTGCTGGCCCTCGCGCACCTGGGAGACGGCCTCGCCGCCCACCAGGGCCTCGACGGTATGACTCAGGCGGCCGGGGGTCACGCCGTACTTGGCCATCTCCTGACGCTTCGCGTAGATGCGGAGCTGGGACACGTCGGCTTGCTGCTCCACGGAGAGGTCCGCGAGCCCCGGGGTGCCCTGGGCCGCCCCGCGCACCTGCTCCGCCAGGTCGCGCAGCTCGTAGAGGTCCGGGCCGAAAATTTTGAGGGCAATGTCTGTTCGGGTCCCGGAAAGCATGTGGTCGATGCGGTGCCCGATGGGCTGGCCGATCGTGATGTTGGTGCCCGGGATGGAGGACAGGGCGCTGCGCACGTCGGCGGTCACTTCGCTCATCTCCATCGTCGAGAGGTCCACCTGCACGTCGATCTCGGAGGCGTTGGCCCCCTGGGCGTGGGCGCTCAGCTCCGCGCGGCCGGTGCGGCGGGAGGTGGCCTCGACGGCCGGGTGCGCCAGGAGCCGATCCTCGATCTCCCGGGCGATGCCCGTGGAGGCCTGCAGGCCGGTGCCCGGGGCCGTGACGGCGCTGATGACGAGCGTGCCCTCCTGAAAGTCCGGCAGGAAGCCGCGCCCCATCAACGGGAGCGTCGCCAGCGTGGCCGCGAGAAGCAGGGCGGCGGCCCCGATCACGAATCGGGAGTGCCCCAGCACCCAGGTCAGCGCCGAGCGGTAGGTCCCGTGCAGCCGCCGCACGAGCCACGTGTCCTCCCCCTCCTGCACCGTCGACGATTGGGGAAGCAGGTAGTAGCAGAGCACCGGGGTGACCGTCACCGCCACGAACAGCGATGCGAGGATGGCCACGATGTAGGCCAGCCCGAGGGGCTGCAGGAGCCGCCCCTGCACGCCGGAGAGGAAGAAGAGGGGGACGAAGACGACGCTGATGATGAGCGTGGCGTTCAGGATCGGGCCCCGCACCTCCATCGACGCCTCGTAGACCACCCGGAGCACGCTTCGCTGCTCCCGGGACGGCGTCTGGGCGTGTTCTTTGAGCCGCCGGAAGACATTCTCCACGTCGATAATTGCATCGTCGACGAGCGCGCCGATGGCGATGGCCAGCCCCCCGAGCGTCATGGTGTTGATCGTGATGCCGAGCCCATACATCACCACCAGGGCCACGGACAGCGAGAGCGGAATGGCGAGAATGGAAATCGCCGTCGTCCGCACATTCCACAGAAAGAGGAAGAGGATGAGGATGACGAGGAGCGCCCCGTCGCGCAGTGCCTCGATCACGTTCTGTACGGCCAGCGAGATAAAGTCCGCCTGTCGGAAGATCGACCGGTTCACCTCCATCCCGGCGGGCAGTTGTCCCTCGATCTGGTCGAGCTCGGCGGAGACCCGCTCGGTGAGCTCGAGCGTGTTGGCCCCGGGCTGCTTCTGGATGGAGACGATGACCGCCGGCTCTCCGTTGACCGACCCGGTGCCGAGGCGGGGCCGCTGAGTGCCCACCTCCACCTCCGCCACGTCCCGGAGCCGGATCGGCGCCCCGTCGCGGCTCGCAACGACGGTCGCGCCGATCTCACGTATTTCGTTGGTTCGCCCGATGCCGCGGATGAGCACCTCGCGCCCGTCCTGCTGGTAGATGCCCCCGGCCGCGTTCTCGTTGGACCCCTCCGCCGCCTCCATCACCGCCGACAGCGAGATCCCGAGCGTGCGCATCCGCTCCTGGTCGACGGTGACCTGGTAGGCCTTGACCTCGCCGCCGTGGGGGATGACCTGCGCGACGCCGTCGATGGCCAGCAGGCGGCGCCGCACGACCCGGTCCGCGGCGGTGCGGACCTCGCGCATCGAGTGCGCGTCGCTGGTGAGGCCGACCAGCAGAATCTCGCCCATGATGGAGGTGATGGGCGCCATGACCGGCGCGCTTGCGTCGTCGGGGAGTTGTCCGCCGACGAGCTGGAGCTTCTCGCTCACAATCTGGCGGGCCTGGTAGACGTCGGTCCCCCACTCGAACTCGACCCACACGATGGAGTAGCCCTGCGCCGAGCTGGAGCGCACGCGCCGCACGCTCGCCGCCCCATTGACGGAGGTCTCGATCGGATAGGTCACGAGCTTTTCGACCTCCTCGGGTGCCATGCCGTGCGACTCGGTAATCACCGTCACCCGCGGGGCCGTCAGGTCCGGAAACACGTCCACCGGCATCGTGAGGCCCGCGTACGCCCCGGCCGCGAGCAGAAGCGCGGCCCCGATGAGGGTCACGAGCCGGTTCGTCAGGGCCCACTGGATCGTGCGATCGAGCATCTGCCTCTGTGTATGGAAGTGTGGATGGGTGAACGTGTGGAAGCATGCACGGATTTAGTCGTCGACGCCCCAGCACTCCGGTTTTCTCTTCCCCCCTCCAAACGTCCATCCGTCCAAACCTAGTGCGCATGCCCGTGACCGGCGGTCTCGCTGCTGCCCAAGGAGGCCAGGTACACCTGGTAGGCCCCGGCGGTCACGACGTGGTCGCCGGTCTGAATGCCCCGCTCTACGAGGGTGTATTGCCCGTCGGTGGGGCCGAGCTGGAGGGGGCGCCGCTCGAAGGACTCACCGCCGACCTGCACGTAGGCGACCGGCCGACCGTCCTCGGTCTGGATGGCCTCGTTGGGAATGGCCACGCCGGACCGGGCCCCCTCGAGACGGAGCCGGGCGTCGGCCATCATGCCGATTTTGAGCGCGCCGTTGGGATTGGGCGCCTCGAGGCGTACGGGCAGGGTCCGTGAGTTTGTGTCGATGGAGGCCCCCGTCGACACCACCCGGCTCGCCTCATGGGGGGTGTCGCTCCCCTCTACGGTAAAGACGGCCCCCGCGACCCGGTCTGCGGCGGCCGCATGCTCGGCGGGCACGCGGAGACGGACCCACACGCGGCTCGGGTCGACGATCGTGTAAAGGACCGTGCCCACGTCCACCCGGCTCCCCGGCGCCAGGTGGCGCTCCTGAACCCGGCCGCTGATCGGGGCCTTCAGGGTGTAGTCGAAGCCGGAATCGGTGCCGGATGCCTCGACCGAGGTCGACGCGAGCTGCGGCGCTGCGTGTTCCCCGGTCCCGCCCATCGAGTTGAGGGCCGCCCGGGCCAGGGTCAGGTCGTGACGCGCCTCCACGAGCCGCTTCCGGGGAACGGCCTCGGCCTCCACGAGCCGCTCGGCCCGCTGGACCTCCCGCTCCAGCCGTTGGACGCGGCCCTTCAGGTCGGCGTAGGACCCCTCCTCGCCCGACGGGCTGAGGGTCGCGAGCGCCTGGCCCTCACGGACCCGGTCGCCGGGGGCCGGCATGTCGAGGTTGGCCCGCGGGGGCGTGAGGCCGCTCACCGGCGCCGAGACCTTGGCAAACTGCCCGGCGACGGGCTCAATCGTGCCGGACGCCTCGATGGACCGCTGCACCGATCGCTCCCGGGCCTCCGCGACGCCGAACGCCGTCTCCCATTGCTGCTCCTTGAGGTAGGAGATCTCCGCCGTACTCGCCTCCGGCGCGGGAGCCGCCGACGCACTCTCGTGCACGGTCAGGTCGCCCACCTCAATCGTGTCCTGCACCTGCGGGCCCTCCACGACCATGAAGAGGCGAAACGTCCCCGTCTCCGGGATCGTGGGCTGAGGGGCAAAGATGCCGGGCTCCGGCGGCCCCTCCACGGTGTGGACGTAGGCCGCGCCGTCCGGGCGGCGGAACCGGAGGGTGAGCGTCCCCTCCGTGAGCGGATCGGAGCCGTCGAGCCGGGTCACGTGCACGGCCCAGGGCGCGCTCGTCTCGCCCGCAACCATAGCGGGGTGCTCGGCAAAAATCTCGACGCTGTCGGACCACACGGTCGTGACGATGCCGCTGCCATGACCGCCCTCCGTGGCCTGAGACGTACTGTGATCGCCCTCAGCGCCGTGTGAGTGGCCCCCGGACGGCTCTTCTTCTGCACATCCGATGAGCGCGATCCCGGAGACGATCAGAACAGCAAGGGAAAGGCGGGGAGTGGCCGATGTCATCGACTCAAGTCGGGTTTGTCATCGAAAATGGTCTGTTCAGCCGGGGAATCCCGGGCCCCTTACCGGTGTGAATGCGCCTCGCCATCGTGGGAATGCCCATCGCCCTCGTGGCTGTGCTCCCCCTCCTGTCCGCCGCCGTCTCCTGCGTTGGTGCTGTCGGCGTCCATGCCGGAGGGCTCGAGGCGGGTCTGGGCCGTGTCCGCGTGGGCGTGGTCGCCGTGGTCTTGGCCGGCGGCCTGCTCGTGCGTGTGGCTGTCGCCCCCGTGCGAGTGGCCGTCCTCGCTGTCGCCCCCGCAGGCCGGAAGCATGAGGGAGAGCGCAAGGGCAAGAAGAACGGTGAACATCGAAGAACTCCAACTCCGGGTCATGGCATAGAGGGGGATCGTTGAACGAGAAATCGAACCGAAAAGAGGGGTTACGGAAGCGTGATCGGCCGCCCCGTGGCGCGGAGCAGCCGGAAGTATCGGGTCCACAGGTCGGCCCGGAGCCCCACGGCCGTGAGGCGGGCGTCGCGGTAGGCATCCGCGGCGTCGAGGAGCTCCACGAGGGACATTTCCCCCTCGCCGTAACTGGTCTGTGCGATGCGGAGCAGGTCGCCGGTGCCCCGCAGCAACTCGTTCCCCAGCAACTGGGCCTGGCCGCGGGCCGAGGCGTACGCCGCGTGGGCGCGTCGAACCTCGTTGCGGATCTCGCGGCGGGCGAGGCCCTGCTGGGTCTGCGCGGCCTGCAGCCGGGCGGACTCGGCCTCGGCGGCCCCCCGGTTGCGATCGAACACGGGGAGGGGGATGCCGACGCCGAGGAAGGCGCCGGCAAATCCATTGGATTGCCGCTTGTAGCCGGCCGTGACGGACGGGTCCGGCCACGCCTCCTGCCGGGCGGCCCGGAAACTGGCCTTCTGGGCGCCGACCTCGGACCGCCAGCGGCGGAGCTCCGGGCGCTGCTCAAGGGCCGTACGGAAGGCGCTCTGTTCCGACATGGAGGGCGGCCTGGAGGCGGGCAGAGGCTCTGCGGCCACCGACGGCGCCGCGGCCGGAAGAATGAGGAGGGCGAGCTGTCGACGGGCATTCTGGGCCTCCAGCCGAGCCGCGGCCAGGCGCTGCTCGTACCGCGCCCGCTCGAGCCGGATGCGCCGGACGGCGTAGCCGGACGCGTCGCCCTCGCGCCGGCGCTCGGCCACACTGGAATCGGCCCGCCGAAAGACCTGGGTCACCTGCTCGAGCCGGCGACGGCGGGTCTCGGCCGTCGCGGCCTCCACGTACGCCGTCGCCACCTGCAGGGCGAGCCGGGCGCTGTCCGCCGCGGCCCGGGCGCGTGCCGCCGCCGCGGTCTGCTGCGCGGAGGCAATGCGGGCGGAGCGGCCGCTCCATTCGAGCTGCTGACTGAGATTCAGGTACGTCTCCGACTGTCGCGTATCGCCCCGCCGAAGCGGCTCGTGTGTGGCCTGAAGGGTCGGGTTCGGGTAGGCCCTCGCCTGCCGTGCTGCTCCCCGAAGCGCCTGTGCCTCCGACCGGGCCCGGCGCAGGGACAGGTTGTTCTCGCGAAAGAGGCGCAGCGCCTCGTCCAGGCCGACGGTCCGGAGCGAGTCTGTCGCGCCTCCGACGGTCGCTTTGCGATCGACCCCGGCCGGTGAGCGGGCCGTGGGGGACGCAGGGGACTCCGGCTGGGAACGGACCGTCTGCGCCGTGGCCGCCATGCCGAGCACACACAGGACGGCGGCGACGGGCGCAATGCACCGGAAGGGAAGAGGAACCATTCGTACTGCGAAAGCAAGTCGTGATGAACCGATCGGCCGGGATTTCTACGGTGCGGATCCAGCCGGCTCCTCATCTGCCGTGTCGGGGGCCTGGGGCTCGTCCTCGGTCGGGACCGGAGCGGTGAGGGAATGTCCCACCTGAGCCCACGCCCACAGGAGAAGGGCCGTCCAAAGCGTCAGGCCGAGAGCAAAACGCCACATGGGGGAGTGAACGCCGATCAAAAGGGCACCGAATCCGTGTACAACGTATCCGTCGGCGGCTGTTAAAAGGTTGTCGACCACCTGAAAATTCGGACAGGTTCTCCTCCCACGCGCCTGCTTTTCTCTTCATGCCCCCGTCAGGCCCGTCGTCTTCCCCCGAACGGCTGCTCTTCGTCGAGGACGAGGCGGACGTCGCCGGGCCGATCAAACGGGGCCTGGAGGAGGAGGGCTACCGCGTCGACTGGACGAAAGAGGGGGAGGAGGGCCTGACCGAGGCGCTTACCGGGTCCTACGACGTGCTCATCGTCGACTGGCGGCTGCCGGGCATGGACGGGCGCACCCTCGTCGAACGGCTGCGGAGCGAGGGCGCCTCCACGCCCGTCATGATGCTCACGGCCTTGCAGGACGTCGACCACCGCGTCGCCGGACTGGATGCCGGGGCCGACGACTACCTCACGAAGCCCTTTTCCTTCGAGGAGCTTCTGGCCCGCCTTCGAGCCCTCACGCGCCGAGCCGGCCAGGAGGCCGCGTCGCCCAGCACGCAGAAAACGCACCTGAAGGCCGGGGCGCTTGCGATGGACACGGCCCGCCGGACGGTCCGCTACGGGGCCGAATCGCTCGACCTGCGGCCGAAGGCCTTTCGGCTGCTCGAGCTCCTGCTCCGACAGAAAGGAACGGTGGTCACCCGAACGACCATCGCCGAGCGGGTCTGGGGGTCTCCCTACGACGTGACGGCCAACGCCATCGACGTGACGATTTCGAGCCTCCGGCAGGCGCTCCAGGGGGCCGACCTCACGGGCGAGGCCCTTTCCCGCGTGACCATCGAGACCGAACGAGGGATCGGCTACCGGCTGGTCGTCTCGTCGCCCTCCGGCGACCCGTCCTCGGGAGGCCCCTCCTCGGACGACGCGTCCGCCCTGAGCGACTCCGACTAGCGACCTTGCACAACTCGTCTGACAAATTCGAGGATGACCGTTTTGGAGCGGCTCTGATCGCTCGGCTACAGTGATCAGGCGGAAGGGCCTCCGTGTCGACGGAGAAACAGGGGGCGACCCCGTTGCGGATGCTGCGAGATCCGTAGATCCAGTTGTGCAAGCCCACTAACTTTCTTCATCGCCCATGGATGTCCGCGCTGTCGTGTCCCGGCTATCGATCTCAACCCGGCTCACGCTCTGGTTTGGGACGAGCCTGCTGGTCCTGCTGACCCTATTCGTGGCGGGCCTGTACGGGAGCGTGCACCTGGGGCTGCACGACGATCTGGAGGAGCGGCTGCGCGAGGAGGCCGACGCGGTGCGGGCGCACCACGAGGCGCACGGCCTCGACGGAGGGGGGGCCTCGTCGCCCACCGTCCCCCACGATCTCCAGTCCACCCCCGGCACCTTCGTCCGCCTGCTCGGCCCCGGGGGCGACGTGGTCCGGGCAAGCCCATCGTTTCAGGCGCGACCGCCGCTCTCGGCCCAGCTGCCCTCCTCATCGCGGCCCTCCCTGCAAACGAGAACGTGGGGCGGTACCTCCGCACAGTCGCTGTACGTGCCCGTCGACCATGAGGCTCCGACCGTCGCCTGGCTGGAGGTGACGAAGCTGCAGTCGCCCATCCACCGCCAGCTCCACACCCTGCGCTGGTGGCTCGTGCTCGGCATTGTGGGCGGCGTCGGGGCGGCCGTGCTCGTGGGGTACGGACTGGCCCGCCGGGCCCTTCGTCCGGTGGCCGCCCTCACGGCGGCGGCCAACGACATGCAGGACCAGCCGACCGGCACGCTCCCCACGGACTTCGGGGTCGAGGACGAGCTGACGGATCTGGCCAACACGTTCAATGCCCTGATCGGGCGCCTCCGGACGTCCCTGCAGCGCGAGCGGCGCTTTCGGGCGGATGCGGCCCACAACATGTTCACACCGCTCACGGCCATTCAGAGCGAGCTCGACGTCACCCTCCGCAATCCCCGCTCCGAGGGCGAGTATCGGGCGGCGCTCACGACGGTGCGGACGCACACCGAGACCCTCTCGTCGCTGCTCGATGAACTGATGACGCTCTCCCGCATCGAGGCCCGAGAGGAGCAGCCCGGCCCCTCGTCGCTCGACATCAGGCGTCACGCACAGCATCGTGTCGACCGCCTTCGGCCGCGAGCAGAGGCCCGGGACATCGGGGTCGAGTGGGAGGGAGAAGACCGTGTCGAGGTCTCCGTGTCGGCGGAGGGTTTCGACCTCATTCTCGATCACCTTCTCGACAACGCGCTGAAGTACACCCCCGCAGGGGGAGCGGTCTCGGTATCCGTGGGCCGCGACGGCACCGACGGCCGTCTTCGGGTGTCCGATTCCGGAATCGGTTTCGACGACGAGGACGCCGATCGTCTCTTTGACCGCTTCTACCGCACGAGCGCGGCGGAGCAAACCGCCGAGGGGGGAGGGCTTGGGCTCCCGATCGTCAAAGCGATCGCGGAAAGCTACGGAGGGACCGTGTCGGCCCGCAGCCCGGGCCGAGGGGAGGGGAGCGTCTTTGAGGTGCGGTTTCCGCTCTGCTAACCCACCACCGGTCCCGACGCCTCCTTCGGGGATGGGTAGCGTCGGCACGCGTCCCGGTCCCAGCAAACCCACGCGGCACGCACCGGTCGCTGTCCCAAAACCCGCAGGGCCGAATACGAAGGTCCCGACCGGGATGGAGGCCTCTTCGAAATGCCCCCGCCCGTCGGGGATCAGGGGGGAGGGAGGCTGTCGTCTCGGCTCAACCCCCGGTTCAAAATAGAGGCTGCGCTCTCCCCTTCCGCGGCGGTGAGTCCCCCCGACGGTTCCCCCCCGTCATCCATCGACCGAGATGGCGACCCGACTCCCTTTGACCTGAGCGGGCTGTACGACAGACAAAACAGCAATGAGCAGTGTGAGCATGGCGTCTATCGGGGACAGGTAGTTGAAGAGTGAAAGAGCCCGACCATCTATTAAGAATGCCCCTGAACGGCACTGAAGGCCGATTCAGGGGCATTTTCCAACAGGGAATAGCAGGTGCCCGAGGAGGGACTTGAACCCTCACGTCCCGTGAAGGACAACGGATTTTGAATCCGTCGCGTCTGCCGATTCCGCCACTCGGGCCAAGACAATTGCGAATTTCGAATGTCGAATTGCGAGTAGGACGGGGAGGTTCCAGGGGTGGTCGGCCCCGCGGCCGGGCTATGCCGACGCGGCGTAGTGGTGGTGAAACCGGATGATCGACCGGATCCCCTTCCGGAAGCGGTCGAGGGCGAAGTGCTCGTTGGGCGAGTGGATGGCGTCGGAGTCGAGGCCGAAGCCCATCAGCACGCTGTCGAGCCCGAGGGTGTCCTGGAAGTCGG
>Ga0207714_1002676_pt1 | contig 10559 bp, 9 predicted proteins | sample PonA232FremontCA_2_FD_187270 | JGI IMG/M metagenome (GOLD analysis project Ga0207714, IMG submission 187270) | Marine sediment microbial community from Fremont, CA, USA - Pond A23 Sediment 2 (SPAdes) | ecosystem: Environmental > Aquatic > Marine > Unclassified | place: USA: Fremont, California... | reverse complement strand
CCCCGGCCCCGCCGAAGCCGTGGTATGGAGAAAGATGTGTATCGGTACCACGGCACAGATATCGAGGTAAGCTACGACTCGAACCGCTGTATCCACGTCAGAGCCTGCGTTGAGGGGCTCCCGGAGGTGTTCGACCCGGAGGAACGGCCGTGGGTCGACGCCGACGGGGCAGACGCCGACCGGACCGCGGCGGTCGTCGAGCAGTGTCCGACGGGTGCCCTCCAGTACACCCGCCTCGACGGCGACGACGGCGAGCGCCCCCCGGACCGGAACACCGTGACCGCCAGTGCCGACGGCCCGCTGTACATCCACGGCGATGTCGATGTCCGGACCCCGGACGGCGACCCGCTGCTCGCGGATACGCGCCTCGGCCTCTGCCGGTGTGGGCGCTCCGGAAACAAACCCCTCTGTGACAACAGCCACAGCCGGGTGTTCGAAGCAGACGGCGACGACGCCGGCGCCGAACCAGATGCTGAGGACTCTCCCTCTGCCGAACAGGAACGCAGTCCGGACCCGGACCGGGAGTCCCACGGACGGCTGACGGTCACTCCCCAGCGGAACGGCCCGTTCGTGCTCGACGGCCCGTTCGACCTCCGGGCCGCCGGGACCGAAACGACCCAGGACGGGGCGGCGCTGTGTCGGTGCGGGCGGTCGGGTGACAAGCCGTTCTGTGACGGAACCCACGCCGAGGTGGGATTCACCACCGGCGGGGGCGAGTGACTTCGGGCCAGGGTTCCGACGACACTCAGTTCCCGTCCCCATCCCCGACCAGCGCCGCCTCCAGCAGCTCCAGCGGGTGTCTGACCTCGTAGCCGGTGCCGTGTTCCATCTGCATCGCGCAGGTCGGACACTCCGTCATTCCGGTCTCCCCCTCCGCAGTTTCCATGTGCTCGAACATCTCCGCGCCGACCGCCATCGATTTCTCGTACTTCTCGGCCTTCCAGCCGTAGGTGCCCGAGATGCCCGAGCAGGAGTCGCCGACGTCCTCGATGGCGGCTCCTTCAAGCTCCCGAAACAGCTCGACGGCCTGTCGGTCCAGTCCCTGGTTGCGGGCGTGACAGGGGGCGTGGTAGGCAAAGTCGGCGGCGAGTTCTCCCGAGACGTCCGCCTCCCGGACCTCCCCCCGGATGTCCTCGTGGATCCGGAGGTACTCGACGGCCTCGAAGGTGTGGCTGGCCACCTCCTCAACCCCCTCGAAGTCGAACAGTTCGGGGTACTCCTGGCGCAGCGACATCGAACAGGAGGTACAGGAGGCGACGGCGTCGTACCCCTCCGCGACGAGGTCGGCCATCGAGGAGACGTTGACCCCCGCCGCGCGGCGGGCGTCGGCGAGCATCCCGTTGGCGAACATCGGCGTCCCCGAACACCGCTGCTCGGGGACCACGAGTTCGTAGCCGAAGTGCTCGAAGGTCCGGACCAGCGCCCGGCCGACCTCCGGGGTATTGTAGTTGGCGTAGCAGCCGTGGAAGTAGGCGACCTTCTTATCGGCCCCGGATTCACCGCGCCGCTCGCGGGCTTCTCGAGCGCGCTCCCGGGAGGCGGCCGCGCCGCCGCGGGCTGCCCACCACTCCCGGAAGGTTTCGGTCGCGAAGGCGGGGAACTCACGCTCGCCCGAGATACCCAGGAGTTTCTCGTTGAGCCACCGGACCGGCCAGCTGTTGAGCACGGCCGTGCTGAGCCGGGGGAACGCACTCGCCAGCGAGGCGAAAACGCGGTAGTTGGCGAGAACCCGGTTGCGGACGTACTCCCGGGAGAGCCGGCTCATCTGCTCGTCGACGTACTGTCCGCGGGCGGTGTTGTGCATCTGCGAGAGGGGTACGCCGGAGGGGCAGGCGTCGTCACACCGCATGCAGTTCGAACAGTCCATGACGGACTCGTCTATCCCGTGGTCGTCCTCGTTCTGTTTGAGCCGCCACTGCTCGGGCCCCTGGAACTTCGGCCCGGGGAAGTCGTCGTCGACCTCGGCGACCGGACAACTCACATCGCAGGCCGAACACTTGTAACAGGAGTCGGCACCCGGCCGCAGGTCGAAGTCCTCGTCTTCCTCGAAGACGGCGGTGGGGTCGAGGTCCGTCTCGGTGGGGTCGACCGTCCCGGTCTCGGGCACGCCGGGTCGGGAGCTGTCCCCGCCGGACCGTGGATCCGACCCACCGCCGGCTGGCTCGGTGCTGTCGCTCACGCCACCACCTCCGCGGCCGACCGCCCGGCGGCGTACCCGGTGGCGATGGAGACCCCACTCCCCGACTTCTCGGCCGCGAAGTCGTAGCCACCCAGCACCGCACCCGCCGCCCGGAGGTTCGCGCACTCCGGGTTTCCCCGCCCATCGAGTGGCCGGAGGTCGCCGTCAGTCTCGACGCCGAAGCGGGCGAAGGGATGGTCACCGAAAGCGTCGTCGGCGAACCACTCGTAGCGGTCCTCCGGATGGGGGACGTGACAGCCGAAGACCGGCTCCCCGACCGTTTCGCGGTCGGAGTCCACTCCCTTGCCGACTAGCCCGCCAGTGGCCAGGACGTACTGGTCGGCGGCGTAGGGGATCTTTGCGCCGTTCTTGTCGACGAACACGCGGTCGACGCGGACGGCGTCGCTCCCGCCACCGTCTTCGGCGTCGTAGCCGACGACCGGGTTTCCGGTCTCGATGCGCGCCCCGGCGGCGTCCAGCGCGTCGAACAGCCGCTCGGCCAGCCGGAGACCGGGAAGGGAGGGCGGCCCCATCGGCACCTCGAAGACGTCGGCCCCGAGCGCGTCGGCGAGACCCTCCCGCACACCTGCAGGGTCCTCGTCACCCAGTACTGCGGGAAAGCCGACCCGTTCGGCCTCTCCGAGGTGGGGCTTGAGCCGCTCGGCGAGTGCCTTGCGGACACTGACCGAGCGCCCCTCGACGGTCACCCCGTCCCCGTCGAGGAGCGCCGCGTACCGGGTGACGCCCGCGTCGGCCCGCAGGTCGCCGGGGAACCGGACCGTGACACCCCGGACCTCGAAGGGGACACCCGCGGCTTCCAGGTGGGCGGCGGCGTGGGCGGCGTCGAAGTCGGTCAGCGCCTCGAACCCGACAAGCAGCGTCCCTCGGGCGTCGCTGGCGAGGCCGGCCGCGGTGCTCGCGGGGTAGCGGGCGGTCGGCTTGACCGTCCCGCCGTGGGTCGGCACGAGCGCGTTGCGGTCGGTGTGGCCGCCCCGGTAGCCGGGGACGGCGTCGTCGAACAGTGAGAGCCCTTCCCTGATGGTCTCGACGCCCACAGTTCGATAGGGGTGGCACTCGGGCAACTCGGGGATGGTCTCGAAGGGGTCGACCAGCGGGCCCTCGCCGTCGGGCGCGTAGCCCAGCACGTCCACGAGCCCGGAGGCGTTCCGGAGCGTGCTGCGCTTGTGCGAGAGCAGGCGGACGTCGGCGCCCGCCCGGGCGGCAGCGAGCGCGCTCGTCAGGCCCGCCAGCCCGCCGCCGACCACCAGCACCTCCGAGTCAATCGCCATCCGGGCCACCCCCATCCGCGGCGACGTCCGGGCGCTCCGCCCCGCTCGGGCCGCCATCGAAAGCCGCGAAGTCGACCTCGCCCTCGCGGTCGGCGGGGTCGCCGTCGCGGTTCCCGGTGGCGGCCTGGAGCGCGTAGTTCAGCGCGGCCTGGGAGAGCTGTTCGCCCCAGAGGGCGTGTCGTTGGCCCTTCCAGCGTTCCTCCAGTAGCACGTCCCAGGCCTCGCGGACGACTGCCTCGTCGTAGGTGCCGTGGAGTTCGCTCGCCAGCCGGTGGGCACAGAACCCGCCCTGGCAGTTGCCCATCGAGGCGCGGGTCCGAAGCCTGACCGCGTTGAGGTCCGGGCCGGCCCCGGCGATGGCGTCCTGCACCTCGGCGCGGGTGACCGCCTCGCACTCGCAGACTGTCGGGTTCGGGCCCTCCGTGTCGAGCACCTCGTCGGCCCGCGAGCCCAGCCGTTCGACGCTCCGGCGGCCCACGGGCGAGCGAAGGCCGAACTCATCCATGTGCTCCCGCAGCGCCGAGAAGTCATCACTGCCCGGCAGCGGCTCGTCGGCGGTCCGGCAGTCCGCGCGCACCCCGAAGCGGGCACAGACGTGGTCCGCGACGGCCTCGGCCATCATCCGGTAGGTGGTGAGCTTCCCGCCGACGATGCTCGTCAGGCCGCCCAGCCCGTCGCGGTCGGCGTGGTCCAGCAGGAAGAAATCGCGCGTGATGTCGGTGGGGTCCTCGCTGCCGACCTCCGGCGGCTCGTACAGCGGCCGGACTCCCCAAAAGGACCGGAGGGTGCGGGCCTCCCGCAGTGCGGGCACGAGCTTCGAGAGCTCCTCTATCATGAGGTCGACCTCCCACTGCTCCTCCGGGAACTCGGCGGGGTCCGCGACCTCTTCGTCGGTCGTTCCGAGGATGGCGGCGGTCTCGTGGGGGACGATAATGTCGGCGTCGCCCTTCGGCCGGCAGCGGTTGACCACGGTGTCGACCTGGCGGACGTTCATCACCGTCATCACCCCCTTCGAGGGCCGGACGTCGACGTCGACGCCGGCCATCTCCCCGATCTTTCCGGCCCACGCGCCGGTGGCGTTGACGACGTGGTCGACCCGCAGGGTCTCCCGCTCCCCTTCGCGGCCCCGGACCCGCTTGTCCGGGCCCGAGCCGTGTTCGAGTTCGGCGCCGACCACCTCGCCGCCCTCGACGAGCAGGTCCGTGACTGCGGTGTGGGTCTCGACCCGCGCGCCGTTGGCCTCGGCGTCGGCGGCGTTTGCCACCACCAGCCGGAAGGGGTCGATTGCGGCATCGGGCACCGAGATTGCGCGGTCGATGTCGGGGGCCAGGCGGGGTTCCATCCGTCGGGCGTCTGCCCCCGAGAGCACTTCGGCGGGGATCCCGCAGTCCTCACACCCCCGGAGCTTGCGCTCGAAGTAGTCCTCGCTGTCCTCGGGGCGCTTGACGAACAGGCCGCCGGTCATCTCCACGCAGTGGGCGGCGATATCCCGGAGGACCCGGTTCTCGGCGATGCATTCGGCGGCGCTGTCGGGGTCTGCGACGGCGTAGCGGCCGCCGCTGTGCAGCAGGCCGTGCATCCGACCGGTGGTACCATGTGTGAGGTTGCCCTGCTCGACGAGGGTGACCTCAAGGCCCCGCACGGCGAGGTCGCGGGCGACGCCGGCGCCCGTCGACCCGCCGCCGACCACCAGCACCGACGGCGTCGATGACACACGCCTACGTTCGGAGCGACCGGTTTATTCCTGTCGACGGGCGACAGCCGCGGCCATCCCGGACCGACGAGCCGGCACCGGTCTCCCGGTGTCGCCCCGACGCGACCCTTTATGACCCTTATACGAAAACCGGAATCCCGGGACAGAGCGCAGCGAGCGGCGTCTGTGACCCGGAGAAGCGGCCGATCACCGCCCAAACCCGCTCTGATGGCCGTCTAAACGACCTAATATTGTATTGTCAATACAATAACAACACTCATCACCCTCGGCGTCGCAGGGTGAGGTGATGGCAACGACTCAGGAGTCTCCCGCTGGAACGTATCAGTGTCCCGAATGTGACGGCGCAGTCGTCTTCGACCGCGAGTGGGCCTGCACGGACTGCCGGTACGTCCCGAAACAGAGCGCAGACTGACAAGCACAGCCAGGCGCGACCGTACGAGCCCCACCAGCTGACCGGCTCTTCGTCCCGCACGGCCGACGCGACTCATTTATGAGGCGGCGGGGCATCCGTGGAGGTGTGACCCGCTGCTGGCCTCGACCGCTCGCCGGGGCCGCGACCCCAGACCTATGACGCTGACAAAACGCATCATCCCGTGTATCGACGTGGACATCGACGAGAACGGCGAGGCCGCGGTCTACACGGGGGTGAACTTCGAGGAGCTAAAGTACACCGGCGACCCGGTGGAGATGGCCAAACGCTACAACGAAGCCGGCGCCGACGAGTTCGTCTTCCTCGACATCACCGCCTCGGCTGAGGGCCGGGAGACGATGCTCGACGTCGTCGAGGGCGTCGCCGACGAGGTCTTTATTCCGCTGACCGTCGGCGGCGGCATCCGCACCCGCGATGACGTCAAGGAGACGCTCCGTGCGGGCGCCGACAAGGTCTCGATCAACACCGGCGCGCTGGAGCGGCCCGAACTGGTCGGTGAGGGCGCCGCGGCCTTCGGCAGCCAGTGTATCGTCATCTCCGTCGACGCCCGCCGTCGCTTCGACGGGGAGGGCGAACACTACGCCCAGGTCGAGGGGGAGTCCTGCTGGTTCGAGTGCACCGTCAAGGGCGGCCGCGAGGGGACGGATATCGACGCCGTCGCGTGGGCACGGGAGGCCGAGCAGCGCGGGGCGGGGGAACTGTTCATCAACTCCATCGACGCCGACGGCACCAAGGACGGCTACGACATCCCGCTGATGAAGGCGGTTTGTGACGCCGTCTCGACGCCCGTCATCGCCTCGTCGGGGTGTGGCGGCCCGGAGGACGCCTACGAGGTGTTCACCGAGGCAGACGCCGACGCGGCGCTCGCGGCCTCGATCTTCCACTTCGGGGAGTACTCGATCCGCGAGGTCAAGGAGTACCTCGACGAGCGCGGGATTCCGGTGCGGCTGTAATTCGTCCGCCGAACGGAGTGAGGCGGTTCATTCCGCGCGAGGCCGCCGGCCTCGCGCGGAAGCGTTTTTCCCCACGTTTTTGCAAGGAGAGGTCGCGGCGAGGCCGCGACCCGACGCAGTAAAAAGTGGTCGTAGTACCTCGACGAGCGCGGGATTCCGGTGCGGCTGTAGGTCAGAGATACTCCTTGAAATCGCAGGCAGTGCACTGAACCTGCGTCCAGGAGATGCCGCTGCTCCCGACGAGCGTTCCCTCGCCGCAGTACGGACAGCCCAGGTCTGGGAGGGTCTCGGACTGCTGAGCGGCTGCGAGAATACTGAGTACCTCCCGCTGTTCCTCGACCCGCTCGCGCAGCCGGTCGACCTCCGCCTCCAGTTCCGCGACCCGGTCTCGCTCCTGGCTGTTGTCGCTCATAACCTGCTTATGTACTGGACGCACATAGCGGTCCCGACGGAGTACCCGTAGACGCATCCGGAGCGGGAGCGACGCACAGGCCCGGCGACACGGGGACGGGGCGGCGGCCGTGGCCACGGACCACCGGAACCGTGGCCGCCAAACGGCAGCCTTTTCGCCCGGAATCCACTACGTGAAAGCGATGGAGTGGCGGTGTGAGTGGTGTGGCAAACCTCACGAGGAAGACGACCCGCCGTGTGACAACTGCGGTCACGGGAGTTTCGAGCGGGCGGTCGTACCGGTCGCGAACTCCGAGGAGACGTTGGGCTCGGAGGCGACGGTGTGGGTCTGCACGGCGTGTGGCCGCGAGCACACCAAGCACAATCCGCCATGTAGCCGGTGTGGTCACGCCGACCTCGAACTGCAGCGCCAGGAGGTCAGCGACGACGAACTCGAGGTACCGGGGTATCTCGACCTCCTCACTCCCAGGTACATCCTCGGTCTCGTGGTGGTGCTCGCCGTCGCCGGCGTCTTCGCCCTCGGCGTCACCGGTATCGTCGACATCCCCGGCCTCGGCGGCGGTGTTCCCGAAGTTTCTGACGTGCCGGGCGACGCCGCGGCCGCCGGCAACGTCTCCTTCGACGGCGCCGAACGGGCGTACCTGACCCGGCTGAACGACGCACGCGAGTCGGCGAGTGTATCGCCGCTCTCCCGCGACGGTGACCTGGACGCGGTCGCAGCGTTTCTCAACCAGAAACGCGTGAAAGAGGAGAGTGTCTCACGCGAGGAAAACGACCAGGTCCGGGGCGTTCTGGAGGGTGCCTGCGAGCGGTCACCGGAGGTCGCCATCGCGAACGTCGGCACGGACTCAGTTACCTCGGCGGCGTCGCTCGGCGAGGCGCTGGTCACCGCCACGGTACAGAACCGCGGGACCGACACGATGGAGGGCGCGCGGACCGGCCTCGACCTCCACGCTACCCCCGACGGGCGGGTCTACCTGCTTCAGGTCGTCTGCTGATCAGACCGCCGCCTCGTAGGCGTCCCGGAAGTCGGCGGACTTGTTGATGACCCGCTGGGCGCCCGCCTCGAGCGCGTCCAGCGCGTCGGTCTCCTCGTCGGTCTTGACCGTGAGGATCGGGTCGGTCTGGCCGCCGGACTGCTCGGGATTCATGTCGTAGGTCGCGGCGGCCACGCCCTCCGTCTCGAGCAGCGCGCCCTTGAGGACGTTCAGAAAGGTGTGGTCCTCGCCGGCGATCTCGATGGAGAGTTCCGTCGCCTCGTTCTCGATGACCCGCAGTTCCATACCTCCCATACCGCCAGTTGGACACCTCAACCTTTCGACTCTCAGACGAGGGCGTAGATCATCAGAAGCAGGAAGTAGAGGAGGATGACCGCCCCGGCGGCCTTGAGCTGAAAGCGCCGCATCTCGGTCGTCTCGTCCTCGTAGGCCGCCTCGAAGGCAGCCTGCTCCTCCGCGGTGAGCCGGTCGTGGTGGGCGTGTCCCAGGTGGAGCGCGAGCAACTCCTCGTCGGCGAAGGGCCGACCGCAGTAGCCGCACTCGACCGCGCGGGCGTCCGCTGGGAGGTCGAACTCCCCGTCGAGGGTTCCGGGGCCCGTCCCGACGTGGGTGGGTCCCGCTGGGCTCGCCGCCGCCTCCTGCCCGTTCCGGCCGGGGGCCTCTTCGGCGGCCGCGTCGCGTTCGCTCACGGCGTCGGCACCTCCGGCTGTGCGAGCAGCCACAGACTCGTCATCGTGTAGAAGACCATCACCGCGATGAAGGGGTACTGGCTCCGGACCGCCTGCAGGCGGCCGGGAAAGAGGTCGTAGGCGGTTGCGTGGGCCACCCAGACTGCCAGCACGTGGCCGAGAAGGATGGCAGCCATCCCGACCAGGTCGAACCAGCCCGGGAGCGGGAGGACGGGGACCTGGGCCGGCACCGACAGCGGCGTCGCCGCCAGCACCACGATGGCCGGAGCCAGCGAGAGCAGAAAGCCGAGATAGTGAGCGAGGTGGTAGCCGGCCGCAATGGCCAGAAGGGAGGGGGCAAAGCGGCGGGCGACGACGCCCGCAGAGAGGTAGGTGTCGCCGGTCCGGCGCGCGAGCCGCGAGGACAGCCGGTAGCCGCCGAGAAAGAGCCCGAACCCGCCCGCGAGCACAGCCAGGTACGCGCCCGCGAGCGGGACCCCGGCGGCGCGGACCCCTTCGGCAACACCGGCCCACGCCGCAGTCGAGACAAAGCCGTCGAAGGTCGTCGCCCACAGCAGCGCGACCACGAAGGCCACCTCGCTGCCGTCCTCAACCTCCAGCCCGGAGAGGGCACCGCCGGGGAGCCGGACGGAGAGTCCGTCGCCGCTCCGCTGGACGGGCGCAACGGCCCCGTAGTAGCGGAAAACGCGGGCCATCGGGTCCGCCCGGCGGAACCACTGGTCGGCTCCGTAGACGGCCGCGCCGGTCAGCGTCACGAGCGTGTACGCGAGCACGACGGCCGCCATCGGGCGCGGGTCGTCGGTGATCGGGCTGACGGTTTCGACCCAGATGAGCGCCAGCAGCGCCAGGGTGGCCGGCCACGACCCGAGGCGGTCGGGGTAGGATTCGTCCATCGAGGGGAGCAGCCCGGCGATGGTGCGCCAGGGGTTCAGCGCCGGCCAGGAGTTGCCGACCAGGTAGGTCGTCATCGTGTAGCCGGCCCACCAGCCAACCCAGACGAAGAGGACGGCGGCGTTGTTCTCCGTGGGGCCGACGGCCGCGACCGCCAGGACGGCGACCAGCCCGAGGACGCCAACGGCCTTTGCGACCCCGCGGGCGAGCCGGCCGGGTGCGGCCACCAGCCGGCGCCAGCCGTCGACTGCCCGGACCATCGCCCGGTCGGTGACGAAGGTCGCGAGCAGGAAGGAGGCGCCGACGGCCGCGCCCCCGGTCAGCAGTACGAGCCAGGTGGGAGCGGTCACCGGCTGGCGGTTGGAGGCGATGGCCCCCCCGTGGGCGAGGGCGGGGTCGGCAACAGCGAGGAGGGCGAGCAGGCCGACGGCGCCGGCCAGCCGGACCCGGAGCCGGGACATGGGCACGGTTGGGCCGGCGGGGACGAGTACCTGTCGGGACCAGTCCGGGAGGGGCTGGGCGCCGGCTCCCCCGGGAACGGTTTGCGAGGGTTTTTGACAGTCCACTCGCAAGGTCGGAGCATGACCGTCGCAGACGACTCGGACGACCACCTTCCGGCCGAGGACCACGGCGGCCACCACCTGCCGGCCGTCGAGGACTGGCCGCGCGGGTTCGGCGAGGCCTCCTGGTGGCCCTTCATTGCCGCGCTCGGGGTCGGCGGGATCTACGTCGGGGCCGCACTGTTCGTCATGGGACACAGCTACGACGTCATCGGCCCGCTGGTCGGGCCGGGCGTGCTCGTCGGCTCGACCGGGCTGTTCCTGGTCGGGCTGTACGGCTGGCTCTACCACGGCTTCATCGCCGGCTTCCTGAAACACGGTACCGAGGGCCACAGCGGGAGCAGCCTCAAGTTCGCGATGCTCCTGTTTCTGGGGTCGGAGGTCGCCACCTTCGGCGCCGGCTTCGTCTACTACTTTTTCATCCGGTCGGGCCCCTGGTCGCCCG
>Ga0207714_1002675_pt1 | contig 10559 bp, 10 predicted proteins | sample PonA232FremontCA_2_FD_187270 | JGI IMG/M metagenome (GOLD analysis project Ga0207714, IMG submission 187270) | Marine sediment microbial community from Fremont, CA, USA - Pond A23 Sediment 2 (SPAdes) | ecosystem: Environmental > Aquatic > Marine > Unclassified | place: USA: Fremont, California... | reverse complement strand
CCGCGACGGGGCGGAGGACCTGGGCAGCCTCGGCGTGGGCGACAGCGTCTCGGCGAGCAACGCGGTCGGCTCCGACGACGAGGACGACTACTACGCGTTTAGCCTGGACGAGGAGGCGAACGTGAGCCTGTCGCTGACCGGCATGAGTTCGGACGCGGACGTGCGGCTTCTGGACAGCTCGGGCGAGGAGCTGGCGACGAGCGATAGCTCGTCCGAGCGGGGCGGTGGTGACGACAGCCTGGCCGAGGACACCCTCGCGGCCGGGACCTACTACGCCGACGTGCAGTTCGACGAGCCCCGGGGCGAGGAGACCGACTTCGACCTAAGCGTGGAGGCGGACAGCCCTCATCCAACTTTCACGCCGACCGATCCGACTGTCTACATCGGTGCGCGCAACATCATGGAGGATTTGGCAAATCACCATTTCATCACGGTTGAGCTCGATAACACCGAGGGGTGGCGTGACTTTCGATCTCAATGGAATGACGAGTTCGAAATCGAGATGCCGGAGCTGAAAGACGTTGATGACGACGAAGGGTCTTACGAAGGCTTCACGATAAACGGATTCTATGGGGAGGGTGAGGAAGATCTACCGCTCGAGATGCAGGAGAATAATCCCGACGATGTCGATGCCGCACCGGGACGGGATGTACCCCTCGGGCCCACAGAATATACAAAAATTGATACTTCGCACATAGATGGTTCTTATAGCGATTTTACGGCCGACATTCTAACTGGAGCGCTCAATTACCGCGCATGGACGAAGAATCATGACGGTGAACCGTACGCCGATTACGAACTCCTTCCAGAATTCCTGGACGAGGAGGAGCAGGGTGATCACGGCAACTGCCAAAGCTTCGCAGCCACACTTCTAACCAATGCCGGGGTAGATGACCGGTATTTGGGCGAAGGCGGCATCAATGATTTTGAAGGCATCGAGAACGGGCACAACTTGACCCTGAACGACGAGCCATTTGTAAACTCAAATGTGGTGGATCCGTTTGTCGTGTAGCAACCTGGACGCTTGCCTGCTGGCGCCGTCGTGATTTGTATTCCGGATGAGCCACGGCAGGCAGAAAAAAGCGCTTGGTGCGGCGCTTTCGCGCTCGCGACTGCAGCGGCTGCTGTCGCGGATGAGGGTTCTGGACCCGCACCAGAGCCCTCAGCACCAGCGAAGACGCCGACGCAAACCCGTGTTATTCAGGACACCAGCGCCCTCGCCCTCAATTGGAGGGCATGAGCATCCGCACCATGGGCTGGGCATCGGTGAGCACCACCTCGGCTACGCTCGTCTCCCCGCCGCTGCTGGAGGTACTGATGACGCTGGTCGAGACCAGCAAGCAGAACGGGGTCAATCTCCAGCGCTATCTCGAGGACGTGCTCGGCTGTATCCAGGACGATCCCGCCAACCGGCTCCACGAGCTGCTGCCCTACCATTGGCACGATCCCCAGCTTCGCCCAGGCCAAGCCGATGGTGCGCCCTGCCTTGCCGGTCCGCGGTGACGACCAGCCCAGTCCATTTCCTTCCAGCAATGGAAATCCGGGAGCCTCAGGCGGCCTCCACCAGCGCCGGGGCGTCGTTGACGCCGTCGCCGACCATGGCCACTGATAGGCCGCACTGCTTGACCTCACGGATCTTGGCTGCTTTCTGGTCGGGGAGCACCTCGGCGAAGTAGTCATCCAGGCCCAATTCGGCCGCCACGGCCTTGGTTACCTGCTCGGAATCGCCGGTGAGCATCATGCAAAGGTATGGAGAAAATAAGCAGGACGCTATAGGCCTACTATGCTGAGGGTGGATGCGACGGTCGAGGCGGCAGTTGCCGTCCGGGCCGGCAACGGACCGGGATCAGCCGGAATCTTGAGCCCTTCTGAAGCCTTCACACGGGGAATAGCCATGAGCCAAGCCAGAAGAATGCCACGACTGCATACACACGCGCTCCTCTGCAGCCTGCTCGCCGGCGCGATGGCCCTCCCCGGCACAGTGGCCGCCCAGAAGGGGCAGGGCGGCGGGATGCAGGCCGGGATGCAGAGCGGTAGCCCCGGCGGCGGGATGCAGGGCGGGATGGGGCCACCGGGCATGATGGCCGACGGGTGGGGCCCTAGTCCCGGCAGCTGCCCGGGCTGGATGGGCGGCGGTAGGGGGTACGGCTACGGCACCGGCCCCATGGGGTCGATGTGGCGCCTCGACCTCTCCGAGCAGCAGATGGCGCAGTTGCGCGAGCTGCGCCGCGAGCAGTACCGGATGCGGGCCGAGCGGGGCGCCGAGATCGCCGGGATGCGCGACGAGATGCGCCGCATGCTCGCCGCCGAGCAGCCCGATCCGCAAGCCGTCCAGGAGCTGCACGGCCGCATGGCCGAGCAGCGCGGCGAGATGCTCGCCGAGCAGATCCGGCTGCGCAATCAGATGGTGGAGCTGCTCGACGAGGAGCAGCGCGATCAGCTCATGCTGCGCGACAGCGGCGAGTAGCCGCCGCGCCCGGCGGGGCCGGGCCCCTCATTGGGACCGCCTCGCCGGCGTGGCCCTTCGGAGCTGGCCGAGGAGGCGAGCAGCCATCACAGGCGGTACGCCGGTGACCCTCATGAATGAGGGGCTAATCAGGCGGTGTAGATCAGGAGCGCCGTAAAGACCGTGGCCCCGCCCAGGATAATGAGGAATTCGAACAACTTGGCCCCTCCTCTGTAGCCGTCTCGTTGTGGTGTTGAACCTGGCTGAGTGTGCCTCTTGGGGTTAGCTCGATCAAGCGCCGCAGCAGCGGCCGCCGCGAGCGGGACGGCACCGCGCCGGGCGGACGGCGCCGCCCTCTCGCTCAGGGGGCCGTCGCCAGCGCCCCCTCGGTGAAGGCCCGCTCACTGCGCACGCCGCCCTCGCACCCGCCCGCTTCCGGGGTAGTGGCAACGCTGTAGAGCCGCCCCGCCGCCGGCTCGACGAGGCTCAGATGGCCGCCGAAGCAGGCGCCGGTATCGAGGTCGATATGGCCCGCCCGCTTCCGGACGTGCTCAATCGGCGTGTGGCCGCAGAAGGTCGGCGAGCCGGTCGTGCCTGCCGGCATCGGGCCGTCACGGCTGAGCACCCGGCTCCAGAGCATGGGCAGCGCGAAGATCCCCCGCGGCGGGCACCAGTCGGGGATCGGGGTGCCGTCCAGCCGGTCGACTGCCGCGTCGCTCAGCGGCTCGGCGGTGTGGGCGTCGAGCAGCTCGGCGTGGACGACCTGGAAGCGCCCGGCCCCGGTGCCGACGACCCGGACGTGGGGCACCTGGCCGAGGCGGCGCGCGTAGGCCTGGAGCTGCGGCGACGGCGCGCTCGCCCCGAGGTGCGGAAGGGCCCACTCGCCGCCGTTGTTGATCCACAGCCGGTGGAGCGGGCCCGGCCCGCCGGCTGCCTCCAGCCCCCACGGCCAGTACGGGGGGTCCCCGAAGGCATCCAGGATGGCCAGGGGGAAGAGGTCGTGGTTGCCCAGCACCGGGAAGAACCACGGCGCCTTGAGCAGGTCCAGGCAGCCCTCGGAATCCGGGCCGCGGTCGACGAGATCGCCCACGCTGAAGAGCCGGTCACGGTCGGGCCGGAAGGCGACACGCTCGAGCAGCGCCTCCAGGGCGCCGAGGCAGCCGTGCAGGTCGCCGACCACGAAGTCGCGGCCGGCCGTATTGGTCTCGTGGTGGACGACACGCAGGTGCTCCGGCGTGTAGGGCATGGGACGGGGCTTGTCGGTCACGGGCCAGGGTTGCCTCAGGCTGCATCTTTCAGGGGGCCATGATAACCCGAGACGGCCGGGCCGCTGGCCCTTGCAGGACCGGTCCGCATGCTAGGCTCTCCCTATACACCCAGCCCTCGAGCGGGGGCCCATGGCCGGGAGCCGGGATCATGAGCTGCAGCGGGATACCCCACGACGTTGTCATTGTCGGCGGCGGCATGGTCGGCGCCGCGCTGGCGGCGGACCTCGGCCAGCGCGGCTGGCGGATCGGCCTGGTGGAGGCGGCGCCACCGCAGCCCATCGAGCCGGATAGCGCCTACCGCCTGCGCGTCTCGGCGCTCAACCGCCGCGCCGCGGACTACCTGGACCGCCTGGGGGCCTGGCACCGCATCGCCGCCACGCGTGCCTGCCCCTACGACCGGCTCGGTGTCTGGGACGGCAATGGCCGGGCACGATTGACCTTCCACGCCGAGGAGCTCCGCGACGGCGCCCGCTACCTGGGCCACATCGTGGAGAACGAGCTGGTCCAGGGGGCGCTGTGGGCGGCACTCGACGCGTGCCCGACAGTCGTGCGCTACGCGAGCCGCTACGCCAGCCGCCTGTCGCCGAGCCCCTTCGGGGCCTGCATACACCTCGAGGACGGCCGCAGCCTCCACGGCAACCTCATCGTCGCCGCCGACGGCGCCCACTCACGGCTGCGCCAGACGGCCGGGATCCCGCTCCAGGTCCGCGACTACCGCCAGAGCGCGGTGGTGGCGCAGGTGCGAACCCGCACGCCGCAGCAGCAGTCGATCACCTGGCAGCGCTTCACCGCGGAGGGGCCGCAGGCCTTCCTGCCCCTGGTCGGGCCGCGCGCCTCGCTGGTCTGGTACACCACGCCGGACCGCGCCCGCCACCTCGCCGAGCTCCCCGCGGAGCAGCTGCGCGAGGCCTTCGAGGCGGCCTTCCCGGCGGAGCTCGGCGGCCTGGAGGCGGTCGAGCAGCGGGCGAGCTTCCCGATCCGGGCCCAGCACGCCCACGCCTACGCCGGGCCCGGCCTGGTGCTCGTCGGCGATGCTGCCCACACCATCCACCCGCTGGCCGGGCAAGGGGTGAACCTCGGCTTCCGCGATGCGGAGGCCCTGGGCCGGCTGCTGGCCGAGGCGACCGCCCGCGGCCAGGCCCCCGACGACCCCACCGTGCTCAGCGCCTACGCTCGCGAGCGCCGCCGCGACAACCAGCTCATGCAGTCGTCGATGACCGCCATCCGCGCCGGCTTCGAGAGCCAGCGCTGGCCGCTGCCGGCGCTGCGCCAGTGCGGCCTGCGGCTGGCCCGGCACGCCGGCCCGGCCAAGCGCCTGGCCCTGCGCTACGCCAGCGAGGGGCCGCCGCTCGGCTGAGCCGGCGGGCGGCGGCTACTCGGAGCCGCTGACCCGGCGCAGCCGGATGCCCAGCTCGCGCAGCTGCGCCTCGCCGACCTCGGCGGGGGCCTCGGTGAGCAGGCAGGTGGCCGTCTGCGTCTTGGGGAAGGCCATGACCTCGCGGATGGAGCCGGCATCCGCCATGAGCATCACCAGCCGGTCGAGGCCGAAGGCGATGCCGCCGTGGGGCGGGCAGCCGTAGCCCAGGGCGTCGAGGAGGAAGCCGAACTTGGCGCGCGCCTCCGCCTCGCCGATGCCGAGCAGGTCGAAGACCCCCTGCTGCATCTGCGGGTCGTGGATACGGATGGAGCCGCCCCCGAGCTCGACACCGTTGAGCACGACGTCGTAGGCCCGCGAGAGCAGCGCCTCGGCATCCTGCTGCTGGAGCTCGGCCGGGTCGCTGACACGGGGGGCGGTGAACGGGTGGTGCAGGGCGTGGAGGCGGCCGTCCTGCTCGTCGTACTCGAACATGGGGAAGTCGACCACCCACAGCGGCCGCCAGCCCGGCTCGACCATGCCCAGGTCGTGGCCGATGCGATCGCGCAGGGCGCCCAGGGCGTCGTTGACCACGCTGGCCTTGTCGGCGCCGAAGAAGACGATATCGCCGGCCGCCGCGCCGGTGCGCTCGAGGATCCCCTGCACCGCCGCCTCGGTGAGGAACTTGACGATGGGCGACTGCAGGCCATCGGCCCCCTGGGCCGGGTCATTGACCTTGATGTAGGCCAGCCCCTTGGCCCCGTAGCGGCCGACGAACTCGGTATAGTCGTCGATCTGCTTGCGGGTCAGCTCCCCGCCGCCGGGCACGCGCAGGGCGGCAACGCGGCCGCGCGGGTCCTGCGCCGGCTCGGAGAAGACCTTGAAGTCGACCTCGCTGACCAGATCGGCCACCTCCACCAGCTCCAGCGGGATGCGCAGGTCCGGCTTGTCGGAGCCGAAGCGGTCCAGGGCCTCGGCGTAGCGCATGCGCGGGAACGGGTCGGGGAGCTGGACGTCGAGCACCTCCTGGAAGAGGTGCCGCAGCATGCGCTCGGTGACCCCGATCACCGTCTCCTCGTCGACGAAGGAGGCCTCCATGTCGAGCTGCGTGAACTCCGGCTGCCGGTCGGCGCGCAGGTCCTCGTCACGGAAGCAGCGCACGATCTGGTAGTAGCGGTCGAAGCCGGCCATCATCAGTAGCTGCTTGAACAGCTGCGGCGACTGCGGCAGCGCGAAGAACCGCCCCGGGTGGGTGCGGCTGGGGACGAGGTAGTCGCGGGCGCCCTCCGGCGTAGCCCGGGTGAGCATGGGCGTCTCGATATCCAGGAAGCGCTCGGCCTCGAGGTGGCGCCGTATGGCCGAGGTCACCCGGGCGCGCAGCTGCAGGCGCTGCTGCATCTCCGGACGGCGCAGGTCCACGTAGCGGTGGCGCAGGCGCACGTCCTCGCCGGCGTGCTCGTGCTCGTCGAGCTGGAAGGGGGGCGTGTGCGCGGTGTTGAGGACCTCCACCGCATCGCCGAGCACCTCCATGCGCCCGGAGCTCAGCTCCAGGTTCTCCGTGCCCTCGGGCCGGTAGCGGACACGGCCGCTGATGCGCAGCACGTACTCGCTCCGCGCGCGGTCCGCCGCGGCGAAGGCCGCCTCGGTATCCGGGTCGACCACCACCTGGACCAGGCCGGCACGATCGCGCAGGTCGATGAAGATGACGCCGCCGTGATCCCGGCGACGGTGTACCCAGCCGCACAGGGTAACCTGGGCATCCAGGAGCGCCTCGTTGATCTCGCCGCAGTAGTGGCTACGCATGGCTCATTCCCAAGGGTCAGGTGCTCGCGCTAAAAGCGGCCAATGGTAAGCACGCCCCGTGGGGGCTGCAAGCGGTCCGCGCTTGCCGGCCGAAGGGCCTAGCTGTCCTGGAGATCGAGCCCGACGAGCACCTTTTCGCGCTCGGAGAGATCGCCGACGACGCGGCGTACCGGCGGCGGCAGCTTCTTGATGACCACTGGCGTGGCGAGGATGCGCTCATCCTCGGCCAGCTGGGGACGCTCCAGGATATCGACGACCTCCAGATCGTACGACGCCTCGTCGCCGTAGGCGTCCTTGAGGAGCTCCTCCAGGTTGCGGATCGCCCGATCAGCGGCCGGTGTACGCCCAGCGATGTAGAGCCGGAGCACTGGCTGCTCACTCAATACTGCCTCCCCTTCCGGCTCGGCTCGGTGATACGGACACCGTCTGCCGTGAGGTAGAACTCCTGGATCTCGTCCGAGGTGGGGAGCCCCCGCGCCTTGACCAGGTTGAGCAGGCGGTGCAGGTTGCCATCGTCCTCGGCACGGATCAGCTTGATCCAGACATCGATGATGGAGGAGACGTCCATGGTGCTGACCCCGCCGCTATAGTCGGGCAGCAGCTCGGTAGCCAGCACCGTCACGCCCTGGCGCTTGAGCATGTAGAACAGCCGCAGGAGCATCTCCTTGCCCTGCTGATCCTCGGAGGGATCACCCAGGGCGCTCGCCGGGTCGAGCACCACCACGGCGGGCTGCTGGCTCTGCACCGCGCGCATGACCCGGAGCAGGTGCTCCTCCCAGCCCAGCTCCACGGCCAGCAGCGGCTCGAAGACCAGCCGGCCGCTGCCGTGGGGCTCGAGGTGCTCGCTCAGCTCCAGCCCCACGCTGCGCTGATTGCGCAGCAGCTCCTCGGTCGCCTCCTCGAAGCTCAGGTAGAGGACCTGGTCCCCTGCGCGGCAGGCCGCGTCGGCGAAGGCGGCGGCGAAGGTCGTCTTGCCCGTGCCGGACTGGCCCGAGAGCATCAGCGCCGAGCCGCGGTACGGGCCGCCGCCGCCGAGCATGGTATCGAGGCCGGCGATACCGGTGCTATGGCGCTCCGAGGAGGGGCGCGCCTCCAGGCGGGTCCCCGTAACCGGCGACAGGAACACCCCCTCCTGATCCAGGAGGAAGGGGAACTCGTTGGTGCCGTGGCCGCCGCCACGGCGCTTGAGGATCCGCAGCAGGCGGGTCATGCGCCGCTGCTTGAGCTCCTGCTTGAGCAGGATGACGCAATCGGCGATGTACTCCTCCAGCCCGTAGCGGCGGCTGAAATCGGTCTCCTCGCCGGAGGTGATGAGGGTGGTGGTGTCGCGCTCGCGGATCCACTCGAAGACCCGGGTCAGCTCCGCGCGCAGGCTGTTATCCAGCCGGAAGCTCTCGTCCATGCCGTCGATGGCGTCGAGTACCAGGCGGTTTGCGCCCAGGGCGTCGAGGGCGTGGCCGATGCGGGCGAGCAGCGCGGTCAGCTCGAGCGCCTCGCCGGCGATCAGCTCGGAGCGATCCGGGCGCATATCCAGGATCCGCCCCTGGCCCTGGTCCAGGTACTGCCGCAGGGGAAAGCCGAGGGCCTCGGCGTGGCGGGTCAGGGCCTCCGGCGACTCGTCGAAAGTGGCGAGCACCGACGGCTCCCCCTGGCCAAGGCCGTAGCAGAAGAAGGTCAGCGCGATCGCTGTCTTCCCGCTACCGGGGCCGCCGCGCAGCAGGGTGGGCTGACCGGCGGGGATCCCGCCGTCGAGGATGAAATCGAGCCCCTCGATCCCCGTCGGCACGCCGGGGGTCGCCTTCCGGCGGGCCTCGGGATCCTCGCCCCGGGCCTGCTCGGTCGCGGAGCTGTCACGCTCTACCATCATCGGACGACTCTATAGAGGCAAACGCTGGCTCTGGCAGCGTGCCAAAAACCACGGGCGGGGTCTACGGCCCGGATCCCGGGCGCGAGGCGGCTTCAGCCGGAGCCGGCGCCCTTGGCCCCGCCGGTGCTGCTGCCGACGCCCTGGCCGCTGCTCTGCCCACCGCCAGAGCCGCCGCCGCCCTGGCCTGGGCTCTGCCCCGAGCCGGAGCTGCTGCTCGAGCCGTTACCGGCGCCATTGCTCGCGCCCTCCCCCGAGCTACTGCTCGCGCTATCCCCCGAGCCGGCGCCCTGATCAGCGCCGCCATCGGTGACGTTCTTGCGGTTGTTCGACTTGAAGTCGGTCTCGTACCAGCCACCGCCCTTGAGGCGGAAGCCGACGGGCGAGACCAGGCGCCTGAGCGCCGCTGCCTCGCACTGGGGGCACTCGGTGAGCGGGTCCTCGGAGATGGACTGGATCGCCTCCAGGCGGTATCCACAGCTACGGCACTCGTACTCGTAGATCGGCATGGGCTCTCTCCCTCGATGGCCACCCTGATTCGGTGGGGCTATTGATGGGGTCACCCGGCGACGAATACAACCCCGCCTCAGGGGCGGGCCTATCCTTCCCTCCGGAAGGCGGCGAGGAACAGAACGCCTGGCCGATCGCGGCCGCAGGCTTTAGGCTGTCGCGGCATGAGCGTACCGAGCCCCGAGCCGCGCCCCACCGTGCTGGTCACCGGCTGCTCCAGCGGCATCGGTATCGCCGCCGCAGAGCGCATGGCCGCCCGGGGCTGGCGGGTCTTCCCCACGGCACGGCAGGCGGCAGACGTCGCGCGGCTGCAGGCGGCCGGCTGGACGGACGCCTTGCGGCTGGATCTGGCCGACAGCGACACCATCGGCGCCGCCGTAGCGGAGGTGGCAGAGCGCACCGGCGGGCGCCTGGATGCGCTCTTCAACAACGGCGCCTACGGCCAGCCCGGCGCCGTGGAGGATCTATCGCGGGGGACGCTGCGCGAGCAGCTGGAGACCAACCTGCTCGGCACCCATGAGCTGACCGCCCGGGCCGTGCCGCTGATGCGCGCGCAGGGCTACGGCCGCATCGTGCAGAACAGCTCGGTGCTCGGCTTCATCGCCCTGCCCTACCGCAGCGCCTACGTCTGCTCGAAGTTCGCCCTCGAGGGACTGACCGACACGCTGCGCCAGGAACTCGACGGCAGCGGCATCCACGTCAGCCTGATCCAGCCTGGCCCCATCGCCACGCGCTTCCGCGAGAACGCCCACCGCGCCTTCCGGGCCCGGATCGACGCCGAGCGCAGCGCCCACGCCGCCACCTATCAGGCTGTCGAGCGGCGCCTCGCCGGGGCCGGGACCGCGACCCCCTTCACCCGGGAGGCCGACGCGGTGGCCACGAAGCTCGTCCACGCCCTCGAGCACCCGCGCCCGCGGGCACGCTACCGCGTGACCGTGCCCACCCACCTCTTCGCCGTGCTCGAGCGCCTCCTGCCGGCGCGGTGGCTGGACCGGGTGCTGCTGGCGGCGACGGCCTCGGAGCGGCAGCCCCGGCAGGGGCCCAAGGCGAAGCGCCCGGGGGGAGCCCCCGGGCGCTAGCGGCGACCGCAGCGAGGCAGGCCGGGGCTAGACGGCCTCGCCCTCGACGGCCTGCTCCTGGCGCTGGAAGGTGAGCTCGCCGTCCTGCACATCCACGCGGATGCGATCGCCCGGGGCGAACTGGCCCTCGAGCATATGCCGGGCGAGGGCGTTCTCCACCTGGTTCTGCAGGACCCGCTTGAGCGGCCGGGCGCCGTAGACCGGGTCGAAGCCGGCCTCCCCGAGCTTGTCCAGG
>Ga0207714_1002672_pt1 | contig 10574 bp, 10 predicted proteins | sample PonA232FremontCA_2_FD_187270 | JGI IMG/M metagenome (GOLD analysis project Ga0207714, IMG submission 187270) | Marine sediment microbial community from Fremont, CA, USA - Pond A23 Sediment 2 (SPAdes) | ecosystem: Environmental > Aquatic > Marine > Unclassified | place: USA: Fremont, California... | reverse complement strand
CCAGCCGTAGTTCGCCCCAGGTTCGCCGAGATACACCGCCTCCCGGATGAACTCGCCGACGTCTCCGATGTACAGCTGGCCGCGGTCGACCGAGATGCGGTAGGGGTTGCGCAGCCCCCAGGCGTAGTACTCGTCACGGCCCGCTTCACCGACCAGCGGGTTGTCCGAGGGCACGCCGTAGGCCCTGTCACCCTCGGGGTTGTCGACGTCGATACGGAGGATACCACCACGGAGGTTGTCCGTGAGGTTCTGCGCGGCGCCGCCCTGCTGGTACCACCAGAGCCCGTTATCATCACCGAGGTCGGTTCGTTGGCCGTCACCCAGGCCGACAAAGAGGTTCCCGTCGCTGTCGAAGGCGAGTGACCCGGCGTTGTGCGCCGGTCCGGGCTGAGAGATCGAGAGGATCTCCCGCTTGGAGTCCGGGACCACACCGGTGAAGTCGGCTGTTGTCTGGAACTCGGCGAGCACCGCACGGTGTGACTCATCGGGCTCTACCGCCGGGCTGCTGTAACGCAGGTAAAACCGGTTGTTCGACTCGAACTCGGGGTGGAGGGCGATACCGAGCAGCCCCCGCTCACCTTTTATCGGCGGGAGTTCGCCGGCGAGGTTGAGCACGAGCCCGTCGTCGAACCCGTCTGCGGTGTGTCTACGGACCCACCCGGTCCGCCCGATAACTAATCGGCTCCCGTCGGGGAGAAAAGCCAGTCCGACCGGGAACCCCGGCTCACCCTCGGCGAGCGGGGAGGCGATACCCTCCGCGACCGGTTCCAGGGCGACAGTTGGTCCTTGGTTGGTCTGGCTCTCCACCGCGTTGCTGACCGTACAGCCTGCCAACCCACCGATTCCGGCAGCCGCACCGAGTGCAAGAAACTGACGACGATCCATAGCAGAGTTCACCGACAGTTTTGGCTCTCGGAAAAATAACCTTTCGACATGGCGCCCCCGTGCCCGAGAGTCACAACGTTAATCTCAGCAGGGGGCATACGCCGGTCTGTGTCCCGTCACGGACAGCACCCCGCGCGGTCGGCCGCTCCGACCCCTGTGTCGGTTCGACCTGTCGACCCGGCGGCGTCACGCCCACCGTCGGTCCGGGGGTGGCGCGGGTGAGTGAGACGCCCGCCGTCGGGGTTGTCGTCCCGGCGTACCGGCCGGACGTGGACGTACTCACCGACTACCTCGACCGTGTGGCCGCAACGCTCGACCCGGCCGCTCTCCGGGTCGAGCTCGACGTGCCGACCGACGCGGTCCGGGCGCGTCTCGCCGAGACCCCGGCATCGGTCGCCGTCTCGACACGGCGCCGTGGCAAGGGTGCGGCTATCTCCGACGGGTTCGACGCACTCGACACGGACGTTCTCGCCTTTGCCGACGCCGACGGCTCGACACCCGCCTCCGAGTTGGCCCGGGTGGTGACGGCGGTCGTGACCGGAGAGACCTCCCTGTCGGTCGGGTCCCGGCGTCACCCCGACGCCACGATCGCGACCGACCAGTCACTCTCCCGGTCGGTTATGGGTGACGGGTTCGCGTGGCTCGCCAGACGTCTCGTCGACGTATCGCTGTACGACTACCAGTGTGGTGCAAAGGCCCTCACCGCCGACGCCTGGCAGCAGCTCCGCGGACAGCTCACCGAGACCGGGTTCGCCTGGGATGTCGAACTCGTGGCGTTCGCCGGCGACAGCGGCCTCCGGGTGCGCGAGGTGCCGATCACCTGGTACGACCACCCGGACTCGACGGTGCCGCCGGTGCGTACGGCGCTCGAACTCGGTGTGGCGCTGGTGCGTACCCGGGTCCGGACCGCCCGTGGGGGTGGCATCTCGGCGGTGCGTGACGGGGTTCAAACGTTGCTCGGTGGCACCTCGAACCGCAATGAGTGACCGTCGAGGGGCGTTGACACGCTGGGTGTCGGCGCTCGCGTCCCGAACCCGGTTCGGCAAGTTCGTCTCCGTTGGTGTCGTCGGCGCCACGGTCGACACCACGGCGCTTTTCTTGCTCGTCCAGTTCGGGGGCCTCCCGGCGGTCTGGGTCAACTTCGCCACCATCGAACTCGCAATTGTTGTTATGTTCGGTATCAACGACCGGTGGACGTTCGCCGCACACGGCCGGGGGGCATCGTTTCCGCGCCGGCTGTTTCGCTCGCACGCCGTTCGTGCGACGGGCACGACCGTCCAGATTCTCGTCTTTACCCTGCTGTATGAGTTCGTCGCCGTCTCACTGCTCGCTGGGGTCGACCTCTGGCTACTGGTGGCAAAGGGGACCGGTATCGGTCTCGGGATGCTGGTCAACTACGTGTTCGAGACGCTTTTTACCTGGCGCGTCCAGTCGGTCTCGGAGCGCTGAGTGCCCGCGTGGTCACTCCGGGGTCTCCTCGTCTTCGTCCTCGTCCTCGGTCCGGGCGGTGCCCTCCTCGCGTCGCGGTGTCTCCGGTTCGAGTGAGACGTCGATCGACTCGGGAACCGGTATCGCCTCGTCGACACCGACACCGGTGGTCATGAGCATTCGCATCCCCTGACGCACCGAGAGGTCGACCTCGTGGATCTGGTCTTCCGGCACCATCACCAACCGGCCGCTGGCCGGGTTGGGGCTGCTCGGCAGGAAGATGTTCTGTGTCGGGCCTCCGGTCACCTCCTCGACCGGTCGGGGGCTGTCACTCGTCGACAGTCCGATGGCGTAGATATCCTTTCGGGGAAACTCCACGAGCACGAGACTGTCGTAGGAGGTCTCGGCACTCGAAAACGAGGTCGCCATCTGTCTGATCGTCGAGTAGATCGTCCGTACGACCGGGATAACAGAGACCAGACGACCGAGGCTGCCGAACAGCCGCTGTCCGCCCGGTTGCTGTGCGATGTAGCCCACCACCGTCACCGCAATCAGTATCAACCCGACCGCCACCGTACGGGCGAGCAGTTCCACGTCACCGGTGAACCCCTCTAGCTCCGCGTTCTGCACCACCGGGTCGATGAACTGCACGGCGAACCCAACCAGGAGCTGGAGAACGTACAGCGTGACGACCAACGGGATCAGGAGCACGATGCCGGCCACGAAACTTCGCTTGAGTGCCGTCCAGACGCCCATGCACAGTAGTTGTTCGGTCTAGGGTATTATACTCCGTGTGGCTACCCCGTCGGTGTGGCCGTTCTCTCGGGTCTCGACCTGGTTCCAACGGTGAGTGCCGGCGTTTCCGCCTCTGGCCGCCGACCCCGCGGCCGTCTAGCAACTTTTAACTCCGCGAACGAGCTAGATATCTACAAGATGACGAGCAACAAGATTCTTGGAATCGACCTCGGCACGACAAACAGCGCCTTCGCGGTGATGGAGGGTGGTGACCCGGAGATTATCGTCAACGGCGAGGGCGAGCGAACGACCCCTTCGGTGGTCGCGTTCCAGGATGGTGAACAGCTCGTCGGCAAGCCCGCGAAGAACCAGGCGGTTCAGAACCCCGACGGCACCGTCGAGTCTATCAAGCGACACATGGGCGAGGAGTACACCGTCTCGCTCGACGGCGAGGAGTACACCCCCGAGCAGGTTTCCGCGATGATTCTCCAGAAAATAAAGCGTGACGCCGAGGACTACCTCGGCGAGGAGATAGAACGGGCAGTCATCACGGTGCCGGCGTACTTCTCGGACCGCCAGCGACAGGCAACAAAGGATGCGGGCGAGATCGCCGGGTTCGAAGTCGAGCGCATCATAAACGAGCCAACGGCCGCGGCGATCGCCTACGGGCTCGACGACGAGTCAGAGCAGACGGTGCTGGTGTACGACCTGGGTGGGGGGACCTTCGACGTGTCGATTCTCGACCTCGGTGGCGGTGTCTACGAGGTGGTCGCAACAAACGGTGACAACGACCTGGGTGGTGACGACTGGGACGAGGCGGTCGTGGACTGGCTGGCCGACGACTTCCAGCAGGAACACGGCATCGACCTCCGCGACGACCGTCAGGCCCTCCAGCGGCTGTACGACGCCGCCGAGGAGGCGAAGGTGGAGCTGTCGAGTCGCAAGGAGACGACTATCACCCTGCCGTTTATTGCCGCCGACGACGAGGGGCCAAAGGACCTGGAGGCGTCGCTCACCCGGGCGAAGTTCGAATCGCTGACCAACAACCTGGTCGAGCGCACGGTCGAGCCGACCGAGCAGGCGCTGTCGGACGCCGGTTTCTCCCGGCAGGATATCGACGAGGTGATTCTGGTCGGTGGCTCCACACGGATGCCGATGATACAGGAAAACGTCGAGGAACTCGCCGCTCAGGAGCCAAAAAAGAAGGTCAACCCGGACGAGGCAGTCGCGCTCGGTGCGGCCACCCAGGGCGGTGTGCTCTCGGGTGACGTCGACGATATCGTGCTGGTCGACGTGACGCCGTTGTCACTCGGCGTCGAGGTGAAAGGTGGCCTGTTCGAGCGGCTCATCGACCGCAACACCACCATCCCGACCGAGGAGTCGAAGATATTCACCACCGCTCAGGACAACCAGACGATGGTTCAGATCCGCGTCTTCCAGGGTGAACGCGAGATCGCCGCGGAAAACGAACTGCTCGGCGAGTTCTCGCTCACCGGGATTCCGCCGTCACCGGCCGGTGTCCCGCAGATCGAGGTGACGTTCTCTCTCGACGAGAACGGTATCGTCGATGTCGAGGCCGAGGACAAAGGCTCCGGAAGCACGGAGAACATCACCATCGAGGGTGGTGTCGGCCTCTCCGATGAGGAGATCGAGGAGATGACGTCGGAGGCCGAAGCACACGCCGAGGAAGACCAGAGGCGTCGCGAGCGCATCGAGGCGCGCAACGAGGCCGAGTCGACAGTCCAGCGTGCCCGGAGCCTGCTCGACGAGAACGAGGAGGCACTCGACGACGAGACCCGCGAGGAGATCGAGACGGCCATCGACACCCTCGAGACGGTCGTCGAGGACGAGGACGCGACGACGGAGGAGCTCGAGTCGGCAACAGAGACGCTCTCGGAGCAACTTCAGGAGATCGGCAAGCAGATCTACCAGCAGGCTGGTGAGGGTGCCGGCGCAGGTGCCGCCGGAGCGGGTGCCGCCGGAGCGGGTGCTGGTGCTGGTCCCGGTCCCGGCGCGGGTGCTGGGGCGGCCGGCGGAGCAGCGAGTGCCGGCGAGGAGTACGTCGACGCCGACTTCGAGGATATCGAGGAAGACATCGACGAGGACGAGGAGTGACGCCCGGGCACGGTGTCTGCAGGCGCTGAGACAAAGGACCAGACTTTTGTAGCTCTCCCGTCGAGTGGGAGGAGATGAACGACAAGACAGCACAGCTCAGAGATATTTTCATGGACGTGGCCGACGAGGGGACCGTGACAGAGACACAGCAGGAGGGGCACGGGTCACTGGCCACGGACGAAGGGTCGGTCGACGACCGGTTGCGGTCGGTTATCGAGCGGCTGCGCGGGAAGTTCGACCTGCGGACCGAACTCGACACGGACACACTCTGCCGGCTGGTGCGGGCGTTCTACGGTGGTGCCGACGACGAGGAGATCGCCGCGACACTCGACACGACGGAGCGGGCGGTGTTCCGGGCGCGGATGGACCTGCATCTCGTTCGGGACGCGGAGCTTCCCGGGCCGGCACTCGAGGCCGCGGTACGTGACGCCGACGAGGCGGCCACAGACCGGCTCGCAGCCGAGTTCGAGGTCCCGGCGGAACGGGTCGAGCGGGCGAGTGCGGCTGTGGCGGCGCTCCGCCGGTCACGCCGTGTCAGCCAGCAGTTCCGCACCCAGTTCGAGGAGGCGCTCACCGACGCCGACCTCGCCGTACAGTTCACCGCCGACGCACACGAGGACGGTCTTGAGGAGGCAACCGAGGGCGCGGAAGTCGATGTCGAGCTCTGAGCGATGGCCGACACAGACCGCGACCGGCTCGACCGTGCCCTGCCGGCCGGTGCACGGACCGTTTTGCTCGCCGGCCCGCCGACCGACCGGATGCGGTCGCTGTGTGGGGCGATGCACCGCGCCGACGCGGGGACGGCGCTGCTGATTGTCACCTACACGCGGGAGCCAGCGGACTATCTCGACACACTCGACGGGTCGCCTGGCGATATCACCGTCGTCACCGTCGGGGACGCGGCACCACAGACCGACGACTCGCCGGTGACGACACGTCACGTCGAGGCGCCCGCCGACCTGACACAGCTCGGTATCGAGATCGGTGCCGTGCTCGAAGCCCACGACCGGGTGAGTCTCTGTCTCGACTCCCTGACGACGACGCTGCAGTACGCCGACTACACCGACGTCTACGAGTTTCTGCACGCCACCACAGGCCGGTTGCGTGCCGCGGGTGCACGAACACACGTCCACGTCAACCCGCTCGCCCACGACGAGCAGGTGCTCACCGGTCTCGCGACGCTGTTTGACGCCCGGGTGTCGCTCTCTGCCGGTGAGCTCTCGGTCGACGCCCGACCGCTGACCGGGCGAAATCTTTAATCCGTCGGTCCGCTCACACGAGCGTGTGTTGTTGCTCATCGCACACTCGCGGCGGGCACGACAGTCGCTCCGGAACGTCTGCCGGGCACACGAGGAGACCGTCGTCCAGCAGTTCGGTCGCGTCGCACTGCTGGCCGAGACGGAGTTCGGCGCGTTTCAGGCGCTGCGCCTGCGCGAGAAACACGCCGACGCCGTCCAGGTAGAGCGAACCGAGCCGTTCAACGAGTTCGAGACTGTGCGGCCGGCGGTTCGCGAGGCCGCCACCGCCTACGAGGAACGGGACAGCCCGGCAGTGCCGTACGAGCGGTTCGCGAGTGGCACCAGTCTGCCCGACCCGGCGGTGATGCGAGACTCCGAGCTATGAGCCGCCGGGTCCGGTGTCGGGTCGGTGATGCCGTCAGATGTGGCCGGGTCGTCCGTCTTCCGGGCCGGGTCGAACCGATGGTCGTCGCTCGGGCAGTCCGGGGGTCACCTGCCCCCGCCGACCGGGTTACGGTCACAAACGCCCGGCCGGGGCCGATACACGAGCACGTCGGCTGTATCCGCCCGGAGATGGGGCTGCAGACACGAACGGCACTCGCGGTAGCCGCCCGGAGTCTGGGCCACGAGACTCCACACGACGCGGCACTCACCTCGGCCCGGGAGGCGCTCGCGGTACTCGGCTCCGAGACAGCGACGACCCACGAGAGCCGTGCCGAGTGCCGCCGCGTGGCAGCCAGTGCCACCGACAGAACAGAGCAGTTGCGCGAGGCAGTCGCGGCGGCGCGTGGCCGGTTGCAGGCCCGCCGAGAGCAGGGGCTCGACCCGACACCGGCGGCCGAGGCACTCGCAGACGCCATCGAACGGCTCTCCGAGGCCGAGACGAGCGCCGCGGCGGCCCGTCAACGACTCGACACCGTCCGGAAGCGGACCCGCGACCGCCGTGACACACAGCGAGAGCAGTTCCGTCTCGAGGACCGGGTGGCGAATCTCGAACGCCGGGCCCGGGCACAGCTTCGCGAACAGGTTCGTGACCGGTACACCGCGGCCGTCGATGCGGTGCCGGGTGTCGAGGCCGGTGGAGACCCCTTCGGGGCCGCTCCGGTCACGAGGGCGCTCGCGGTGGCCCGTGTCGCCGACCTGTCTGCGCCGGTCGTGCTCGCCTGTGACCGGTTCGAGCGGCCCGAGGCCGCCGCCGACTGGCTCGAGACACCGGTCATCCGGCTGTGAGTCCTCCCTGTCGGCGGATACCGAGCGCCGCCCGGGAGCCGACAGTCCACCCCCGAACACGAGCAGCCCGGTTCCGAATAGGACTGTCCCAATCACCGGCACACCGGCGGTGTAGAGCCCGGCACCGAGACCGAGATTTGCGGCGATCAGTACGACCGGAGAGAGCACCGTGAGAGCCGACCGACTCACGTGTCTGTCTCCCGGTCAGACAGAAAAGCCGACTGCGGGCCGTTGCGAGACGAGAGACGGCCCGTGTCTCCGCCTTTTCTACACGGCTTTAAAACAGATGCCGTGCCCAGACACGCCATGGCTACGCTCGACTGGCAGCTCACGGATGCCGGCGACGCGACGCTCGTCGAGGTGGTCGTGACGAGCGACACCGACACGGGTATCGAGCTCACGAGCAACCTCACGCCCGTCTGGCCCCCACGACGACACAGTAGGCCGGCGGCGGGCTGGAACGAGAACGGCTACGAGGGGAGTGTCACGGCCGAAACACCGCTGGTGCTCGGGTACGCCTCCCCGGCCGACCCGGTGGAGCCACCGGCGACAGTCGCCGCGACCGGTCCGGTCCCCGACGAGCAGGACGGGTCGCCAACGCCGGCGGAACTGGTACGCGCACTCGGTGAGGCCGGTCCACCTCGGGACGCTGTTCCCACGCCGACGGCTCCCTCCACCGGGGCCGACTGGCCGTCCGCTAGTCTCCCGTCGGACGAGTCCAGCCCCGACGACACCGGGGTGAGTGACCACAGGGCCGAGCGGTCCGGCCCCGAAGACGGTCAGATGCGAGCCACGGCGGGGGATCGCGCGACAGCCGATGCTACGCCCCCACCGGCGGTCGACCACTGGCTCGACGCCCTCGAACAGCGCCTCGACGCCGCCGAACGGCTCGGGACAGTCGAGACGGCAGACGAGGCACGGGCAGCAGTCGACGCGGTCGGGGGTATCGACGCGGTGCGTCGGCTCTGTACACACCTGGACGCCGACAGGACACGGTGTGATCGCCTCGCCGGAGTCGACGACCGTCTCGACGCGGTCGAGGTGCCGCTCTCGGCGCTCGAACGGCTCGTATGACGCTGACGGTCACAGCTGGCAAAGGTGGTGTCGGCAAGACGACCGTCGCGTACAACCTCGCGGCAGAGCTAAACGCGGTGGCCGTCGACGCCGACCTCGGGATGGCGGATCTCCCCTCGGCCAGGGGGCCGGACCTGCACGACGTGCTCGCGGGGCGAGCGTCGGCGGTCGAGGCAGTCCGGGAGGGCGGTCCGGTCGCCGTGCTCCCCTGTGGGCGGTCACTCGCGGGGGTCCGGGCGGCCGACCCCGCGGCGCTGGTCGACGCGGTCCGGGCCGTCGAGCGGGAGTACGACCGGGTGGTCGTCGATGCACCCGCCGGGATGCACAGTGACGCGGGGGTGGCGCTCCTGGCGGGTCAGGCTGCGGTGGTGGTGACACGGCCCTCGCGTGCGGCACTCGTCGGTGCGCTCCGGACACGGGAGCTCGCTCGCGCGGTCGGTACGCCGCTCGCACGTGTCGTATTGAACCGCGCCGGGCGTGACAGCCACGACCGCCTTGCGTCCGCTCTCGGTGCGCCCGTCACCGCCGTTCCCGAGTCAGAGTGCTTAGCCGAGGCACACCGTGCCGGACAGCCGGTTCGTGCGGTCGCACCCGGGTCGACCGCGAGCGAGCGGTTCGCCGTTCTGGCCAGTGCCGTCGAGACCGTCCTCCGAGAGAGCAGTTCGGGCTCTCTGCCACAGTCCGGCCCGTAGCCCGCAAAGTATATCTGTTGCATCTCGGTCTAGTCGAGTAATGAGTACCCGTGTTGTCGACCGTATCGACGGCTGGAACGACCGTCAGTTCAGCGACGAGCTCCACGGGCTGGCACGCCTCCTGGACCGTGAGTTCTCCGGGGTACTGCGTGCCGATACTGTGGAGCTGTTTCTCACCCAGGGTGTCGCCGTTGCCGTCCGTGGCGGTGCCGTCGACGACTTCGAGGGTCTGTCTGGAACCGCGTACGAGGCGCCGTCACCGGCACTCCCGTTGCTCGCCGTGATGCAGATGCGGAGTGAGACCGTTCGCGAGGAGTTCTACACCGAGCAAACACCCCTCTCCGAGGTCCACCAGACACTCTCCGAGGGTGGGTTCACCGGGTACGTCGAACTCTCCGAGAACGTCCTCAGCGGGGACTACTATCTGGTGTATCACGGCGGCGAGTCGATGCCGGTTGCCTTTGTCGGCCAGTCGGCAAAGCTCCTCACCGGCGACCGGGCGCTTGAGACGGCCGCCGACGAGGTGGGGCTCTACGAGGTCCGTCCGGTACCGGTCGAACCGCTCGACCTGCCGCACCCGAAATCCGAGAGAGCGGCCGACTCACCGAGCCCCGAGAGACCGGCAGACACCGACGACACGCACCACACCGTACCGTCTGTCGACCCGGCACGAACCAGTGACGAGACTGCTTCCCGGGCGACAGACGAGGAGCCCGAACCTGGAACCTCCGCCGGGGAGACAGCGCCACCGGACACCACGCCGGCCGGCGAGGAACCAGTTGTGTCGGAGGAGTCCGTCGACCCCGACGCTGAACCGGTCGTGTCGGAGGGGCCGGCTACCGGTACCGACGAGGAGACGACTGGGCCGGAAACCGAGGCTGTTCTCGGTGTCGAGCAGCTCAGGGAGCGTGTTCGTGAACTCGAGCGCGAGCAGGCCATACTCCGTGAGCGTCTCGCGACCCTCCGTGATGAACACAGCCGGCTCGTAGAGACGGTCGCGGCACAGACCGGGGTCGACGTGCCGGCCGACGCGGGTGGTGAGTCACTGCCGCCGGACACCGTGTCAGGGGATACAGCCGATACGAGAACGGGGAACTCGGCCGATAGGGACGAACGGGAACCCCGCAGTACGGAGGACCGGGTCGATACAGATAGGCCGGCACCCTCCGACGCGGAG